>Ga0164241_10000877_pt1 | contig 43395 bp, 41 predicted proteins | sample OricomyardsoilBY_FD_108780 | JGI IMG/M metagenome (GOLD analysis project Ga0164241, IMG submission 108780) | Backyard soil microbial communities from Emeryville, California, USA - Original compost - Back yard soil (BY) | ecosystem: Environmental > Terrestrial > Soil > Unclassified | place: USA... | reverse complement strand
AGTCAAAGGCTGCCTGGGCGGAAGTCCGGTTAACCGGCATATCGGCGCCAGTATCCGGGCCTTTAGGGCTGAGGCGTCTGTCTAGGGGATGATCTGACGGGACTGTGCGGTGGGTCCACGCTCGCCGCTTCAGCCACTGCGCTTGAAATACTGCACGGCGCGCTCGTGTTTCTCGGCTGCCGCACGCGTCCTGAAGGTGCCGAGATTGCGGCGTCGGCCCGTGCGCGCATCCACCTTGCGTGAATACAACCGGTACTGGCCCGATGGCAGCTTGCGGATCACACCGTGCCTAGTGCTTGCTGGCCGAGCCTGGCGCGGTGGTCTTGCGGTGCTTGTGTGCCAGACGTCCCGCGGGCGTCACGCTGGCCAGCGCGGTCTCGAGCTTGTTCTTCCAGCCAGTGATGACATCGCCTTCGCCATTCATCATTGCATCGAAGCCGATCTTGGCGACCTTGGCCGGGTCCATCTTGTTTTCGGATGCACCCAGTTTGGTGTCGGTGATGCCCGCGCGTTCGAAGAAGTCGGTGTCCGTGACACCCGGCATCAGGCAGGTCACCGTGATGCCGGTGCCACGGAGCTCTTCACGCAGCGCCCACGAGAAAGAGTCGATGAAGGCCTTGGTGCCGTTGTAAACGGCCTGAAAGGTGCCGGGCTTGAATCCCGCCACCGAGCCCGTGATGAGGATGCGGCCGCGATCATGCTTGCGCATATGGTTGCCGAGCATGTGGATCAGATAGAGAGTGCCGATGATGTTCGTATCCACCACATGTTTGGCTGCGAGGAAGTCCTGATCGAGAAAGGCTTCGCCCAGGCCATGGCCGGCGTTGGCCAGCAGCGCGGCCACCTGCCGATTCTCGATGGCCTCGCACAGTGCCCGCACGCCTTCGAGCGTGGCCAGGTCCACCTGCACGGTTTGCACTTCTGCACCGAGCGCGCGCAGCTCATCGGCGGCTTCCTGCATGGGACGATCGGCGGCGATGACCAGATCGAAGCCGTGGCGCGCGCACTCGCAGGCGAGCTCGTAGCCGATGCCGCTGGAAGCACCGGTGACCACGGCAAGCGGGCGGAATTCGGGTGTGGCGCTCATTAAGGCACGCTCCGCGATGACGATGAGGCCAGTGTGGGACGGGCGGAGCGTGGTCGTTGTCCGCGTCCTTGCCCGAACCGTCGTAGGACTGCGCTGGCTCTTGCCTGCGTCCCTCCGGCACCATGGCTTGCTCAAGGAGGAAGCCCGGCGGCGGGTTATGTCGCTCGGCCTTCAGTGCGGCACCCGGCGTTATACTTGCGAAGACAAACGGCACGGAGAGCCGTCAGGGGGTGAACATGAACCGAGTGCTTCTGACCTGCGCGGCACTGGCTTCCATTGTCGTCGCAATATCTGCGCCGGCGCAGACTGTCACCAAAGCCATCAAGGACGTGCTCGCCGAGGCCACGCCTGTAGTGCTGGTGAAGGACGGCTTCAAGGCTGTTGAAGGACCACTGCCGCAGCCCGACGGCGGCCTGCTGTTCGGCGACAATCAGTCCAGCCAGATCGTGCGCATCGCGCCCGATGGATCGGTGTCGGCCTGGTTCGAGAACAGCGGCGGCGCCAACGCGCTGACCCGCATGCCCAATGGCGACATCGTCGCCACGCTGGTCGGCGACAAGGCGATCGCGGTGATGACACCGGGCTCACCGCCGCGGCCGCTGGTGCGCGGCTACAACGGTACGCCCTTCAACCGCCCCAACGATCTGGTGGCAAGCCGCCGTGGCGATATCTATTTCACGGATACGGCCGCACCGGGCGTCACCACTGCGACACTGCCTGCGGCGGTCTATCAGATCAGCGAGCAGAGTGTGCTGACGCGTATCACCACCGATATCGCGATACCCAACGGTGTGGCGCTGAGTCCGGATGACGACACACTGTATGTGGCCAACACGGCGGGCGACCACATCATCGCCTTCGATCTGGATCGCAAGGGACGAGCCGGCAAGCATCGGGATTTCGCGCAATTGGCCATGCCGGCATCGCAGAATGGTGCGCCGGCCTCCAGCGGCGCCGATGGTATCGCCGTGGATGCGGAAGGGCGCCTGTTCGTGGCCACCGCGCTGGGTGTGCAGGTGTTCTCGTCCAGGGGCAAGCCGCTGGGCACCATCGAGCTGCCCAAGGCACCGCAGAATCTGACTTTCGCTGGTCCGGGTCGCACCTCGCTGTATGTGGTGGGCCGCGGAGCCGTGTTCCGCATCGCCACGCTGACACACGGGACGGATCGCGAAGGCAAGTAGGGATCTTTACAAGGGAGAGAATGTGTCGGACGCAGATGTTCTGAAGCTCAATGCCGAGCTGTCGTTGCAGTTGGCCAATTACTGGCATGAAATCGATGTGAACCTGGGGCGCGATGCCTCGGGGTACTACACCGAGGACGCGGAGTTCCACGGCCAGTTTGCCTCGTACCTGGGCGTGGCGAAGATCCAGCAGTTCTATGACTGGCGACGCGAGCAGGGGCCACGTCTGGCCGTACACTGCTTCACCAATCACCGCGCCTGGTTCACCGGCGCGGATACCTGCGAGGCGACGAACTACCTGTTCCTGTACGCCAAGAACGGCGTGAAGGTGCTGCCCACGCATCCGCCCATCACCATCTCGCTGGCCACCGACAAGTACCGCCGCGTGAACGGCCGCTGGCTGTGCACGTACCGGCGTTTCGAACATCTGTTCGAAGGCGATACGCCGATCACCAATCCGAAGTTGTGAGAATGGCGTAGGTCATTTCGCCGCGTACAGGCGCGCGGCGGTATCGTGCAGAAACAGCGCCCGTTCGCGCGGATTCAAGCGCTCCGAGGCCGCGCGGCCCATTGCCGCCTTGTCGGCATAGGACCAGCGCAGGCTCTGCCCCACATCCGAGCCCCACACCAGTCGCTCCGCGCCGAATTCATCGGCCATGCGACGGGTGAGCTGCGCCGCGGAAACGCCGGTTTCATGCAGGCGCTCCATGTTCACCTCGGTGAGCTTGAAATACACATTGGGTGTGTCGCGGAAGCGTCCGATGAATGCGTGGACGCCGAAATCGGGCGCCGGTGGCATCGTCAGTTGGCCCGTCACGCCGGATTCCCTCGCCCAGTTCATTTCCACCAGCGTGGCGCCGTAGGGTGTGCCCAGATGGTCGATGAGAATGGGCAGTGTCGGGAACATCTTCGCGATGATGTGCAACAGCGGCAGCACATACGGCAGCTGGTTCTGGAAGATGATGGCGGTCATCGGAACCTGCAGGTCGGCGCAGGCCTGCCACACTTTCAGCGCGGCCGGTGAGCTCATCCAGGCGGTATCCAGGTGCGAAGGGCGTGTATTGGCCACGCGGAAGCCGCGCACGCGCTGATGTTTCACCATTTCGGTGAAGCGGGCCGGTGTATCGGGATCCTGGGTGTCGAGAATCACCACCGGCAGCAGACGGCCGGGAAATCTGCGCGCCGCCTCGATGAGGTAGCTGTTGTCGTAGCCATAGAGATGGCCACGCTGTACCACGCAGGCCGTCGGCACGTGATGCGCGTCCATCATCTCGATCAGCGCTTCGGCGGTGACGGTATATTCCGTGCGCTTCGGCACCGGCAGATCGGCGCGCAGCGCGCGCGGCGGATAACGATCCCAGTCGTCGCTGATCAGGTGCGCGTGGGTGTCGAACAGGGGGTCAGAGCGCGGCGACATATCCGCCATCCAGGGCAATGGTGCTGCCGTTCACGTAGGCGCCGGCGCGCGAGGCCAGGAACACTACCAGTCCTTCGATGTCTTCAGGCGTGCCCGCGCGATTCAGCGGAATGCAGGTCTGGATGCTCTGGCGCATGGCCTGGGTTTCGACATCGTTCATGCGCGTGGGAAACGGGCCGGGTGCAATGGCGTTGACGGTGATCTGATCCTTGCCGAGACGTTTGCACAATGCACGTGTCAGATGATGCAGCGCCGCCTTGGAGGCGCCATAGGCAAAGGCATCCCAGTTCGGAACGTGCAGCCCGCCGATGGAACCGATGTTGATGACGCGCGCCGGATCGCTGACGCGCGCGGCGGCGCGCAGTGGTGGCAGCAGCTGCTGCACGAGAAAGAAGGCCGCACGCAGATTGACGTTGAGCACCTGGTCCCAGTCTGCCGGCGTCGCCGATTCCAGCGTCCCCGAATGATTGGTGCCCGCGTTGTTCGCCAGCAGATGCAGTTCTTGCTCATGGCGCGCGAATTCCGCGGCCAGCGTCCGCGGCGCGCCAGCCCCGGACAGATCCACGGCCAGGCCCACGCACTGGCCTTCACGCGCAAGCTGCGCCGCGATCTCGCGCGTCTGCGCGAGGTCACGCCCCGTGATGTAGGTTTTCGCGCCACGCCGCACCAGGGCCTGCGCAATCATCCGGCCGATGCCGCTGGTGCCGCCGGTGACCAGCGCCACCTTGCCGCGAATATCGAACAGTTCGTCCACGACTCCTCCGTGGGCCAGTCTGGCACTCCAGAGCGGCAGCCATTCTTGCCGAAAATTGCTTGGTGTGGTCTTGAAAAAGAGCCCCGTAAGTGATTGATAGCTGGCTATTTCTATTCCCGCCAAGGCGGTCGGGTTGTCTGGCCAACATGACGCAGTCCACAGAGATGGGTGGATGAATCAACCGTCTTTGTCACAACCGAACGCACTTCACGCTTTGAACACGCCTGCGCCGTTACACATAAAAGAGTTTGGCGCGCAGAAAGTGCGCTTGTGAGCGCTCCATTGGATGGGAACTTCGGTCATGGGTAGTAGCAGGACAGATGCAGGCCAGGATGCCGCGTTTCAGCCGGAAGCCTCCGGCGTGCTCAATGCCGAACAGACGCTGCGGATGCTTGCCCTTCCCCAGGCGGCCGAGCCCCAGACTCCCGAGGAGCTGGGTGTCGAAGCCCTGCATCACGCCACCTTCGATCAGCTTCCCCTGGGCGTGGGCTACGCCACGCGCGAAGGGGTATTCATCTGGTGCAACGAAGCCTTCGACCGCATGCTGGGTCTGGAACCCGGTGCGCACAAGCAGAAATCCATTCGCGAGCTCACGCATGCCGCGGACTTCGACACCAATGACGCGCTGCTGAGCGATCTGTGGGAGGGGCGCATTCCTTCCTATTCGCTGCAAAAGCGCTATGTGCGCCGCGACGGCGTGGAACTGTGGGTGCAGGTGACCGCGGCCCTGATCCGCACCCCGGACGGCACGCCGGTCTGCACTGTGGGGTTTCTCGAGGACATCTCCGCGCGCAAGCGCATGGAGGCCGAGGTCGAGCGGGTGCAGAAGGCGCTGCTGGATGCCTCGCGTCAGGCCGGCATGGCCGAAGTGGCCACCAACGTGCTGCACAACGTCGGCAACGTGCTCAACAGCATCAATGTTTCGGCCAGCCTCGCCTCCGATCGCATCAAGGCCAGCAAGGGCGCGCGCCTCAGCGATGTGGCCGCGCTGCTGGATCAGCACAAGAGCGATCTGCCGGGGTTTTTCGGCCGCGATCCGCGTGGCGCCAAGCTGCCGCAGTATCTGGCCGCACTGGGCGCGCAACTGAAAGCCGAGCGCGACGGCCTGCTGAAGGAATTGAACGACCTGCGCGCCAACCTTGATCACATCAAGGAGGCCGTCAACATGCAGCAGGCCTATGCCAGGCGCTGCGGCGTGCTCGAGGCGGTGACGGTGGAGGAACTGGTCGAGGACAGCCTGCGCATGAACACGGGCGCGCTGACGCGCCATCATGTGGCACTGAAGCGCGACTATCGGGCGAAGCCCGAGATCACGGTCGACAAACACAAGGTGCTGCAGATCCTGGTCAACCTGATCCGCAATGCCAAGTACGCCTGCGATGAATCGGGCCACAAGGACAAGCAGGTGATCATTCGCATCGAAGCCACGCGCGAAGGCGGCGGCCGCATTTCCGTGGTCGACAACGGCGTTGGCATCGCGCCGGATGTCATCGGTCGCCTGTTCGCGCATGGATTCACCACCCGCAAATCCGGCCATGGATTCGGCCTGCACAGCGCGGCATTGGCCGCGAAAGAGCTGGGTGGCACGCTCAGCGCGGTGAGCGAAGGCCTGGGTCATGGCGCCATGTTCCAGCTCACTCTGCCGGCCAAACCACCGGAGCGCGGCAATGGCTGAGCCCGACCGCGGCTCCGGTCTGCATCTGGCACTCGCGCACATCAACCGCCGCGTCATCGTGATCGATGACAATGAGGCGATCCACGAGGATTTCCGCAAGGTGCTGGCCGAGTCCATGGCCGGCGAGGAAGCGCTCGAGCTGCTGGAATCCGAGCTGCTCGGCAGTTCGGCGGCAATGGGCTCGCCGCATTTCGAACTCGATTCCGCCTTTCAGGGCGAAGAGGGTGTGCAAAAGGCGCGGCAGGCGCTGGACGCCGGGCGCCCGTACGCACTGGCTTTCGTCGACATGCGCATGCCACCCGGCATGGACGGTCTGCAGACCATCGAACAGTTGTGGAAGGTGGATCCGGCCATCCAGGTGGTCATCTGTTCGGCCCACTCCGACTACGAGTGGAACGAGGTGATGGCCCGGCTCAATTACTCGGACAAGCTGCTGGTGCTGCGCAAGCCCTTCGAGCCCATCGAGGTGCAGCAATGCGCCGCGGCGCTGTGCCAGAAGTGGCAGAACGAGCGGATGATCAGGAACCAGGTGGCTTCGCTCGAAAAAGCCGTCGCGGCCCGCACGCGCGGCCTGGAAGCCGCCAACCGGCAGCTGCGGCACATGGCCACGCATGATTCGCTCACCGGACTGCCGAACCGCGCCTTGCTCGAGGACCGCCTGCAACAGACCATCGCTCATGCATTGCGCCAGGATGAGCACTTCGCGGTGCTGGTCTGCGATCTGGATCGCTTCAAGCTGGTCAATGATTCCATGGGACATCATGCCGGCGACGTGTTCCTGCAGGAGATCGCGCGCCGCCTGGCGGGCTGTGTGCGCGAAGGGGATACGCTGGCCCGACAGGGCGGCGACGAGTTCGTGTTCGTGCTGGGCGCGCCGGCGGCCGAAGCCGAAGCCGAAGTCGTCTCGAAGCGCGCGCTCGAGGCGCTGGCCCTGCCCATGCGCATCGATGGCATCGACATCCACACTTCGGCCAGCTTTGGCGTCGCCGTGTATCCACGCGACGGCGACCGTGCCGAGCTGCTGCTGACCAACGCCGATGCGGCCATGTATCACGCCAAACAGCGGGGCGGCGGGCTGCAGCAGTTCTGTGCCGACATGGGCGGCGCCGCGCAGTACCGGCTGCGCCTCGAAAGCGATCTGCACCTTGCACTGAAGGTCGGGCAGTTCGAACTGCACTACCAGCCCAAGGTCGACACGCTCAGTGGCGCGGTGCGCAGCGCCGAGGCGCTGCTGCGATGGCGCCATCCCGAGCGCGGCTTCATTCCGCCCAACGAATTTATTCCGATAGCCGAGGAGACCGGACAGATCGGCATGATCGGCAACTGGGTGCTGCACGAAGCCTGCCGCCAGGCCAAGGCATGGTGCGCGCAGGGCTTGGCGCCGCTGCGCGTGGGCGTGAACATTTCGGCGGCGCAGTTCCACCAGCCCGGACTGGTGGAGAGCGTGCGCGCCGCGTTGCAGGGCGCGGATCTGGAGCCGCACTACCTGGAGATCGAACTCACCGAAAGCTGCGTGATGAGCAATCCGGAAGAGTCGATCGCCGTGCTGGAGGAGCTCAGCCGCATGGGCGTGCTGGTGTCGGTGGATGATTTCGGCACCGGCTATTCCAGCATGAGCTATCTGCGGCGCTTGCCCATCGACAAGCTCAAGATCGACAAGACCTTCGTGGCCGAGATGGATACGCGTGCCGACGATGCCTCCATCGTGCAGGCCATCGTGTCACTGGCGCACGGGCTGCACCTGAAGGTGGTGGCCGAAGGCGTGGAAACCGAGGCGCAGCTGCAGGCGTTGCGCAAGCTCGGCTGTGATCAGTATCAGGGCTACTACTGCAGCCCCGCGCTGCCACCGGATGAATTCGAACGCCTGATCAGCATGCAGGGCGCCATTGCGCTGGCCGAGCTGCAGAGCGATCTGGATCTGGAGCAGACGGCCAGCAAGCTGGCGGCGGTGCGATTCAAGTAGCGGCGCTTTCATGCCATAGTCCATGCAGGCGAGATAGCGCGGGTGGAGTTGGACATGCAACGCTGGAGACTTCCCGGATGGGTGTTGCTGGGCACACTGGGCCCGCTGATCGCGGGCGCGCAGGAGTCCCCGCTGCCGGCCGAAGCGCCTGCCATATCTGTCGCCTCGCCGGCACCGGCCACTATAGATGTGGTGATGCATACCGCGCTGGGTGATATTCACGTCGCGCTCGAAAAAGACCGCGCGCCCATCACGGTGGCCAACTTCCTGCGCTATGTCGATCAGAAGCGCTTCGACAACATCACCTTCTATCGTGGCGTCAAGGTCAGCGAGGACGGCAAATACGGCCTGCTGCAGGGCGGGCTGAAGGGCAATCCCAAGTTGATGTTCAAGCCCATTGCGCACGAGCCCACGAGCGCGACGGGGCTGAGCCACCTCGATGGCACCCTGTCCATGGCGCGCACCGATCCCGGCACCGCGACGGCCGACTTCTTCATCGTCATCGGCGACCTGACATCGCTGGATGCGAAGCCCGACGGCAGTGATCCCGGCTACGCGGCATTCGGCAGGGTGACGATGGGCATGGACATCGTGCATCAGATGCTGGAGTTGCCGCGTTCGGCGGATGCCGGCGATGGCTCGATGAAAGGGCAGATGCTGGCCGAGCCGGTGAAGGTGCTTACGGTCCGAAGGGCCCAGTAGCTCCACTACTCATCGGGTGGCGAATCCGCTACCTTTGATCCATGGCCGTGAGTGTTTTCGATCTGTTCAAGATCGGCATCGGCCCCTCGAGCTCGCACACCGTGGGGCCGATGCGTGCGGCCCGGCTGTTTGCGTTGCGGCTCGAGACGGACGACCTGCTGGCGCGCTGCGCCAGAGTGCACGTCGAGCTGTACGGCTCACTGGGCGCCACCGGCAAAGGACACGGCAGCGACAAGGCTGTGCTGCTGGGGCTTGCGGGCCATGAGCCTGATACCGTTGATGTAGAGGCCATTCCGCAGCTTCTCGCGACGCTGCGCGAGACGCATCGCGTGAAGCTGCTGGGCCGGCACGAAATTCCTTTCGACGAAAAGACCGACCTGGTCTTCAACCGCCGCGAATCCCTGCCGCTGCATGCCAACGGCATGCGCTGTACCGCTTTCGATGCAATGGGTGCCCGGATCGCCGCCCACCAGTATTACTCCGTCGGCGGCGGCTTCGTGGTCAGTGGCGATGAGGCCGGCGACCGAACCATTGTCGCGGATGCGACGGTGGTGCCGCATCCGTTCCGCAGCGGCGAGGAACTGCTGGGGATCTGTGAGCGCGAGCAGCAGACCATCGCCGGCATCATGCGCCGCAACGAGCACGCCTGGCGCAGCGACGCGCAGATCGATACCGGCCTGGCGCGCATCTGGCAGGTCATGCAGGATTGCGTGAAGCGCGGGTGCGGCACGCCTGGCGTGCTGCCCGGTGGATACAAGGTGAAACGCCGTGCGCCGGATCTGTATGCCCAGCTCACTCGCAATCCCGAAGCCGCGCTGCGCGACCAGCTCGTGGTGCTGGACTGGGTGAATCTGTATGCGCTGGCGGTCAACGAAGAAAACGCGGCGGGCGGTCGCGTGGTGACCGCGCCCACCAATGGCGCCGCCGGCATCATCCCCGCCGTGATGCACTACTACTCGCGCTTCATCGTCAATGCCACGGAGCAGGGCATCTACGATTTTCTGCTGACGGCCGCCGCCATCGGCATGCTCTACAAGGAGAACGCCTCGTTGTCCGGCGCGGAGGTGGGTTGTCAGGGCGAAGTCGGCACGGCCTGCTCGATGGCCGCCGGCGCCTTGTGCGCGGTGCTGGGCGGCACGCCGGCCCAGGCCGAAAACGCCGCCGAGATCGGCATGGAGCACCATCTGGGGCTCACCTGCGACCCGGTCGGCGGGCTGGTGCAGATTCCCTGCATCGAGCGCAATGCCATTGCGTCGGTGAAGGCCATCAACGCCGCGCGTATGGCATTGCGCGGCGATGGTACGCATTATGTGTCGCTGGACAAGGTGATCAAGACCATGCGCGAGACTGGGGCGGACATGAAGACCAAGTACAAGGAAACCTCGCGCGGCGGCCTGGCGGTGAACGTGATCGAGTGCTGAGTCCGCCATCGCTTGGATAATCTCACCCACACCCTGATCGGCCTCGTGGCCGGCGAAGTCGCGGGGCGTCTGGCGCCGGCCGATCCGGCCGGATTGCCCGCCGGATCCCGCCGCACGACGCTGCTCGCGCTGGGCATCATCGGTGGCAATCTGCCCGACACCGATCTGTTGTGGAGCATGCAGACATTCACCGGCGACAAGCTGGGCTATCTGCTGCAGCATCGTGGTTACACCCATACGCTGCTGGGTTGTCTCGCCCTGGCCGCGCTGCTGTATGCGGGATGCCTGCTGTGGCTGCGCCTGCGCGGTCAGCGTGCCGGCCCGCGCGATCGCTGGTTGTTAGGCGGCTTCGCACTGATTGCCGTGCTGCTGCATCTGGGCATGGATGCCTTCAACAGCTACGGCGTGCATCCCTTCTGGCCCTGGAACAATCGCTGGTACTACGGCGACGCGGTCTTCATCGTCGAGCCCCTGTACTGGATCGCGGCCGCGCCATTGTTCTTCCTGTTGCGAACGGCGAAGGCACGGGTATTGCTGGCGCTGGTGCTCGCGATCGCAGGCATTGCCATTCTGTTCGTGCATGGGTTCGCGTGGCGGTGGTGGCTCATTCTCCTGATACCGCCCGTGCTTGTGATGCTGGGCCGGCGTGTGAAGCCATTGCACGCCTGCCTCACCAGCGCGGCGTTGATGGTTCTGGTCACGCTGGTCTTTGCCAGCAGCGCGGCTGTCGCATCGCACCGGGTCGATGAGGCGGGCCGCGATCGGGCTGGATTCCAGACGCTGGATCGGGTGCTGACTCCCTCGCCCGCGCAACCCTTCTGCTGGGATGTGCTGTTGCTGCAGCGCCGGGACGATCAATACGTCGTGCGCCGCGGCCGGCTGAACATCGGCATATCCTCCCTATGCCCCGCAGTGCTCTCCGGTAAGGGCACCGCTCCCATGAGGTCCGTGCCGTCCACGGGGCAGGCCGCATCGAGCGGCCTGCAATGGACGGGGGAGTTCACGATGTCGCGGACGCGCCTGGCTGCGCTCGCGCAGAGAACCTGCGCGACGCGCGAGCTGATGCAATTCGTCCGGGCGCCTTTTGCAGCGCAGACGCAAGCGGGCTGGGTGCTGGGCGATCTGCGCTTCGACCGCGAACCTGGCCCGGGGCTGGCAGAGCTTCTGGTCACGGGCGCGAATGCCGCGGACTGCCGGTATGGCGTGCCGTGGGTTGCGCCGCGCGCCGATCTGCTGGACCGTTAGTTCTCCGCCTGCAGCGTGACGCTGATCTTCATGCGCCTGCCTTGTCGAAGCACGTCCAGCGTCACCTTGCTGCCGATGGCGTAGTCATCGAGTCGCGCGCGCAGACGGGCCACCGATTCCACCGGCCTGCCGTTGATGCCCGTGATGACATCGCCCGCGATGATCTCGCCACCGCGGCTCACCTGCAGCGCCTGCAATCCCGCCTGCTGCGCGGACGAGCCACGCGTCACGCGCAGCACCGCCACACCTTCCACGCCCATGGCGTCCGTGACGCGCCGGTTCACGTCCTCGTCGAGCTGAATCCCCAGCGAGGCGCGCGTGTAACGGCCTTTGTGGATCAACTGCGGTACCACGCGCATGACAGTATCCACCGGAATGGAAAAACCAATCCCCGCCGAGGCGCCCGACGGGCTGTAGATGGAGGTGTTGATGCCGATCAGGCGGCCGGCTGAATCGAGCAGTGGCCCGCCGGAGTTGCCGGGGTTGATGGCCGCATCGCTCTGGATCAGATGCTCGATGGCGCCGCGCCGGTCTTCCGCCGGCAGGCTGCGATCGAGCGCCGAGACGATGCCCGTGGTCAGCGTCCAGTCCAGACCGAAAGGATTGCCGATGGCAAATACCTTCTGCCCGACTTTCAGGTCGGCACTGGTGCCGATGGGCACGGCTCGCGGCACTTTCAGATCCACGCCGATCTTCAGCACGGCGATGTCGTGCAGCGGGCTGGCACCCACCAGCACCGCGCGATAATCGCGCCCGTCGGCCAGTTTCACCGTGGCGACGGACGCATCTTCCACCACGTGATAGTTGGTCACCACGTGGCCTGCGTCGTCCCAGATGAAGCCGGAGCCTGTTCCCTGCGGCACTTCCATCACGTTGCGCGACCACAGATCGCGCACCAGCTCGGAGGTGGAGATGTACACCACCGATTCACGCGACCGCTCGAACAGGGCAATCGTGGACTTTTCGTCGGCGGCCAGTTCGCCGCGCGGCGTCACCGTGCGATCGGCGATGCGCGGTGCAGCACTCCAGCACTGCTGAATGGTCAGTGTCAGGCCCGTCATGCCCAGTATGCCCAGCAGCAGGCCGGTGCCGAATGTTCTGTTGAATCGCATAGTGCAGGCTTCCCGCAATTCGAAACTCACGAAAGTGTAATTTTGACTCGACTGGGGCCCGACTGCACACTTGCGCATGATCCGCAGACTCCTTTCCGCGCTGGTATGCGCCGCATGGCTGCTGCCCGCGGCCGCCCACGCGGCGGACGAGAAGCTCACCATCCTGAGCTATCACGAAATCGCCGAGGCGGGCGAGGCGCTGGACGCGGACTACGCCGTTAAGCCGACGATGTTCGTACGGCAGATGGACTGGCTGCGCAACAATGGCTACCACTTCGTTACGGTGGACGATCTGCTGGCCGACGAAGCGGGGCGAAAACCCCTGCCCGACAAGGCGGTGCTGATTACCTTCGACGATGGCTATCGTTCGATGTACGACCACGCCTGGCCCATTCTCAAGGCCTGGAAGATTCCGGCCGTGGTTGCCGTGGTGGGCCTGTGGGAAGACGACCGTGCCACCGTCAACTTCGACGGCAAGATCATTCCGCGCGACAAGCTGATGAGCTGGAAAGAACTGCGCGAGCTGGCCGACAGTGGCCTGGTGGAGATCGGCAGTCACAGCTTCGATCTGCATCGCGGCATCGCGGGCAACCCGCAGGGCAACGAGCAACCGGCGGCGACCACGCGGCAGTGGCTGGGTGCAAACAAGGGCTACGAAGCCGAAACGACGTATCGCCAGCGCGTCGAGAACGATCTGGCGAAAGCCAGCAATGACATCAAGGCGCACATCGGCCGCGCGCCGCGCGTGATCGCCTGGCCGTACGGCCGCTACAGCAAGATTACGCACGAGGCAGCCACGCGCCATGGCATGACCATCGGGCTCACGCTGGATGATGGCGCCAACATGGCCGACACACCGCTGTGGCGCCTGCGCCGCATTCTGGTCGACAGCTCCATGGGGTTGTGGGAGCTGAACCGCGAGATCGCCATCCGCAACGAGAACCTCACCGACAACGATCGGCCGGTGAAGGCCATGCACATCGACCTGGATTACATCTTCGATCCGGACCCGGCGCAGGTCGAGCGCAATCTCAGCCACCTGCTCGATCGCATCACCTTCCTCGGCGTGAACACGGTGTATCTGCAGGCCTTCGCCGATCCGGATGGCGATGGTTCGGCCGACGCGGTGTACTTCCCGAACCGGCACATGCCGGTGCGCGCCGATCTGTTCAACCGCGTGGCGTGGCAGATCCGCACGCGCACACCCGTGCGGCGGCTCTACGCCTGGATGCCGTTGACCGCCTGGTCGCTGCCGGCGAAAGAACCCGCCGCGCAGGATCGCGTCGTCACATTGCCGGGCGACACCAGCGGACGCGTGACCATGGGCTACAAGCGCCTGTCGCTGTTCTCACCGCGCGCGCGGGCGGTCATCGGCGAGATCTACGAAGACCTGGGCCGCTATGCCACCTTCGACGGCATCCTGTTCCACGACGACGCCACATTGTCGGATTACGAGGATGCCAGCGAATTCGGGCAGGCCGCCTACCGCGCCTGGGGCCTGCCAGCCACCGTGCCCGAGATCCGCAAGAGCGATGACCTGTTCGGCCGCTGGACCATCCTGAAGATCAACGCCATCGACGATTTCGCCACGGAACTGGCCGAGCGTGTGCGTCAGGAACGTCCGGGCATACCCATCGCGCGCAACCTGTTCGCCCGCGTGGTGCTGAGCCCCAAGGCCGAAGTGTGGTATTCGCAGGCGCTCGAAAACTCGCTTCGCAACTACGATTTCACCGCCATCATGGCCATGCCCTACATGGAGCAGGCGGCGGACCATGCGGCGTTCTATGCCGATCTGGTCAGGAAAGTGCTGGACCATCCCGGCGCCATCGACCGCGTGGTATTCGAGCTGCAGACGGTGGACTGGCGCAAGGACAACGCGCCGCTTCCCACCCAGGAGATCGTCGATACCATCAAGCGACTCTATGACCTGGGCGCGGTGCATGTGGCCTACTATCCGGACATGCTGTTCCAGAACCATCCGGCGCCAGCGCCCATCCGCGCCGTGTTCGCCACCAAGTCCGATGATGCCAGGCTGCATTAGGGAAGCGATCCGGCGTTTCCCCCGGGCCTGACATGGGCCATTTCGCCGCGGAAACCGTTCACTGGTTACTGCGCTTCGTATTCCTGTATCCACTGTTCATGTCGTATCTGTGGATGATCGGTGCCCTGCTGTTCCGCGCGCAGCACGAGCGCTCGGCGCGGCCCTATGCGCAACCCGAGCGCAACGTGGTCACGCCGCCGGTGAGTGTGCTCATTCCCTGCTACAACGAGGGTGACAATGTCGAAGAGACGCTGACGCACGCACTGGCGCTGGATTACCCCGATTTCGAAGTCATCGCCATCAACGACGGCAGCCGCGACAACACCGGCGAGATGCTCGATCGCCTGTGCGCGCAGCATCCGCGGTTGCGCGTGGCGCATCTGGCGCGCAATCAGGGCAAGGCCATGGGGTTGCAGGCCGGGGCGTTGCTGGCGCGTCATGAATTGCTGATCGGTATCGATGGGGATGCATTGCTCGATCGTCATGCCGCCTACTGGATGGCGCGGCATTTCGTCGCCGACCCGGAGACCGGGGCCGTCACCGGCAATCCACGCGTGCGCAATCGCTCCACGCTGCTCGGTCGCGTGCAAGTGGGTGAGTTCTCCTCCATCGTCGGCATGATCAAGCGCGCGCAGCAGAGTTTCGGCCGCCTGTTCACGGTGTCTGGCGTGATCACGGCGTTTCGCCGCTCCGCCGTGCACCAGGTGGGCTACTGGAGTCCCGACATGCTCACCGAGGACATCGACATCACCTGGAAGCTGCAACGCGCCGGCTGGAAGGTGCGCTTCGAACCCAATGCGCTGGTGTGGATATTGATGCCCGAGACGCTGCGCGGCCTGTGGAAGCAGCGGCTGCGCTGGGCCAAGGGCGGGGCGCAGGTGTTGCGCAAGAATTTCGACGTGCTGTGGCATCCGCGCGAACGCTTCATGTGGCCGCTGCTGATCGAGATGTGCGTCAGCGTGTTCTGGTCCTACCTGATGGTGGCCAGCGCGTTGCTGTGGGTGTTCGACCTGCTGGTGCCGGCCGTGTCGTTTCCCACCCTGGGCTCGCCGCTGGTGCCCTACGGGCCGGGATTGCTGCTGGGGGCCACCTGCCTGCTGCAGTTCGCGCTCAGCAAGTGGCTGGACAGTCGCTACGAAGTGGGGCTGGGCCGCAACTACTACTGGATGATCTGGTATCCCGCCGTGTTCTGGCTGCTGAATCTGGCGACCACCGTTGTGGCGTATCCGCAGGTGTTTTCAGGACCGCGCGGACAGCGCGCGCGCTGGAACAGCCCCGATCGCGGTGTGCGTCCAGGTTGATGTCGCAGGCAGGTATTGTCGAAAAACAGCGACAAAATAGCGTATTACGAGTATTTCACTTGCCGAAGACGGGGGCCTCTATAGAATCCGCCACCCGTGACATCCCGTCTCATCATCAACGTCCGCCGCCAGATGCGCTGGCGTCACCGGCTGTTTTCCGATGCCGGCACGCTGGCTTTGTGGAGCGCATGGTTGTGGATGTGTCGTCCCGCCATTCTCGGTGGCGTGGGCATGGTGGGTGTGGCCTTTGGCATGAGACATTCGGCGCCCGGCACACTGGCGGTCAGCTCGCTGCCTTCGTTCGAAGAGATGGCGTTGCTGCTGATCGGGGTTTCAGCGCTGTTGCTGCTGTGGAATCGCCTGTCACGCGTGCCGGCCGTGCGCCCGCGCATCAATCAGCTGCCGGATTTCGAGCGGCACTTCGGCCTCGATGGCGCACTGATCAGCGGTGCGCGCGACAGCCAGCGCTGTGTCGTGCACCACGACGATCAGGGGCGGATCATCGCCATTGAAGCCGCCGCGCTAGCGCGCGATCCGCGTCCGGCGGATGGCGGATCGTTCAGCGCCGCGGCCTAGGGCCTGGATCACGGCCCCGCGAGGGGCAACGCGAAGTACACTAGCGCGATGATTCCGGTGCTCATCGTCGGGGGTGGTGCGGCGGGAACCATGCTGCACCTGGAGCTGGCGCGGCGTGGCGTGGCCGCGCGGTCCATCGATCGGCTGCCGGCACCCGCCGGCACTTCGCGCGCGGTCACCATTCACGCCCGCACTGCTGAAATCATGGAGCGCATCGACCAGCGGCTGATCGATCGCTACATGGCGCGCGCGCTGCCCAGCAAGGGCTACGTGCTGCACTTCGTCGACGATGCCGGACAACGCAGCGAAGTGCGTCCGGGCCTCGACTTCACCACGCTGGATTGCCGCTATCCACGACTCTACGTCCACGGCCAGCACGAAACCGAACAGGTGCTGCGGGATTTCCTGCGCAGCGAATACGGCCAGGGCACGGATTGGGGCGTGGAGCTTAAAGATGTGCAGCACGTGAATGGTGGCGTGCTGGCCACCGTGCAGCGCTCCGATGGTTCAACGCAGCAGATCGCCGCGCGCTACCTCGTCGGCTGCGACGGTGGCAATTCACGCGTGCGTCGAGCGCTGCAGCTGGTGCAGGACGAGAGCGACTACAAAGGCTCGGTGATGCAGAACCTGGATGTGTTCCTGCAGAACTTTCCGGACACCGACGAATACGTGCACTACTGCACCGGCCGCGGCCACTTCGTGATGATCGTGAAACTGCCCGGCGGCTATCACCGGTTGCTGTTGAGCGATCGCGGTGAGGCAGCCGCTGCCGACGTGACGCCGCAGCAGGGGTTCATGCGCCTGATCGACCAGCACTTCGACGGCGTGCGCATGGGCGATGTGGTCTGGCATTCGAAGTGGGAGAGCCGCGTGCGGCTGGCGCACACCTATCGCGACCGGCAGGTGTTTCTCGCCGGCGATTCCGCCCATGTGCATTCCACCTCGGGCGGGCAGGGCATGAACTGCTGCCTGCAGGACGCCTGGAACCTGGGATGGAAGCTGGCCATGGTGCTGCGCGCGGAAGCGCGCGAATCCCTGCTCGATACTTACGAAACCGAGCGCAAGCCCATTGCCGAGCAGGTGATCTGGGCGGCGTCGGCGCTGCATGAAATCTTCATGGGGCATGGCAAGAGCATCGCCGAGCGCACCACGCGCATGAGCGATCCGCAGTTCCTCGATGCCGTGGTGGGCCGATGCTCGGGCATTTCATACACCTATCGCGACTACGTCGAACAGCCGCAGGACATCGACCTTGCGGGTGGCCCGTCGATCGGCGATCGCGCGCCCGATGTCGATCTGGGCGATGACACGACGCTGTTCGCATTGACGCGCCACACGGGATTCACGCTGCTGGGCGTTGCCGGCACCGATGGCGTCTCGGGCGCGCTGGTGGGTCGGCTCGATGATCTGCAGAGCCGCTTCGCCGGCATCGTGAAGGCCTTCGTGCTGCCGCCGGGCCCGGAGCTGGCGGCGCGTTACGGCACAGGGCCCGAAGATCGCCTGTACCTCATCCGTCCCGATGGCTACGTGGGCTTCCGCTGTCGCGCCGTCGATTCCGCGCGCATCATCGAGCATCTGCGACGCTGGCTGGTGCCCTGAACCGGGCGCGGAAGAATGCCGAATCTTGGATCGTCGCGCGCCATGGCCAGCACCACGCGTTCCATCACCGGCTCGAATTCATCGTGCCGCGAGTCGATGTACAGCCATTTCTTCAATACATCATGGGGTGCCAGCTCAGGGAACTCCGCCAGGATCGCGGGATGGTGAGTCTGCGAAGTGCAGACAAGCACCCCATGCCATTTCCAGCGGCCGGTCCTGGTGGGCTCCACCAGCAGCAGCATCTGCCGCCCGTGCAGATAGGCCGCCAGTCCGCCGAACATCCGCTTGGTGAAGAAACTACGCTGTCCCTCGAAGCTCTCGAGCATCCAGACGTTTTCGAAGGTCTTCACGGCGCGGCACAAGTGCTGGAATCGGTGCCGGCGTTGACCTGCCGCAGCGTGTCCGCCACTTCGTTTCGCAGCCGGTCATCGAGTTTTTCCACTTCGATTTGCGCGATCTGCTGTTTTGCCTGCGAGGCGCAGCCCATCTCCAGCAGGGTCATCGCCAGATTGTTGCGCGCGGCGGCCTGCGTGTCATCGATGTTGAGCGCGGCGCGGTAATCGGCCGCTGCCGCGACCCGGTTTCCCTCGCGGTAGCTGGCTGTGCCGCGACCCGTCCAGGCCACCGGCTCATCGGGCCATTGCCTCACCGCGGCGTCGAAGGTCAGCCAGGAATCCTTCGGTTGCGCCACACCCTCGAATGCCGCCGCGGCTTCCAGGTAACGCGGCTTGTCCGGATGCGCGGGCAGCTCGCCCGGACGCAGCACCACCAGCGCCCAGCGACCGCCATTGTCCCAGGCGCGCATGAAATTGGCGGCGGAAAGCTGCTGGCGCCGCTTGCGACCGGAGCGCAGGGTCACCTTGTCCTGTGGGCCGTCATAGCCCACGACCACGGCGTAGTGCCAGCGCGGCCAGAAGGGCAGGCCATAGTTGTGCAGCACCAGTACCGGCCGGTGCGCATCCAGCTCGGCGGTGATGGCGGACAGTTCGGGTTCGATGCGATAGCCCAGGCGTCCGTAGGCACGCGGCGCCGCCTGCATCTCCACCTGCAGGCTGCCGCGTCGTCCCGGCAGATAGACGCGCGGCTCCAGCTCCTCTGGCGTGACCGGCACCGCTGAAGCACCCAGCACGGTCGCCAGGGCGGACGGACCGCATTGATGCGCGTCCTGCGGGAAAAACGGCGTGTCATCGAGTTCGACGACCCGGCTGGCGGATTCAAGCAGCGGCCCACGCGTGACGCAGCCACCCAGGAGCACGCAGGCGGCCAGCAGCATGCCGGCCGCCTGACGCGACAAGGTCATTTCACCTTCTCTTGAAAATATCGATGACGCCGACGACCTCCAGGATGATCAGGACGACGAACACGGCGCCGATGAGCACCAGCACATCGCCACCCGCCGGCGCGTTCTGCATCTGTCTGGCCAGATCATGCAGTTCGCCATCGCTCAGCGTAGACAGCCGCAGATCGACGTTGGCCCCATCCACGCCCATCTTTTCCATCTGCGCCCGCACGTCGGCGCGCTCGAGCTGCGTGCGGATGGACGCCAGGTCCGAATCGCGGGCCGTGCTGACGATGGCACTGGTTCCCACGATGCCCGCCTGCGCGGTGCTGGCGAGACCCAGGTTGACGATGGCGACCGCCAGCACTGCCACGGTTGCCGTGCGCCAGTTTGATGTTGTTCTCATGACTCGATTCTCCAGTAACCCCTTATGCCGGGGAGTGCGCCCATGGTGCCTCAAGGCCGCGCCGGAGACGAGCCTGAGGCATAGTTCGTTCAGTCCCGGCCGCAGGGTGTATCCGCCGCATGCCGCGCATGAAGGCAGCGGAGGCAGGCATCTGGCCGCCCACGGACCTTGAAACATGGTCGGCAAGGCTGCGGCCAGTGTTCATTGACAACATCTATCGATTCATTCGAATCCATCTAGTGGATGGACGCGGCCGATTGCTGCATGATCGCCACAGCAAAAGCCAAGGAGATTCAGATGCACGCCACCCGCATTGATCTGTCGCAAAGTGTCCGGCAGAAGGTGATTTCGCTGCTGCAGGCGCGACTCGCCGATAGCCTGGACCTGAAGCTGTCGGTGAAGCAGGCGCACTGGAACGTGAAGGGGCCCGGGTTCATCCAGCTGCATGAGCTGTTCGATGACATCGCCGGTCGCGCTGAAGACCTGGCGGATGGACTCGCAGAACGCATCACCTCCCTGGGTGGCACCGCGCTGGGACGCGTGCAGCAGGTGGCGCAGCAAACCACATTGGCGGCCTATCCCGATGATCTGTCTCAGGGCCCGGCCCACGTGGCGGCGCTGGCGGATCGCATCGCCGCGGTGGCGAAGGGCACCCGGGCGGCCATCACAGCCTGCAGCGAGGCCGGAGACGAAGTCACGGCGGATCTGTTCAACGAAACCACGGGCATCCTCGACAAGGATCTGTGGCTGCTCGAGGCGCATCTGCAAAGCCCCGCCTGAGAGCCGGGTGCTGGCTCAGGTCTTTTCGTCCCGCCAGAGCTCTTCGATGTGTTTGAAGGGCCAGTTTTCGCGGGCTTCGCGGCCGATGATCTTGTCCGTGCAGCCGGACTGCGCCAGGTCCAGCAGCAGCGGCTTCACCTGGACATTCGTCCTGGTCGAAAAGAACACCTTCACGCGCGGCGCGGTGATCTTGCTCTGGTTCTGTTCGACCACCACCGCGAGGCGGCCCGAAGCCAGGCGCACCAGCGAACCGGTGGGATAGATGCCCAGGCTGCGGATGAAGGCCTTGAGGATGTCCTCGTCGAAGTGTCCCTTCCAGCTGGCCATGCGCGCCAGGGAGTCGGCCGGATCCCAGCCCGCCTTGTAGGGACGGTCCGAGGTGATGGCGTCGTAGACATCGCATACCGCCCCCATGCGTGCCAGTCTGGAAATGCGGTCTGGCGGCAGGCGGTCGGGATAGCCATTGCCGCTGATGCGCTCGTGATGATGGCGCACCACGTCGAGCACCGCCTCTTCGGCGAAGCCGGATTCGCGCAGCATGCGTTCCCCATTGGCCGGATGCTGGCGCATGATCTCGAACTCGTCGTCGGTGAGCGTCCCCGGCTTGTTCAGTACCTCGAGCGGCGTGCCCGCCTTGCCGATGTCGTGCATCAGGCCCGCCATGCCGGCCAGGCGCGATTCCTCTTCCGACAGCCCGAGCTGCCGCCCCAGCGATACCATCAGCGCGCATACCGCCACGGAATGCATGTACGTGTATTCATCGGCGCGCTTGAGCCGCGACAGGCTGATCAAAGCCTCGCCATGCCGATGCACCGAATCCACGATGTCGTTTACAAGCGGCACGAAGGCCTTGGGATCGATGGCCTCGCCCATGCGCGCTTCCTTGAACATGTTGCGCACGGCGCGGCCGGCGCGATCGCGGATCAGCGTGGCCTGCTTCAACTCCTGATCGAAGCTTGCCGGCTTGCGATTGGCCGGCTCGGCGGGAGCAGGAGCGGGCCGCTCGACCGCTTCGATGCGCCCGGCGGCGGGTACATCGATGCCCAGCTCCACATCGATCCAGCATTCGGCGGCGCCACAGCCCCGCAACTGCTCCAGCGTCGGGTCATCCTCGATGAGAAATCGCGTGCGCCAGAACGAGTGGGTCATCCACGAGCCTTCCAGCTTGTGGATGTACATCCCCTTGGTCGCCTCCGTGACGGAGATCTTCTTCAGCATCTGGGCCGGCAGTATACGGGTTGCCGCGCGCCGCGTTTTTTGCGCCGGTTCACACTGGAGTGTGATCGGTTCCGCCGTCCTTCCCGCGGTTCGCGCCTTTGCGCGCGGCCACCGCCTGACGCAGCAGGAACTCGATCTGCGCATTGATGCTGCGCAGGTCATCGGCGGCCCATTTTTCCAGATCCTTCCACAGGTCGGCCGGGACCCGCAGCAGGAATGCCTTGCGTTCGGCAGGAGGCACGATCAGCCGTACAGCGTGCCGGCGTTGATCACCGGCGAAGCCTCGGCATTGCCACACAGCACGACCAGCAGGTTGCTGACCATGGCGGCGCGCCGCTCTTCATCGAGCTTCACCACATTCTGCTTTTCCAGCTCGGCCAGTGCCGTCTGCACCATGCCCACCGAGCCTCGCACGATGAGCTGCCGTGCCGCCACGATGGCTTCGGCCTGCTGGCGCCGCAGCATCACCGAGGCGATTTCCGGCGCGTAGGCGAGGTGGGTGAGCCGCGCCTCGTCGACCACGACACCGGCCTTGTTCAGCCGTGCCTGCAACTCTTCCTGCAGGGCCTGCGCCACTTCATCGGCGCTGCCGCGCAGCGTAGGTTCGTGCTCTTCGCCGTGATCGTAGGCAAAGCCACTCGCGATGCTGCGGATCGCGGCCTCGCTCTGCACCTGCACGTAGCTCCTGTAGTCCTCGACGTCGAACGCGGCCTGCGCGGTATCCCGCACGCGCCACACCACCACCGCCGCGATCTCCACCGGATTGCCGCGCTTGTCGTTCACCTTCAGCGTCTCGCTGTTGAAGTTGTGGGCGCGCAATGAAAGCTTGGTGGAGTTGGCCGGATTCATGGCGCCACGCACCGCCCGGAGCACGTCGCGCTGTGACAGGGGAGCCGCCTTGTTTTCCAGCGGCCCCCGGCTGTTGCCGCCACGACTACGCGAATAGAACGGATTGGCCCAGTGAAAGCCACTGTGACGCACCGTGCCCTTGTAGTTGCCGAACAGGATCTGCACGCGCGCCTCGTTGGGCTGCAACGTGAAATAGCCGAACAGGCAGATGACCCCCACCACGATGCCCAGCAGCCCGAGAGGAATTCCCCAGTGCATTTCATCCCCATGCCGGTGGGCCGCGACGGCGCTGGAAACGATCAACACAGGGCAGGCGATGAGCCAGAGGAGGTTGAACAGCAGCATGGCGAAGCCAGGCAGGGCGCGGGTCTCGAACTCGTGCGTGACCGGAGTAGCAGGCTGGGGCATGGTCGTTCTCCTGGTTGATATTTAAATGATATCACTTTGGTATCGACTGTCCAGCCTCTGCGGTCCGCAGCCGTTCCAGCAGCGCCGCCGCCGCGGGCGTGCCTTCCGCAGGCGCCCAGGGCGCGAATTCCACGGCCGTCATGGGGTTGTACGGACCCTGCTTCACCTCCAGAAATACCGTGCCCGGGGAGCGCGAAATCAGCGTGTGCCAGGTATTCCGCGGGGTTTCATAGGCAATGAGGTCACTGCCTGCGCCCACGGCGTGGCGTTCGAGCACCGTGCCGGCGGCATCGAGAATCAGCAGATCAATGCAACCCCGCAATACCGTGAGAAGTTCGGCCTGCGTGTGATGCCGGTGTGGTCTCACATAGGAGCACGGTTCGATCTCGACGAAGAAGCGCTGCACGAGGTCGTCGGTGCTGTCATGCACATTCAGATGCGCGCGGCCGCGTGGCGATAGCGCCGCCTGTTGCGCGAGTTCTTCGAGCTGTGTGACGGATATCTTCTTCATATACTTCGATGCGGCGTGGCGGCGGATGTTAGCGCACGCTGCATGGAGTAACGTCATGGCATTGAGGCGGAACCGCAAGACATTGAGGCGCGCGCTGCAGTCCTTCATTGGAGTGCGGGGTTGACGCATGCCGCCGTTACCGGCTGGGGAAAATGCCTGCCGCCGGCGGTGCTGACCAATGCCGATCTGGCACAGTTTCTCGAGACCAGCGATGAGTGGATCGGCACTCGCACCGGCATCCGCGAGCGGCGTATCTCACACGTTGGTCTGGATGAGCTGGCGCTGGTGGCGTCGCGTCGCGCGCTGGCCGCCGCGGATCTGGATGCTGGCGAGCTGGAGTTGATCGTATTCGGCACCACCAGCTTCCAGGATCAGGCGCCCAACCAGGCCTCCGGGCTGCAGCTGCAGTTGGGTGCACGCCGCGCCGCGGCCATGGATGTGAATACCGCCTGCACCAGCTTCATGTACGCGTGGAGCACGGCCAATGCACTGATCCGCACTGGCGTCGTGCGCAACGCACTGGTGGTGGGCGGCGAGGTGATCAGCCGCTTCGTGGACTGGCGCAATCGCAATGTCGCGGTGCTGTTCGGCGATGGTTGCGCCGCCATTGTGCTGCAGGCTTCAGAGCAGCAGACGGGCCTGCTGGGTGAGCGCCTGGGCTGCGACGTGGATGGCCGCGGCGCGCTGATCATCGAAGGCATGGGCGCCCGTTATGCGGATTTCGAGCGGCGCCTCGGAGTGACCAACTGGATCTTCGACGGCCCGGAAATTTTCAAGCGCGCGGTGGGCGGCATGACGCAGGCATCGGTCGAGGTGCTGGCGCGCCACGGATTCAAGCCGCAGGACATCGATCTGGTGGTGCCGCATCAGGCCAACCAGCGCATCATCGAGGCGCTGGCGAAGCGGCTCGATGTGCCCATGGAGCGCGTGATGATGAATGTGCAGCGCTACGGCAACATGTCCGCCGGCACCGTGCCGGTGGCGCTGGTCGAGGCCCTGGAGGAAGCAAGAGTGCGCCCTGGCGCGCTCTTGCTGCTGCCGGCTTTTGGTGCCGGACTCACCTGGAGCGCGCACCTGCTGCGCTGGGGCACTCGCGTCACACCGCTGCGCAGCGTCGAGGTCGAGTTGCCTGCAAGCCCGCACAGCGCGCTGCAACTCGTGCAGGCGCTGATACGGGCGCGCGAAGCCGCTACCGGTTGACTCTCAGCGTGTAATTTCCACCGGCGCGGCCAGCGCGATGGTCAGCGCGGTGCCGACAGGCAGCTGCACTTCCGTGCCGGTTTTCTTTGCCGCCACGGCACCGATGGCGCCGCCCAGCAGGCCGCCAAGCACCTTGCCCTTGTCTCCACCTTTGACCTGATGGCCCAGGATCGCGCCCGCGGCCGCACCGCCGACGATCTTGACGGTATCGCGCGCGGTGTCGCTTTTGCCCTGCTGGGTGATCTCGCCCATGATGGGCACGTCCTTGCCGCCCGGCAGTTCCAGGCGCTCGAAGCTCATTCCGATCGTGGGCACGCCACCGATCTTGTTGCTGCCCGAGACCACGGTCGTCACCTGACCGGCCACGGTGGTGCCGGCAGCGATCGCGACCTTGCCGTCGACGCGTATGTCGTTGGTGAGTTCGGCCCGGACCACATCGCCGGCCTTGGCGGACTTGGTCGACAACTCCGTGGCCAGCGACAGCTCCAGTTCGGTGCCCGCCGGAACGGTCAGGGTGGGCGGCGCGGCGACGGAAGCGGAACTGTTTGGCGATGACTTGCTGGCCGCGGGTTTGCTGCTGGATTTCGACGGCATGGCCGGCCTGTCTCGACCGGCCTGCGTATCCGCCAGTGCCGCTTCGCGGCTGGCCACCTCCGCCTCGCGCTTCTGCAAATCCGCTTCGCGATCGGACACTGATGCGGTGCTGGAATCGGCGGCTGCCGTGCCATCGGCCGCGGGCGGCGTGGTCTTGCTGCAGGCGCCAAGCAGCGCCAATGCCGCCATCACGGCCAGGGTCTTGGGTTGTAAGGTATTCATCGTCTTGTTCTCCGGGTCACAGGCCTGGTCGATATTGTCGCCGTTCGCAAGTATGGAACAACTACTGTCGGCTAATGGTGACAGTCGATAGGCTCAACGGACCACAGCTCGCACGCAGGTCGCAATGGAAGAGGTCTGGAGGCGCTTGCGGGAACTGGGCGATGAATTCACGCCGGCGCAGCTGGCGGCGACCCGCGAGCTGCGCACCGCGGCGTGACCGCGGGTCCTGTCAGTGGCGGCGATCGTAGCGGCGGTTGATCCGGTCGCCTTTCTTGTCCAGACGGTGCTCGACGCGGTCGCCCTTGTTGTCCAGGCGGTTCTCGATCCGGTCACCCTTGTTGTCGAGGCGCTGCTCGCGACGCTCGCCGCGATGGTCGAGCCGCCGGTCGACGCGATCGCCCTTCGCATCCAGACGCTGGGCGCGCGCCTCATGGCCATTGGCCGCGGCGCGATCCGCCTTGCGGTCCAGGCGACTGTCGATGCGATCACCCTTGTTGTCCAGACGTTGCTCGACGCGATCGCCTTTGTTATCCAGACGCTGGTCGATACGTTCGCCACGGTTATCCAGGCGCTGGTCGATGCGCTCGCCCCTGGCGTCGAGACGTTCATCGATGCGATCGCCACGATCCTGTGCCAGCACCGGTACCGACAGCACTGTCAGCAAGGTGGCCGTAATCAAGGTCTTGTTTATCTTCATGCCAGTCTCCCTTTGGGGTTTTCAGGGTTGCTGGCTGTAAAACGGGGCTCGGCCGCGCTGGTTGACAGCGTAAGCGCAATTCTTGCCTCGATCTTCTGTTAAGCGCGGGTTCAGTCGCGACGCCGTGTTCCAGCGCGATGCTCCATTTTGATCGCGCTGCCCCATTTCGCGGCATGACAGCGCGATGGACTAGTCAATGCGCCTCGTTACGGCGCCACACGGCGGTGGCAATGATGGCACAACAGTTGCAGCCACCATCTGGAAGATGGTTGCTGGAGTAAGCGAATCGATGGATGCAGGGTTCTGGAAGGCGGGTCATCGACCGACACTGTTTGCCGCGTTCTTCTACTTCGACATCAGTTTCATGGTGTGGGTGTTGCTGGGACCGCTGGGTGTGGCGATTGCCACCGATCTGCAGCTCTCACCCGCACAGAAGGGATTGATGGTCGCAACGCCGGTGCTTGCGGGCGCGCTGTTGCGAGTGGTCAATGGCATGCTCGTCGATCACCTGAAGCCCAAACGCACCGGCCTCATCGGACAACTGCTGGTCATCGCCGGTCTGCTCATCGCATGGTCGGTCGGCATCGAGTCGTTCAAACAGGTGCTGTTGCTCGGTCTGGTGCTTGGCGTGGCGGGATCGTCGTTCGCCGTGGCACTGCCGCTGGCCTCGCGGTGGTATCCGCCGCAGTACCAGGGCACGGCGCTGGGCATCGCCGGCGCCGGCAATTCGGGCACCGCGCTCGCGGCGCTGTTCGCTCCAGCGCTGGCCATCGCCTTCGGGTGGCGCAATGTCGTGGGCCTGGCCACTTTGCCGCTGCTGCTGGCGCTGGTGGTGTATCTGCTACTGGCGAAAGACAGTCCCCACAATCCGCCGCCCAAGCCCCTGGCGGCGCATTTCGCGCCGCTCAAGAGCGCTGATGCCTGGTGGTTCATGTTCTTCTATGCCGTCAGCTTCGGCGGCTTCTCCGGGTTGTCTTCATCGTTGACGATCTACTTCAACGATCAGTACGCAGTGTCGCCGGTCACGGCCGGTTATCTCACTGCAGCCTGTGTGTTTGCAGGATCTCTGGTACGTCCCTTCGGCGGCGCGCTGGCGGATCGCGTCGGCGGAATCCGTACGCTGACCACCATGTATTTCATCGCGGCGCTGTCATTGTTCGTTGTGGCAACCAACCTTCCCACCGCACTGGCCGCGGCGGCGGTATTCGTGGTGGCCATGCTGGCACTGGGCATGGCCAATGGCGCGGTGTTCCAGCTTGTGCCGCAGCGCTTTCGCGACGAGATCGGCGTGATGACCGGCCTGGTGGGAATGGCCGGTGGGGTAGGTGGTTTCTACCTCGCATCCAGCCTGGGTTTCGCCAGGCAATTTACGGGCACGTATTCGAGCGGCTTCTTGATTTTCGGCGGCTTCGCGCTGCTCGCCCTGATGGGATTGACTGGCGTGAAACGCCGTTGGCGCATCACCTGGGGCGTCGTGGCGCAGGCGCGGATCTGACAAGGAGATCGCTATGACAAAACGCAAACTCCTGGTCATCGGCAACGGCATGGTGGGTCAGCGGCTGCTCGAGAAACTGGCCGGCGCCGCACATGACTACGAGATCACCGTGCTCTGCGAAGAGCCACGGCCCGCATACGATCGTGTGGGCCTGACCAGCTTCTTCGCCGGCAGGAGCGCTGCAGACCTGTCGCTGGTTCCCGAGGGATTCTTCGAGAAGTCGGGCATTGCGCTGCGGTTGTCCGAGCGCGCCACCTCCATCGACCGGCAGAACAAGCGCGTGGCCACCAGTTCAGGACGTGAGCTGGGCTACGACAAGCTGGTACTGGCCACGGGCTCCTATCCTTTCGTGCCGCCGATTCCCGGCCGCGACCGCAAGGACTGCTTTGTCTACCGCACCATCGAGGATCTGATCGCCATCCGCGATGCCAGTCGCAATGCGCGCAGTGGCGTGGTGATCGGCGGCGGTCTGCTGGGGCTCGAAGCCGCCAAGGCGCTGGTCGATCTGGGACTCGAGACGCATGTGGTGGAATTCGCGCCGCGACTGATGGCGGTGCAGGTGGACGAGGGCGGCGGCCGCGTGTTGCGCCGGCATATCGAATCCCTGGGCGTGCGGGTTCATTGCGGCAAATCGACCACGGCCATCGAGGCCGGCGAGCAGCACCAGCATGTGTTGCGCTTCTCCGATGGCGAATCGGTGGAAGCCGACGTCGTAGTGTTCTCCGCGGGCATTCGTCCACAGGATGCGCTGGCCAGGGCGAGCGGCATCGAAACCGGACCGCGCGGCGGCATCGTCATCGACAACCACTGCGGCACCAGCGATCCGGACATTCTCGCCGTGGGCGAGTGCGCCTTGTGGCAGGGCAAGCTCTACGGCCTGGTGGCTCCGGGCTACCAGATGGCCGAAGCGGCCGCCGAGAACCTGCTGGGCGTGAAAACCAGGCAGTTTGCCGGTGCCGACATGAGCACCAAGCTCAAGTTGATGGGCGTGGACGTGGCCTCGCTGGGCGATGCCCACGCGGCCACGCCCGATGCGCAGTGCTGCACGCTGGTGGACGAGCGCGCCGGCATCTACAAGAAGCTGGTGATCAGCAAGGACGGCACGCGCCTGCTGGGTGGCGTGCTGGTCGGCGACGCCGCCGACTATGGCACCTGGCTGCAGCTCATGCTCAACAGCATGCCGCTGCCCGCGCGACCCGATTCGCTGCTGGTGGCCCCCGGCGACGGCAGCGAGAGCGCCGGCATGGGCGTGGCGGCATTGCCGGCTTCCGCGCAGATCTGTTCCTGCAACAATGTCAGCAAGGGCGACATCTGCACCGCGGTGGACGCCGGCGTGCTCACCATCGGTGGCATGAAGAAGCACAACAAGGCCGCCAGCTCCTGCGGGGGCTGCGCCACGCTGGTCACGCAGATCATCAAGGCCGAACTGGTGCGCAAGGGCGTCGCGGTCAACAACCATATCTGCGAGCATTTTCCTTACTCGCGCCAGGAACTGTTTCATCTGGTGAAGGTGGGCAAGCTGCAGAGCTTCGGCGAGCTGATCGGCCGGCATGGCAAGGGCCTGGGCTGCGATATCTGCAAGCCCGCCGCGGCCTCGATCATGGCCTCGCAGTTCAACGACTTCGTGCTCAAGCCCGACAAGGCCGTGCTGCAGGATACCAACGACTACTACCTGGCCAACCTGCAGAAGGATGGCAGCTACTCGGTGGTGCCACGCATCGCCGGCGGCGAGATCACGCCGGACAAGCTGCTGGTCATCGCGCAGGTGGCAAAAAAGTATGGCCTGTACACCAAGATCACTGGCGGCCAGCGCATCGACCTGTTCGGTGCGCAGGTGAATCAGCTGCCCGCCATCTGGCGTGAGCTGATTGCGGCCGGGTTCGAGTCCGGGCACGCCTACGGCAAATCGCTGCGCACGGTGAAGTCCTGCGTGGGTTCCACCTGGTGCCGTTACGGCGTGCAGGATTCAGTCGGCTTCGCCATCGAACTGGAGAATCGCTACAAGGGGCTGCGTTCGCCCCACAAGCTGAAATTCGCGGTGTCCGGATGCACGCGCGAATGCGCCGAGGCGCAAAGCAAGGATGTGGGCATCATCGCCACCGAAAAGGGCTGGAACCTGTATGTGTGCGGCAACGGCGGCATGAAGCCGCGGCATGCCGATCTGCTGGCCAGCGATCTCGACCGCGCAACGCTGATCCGCTACATCGATCGCTTCCTGATGTTCTATGTGCGCACCGCGGACCGCCTGCAGCGCACCGCCGGCTGGCTCGAAAACCTGGAGGGTGGTCTGGACTACCTGCGTTCCGTGGTCTGTGAAGACAAATTGGGAATCGCCGCTGAACTCGAGGCCGCCATGGCGCTGGTGATCGGCACTTACGAATGCGAGTGGAAGAAGGCCGTGGAAGATCCGGCCACGCTGAAGCGCTTCCGCCACTTCGTCAACAGCGACACCCTGGATTCGAACATCGTGCTGGTGGACGAGCGCGGTCAGCGGCGTCCGGCCAACGCGACCGAGCGCGCGCAGCGCGAGGCGGTGCCGGCATGAGCACACCGGGCCGAAGGCATTTCATCTGCGCCCTCGACGAGATACTCGATGGCGCCGGCGTCTGCGCCCTGATCGATGGCGAGCAGGTGGCGCTGATGCGCGTGGGCGAGGAGGTGTTCGCGCTCGAAAATCGCGATCCCTTCAGCGACGCCAACGTCATATCCCGTGGGCTGGTGGGCGACCTGCAGGGCCAGCTCGTCGTGGCCTCGCCGGTGTACAAACAGCACTTCAACCTGCGCACCGGCCGCTGCCTCGAAGATGAATCGGTAAGCCTGAAGGCCTGGCCCTGCGGCGTGCTCGACGACCGGGTGTGGGTGGAGTCGACGCTGCCGAAGCTGGGCCGGTCCGGCCGTGGCCGTCGCCGCCTGGTGGTGATCGGCAATGGCATGGCCGCCATGCGCACGGTGGAAGAGCTGCTGCAGCACACACCCGATGCCTACGACATCACGGTGTTCGGCGCCGAGCCGCGCGGCAACTACAACCGCATCCTGCTCTCGCCGCTGCTGGCCGGCGAAACCGATCGCGAACAGATCATGCTCAATTCGCTGCAGTGGTATCGCGACAAGGGCATTGCGCTGCATGCCGGCGATCCGGTGGTGTCCATCGACCGGCGGCAGAAGCGGGTGATTTCCGCGGCCGGCGTGGTGGCCGGTTACGACCGCTTGCTGCTGGCCACGGGCTCCGATCCCGTGCGCCTGAAGGTCAAGGGGCAGGATCTGCCCGGCGTGTTCTATTTTCGCAGCCTCGATGATGTGGAAGGCATGTTGCAGCAGGCTGGCGAGGCCCGTGAGGCCGTGGTCATCGGCGGCGGGCTGCTGGGTCTGGAAGCGGCCAGCGGTCTGGCGAAGCAGGGCCTGTCCGTCACGGTGGTGCACATCCGCGATCGCGTCATGGATAAACAACTCGATGCCGAGGCCGCCGGCTTTCTGCGGCGTTCGATGGAAGCGCGCGGCATCCGTTTCCAGCTTGCGGCCCGTACCGAGGCCTTCGAGGGCGAGGGACGCGTGCAGCGCCTGCGTCTGGAAAATGGCACGGTGCTGCCGGCCGACATGGTGGTCATCGCCGCGGGCATCACGCCGCGCACCGAACTGGCGCGCAACTGTGGACTGCACTGCGACCGCGGCATTCTGGTGGATGACACCCTGCAGACCTACGACCCGGCCATCTACGCCGTGGGCGAGTGCGTGCAGCATCGTGGCACAACGTACGGACTGGTGGCGCCGCTGTGGGAGCAGGCGCGTGTCTGCGCGGCGCATCTGGCCGAACGCGGCGTGACCCGTTATCGCGGCTCGCAGCCGTCCTCGCAACTCAAGGTCAGCGGCATCGAGCTGTTCTCCGCCGGCGATCCGGCCATGATGGCGGGAACCGAGTCGATTCGTTATGCCGATCATGCCGGCGGCATCTACAAGCGCCTGTGGGTCAAGGAGAACCGTTTGCAGGCCGCGGTCCTCTACGGGGATACGCACAATGCGGGCTGGTATGCCGAACTGATCGAACATCAGCGCGACATCTCGGACTGTCGCGACGAGTTGCTGTGGGGCGAAGCGCCGGCACCGGTGAGCGCGGCATGAGCACCATCGTTCGCAGCACCTGCCCCTACTGCGGAGTGGGCTGTGGTGTACTGGCCGAGCGCGGCGACGAGGGTGTCATCGCGGTGCGCGGCGACCCGGATCATCCGGCCAACCGGGGCCGGCTGTGTTCCAAGGGCACCGCATTGGCCGCCACGGTAGGTGAGCAGAACCGGCTCTTGCAGCCCGAAGTCGACGGCGTGCCGGTGGAATGGGATACCGCGCTGAGCGTCCTGGCCTCGCGCCTCAATGCCTGCATCGCCGAGCATGGTCCGGATTCCGTCGCGCTGTATGTCTCAGGTCAGTTGCTGACCGAGGATTACTACGTCGCCAACAAGCTGATGAAGGGTTACATCGGCACGGCCAATATCGACACCAACTCGCGGCTGTGCATGTCCTCGGCCGTCTCCGGGCATTTGCGCGCCTTCGGTGAAGACGTGGTGCCCGTGGATTACGAGGACGTCGAAGCCGCGGACCTGCTGGTACTGGTCGGCTCGAACCTGGCCTGGTGCCATCCGGTGCTGATGCAGCGCATCCAGGCGTTGCGCGAGCAGCGGCCGGAACTGCGGGTGGTGGTGATCGATCCGCGGCGCACCGCCACGGCCGAACTGGCCGATCTGCATCTGCCGCTGCGCAGCGGCACCGATGTGATGCTGTTCAACGGCCTGCTGGTGTGGCTGGCCGATCAGGGCTGCACCGACTCCGCCTTCGTCGACGCGCATACCAGCGGCCTGGCCGACACCCTGCAGACCGCACGCGCGGCCAGCACCGACATCCAGGCCACCGCGCAGGTGTGCGGACTCGATCCGGCGCTGTTGCAGCAGTTCTTCGTGCAGTTTGCGGCCACCGAACGCGTGGTCACGCTGTTCTCGCAGGGCGTCAACCAGTCCTCGACCGGCGTGGACAAGGTCAACAGCATCATCAACTGCCACCTGCTCACCGGTCGCATCGCGCGGCCGGGCATGGGACCGTTTTCCATCACCGGTCAGCCCAATGCCATGGGCGGGCGGGAAGTCGGTGGCCTCTCCACGCAGCTCGCCGCGCATCTCTCGCTCGAAGATGCGCAGCACCGCGACGCCGTGCAGCAGTTCTGGAACTCGCCGCGCATGGCCGCGCAGCCCGGCCCCAAGGCCGTGGATCTGTTCAACGCCATCGATACCGGCCACATCAAGGCCGTGTGGATCATCGCCACCAATCCCGTGGTCAGTCTGCCCGACGCCGATCGCGTGAAGCGCGCGCTGGAGCGTTGCCCGCTGGTCATCGTGTCCGATTGCGTGGACAGCAACGACACACTCAGCCTGGCGCACATCCGGCTCGCCGCGGCAGGCTGGGGCGAAAAGGATGGCACCGTCACCAATTCAGACCGCCATGTATCGCGTCAGCGGCAGTTCCTGCCGCTGCCCGGCCAGGCGCGGCCCGACTGGTGGATCATCTGCGAGGTCGCCCGGCGCATGGGTTTTACGCAGGGCTTCGATTTCACCACCGCCGCGCAGATCTTCGACGAACATGCGCGCCTCACCGCGCTGTCGCATCACTTCGGCAAGCAGCTCGACCTGCGTGCCATGGCGGGCCTCACCGCCCAGCAGTACGAGTCCATGACCCCGCGGCAGTGGCCGATGGACGCCACGCAGCGTCCCTTCGCGGACGGGCGGTTCTCCACGCCGGACGGCCGCGCGCGCCTGGTGCCCACCGCGGCGCGCATGCCGCGCTATGCGCCCACGGCTGAGTTCCCGCTGATCCTCAATACCGGCCGCATTCGCGATCAATGGCACAGCATGACGCGCACCGCGCGCGCGCCGCAGCTCAATGCGCACGAGCCCGAGCCCTATGTGGACGCGCATCTGCAGGATCTGCGCGCCGCGGGCGTCGCGCCGGGTGAGCTGGTGCGACTGGCGACGCGCTGGGGCAGCGCGCTGGCGCGCGCCCGCGCCAGCGGCGAGATGCCGGCCGGCATGCTGTTCATGCCCATCCACTGGAGCGCGGAATTCGCGCAGGATGCGCGTGTGGGCGCCACGGTCAATCCGGTGGTGGATGCGCTGTCGGGCGAGCCCGAGTTCAAACACACGCCGGTGCGCATCGAGCGCATCGAAGTCGAGTGGCGCGGCTTTCTGCTGTCGCGCCGACGCGTGGCGGCGCCACACGGACTGTGGTGGGCCAGCACGCAGGGCGAGGCCGTGCACCGTCTGGAGTTCGCCGGCCGCGGCGCCGGCGCGCCCGATGCGCAATGGCTGCGTGATGCGTTACCCGAGCTCGATGGCGCGGATTGGGTGGAGTATGCGGATCCCGGCACCGGCGCATTGCGCGCGGCATTGCTTGCAGGCAATACGCTGCAGGCCTGCCTGATGGTGGCGCGGCGGGGCGATCTGCCGCCGCGCGGCTGGCTGGCTTCGCTGTTCGGTCCGGCACCTCTGGCACCCGCGGATCGTCAGGCGCTGTTGCGTGGTTCACGCGTCGATGTCGCCGATCCCGGGCCTACGGTGTGCGCGTGTTTTGGCGTGGGCACGCGCGCCATCCAGGTCGCGATACAGGGCGGTTGCGCCACTGTGGCGGCGATCGGTCAGCGCCTGAAAGCCGGCACCAACTGCGGTTCCTGTCGGCCGGAACTGGGCCGCATCCTTGGCGCAACGCCGCTCAACGCCGCCACTCCGGGCTGAGGCGCCGCGCAATCGCGATCAGCAGCGGCAGGATCAGCATCCAGCCGGCGCCTTCCAGTGCCAGTGCGGCCGTGCGATCCGGCAGCATCACGGCGCCAAGCCGGGCGCCGGCCGCATAAGAAAGCGGTGCGCCCACGGCGCCGAGCAGTGCGGCAAGCCAGGGGCGTCCCTGCAGAAACCCCATCGAGACGTTCAGCGTGGTGGAGAACATCGGCCACATCGCGAAGATCCACCACGGAATGATGGCGCCGTCGTCGACGAAGTGCAGCCAGCCCGTAGCGATGACGATGCTCTCCCACACGCAGCCGATGGCCAGCGTGGCCGCGGCAACCCGCAACTCTCCAACGCGATGCCGCGACAACGCCACGTGCAGCAGCAGCACCAGGGCCGCGGCGAAAGGCGCCAGCCGCACGCCGCCGTGCGCGGCCAGCAGCACGCAGGCGAACCAGCCCGCCTGCATGGCCGCGAAATTGATCCACCATCGCAGGTGGCTGCTTACTGGCACGTCACTGCAGCAGCCCGTAGTTGATCAGCTTGTTCTGGTAGCCCGTCACCGTCAGCCGGATCTTCACCGGCGTGTCGCTGACATTCAGCCAGTACCAGCCATGCTCGCCGGAGAAAGGGGCTACCAGCGAACCACTGCGATGCGTGATGCCATCGGCCTCCTCGTAGCGCACCCAATAGGCCTCACCCTTGGACGGATCGTGGCCGTGAAAGTCCACGTAGACCTTGCCGCCTTCCACGGACCAGTCGTAGACGATGACCTTGGCTTTGTCGAGCTGCGCCTTGATCTCGGTCTTTTCATCGAAGCCCAGCGTCACTTCGATGGTTTCGGTATGGGGCGCGGCCGCTTCCAGCTGGCTGACGGCCGGATTCGGCAGCGGCAGCGGATCCATGGCCGAGGCGCCCGCCGCGGCCTTCAGGTTTTCATTGCCTCCGCTGATGTCGGCAATGGAGGCAGCGGCGGTTGCCCGCTGGTCGCTCATGGCCATCAGCCCGAGCTTGCGGCCGATGCCGGTGGGGTCGTAACCGCGCTCGGCCGGCAGCACCACGGTGAACAGCAACGCCAGGGCGATGACGATGGCGATGGCCAGTCCGCGCAATGCGCGAGCGGCGGAGGTCGAGGTGGATTCGGTGTTCATGCGCATCCTCAAGACAGGTATCCGGCCAGCTGGTAGCCACACAGCAACAGGCCAATGATCATCAGGATCACATTGGCGGGAAAGATCGAGGGCCGGAAACTGCGGGTGCTCCGCCACAGCGTGAACAGCAGCACCATCACCGACAGCGCGGCAAGCTGGCCCAGCTCCACTCCCAGATTGAAGCCCACCAGGTTCATTGCCAGCCCTTCGCGCGACAGCTGCAGCTCCTGCAGCTTGGTCGCAAGACCCAGGCCATGCGCCAGGCCGAAGCCGAATACGGCGGCACGCGGATCGAGCCGCCAGCGCAGCGCACGGAATCCATCGATGTTCTCGAAGCCTTTGTAGACCACCGACAGTCCGATGATGGCATCGACGAGGTAGGGATTGGCGCGGTAGCCCAGCAGCACGGCGGCGAGCAGCGTGATGCTGTGGCCCAGTGCAAACAGGCTGGCGTACAGCGCCACGTCGCGCAGCCGGTACAGCAGGAAGATCACGCCAGCGAGGAAGGCCAGATGATCGTAGCCGGTGACCATGTGCTTGGCGCCCAGATACAGGAAGGGCATGAAGTTCACACCCTGCGCGGCGGCGACGAACTGCGCATCGCGACTGGAAACCCCATGCGCCACCGCCAGCAGCGGCAGTAGCAGCGCGCAGATGCCGATCATTGAACGGAGGTGGGATGGGCGTCGCATGATGCGGGCGCGAGCATGCCACGACGGCCCCCGCATGGCGACACCGGGCTGATTGGTGCAACATCGCCCTGACCGATCGATGAGGAAAACATCATGCGTGGGCACATTTTTTACGTGGCGGCTGCAATGCTTTCGGGCCTGGCGCTGGCCGCGGATCCGGGCGACTACCAGCGCGCTTCGGCCAGCGTTGCTGCGCGCGCCAAGACCGGATCGACGGCCAATGGACGGGCCCGCAATGTCATCCTGTTCATCGGCGATGGCATGGGCGTCTCGACCATCACCGCGGCGCGCATACTCGAAGGCCAGCAACGGGGCGATTCGGGTGAGCAGAATCACCTGAGCTTCGAGGATTTCCCCTACTCCGCGCTGGTGCGCACCTACTCGGCCAATCAGCAGACTTCGGATTCAGCGCCCACCGCCACGGCCATGGTCACCGGTTGGCATGCCAACGATGGTGCGCTGTCGGTGTCACCGCAGCTTCCCGACAACACCGCGGACGCCGCTGCCGTGGCGCAACTGTCTCTGCCGACGCTGCTGGAGCAGGCCGAGCAGAAGGGGCTGGCCACCGGCATCGTGACCACCACGCGCATCACGCATGCCACGCCGGCGTCCAACTACGCGCACACGCCCAACCGCGACTGGGAATATGCCGGCCAGTTGCCAGCCGGCGCGACCTTGCCGGATATCGCGGCCCAGCTCGTGAATCATCAGCGCAGCGGCGATGGCATCGAAGTGGTGCTGGGTGGCGGTCGCGCCTACCTCACGCCCACGTCCGTGGCGGATCCGGAATATCCGCAGCGCAATGGCCTGCGTCGCGACGGCCGCAACCTCATTCAGGAATGGACGGCCGCGCAGCCGGCTTCCACATTCGTGTGGAAGCGCGACGACCTGCTGAAGGTGGATGTGCGCGGCACGCGGCATCTGCTGGGGCTGTTCGAACCTTCGCACCTGCACTATGAGTCCGATCGCGCCACCGATGTGGCGGGCGAACCTTCGCTGGCCGAAATGACCACCAGGGCCATCGAGACGCTGCGTCAGAGCCGCAAGGGATTCTTCCTGATGGTGGAGGGCGGTCGCATCGATCATGCGCATCACGCCGGCAATGCCTATCGCGCGCTGACCGACACCATCGCGTTCTCCGATGCGGTACGCGCCGCGGCGAAGATGGTCGATCCGCGCGACACCTTGGTGCTGGTCACGGCGGATCACAGTCACACGCTCACGATCTCCGGCTATCCGGCGCGGGGTAATCCCATATTGGGACTGGCGAAGGGGCCCGGCGCCAGCGGACCTACGCTGGACGCCAACCGCAAGCCCTACACCACGCTGTCGTACGCCAACGGTCCGGGTTTCGCGCTCATCGATGGCGCAGTGGAAGCGGCGCCGCGCCGCATCGCGCCGGGCCGCGAGCAGGATCTGAGTACCGTGGATACCACCGATCCGGATTTCCACCAGCAGTCATTGGTCGGCATGGGTGCCGAAACACATGGCGGCGAAGATGTGGCGCTGTTCGCCCGCGGGCCGGGCGCGGATCTGGCCCGCGGCGTCATCGACCAGAACGAGATCTACCACATCATGCGTCACGCGTTGCACTGGTAGGTTTTGATATCGATGCGTGTTGCGCAGCGGCGCTGATGTTATGATCGGCCCGCACCATCGTCACGGTATCCGACCGAGGTTGCGATCCTGCTTATGACGTTGATTGAACTGCCTCGGGCGGTCGAGGCTTACTTTGCTTTTGCCGAATTGCCGGCGACCGAGCGCGGGCGGCATTTCACCATCACGTTCACCTACATGGAGAGCGGTCGACTCGATCGCCTGCAGTGGTGGTGGCAGATCAGCAAGGCGCAGGAACGCGCCGGCGATCCCATGCTGCAGAGTCTGCGGCAGCAGGCCACTCAGCGCTTCCGTCAGCACATCGAACGCTGGCTGGTGAACAGCAGTCGCCGCCTGTGCGGCGGCGAGCCCTTTCCGCAACTCGAAACGCTCGCCGCGACAGATCCGCAGCCGGAGCAGGCGACCGAAAGCGGCGAGGAAAAGGCTTACGTCGAGGCGATGCGGGAATCCGCCCGCCTGGCCGTGGGCCGATAAGCCGACCGTTCGTCAGTGCCGCAGCCGCCATCCGGAGCGGATCATCCACGAAATCAGCGCCAGGCAGGCGCTCATGATCAGCACTACCAGCGAAAAGCTGATCAACGGATTGACGTCGGCGTGTCCGTAGAAGCTCCAGCGAAAGCCACTGATCAGATACACCACCGGATTGAACAGCGTGACCGCACGCCATACCGGCGGCAGCATGTCGATGGAATAGAAGCTGCCGCCGAGGAAGGTCAGCGGCGTGATGATCAGCGCCGGCACGAACTGCAGTTTTTCCCAGCTCGTGGCCCAGATGCCCAGCAGGAAGCCGAACAGGCTGAAGGTGAGCGCGGTAAGCGCCAGGAACACCACCATCCATAATGGATGCAACACGCTGAGCGGCACGAAGAAGGCCGAAGTGGCGAGGATGATCGATCCGACCATCACGGATTTGGTGGCGGCCGCGCCCACATAGCCGAGCACGATCTCCGGCGTGGACACCGGCGCGGACAGCAACTCGTAGATCGTGCCGGACCACTTCGGGAAGTAAATGCCGAACGAGGCATTGCCGATACTTTCATTCAGCACCGACAGCATGATGAGGCCGGGCACGATGAAGGCGGCGAAGGGCACGCCACCGATCTCGGTCATGCGCGAGCCGATGGCCGAGCCGAAGACCACGAAATACAGTGAGGTCGTCAGCACCGGCGTGAGAATGCTCTGCACCACGGTGCGGAAGGTGCGCGCCATTTCGAAGCGATAGATGGCGCGGATCGCGTGCCAGTTCATGAGCGGCTCCGCACCAGCGACACGAAGATGTCCTCGAGCGAGCTCTGCTGGGTCTCCAGATCCTTGAAACTGACGCCGAGCTGGCCGACTTCGCGCAGCAACGCCGGAATGCGTGCCTGTTCGCGGTCTTCGTTGAAGCTGAACACCATGGTCAGGCCGTCATCGGTCAGCGTCAGCGCATAGGCAGACAGCTGCGGCGGCAGTGCGGGCAGGGCCTCGGTCAGGTGCAGGCGCAGTTCACGACGTCCGAGCTGGCGCATCAGCCTGGATTTTTCCTCCACCAGCATCAGTTCGCCCTTGTGGATCACGCCGATGCGATCGGCCATCTCCTCGGCTTCTTCGATGTAGTGCGTGGTCAGGATGATGGTGACGCCCTGGCGCTTGAGTTCGCGCACCGTCTGCCACATGTCGCGACGCAGCTCCACGTCCACGCCGGCGGAGGGTTCATCGAGGAACAGTATCCTGGGTTCGTGCACCAGCGCCTTGGCGATCATCACGCGGCGCTTCATGCCGCCCGACAGCGCCATGATCTTGCTGCCGCGCTTGTCCCACAGCGACAGGGTGCGCAACACCTTTTCGACCAGCGCGGGATTGGGCGCGCAGCCGAACAGGCCACGACTGAAAGTCACCGCGGCCTGCACGGTTTCGAAGGCCTCGGTGGCCAGTTCCTGCGGCACCAGGCCGATCAGCGCGCGGGCCTGGCGCGGTTGCCGCAGCACATCGTGGCCACCGGCCGTGACCTTGCCGGCAGTGGCGTTGACCAGGCCGCAGACGATGCCGATCAGCGTGGTCTTGCCGGCGCCATTCGGCCCCAGCAGCGCGAAGATTTCGCCTTCCTGGATTTCGAGACTGACCGACTTCAGGGCCGTGAGGCCGCCGGGATAGGTTTTGTTCAGGTTTTCGATGCGCAGAATGGCGGGCACGCGGCAATTCTACGCTGATGCGGTGCGCTCCCTGCTATCTTCGAAACATGAAAACCGCCATCACGCTGGTACTGGCCGCGTTCGCCGCGGGCATGACGGGATGTTCCAGGGAGCAGGGCACGGCGAGCGTTGCATCCACCGCCGCGGTTGCGCCGGTACTCAACGGACCCGACGCCAGGGATGTCCACTCCTATGCCGATCCGGCCGTCGCGCGCGTGACGCATGTCGACCTCGACCTCACCGCGCATTTCGATACGCACACCATGCAGGGTACGGCGACGCTGGATGTACTGAGCAGCGCACCGGATCCGCAGCTGACGCTCGACACCCGAGGGCTGAAGATCGAAGCCGTGCGCGATGCCGAAGGCCACGATCTGGCTTTCCAGCTCGCACCCGCCGACCCCTTGCTGGGGGCGGCGCTGCGTATTTCGCTCAAGACCGCGCGGCGTGTCCAGGTGCAGTACACCACCAGTCCTGACGCGGCGGCGTTGCAGTGGCTGTCACCGGCGCAGACCGCCGGCAAGCAGCAGCCTTATCTGTTCAGTCAGGGCGAGGCCATTCTCACGCGCAGCTGGGTACCCACGCAGGACAGCCCCGGCATCCGTCAGACCTGGAGCGCCACCATCCGTGCGCCCGAGGCACTCACCGTGGTGATGAGTGGCGAGCGTGTCGCGGAGCCGAAGCAAGTGGCCGGCGGCCAGCGCGAGTGGCGCTACCGGATGGAGCATCCCGTGGCTTCCTATCTCATCGCCATTGCCATCGGCGATCTGAGCTTCCAGTCGCTGGGCGCGCGCACCGGTGTCTACACCGAACCCTCGCGATTGGCCGCCGCGGCCAGCGAACTCGTGGACATGGAGAAGATGGTGGCCGCGGCCGAATCGCTGTACGGCAGCTATCGCTGGGGCCGCTACGACGTGCTGGTGCTGCCGCCGTCGTTTCCCTTCGGTGGCATGGAAAACCCGCGCCTCACCTTCGCCACACCCACCATGATCGCCGGCGACCGGTCGCTGGTCAGTCTGGTGGCGCACGAGCTGGCGCACAGCTGGTCCGGCAATCTGGTGACCAATGCCACCTGGGCGGATTTCTGGCTGAACGAAGGCTTCACCGACTATTTCGAGAACCGCATCATGGAGCGCGTTTACGGCGCCGAGACCGCGGCCATGCTGGCCGATCTGCGCTGGGACGATCTGCAGGACACCATCAAGGACCTGGGCGCCGCGAAAGTCGGCGACACGCGCCTGCATCTGGATCTGGCCGGCCGTGATCCTGATGACGGGATGACGGATATCGCCTATGTGAAGGGCGCGACCTTCCTGCGCACCATCGAGGCCACGATCGGTCGCGAGCCCTGGGATGCCTATCTGCGCGATTACTTCGACCGCCACGCCTTCCAGCCGCAGACTTCGGCGGGATTCCTCAAGGATCTGCGCGAGCATGTGATCAAGGGCGATGCGGCGCTGGAACAGAAGCTGGGCCTGGACGCCTGGGTATACGACCCGGGATTGCCGGCGAACGCCGTGCACGTGAAATCCGCCGCGCTGGAGCAGATCGACCGGCGTGCCGCCGCGTTCGCGCGCGAAGGCATCAGCGCCGACGTGGCCAAAGACTGGAATACGTCGCAGCGCGTGCGTTACCTGAATCGCCTGCCGCGCAAGTTGAGCACCCGGCAGCTGGCGCAGCTGGCGACGGCGATGAACCTGGATACACAGCGCAACAGCGAGGTGCGATTTGCCTGGCTGCAGCTGGCGGTGGCGAACCGCTATGCGCCGGCGTTGCCGAATCTCGAAGACTTTCTCACCAGCATGGGCCGGCGCAAGTTCGTGCTGCCGCTGTTCAAGGATCTGATGGCGCAGGGCGAGTGGGGCAAGCCATTGGCGATGCGCATCTACGCGGCCGCCCGTCCCGGCTACCACTCGGTGACGGTGGGCAGCGTCGATAAAGTGGTGCCGCTAGCGGCTGAAGGCCAGTAGCAGATTGTTGGCCGGCATGCGCGCCAGGTGCGCGCGCGCAAAGCCGTGCTCCCGCGCCACGACTTCCACATCTTCGAGATTGCGCACGCCGAAGCGCGTGTCCTTCGACTGCAGCCAGCGCTCGAATTCCTCGTTCGAGGGCGCGGTGTGCCGGCCGCCCTCGCGATAGGGCCCGTAGAGAACCAGTATGCCCGCGCCATCGCGCAGATGGCGCGCCGCGCCGGCAAACAAGGCCGGCGTGGTCTCCCACGGTGAAATATGGATCATGTTGATGCAGACGATGGCGTCGAAATCCCGCGCGACAGCCCAGGGCTGATGCAGCACATCCAGTGGCATGGCCGGCAGGATGTTGGTGAGGCCACTGGCGGCGCGGCGCGCATCGATCTGCGCCAGATCGGCCGCGTCGCGATCGGTCGGCTGCCAGACCGAGCCCGCTAACAGCGCGGCGAAATGCAGCACGTGCTGGCCCGTGCCCGAGGCGATCTCCAGCACGCGGCTGTGCGGATCCAGCAGCCGCTGCAGCTGTTCGGCGATGGGCTCCTTGTTACGTTCCGCGGCCGCGGAGGTGTTCAGTTCCACCATGCCAGTGCGCTCCGGGAATCAGCGCTTTCGCGGTGGCGGCATCAGTGGTTTCGGATCGGAGACTTCGATGGAGAGTGTGAAGGTGCGGCGCTCGACGCCCTGCAGGGCGCCCACATTGATCATCTGACGCGCAATCTCCTCGTTGCGTTCATTGCGCACGGTGACGAGGATGGAGTACTCACTGGCTGAATCGGTGCGCTGCGCATCGATGGTGCCCTCGATCTGCCACGCCGTATGCGTGGCGGTCGCGCCGCCGGGCCGCGCGTCCTTGTCGAAGCGCAGATGGTGCCTGCACCCCGGACAAATGACGGCGCTTTCGAGAATGGTGGCCCGGCAGTGCGGGCAGGTGCGCGTGGCACCCGCCCCCTGAACGACCGCGCGAGCTCCGATCATGCGACGTTACTGCGACCCTTGTCGGTGAGCAGCGTGGTCGATGCCCGGGCGCTGTCATCGAAGCCGAAGTCCACCGCGCCACGCATGCGTGAGCCCGGCGCCACGGTGAGCGAGCCGGCTTTCACGTCGCCGGTGATCATGCCGCCCTGTTGCAGCTCCACGCGCTTGGCGCTTTCGATGTTGCCCTGCAACTCGCCACTGACGATGACCTCGCTGGCGCGTACCTGGCCTTCGACGCGCGCGCCGCTGTCGATGTGCAGGTTGCCCTCGACCTGTACGTCGCCCTTGAACTTGCCGGCGACGCGCACATGGCCGGCGCCGATGATCT
>Ga0164241_10000876_pt1 | contig 43404 bp, 37 predicted proteins | sample OricomyardsoilBY_FD_108780 | JGI IMG/M metagenome (GOLD analysis project Ga0164241, IMG submission 108780) | Backyard soil microbial communities from Emeryville, California, USA - Original compost - Back yard soil (BY) | ecosystem: Environmental > Terrestrial > Soil > Unclassified | place: USA... | reverse complement strand
TCTGTCCAACGCTTCGCCCGCGGCCCGCCTGCCTTCTCGCTTTGCTCTGACATCACTCCTCGACGCCAGTCTAGGCAGCGGGCTCGGCGTCAGGCGTACGCCGGTCGCGGATGGGTTACGTTTCAAGCCGCGCGGCCCGCGAGGAAACTGCGCAGTCGCCTCGCGACACCGTGCGCCTCGAACCCAAAAATCTCCCGATCTCCCGATCTCCTGCAACATCTCGAGACTTGCAGCGCTTGGGGTCTCGGGCGTTCTTCTCCCGATCTCCTGCAACATCTCGAGGTCCCCTCGCCACGAGCGTTCAGCACGCCAGCAGCCCGCGGCCCGCGGCCCGCGCCCCGCGCCCCGCGCCCCGCGCCCCGCGAGGAAACTGCGCAGTCGCCTTGCGACACCGTGCGACTCGAACCCCAAAATCTCCCGATCTCCCGATCTCCTGCAACATCTCGAGACTTGCAGCGCCGGGCGTTCTTCTCCCGATCTCCTGCAACATCTCGAGGCCCCCTCGCCACGAGCGTTCAGCACGCCAGCAGCCCCCGGCCCCGACCCGCGTTCCGCCCAAGCTGGCGTTGGGCGGAACGGATGGCGGTCGTCACAATACTTTGGAAATGGCCTCGGTGATGTAGTCGAGGTTGTTCTCGTTCATGGCCGCGATGCAGATGCGGCCGCTGTCGACGATGTATAGACCGAACTCCGACCGTAGGCGCCGCACTTTCTCGAGCTCTAGGCCAGAGTAAGAAAACATGCCGCGCTGCTGCTCGATGAACGAAAAGTCTCGCGTGATGCCGCGGGCGGCCAGGCGCTTCACGAACAGCGTGCGCATGCTCTGAATGCGCACCCGCATCTCGGTCAGCTCGCTCTCCCACTTGGCGCGCAGCTCCGGCGTGCCCAGCACCAGGCCTACCACTTGCGCGCCGTGGGAGCTGGGGCTCGAGTAGTTGGTGCGGATGATGCGCTTGAGCTGCGAGGTGACGCGCTTGGCTTCGTCGGCGCTCTCGGTCACGAAGGTGATGGCGCCGACGCGCTCGCGGTACAAGGAAAACGACTTGGAAAAGGAGCTCGAAATGACGAACGGCAACCCCGCCTTCGTGAAGGCGCGCACCGCCACCGCGTCTTGCTCGATGCCTTCGCCGAAGCCTTGATAAGCAAAATCGAGGAACGGCACCAAGTCGCGTTCGCGAACCAGGTTGACCACCTCGTCCCACTGCGCGGGGCTCAAATCGACGCCGGTTGGGTTGTGGCAGCAAGCGTGCAAGAGCACGATGCTCTTCGCCGGCAGCGCGGCGAACGCGGCTTTCATTGCGGCAAAGTCGAGGCCGTGGCTCTCCGCCGAATAGTACGGGTAGCTCTTGACCGTGAAGCCCGCCGCCTCGAAGACGGCGCGGTGGTTTTCCCAGCTGGGGGAGCTGAGATGAATTTCGGAGTCCGGCAAGAACCGGCGCAAGAAATCGGCGCCCAGGCGCAGCGCGCCCGTGCCGCCCACCGCTTGCGCAGTGACGACCCGCCCGGCCGCGATCAGCTCCGAGCCGCGGCCCAGGAGCAGCTCTTGCACTTCTTTGCGGTACGCGGGCACGCCGTCGATGCCGAGGTAGCTCTTGGAGTCCTCTTTTTCGTACCAAAGCTTCTCGGCCTCGCGCACCACCGACAACACCGGCACCTTGCCGGCGCCATCTTGGTACACGCCGACGCCCAAGTTCACTTTCTTGGGGTTCGGGTCGGCCACGAAGGCCTCGGTCAAACCGAGGATGGGATCAGCGGGGGCGAGCGTAACGGCGGCAAACGGCGACTGGCTCATGATGAGGGCGCGAGTGTCCGCCAACCTCGGGCGGCGTCAATCCCTCAGTGGATGGCTAGCAGATCGAAAATAGATTCGGCCGTTCCACGGCGCGGCCAAGCGCGGGATGAGCGCGACGGTGATGGTCAGGTGAGTGGCCGAGGGGCTGACCTGCGCGTTCCGCTCAGCCAGGTGCCTTCAGCGACGTTGACGCTACCCACACCGCCGCCGCTGCGGGGTGGTCGTGACCATCAGCGAGCGAGCGCCGTCCACCTTCTGCGGCGTCGCCAGCCGCGGCGAGCGCGTCAGCGCAGCTCGATTTGATACCGCAGCTGCTCGGCGCCATACACGGTGACGACCAGCCGGCGCTCGTCGAGATCGCACACGGCGTAGGCTGCGGCGGCGCGCCCGGGGGCGTCGTCGTCCAGGTTCTCGATCAAGCTCTGCAGCGTGATGTACGGAATCCCGGCGATCACGTCGAAGTGATTCCAGTGAACGTGGCCGTTGAACACCGCGACGACTTTTTGGCTGTTGGTGATGACGTCACGCAGCGCTCGGCGCTCGACCACGCGGCACAGGTTCGGGCGCTTTTCGAACCAGCGGTTGCCCTCGAGGCGCATCTCGCTGGCCGGGTGGTGCATGAGCACGACGCTCGGCAGCGCGGTTTGGCTCAGGTCTCGCTCGAGCCAGCGAACCTGGGCTTCGGGTAGCTCGATGCGCTCGCCTCGGTGCTCGATGGTGCGCAAGATCGCGAAGTGAATACCTTCGTGGTCTCGCGAGTACGTCAGCTCGCCGGAGTTGCCCCACATGGCGCACAGCTCTTCGGGCGAGAGGTTGATGGTGTCGTGGTTACCGGCCACGTGCAGCACCGGCTTGCCGGTCTCCCGTAGTATGGACACGAAGCGCGCGTAGCGCTCTCGATCGCGCTCGGCCGACTCGTCTTCGATCACGTCGCCCAGGTTGATGACCAAGTCGGGCGCCACGTCTTCACGCATGCGGCGCGCGAAGTCTTGCACCAGCTCTTCCGACAAATGGGTGAGCTTGCGCAGCTTGCCTTGGTGGCTGGCGGGGGGGCCCAGGTGCACGTCGGAGATGAGAGCAAAGCGCATGGCCGTGGCCCGTGGAGGTCTACTCCCTGCGTGCCCGCGACACCAAGAAAACCAATGCCGGGGCCCCCAGCGCGGCGGTGATGACGCCGACCGGTAGCTCGCGACCCGGCAACGCCACGCGGGCCAGCGCGTCGCACAGGACCAAAAACGCGGCGCCGCCGACGAAAGAGAGCGGCAGCAGCGTGCGCAGATTGGGCCCCAAGAGCAGCCGGACCAGGTGCGGCACGATCAAGCCGACGAAGGCGATGGGCCCGCACCACGCCACGCACGCGGCCACGCCCAGCGAGGCCAAGAGCAGCACCAAGAAGCGTAGCCGCGTTACGTTCACGCCTTGCGCCTGCGCGAGCTCTTCGCCCAGCGCCAGGTTCTGCAGCGGCCGCCCCAGCGCCAAAAGGCCAACCAGCGTGGTCGCGGCGAAGGGACCGATCAGCAGCACGCCGCGATAGCCCACTTGCGGCAATTGTCCGAGCGACCACTGCGCGGCCGCCACCAGCGCGCGCGCGTCGGACGCGAACTGCACGCCGCTGGCCAAGGCGCTGGCCGCCAGCGTGACGGCGATGCCCGCCAGCAGCACGTCGTTCTTCGACAGGCGCCCCGAGGCGGCCAGCCCCGAGACGAGTAGCGTCGTCACCAGCGCGCCGCCGAACGCCGACGCGGTGAGCAGCGAAACGCCCAGCACGCCGCCGCCTACGTCCAGCGAAAGCGCGAGCAGCGCGCCCAAGGTAGCGCCCGCGGTGGTGCCGACCGTGCTGGGCGTGGCCAAAGCGTTGTTGAACACCGCTTGAAATGCCGCGCCCGAGATCGAGAGCGTGGCCCCGACCAAGGCCCCCACCAGCAAGCGAGGCAGCCGCAGCTCGAGCAGCACGAAGTCTCGCGTGTCGCCCTGAAAGCTCGGACCGATCCAGAGCGAGAGCACGGCCAGCGCGACCGCCGCGGCGCCGAACAGCAGGCTCCGCGGCCTCACGGGCGGCGCTCCGGCATGAGCAGGCGTTGCCCGTCGAGCAGCAGGGCGCGCATGGTGACGTGGAACAGGGCGCCGAGCTGGTCCGGCAGCTCGGGCGCCGAGAGCGCGGAGCGGAACCGCAGCTTGCCGTCGGCAACGCCAGCGACCTGCACGTGCTCGGCGTCGCCCAGGTGCCGCAGCAAATTGACGTCGTGGGTGACGAGCACGACGCTCTTACCCTCTCGCCAAAGCTCGCCCAGCAGCCGATACACCTCGATCTGCTGCGCGGGGTCGAGGTGATTGGCGGGCTCGTCGACGAGCAGCAGCGGGGCGGCTTGGGCCAAGAGCCCCGCCAGCGCCACCCTCTGCCGTTCGCCGCCCGAGAGCGTGCCCAACGCGCGTGCGGCGATGTTGCCGACGCCGACCCGCGCCAGCGCCGCTTGGGCGGCGCGCGAGCTTTGAACGAACGCTTCGTCGAAGCGGAAACGAGCGGCGATCACCGTCTCCAAGGCGGAGAGCTCTTCGGCGCTGCTGCCGTGCTGCGGCAGCCAAGCAACGCGCGCGGCGCGGTCGCGCGGGCGCAGCGCCGACACTCGCTCGTCTCCCAGCCACACTTCACCTTCGTCGGTCGTGACGAGGCCGAGCATGGCGCGCAAGAGCGTGGTCTTGCCCGCGCCGTTCGGGCCGACCAGCGCCAACAGCTGCCCCGGCTCGAGCGTCAAATCGACGCCATCGAGCAGCCTGCGCTGCTTGCGCACCACCGTGATTTGCTGGAGCCTGAGCTTCACCGGGCGACTCTTTCGCGGGTCAGTCGATGAAGCCGCCGGCCGGGCGGGGACCGGCCATCTTTTGCAGCATGAGCGCGAGTGAGTCGACGAGCTGCAGAATGCTGGGCCCCACCGATTCGTTTCCCTTCACGACGGCCAAGCGGCTCTCTTTGACGGCTCGCAACGTGGTAAACCGGGCGAAAGCCGCCAACATCTGCCGCTTCAGCTCGAGCGTGGCGCCGGGCGCGGGGATGATGAAAACCTGATCGGGATCGAGCTCGAGGAGCTGCTCCGCGCTCAGGCGAGGCAAACCCGGGACATCGTGCGCGACGGCGTTGCGAGCGCCGGCGGCGTTCAAGGCCGCGCCGTGCAGCGAGTTGGGCCGGATGAACCAAATCTCGGCGGGGCGATCCGGATCGTACGACAGCAAGAGGAGCACGCGGGGCGCGTCGGGCGCGGGCCTCCGTGACAGGCGAGCGTCGAGCTTTTGCGCGAGCCCGTTGCCGGCCGCGCTTCGACCCAGCACTTGGCCGAGCGTCTTCGTGCTGCCGACCACGTCGGCCAGGGTGAGCCAGGGTAGGACCATGCACTTGGCCAGCGCGCCCAGCTCGCGTTGTTTGGAGCCGGCGCTGCCGTCCGACAAGATGAGCGAGGGGTGCAGGCCCGCGATGGCTTCGTAGTTCGGAGTGAGCGAGCTGCCGACGCGCGGCCGCTGCGTGCCCGCCGGCAGCGTGCAGTAGTCGCTCACGCCGACCAGCTCATCGCCGCCGCCCAGCGCCAGCACCGTCTCGGTGATGGCGGGGGAGAGCGATACCAAGCGCCGCGCGCCGCTGACGGCCGGCTTTTTGCCGACCAAACGCCCGATGCCGACGGCCGCCCCCGCCGAGAACAAGAGCGCGCCCAGCGAGCCGATGATGGCGCGGCGATTCACTTACCGTGCGCCTTGCTGTTGCGCTCGTACAAAATGCGCAAGCCTTCCAGCGTCAGGTTCGGATCCAGCTCTTCGATGCGCTTGGCGTGCTTGCCGATGAGCGACGCGAGGCCGCCCGTGGCGATGATACGACAAGGAAAATCCAGCTCGCTCAGCAAGCGATCGACCAAGCCGTCCACCATGGCGGCGTAGCCGTGAATGGCGCCCGACTGGATGGCGTGGGTAGTGTTGCGGCCCAGCACGTGGGGCGGCGCGGTGAGCTCGACGGGGCGCAGCTTGGCGGCGCTTTGCATCAAGCCCTCCAGGCTGACCTTCACTCCTGGCACGATCACCCCGCCCAGGTATTCGCCTTTGGGTGATACGCAGTTGAAGGTGGTCGCGGTCCCGAAATCGACGACGATGAGCCCCGACTGAAAGCGCGCGTAGGCGGCCACGGCGTCGACGATGCGGTCGGCCCCGACGTCGTGCGGGTTGTCGTAAAGCACGGAGATGCCCGTCTTGAGCCCCGGACCCACGAGCAGCGGCTCGCGCCCGACGGCTTGGCGGATGGCCGACACCATCACGTCCGTCAGCTGCGGCACCACGCTGGCGATGATGGCGGCGCTGACGCTTTTGTTCGACAGGTGACGGAGCGACAGCAGCTGCTGGAGCAGCACCGCGTACTCGTCTTCGGTGCGTGAGCGCACGGTCGCGACCCGGAACGTCTGCACGAGCTTTTCACCCTCGTACAGGCCCATGACGACGTTGGTATTTCCGAGATCCACGGCCAGCAGCATGCGGCGCACTATAGCGCCAGTTCGTGACCCTTCGAGCCGAATTGCCCGGGCCGGATCACGGCCCGGCTTTGTCGACGACGCCGCGCCGAATCACGGCGCAGCTTTGTAGACCACGCCGCCCAGCTCGCGAATCGTCGCGCGGACGCGCGCGAGGTCCGTCTCTCCGAGGTAGGCCAACGCCTCCTCCAATTCGTGCGCCTTGAACGCCTCGGCGCCCTTCATGAACCAAGAGGTGATCTTGACGATCACCACCAGCTTCGGATCACTGAGCAGCACCGCCACCTTGATGCGATCGGTCACCAGCTCGCGGCTGAGCCAGCTGCGCTGGGCGGCGCTGGGCGCGCGCCCGTCCGCGGCTGTGAGCACACCGAACGCGGGCAGCCTTGCTTGCAGGTCTTTGAGCCACTGCACGTACGCTCGCCAGTCATCGTCGCCAATGTCCAGGTTGGGCCGATTGACGAACACCACCACCTGATTGACGAGCCGCGCCGAGAACGTCGGCAGCACGAGCTCTTCCGAGAAGCCCATGAGCCTGAGTGTAGTGTGTTGCCCGCGCCGTCGTCTCGAAAGTCGGCGCGGGGGCTGGGGCGCTTGCGGGCGCGTCGCGCGTGGGCGCCTCAGAGCGCCTTGAAGAAGTTCCAGAAGGCGCCCGGCGCAAGGGTGTCTTGGCGAGCGTGGGCCTTGCCGGAGGTCTGGCACCAGCGGACGGCGTAGCCGTCGTCGCAACCTTGGTATTCGGTGCAGGGCGAGGGGTCGACCGGTTTGGTGGCCGCGGCCGCGTCGCATTTGTTCTGCGTGAGCATGCGCGTGCGCGCTTTTTCACTGCCGGCGATGACGTTGTCGTTGTCGTTCGTATCGTGCAGGAAGATGCGGGCCACGGGACCCCCGCACTTGCCGCTCGCCGCTTCACCGCCGCTGACCGTTGCGCCGCCGCGCACCACGTCGGCGCGGATGCAGGTGAGCTGATTGACGAGCCACGAGCCGCTGCTGTAGCCCACGACGAACACGCGGCTCTCGTCGGCGCAGAAGCGGGATTTGACGTCCGCCACCATGGCGTCGAAGAACGCTACGTCTTTGCCATTGGCGTTCGTATCCCAGCACGTACCGGATGCCGATCCGGTGCCGCGCACCAAGATGGCGTCGTTGCCGGTGACGTTTTCCATGGGCACGTTGTTGGTGCCGCCGCCGCAACCGTGCAGCAGCACGATGACGGGATAGGCTCGCGTGGGACTGTACTTGGCGGGTAGGCGCACTGAATACGCTCGGCTCGCGCCGCTGGTCATCACCGTGCTCGCCACCCACTCCTGGAGCGCTCCGCTGGCGGGCTGGCTGCAGCCCATGCTTGGTTTGGCGTCGGGCTTGTTACCTCCGCCGCCCGCGCCCGCGCCCGCGCCGCTGGAGCCGGAGCCGCCGGAGCCGCTGCTCCCGCCGCCAACGCTGCTGCCGCCGCTACCGCCGTTGCTGGTGGCCGCGGCGTGGCCTCCGTTGGCGCCGCCGCTGCTCGCCCCGCCGTTGCTCGCCCCGCCGCTGGCGGTGCCGCCAGAACCTCCGCTCGGGTTGGGCCCCGTGCCGGCGTTCGGCGCTGCCGTGGTGCCACCGCTCGCGCTGCTGCCAGCCGTGGCCGAGGTCCCGGCCACGGTGTCGTTGCTCGTGCCAGCTTGGCCGCCCGTGTCTTCTGGCGCGGGGTCACCTGACGAACAGGCGACGATCGCAAAGACCAGGGTTGTCATCGCGCCAAGTCCAACGTGCAGCGTCGCTCGTGTCGTCATCGTCCATCGAGGTTAGACGCTTTTGCCGCGGCGTGAAGCTCTCAAACCCTGCCGCGCTGAGTCATCGTGCTGCCGCGGTCCCGTCGCGCAGCCCCCCGCGCCGCCGTCGTTTCAAAATTCTCGTCCACGCGCTGCGCGCCACCGGCGAAGCTCGCCGGAGCGCCGTTTGGGTGGACGGACCCAGCCGATGGTCGCTTGCGGGCCGCGGCACAAGCAGGCAGCGAATTGACATGCGCATTTTTTACAACCGCTTCGTTAGTGCTGGAAATGTGCTGATTTTCTCGAAAGCGGGCGCCGCTGTCTCATGATCGTGATCGCAATCGCGTGCGGGATGTGTTGTTGTCGTAGCGAGTGAAGCCGCGGAGAGACGGACGCGTGTGTCCGCTCTTTTGCGTCATCATCCCTCACTCGACCTACCCCATGAATTCCTCCCGACTGTTCACGGCCAGTTGCGTTGCGCTGATTGTCACGGCCATGAGCTTCGCCCTGCGCGGCGCGGCCACCAACGACTGGGTCACCCAGTTTCACCTCACGAACGAGCAAGCGGGTTGGGTCAACGGCTCCGCCTTCTGGGGCTTCACCTTGGCCATGATGTTCGGTGGTCCGCTCGTGGATCAGCTGGGCCTCGGCCGCATCATCGGCCTGGCGTTCGTGGGTCACGCGCTCGGCATCCTGCTCACCATCTTTGCGTGGGACTTTTGGAGCCTGCTGGGCGGCACGCTCATCTTCGGCATCGCCAACGGCTCGGTCGAAGCGGCCTGCAATCCGCTCGTTGCCTCGCTATTCCCCGAGAACCAAACCACCAAGCTCAACCACTTTCACGTGTGGTTCCCCGGCGGCATCGTGATCGGCGGCCTGCTGTCGTTCGTGTTCGGCAAGCTCGGCCTCGGCTGGAAGGCGCAGTTTGCCACCATGCTGCTGCCGCTGGCCGTGTACGCGGTGGCGTTCTTCGGTCAGAAGTTCCCCCAGACGGCGCGCGTGCAACGTGGTGAGTCGACCGGCTCGATGTTCGCGGCCTGCTTGGCGCCTGGCTTCCTGCTCATGGTCGCCTGCATGCTGCTCACCGCGTCGACCGAGCTCGGACCGGGTCAGTGGATCCCGTCGATTCTGCAGAACGCAGGCGTCTCCGGCATTTTGGTGCTGGTTTGGATCACCGGCCTGATGGCGGTGGGGCGCATGTTCGCGGGTCCGTTCGTGCACAAGCTCTCGCCCATCGGCATGCTCGTGGCGAGCGCGGTCATGAGCATGCTCGGCCTGTACGCCATGTCGCACAGCACGGGCGGAATGCTGTTCGCTTCGGCGACGCTCTTCGCGTTCGGTGTGTGCTTCTTCTGGCCGACCATGCTCGGCTTCGTCGCCGAAAACTTCCCGAAGACGGGCGCGCTCGGGCTCGCCATCATGGGCGGCGCTGGCATGCTGAGCGTCAGCTTCGTGTTGCCGGTGATCGGCGGTTGGTACGATGCTGGCATCGCGGCCCGCACCCCTGCGGGCGCAGCTCCGACCGGCGAGGCGCTCGCCGCCATTCAGTCGGCAGCCGGTCTCGAGGCGCTGGGCAAGGTCGCGCTCTTGCCGGTCATCCTCACGGTGGTGTTCATCGCGATCGCGGTCACCAAGAAGAAGAAGAGCGAAGTGGTGGTCCCGGCGCACTGAGCTGCGCTCGCTCGAGTCGGCCCAGCCCCCCGCTGAGCTGACGCTGAACGGCGGACGAGCCAATGGTCGTCCGCCGTTTTCTATTTCCGCTCCCGCGTCGCGCGTAAACGGCCGCGCTCCCGCGTCGCATTTGCACCTTGCCGCAGCTTCGCTTACTTTGCGCGAGTGACGGGCGGTGTCCGGTTTCGACGGCGGCTCGGCAGGCGCCTGCTGGCCTTGACGATGACCCTCTCGTGCGGCGCGGCGGCCGCCCACAGCAGCCCGGTTGCGCGCAAATCAGAGCCGTTTCGGCTGGTTTGGAGCTCTTCGGCGGGCTGCGGCAGCTCGCGCACGTTTATGGCCGGGCTCACGGGGCCCACGTCCGTGCTCCGCGACGCCCGCGTCGACGAGCGCGCCATCACGCTGATCGTCGAGCTGTTTCGCGCGCAAGGCGGTGTGCGCGGGCAGCTCATGATGCGCAAGCCCGACGGCGAGCTGATGACACGCGAGGTGATTGGTCAAGATTGCCAAGAGGTCGAGTCGGCCATGGCGCTGATCGCCAACGTGATGGTGGATCCGCTGGCGACCGGCACGGACACCGTAGTCGTGAAGACCGACCCGATGATCGTGAGGGTAGAAGGCGCGTCGCCCCCGTCGAGATGGAGTCTGCGCGTCGAGCAGCGCCTGTCTGCGCGCACGGCCGTGGCGCCGCGCTTCGCTTGGGGGCCAGCCCTGGGGGCGATGCTCACGCGCGAGACCGGCGACCTTCACCCCAGCGTGGGGCTCTCGGCGATGTGGGCGCAGGCCACCAGCTCGGCGTCCACGGGCTCGGCCGAGCTGGATTGGGTCGCAGGTCGGTTGGCGTTGTGTCCGGCTGGTTGGCAACCCGGCCCGAGCTGGGACCTGAGAGCTTGCGCTACCCTGCAGCTCGGCCGTTTGCGTGGTACCGGCTTTGCCACCCGCGCGGCCGCTTCGAAGGCGATCTTTTGGGGGAGCGGCGGCGTCGAGCTGGAGGCGCGTTATCAGCTCCTCGGGCCACTCTGGGCAGGTTTGGAAAGTGAGTTTACTTTGCCGTTTTCCCACGAGCGCTTCTACCTGGAACCATCGGAAACGCTGCATCGCGTGCCCAATTGGGGAGTCAGCTTTGGTCTCGGCCTCGGGCTGCGGTTTTTCTGATCGATACCAGGCTGAGGCCACATTCAGCCTAGAGTGACCATCACCATGGGCGCGGGCTTATCGGCGACGGTCGAACCCCCGGCGTTGGAGGGTGGCGGCAGCTCGGCCTTGCCGAGGGAGGATACGCCGTCGCGGCCCAGCGGCATCGTCGCGCTGTCGGCGCGCGACTCGGGGCGCCTCACCGAGCTCTTGCGCAGACACTATGTCCGGGTGTGGCAGGCGTTGCGTCGGCTCGGCGTCGATGAGGCTCGCGCCGACGACGCGGCGCAAGAGGCGTTCATCGTGTTGTCGCGGCGCCTGTGCGACGTGCGCGAGGGCTCGGAGCGAACCTTCTTGCTGAGCTGTGCGGTGCGCATTGCGGCCAACTACCGCCGCACCTGGCACACCCAACGCGAGGTGGTCGACGACCGAGCGCTGGCCGCCGAGCGTGATCCGGGACCCACGGCGGAGCAATTGCTCGATCAGAAGCGGCTGCGCCAAGCCCTCGAAGAGATGCTCGACGGCTGGCCCGACGAGCTACGTATCGCGTTCGTGCTCTTCGAGCTCGAGGGCCTCAGCGTTCCGGAGATTTCGCAAGTGACAGAGACGAAGCTTGGCACCGTGGCGTCGCGCTTGCGGCGCGCGCGCGAGCTCTTTCAGGCCGGCGCCAAGCGCTTACGGGCGCGCGCGGCGGCTGGAGGCGAGCCGTGACCGAGCTACGGCCGCTCATCGAGAGCAGCGACGACGAGCTGGAGCTGGCGCTCTTGGGCTGCGCTCGCTCCGAGTTGCCGCGGGCGGTGAGCGTGCGCGACACCGCGTTGGCGCTGGGCTTGGCCATCCCCACCGCGAACGCGCTCGGCGCTTCGTTGTCCACGGCCGGCTCGCTCGGCGCCGCGGCGAGCACCACGCTCAGCAGCGCGGTGACGGGCGGCGCGGTGGCGGGCAGCGCAGGCGCAGGCGGCGCGCCAGGTTTGGCCGGCACGGCCGGTGCGCTGTCGTTCGGCGCGCTGGGCAAGAGCCTCGTTGGCGGCGCGCTCGCCAGCTTCATGGCGCTGACGGCGTACGATCAAACGCTGGGCGCGAGCTCGCATCGTTCATCGCCCCCGCCGGAGGTAGCCAGCGTGGTCAGCGTGGCGGCGCGCCACCCTAGCGAGCGCATCACGCCGTCGGGGGCGCTAGCGGCGCCGCTGCCCGCGCCGGAGCCCCTCGCAATAGACGTCGAGGTTACGCCTGTCCAGGCGCCCGCGCCGCGTCCGCGTAGTCGCCGCGTCGCGCGCTCGCTCGCCCCGGGTCCCGCGCGCGTTTCCGCCGAGCCCCCGAGCGCTCCCGCGCCGGCCCAGCCCGCGCCTGCACCCGTGGTGGCGCCCGAGCAACCAAAGCCTGCGCCCTTGTTGGCGTCTTTGGCGGAGGAGATCCGCGTGCTGGATCAGGCGCGCTCTGCGTTGGCGGCCGGTGACGCCACCCGCGCAGGCCGGCTACTCGACGCCTACGAACAGAGTCGGCACGGTCCGACGTTGACTCGAGAAGCCGCCCTGCTGCGGGTTCGCTTGTTGCTCGCGCGAGGGCAAAGGCGAGACGCGGCTCGACTGGCGCGGCGGATCATTGCCGAACACCCGGAGAGCGCTCATGCCCATTCCCTGCGTACCCTGGCTTCAGAGCCGTAGCGTCTTCGTATTTTGGGCCGCCGCGTCGTGCGGGCTGCTCGCCATGGGCTGCAGCGACGATAGCCATCGCCTGGGCGGAGGAGAAGAAACCTCTGCCGTCGGAAAGCGGCCCCCCACTTTGTGCTCGGAAGGCGCCGATATCGAGATCATCGATCGGATGGAAGACGCCGACGGGACCATCAACATGACCGCCGAGCGCGGCGGGGTGTGGTTCTCGTTCAACGACGAGACTCCCGGCACCCAGACGCCGTTGCCCAAGGCCGAAACTTTCGCGATGTCGGAGGTCGTGCCGCCACGCTCGGGCAGCCACTATGCGGCGCATAGCCAGGGGGGCGGCTTCACGGATTGGGGAGCCGGTATCGGCTTCGAGCTTTACAACCAGCAGCCGTACGACGTCTCGAAATACGCGGGCATCACCTTTTGGGCCCGCCGCGGACCCGACGTGACCAGCGCGCTGCGCTTTGGCGTCTCCGACATTGCGACGGCCCCGCGCGGCGGCCAGTGCCCGGCCATCGAAGACCCCGCCAAATGTAGCGACTACTTTGGCGCCGACCTGACCCTGACCCCGAGCTTTCAACGCTTCAGCTTCACCTGGCAAGAGTTGGCGCAGGAGGGCTGGGGCTTCCCGCTGCCGGCGTCGGTCGACACCGAGCACGTGTACGGCATCCGGTTCATCACCGGAGAGAACGAAGATTTCGACTTCTGGGTCGATGACATCGCGCTGCTCTGTCACGCCCAATAGGGCGTCGAGCTCTTTGCGACGCGGGCGGAGGGGGAAGGCGGCGCCTCTCGCGCACCATGGTTGGTGCCCATGAGCTCGCGCGCGACGGTTCTGCGTCTTGAAAAGTCAGTTCGGTGTCGAGCTCACTTTTGCGATGGAAGAGGGCCGCTCCGCGCCGACAAGTGAGCTCGGTGTCGAGCTGGCGCGGCCGGCTTGTTCCAGGAGCCGACTCCGCGCCGATAAGTGAGCTCGGTGTCGAGCTGGCGCGGCCGGGTCACCAGCGGTGGCCCGGCGACGCTCTTTCCTTCACGGGGACGTAAATCCGATCGATACGCGGCGCGCGACACATCTGTAGCTCGAGTCTTCGCGAGGGCCGGCGACAGCGCCAGCCTGGTGCGCGGGCAAAAATCGAAAGGAGCGTCCATGAGCGAGCAGGCTACTGCGTCGTCGTCGTTGATCTTTGTCTGCGCCATTGCGCTGACTTCGCTGGCCTGCGGAGGAGGCGGGCCCACTTCCGAGCTTGCCGCCCATGGTGGTGGCGCGGGCGCTCCTGCCAACGGCGCTTCGGGCTCGGCCGGCGCCGCGGGAGACTCGCCTCGAGTGGGAAGCGCGCTGGTTTGGGACCAGACCGGCTTCGTTGCTCCGGCCGCCAACCCGTTCGCGATACAGGGGCCCTTCTACTTCTACAGCGACTGCGAGCCGCCTTCGGGGTTGCCTTGCACGGCGCCCGATCCTGGACTGACAGGCGCCGACGGCAAAGCGGGTTGGTCGGCCAGCGCCGACCACGTGTGCGCGAAGGGCACGGCCGTGCAGGTACAAGACATGATGTTTTCCGCGCAGTGGGGCGCCGGTCTCGCGCTCGATCTGAACAGCGAGGGAGGCGAGCCGGGCGCGCCTGCCGTCAAAGGCACGTTCAATCTCGTGCAAGCTGGTATCGTCGGCTTCGCCGTCGACATCAGCGGAGCCGCGCCCGCCAGCGTTCGCGTCAACCTGACGATGCCAGGGCTCGACGATTCGAACTTCTTCGTTGCCAAGGTACCTGGCACCACGACGTTCAATCTCTCCCAAGTCAAGCAGGGCAATTGGGTCACGAGCAAGACGCCGCTGGATGCGACCAAGGTGGAGGCGATCCAATTTCAGATCGCGACCGTCGCGTCGGCCCCTACTCCGTTCGACTTTTGCATCGACGGCATTCGCGCGTTGACGGCCAGCGAACTGCCCGCGGGCGGCGGCTGAGATGCGTGCTTCGAAAGCTCGCCCAGCCCTGCTAATTTCGTGCGCGGGGCTCACCTTCGGCTCCGCCGCCCTCGCGCAAGACGCAGCGGCGCCCGCAGAGACACCGGCCGTTCCTACGCCCGCTCCGGCGCGGCCGCGCAGCAGCCTGGGCGTGTCGCCCGCCAGCAGCGCCGGCCCCGAAGCGAAAGATGCGGGCTCGGCTTGGAAGACCGACTTTCACGGATACTTTAGGGTGCCTTTCCGGCTCGGGCTCGGCTCTCGGCCCGCGCCTCGGGCCGTGTCCGATCCCAAACAAAGCGAGCCCGACACGAGCGATCGCGCGCCCGGGCAGAGTGCCCTCACCTTGCACGCGCCCGTCATTCCCGATGGTCAATCGCTCAGCTGGCAGTCCACGTCGCACAACCGCAGCGATTGGTCCGAGCTGTTCTTCGGCATCGGCAACTCGTGGGCCAAGGCGACCGTCGGTTTGCAAGGCTACAACTTCACCGACGCCAGCTTCGACGATCCCAAGACCCAATACGGCATTGGCCAAGCCTTCGTGACGCTCATGCCCGATCTGGGCTACGAGAACGCGCGACTGAGCCTGAAGGTCGGCGCGTCTCAAGATCGCTACGGCGCCGCCGGAAAGTACGACGCCGGCGAGTACGACACGTACTTGTTCGGTCGCACTCACGTGATAGGTGAGACGCTACGCGCCGAATACGATCCGAGCGAAGCTTGGACACTGTGGTTCGAGCAGGGCGTGGGTGGCAAGCGCCCGGATCCGAGCAGCTTCAACAACGCGCGCTTTACCATGCTGGCCCACGGCCATGTCGGCTTGAACCGCGGCTCCGAGCTGCAGTTTTCGGCGCATATGCTGTACAGCTGGGCTCAAGAAGAAGACCGACCTTACGACGTCAGCAAGGAGAACACGCAATACGCCAGCTCGGTGGTGGACGCGCCGGACGGCAACCTGTGGGTCGCCGGCGCGGACGCGCGCCTCGAGCTGGGCGCCTTTGGTTACCTGTACGGCGGCTACTCTCATACTGGCGCCAAGAACGCGCTGGTGGTGGGCCGCGCGCTGGAGGTGCTGCACGCTTCGGGGGGCGGCGAGTACCGGCTAGGCGTCGTCGACAACTACTTGGGCCCGGGCTGCAGCGCGGCCTTCGCGGATCCGCAAGCGGCTGGAGGCCCCACCGAGCGCACCGGCGGGCTGGTTGGGCCCGGCTCGATCCCTGCGCCCGTGGGTTGCAGCGCGGGCACCGGTAGCGTCGACTCGTTCGTGGCGCAGTACGAGTTTTCGCTCACCAATTTTCTACGGATGAGCGAAGAAGGCGGACAAAAATTCTGGGGCGAAGGCGCCGACTTGAAGGTCGTGCTGTACGGCATGCTCAACAAGGTCAAGAGCGACTATCGGCCCGTCGACAAGACCATTTGGGGCCCGACGGACGGCAACCTCAAGCTCAAGTACGGAGCAGACATCCAGTACCACGCGACCCCCTCGCTCACGGCCGCGCTTCGCGTCGACAGGCTGCAGCCTAACAGTGACATCCCCGAGCAATCGTTCGCGGTGGTGTCGCCGCGGCTGGTGTTCACCTCCAACTGGGTGACGCGCGAGCAACTGACGTTTCAGTATTCGCGCTACATTTACAATCAGCGAGAGTGTCCGGCGGGGGCGGTATCACCGGCGGATTTCTCGCGCCTCCGCAGCGCGCAGTCCGCGCTCTGCGTCCAGCCTCCCGCGTCCGCCACTCCGCCCGACGGCTTTGGCATCAACTCGGAGGTCCAAGACGCCGACCTTCGCAGCGCGCCCACCCTGCGCCCCGACCTGAACGTCTTCAAAATAGAAGCCACTTTCTGGTGGTGAGCCGCCATTCGACAGAGGGGGCGCGGGTGTGGCGGTTAACGAGCGCCTTCCAGCACGCGCACCTTCAGGATGCGATCGCCGGGCGCGAGGCGGTCCCAACCGGGCTCGGCTTGCCCAATGCGCGAATACTCACCGGTTAGGTGGGGAGCGCTGCGCAAGGCGATGAATAGCTGGCTGAGCCCGGTGTCGCGCCCGGCAAGCGCTACTCCGACACTACCGGCCTCGAAGCTGTCGGGGCCGATTTGGCAGCGCAGCGGGGGCAAGTCGGCCCCGCCGAAGCCGTCGCCGTCCGGATCGCCCAGCTGCACCACGAAGCCCGGCACCACGCGGTGGATCAGCATGCCGTCGTAGAAGCCGGCGCGGGCCAGCTCGACGAAGCGAGCAGTCGCGAAAGGGCTCTTGTCACCCCAAAGGGTAATGCCGAGCGGCCCCAAATCCGTGTCGAATACGAGCTGAAAATTGCCGGTCCAGCCGTCGTTCCAGCTCTCGGTGCTGGGCACGTTGGGGCAGGCGTGCTGGGGCTCGCCCAGCGCGGCAAAGCCTCGCTCGGCGTGCTCGCGCAGGGTGGAGTTGGGGGCTTTGCAAGCGCGCTCCAGCGCCGGCTTGGCGCCCAGCAGCTCCAGGGCCGCGGCCGCGTCCAGGAGCCAAGCGGCCAGCTCGATGTCGTGGCTCCCGGGGCCCACCTGGGCGAGCTGCTGGGTCAGCGCCTGCACGACGCGTGGATCGATGGGAGGCGTGGCGGCGGCCGCTTCGGCTTTGGGGGCTATCGCGCCGCGGGCGCGCGCCGGGTACCGCGCCAAGATTTTGGCCGCGGTGGCGCGCACGCCCGGCGGCTTGGCCGAGAGCGCGTCGGCCAAGAGCTCGGGAATGTTCGGCACTTCGTCGTGGGCCAGCAGCAGCTCGAGCGCGGCCTCGCGCACCACCGGATCTTCGGACCGTGCCAGCTCGCGAAAGCGCGCTCCCCGTTCGTTGGCGAGCGAGCCGCGCGCCAGCACTTCGAGGCGGGCCAACGAGCCTTCGCGCCGCTGCTCGGGCGGCGCTGGATCGCAGCTCAAGAGGGCAGCGCTGGCGCTGGCGCGACCCGCCAAGAGCGCGGCCGCGCGGCAGCGCAGCGCGACCTTGCGCCGCGCGACGGGCGCCGCGTCACCTTCCAGCGGCAGCTTCGCCAGCTCGGCGAGCAGACCGGGCTCCGCGCCTTTGGGCTGCAGCCCTTCGAGGAGGGTGAGCACCACGCCGTGGGCGGTGGTCAGCCAAGCTTTGCCGTCAATCAGGGCGCGGGCCCGACTGGCGAGCGCCTTGGCCAAGGCGGGCTGCCCAGCACCGCCCAGCGCGGCGAGGGAGCGCGCGGCGTCGGCGCGCTCGGCGTCGCTCGTCGCCTCGGCCTCGAGCAGCTGGCTGAGCGGCGCGGCCGCTTCGGGGCCGCCCTTGGCCAGCGCCCGTATCGCGAAAGCGCGCGCAGGGCCCGGCTCCGCCAGCGCGGCGCCCGCGACCTCCAGCAAGCGCTCGCGCGCCGCCGCGCCGAGCGTGGGCAGGCTTTCGATGGCGTACAGCGCCGTGCCGCTCGGCGCCTGGGCGGCGCTGTCGAGCAGAGCGGCCACCGTGGCGTCGTCGAGGCGCTGGCGCTGCCGGGCAACTTGACCAAGCCCGAGCGCGGCCGGCTCGGCGACGCCGGGGCGCAGCCGCAGCCACGCGCGCAGAGTTCTTTCGGCTTCGTCGCTGGCGCAGCGCCCGAGCGCCAGCGCAATTCGGCCGAGCGCGCCGTCCACGCTCGCGCTGGCGGGACCCGCCGCCAAGCTGGCGGCTCGCAGCGCCAAGCGCCGAACCGCTTCGGTCTCACGCCCCCGGCACAGTTGGCCGACGCCGAACGCAGCCCAACCGATCACGGTCGGGTCTTCGTCGGCCAGCGCTTTGCGCAGCCGCTCGAAGGAGCCAGGATCTTGGATGCGGGCCAGGCTCTGCACCGCGCTGGCTCGCCGCGCGCCGCTCACGGCGATCAGCTGCTCTTCCGGGATCGCGCTGGCATCGCGCCGCAGCTCGGCTTGCAGCAAATTGGGCGGGGCCGCGCTGTTGGCAGCAGTGGCGGCCGAGCCGCCGCTGGGCGGGCTGGGCACGTCGCCCGAGCGGGAGCAGCCGACGAGCAGCACGCAGCACAAGAGCCAAAACGGGGCCAGCACGAAGTCGAGCAAGGTGCTGCCCCGCTCGCGCAGCGCGCGCGCCGCGGTCGCGCTCAGAGGGCACGCTGGTGAAGGCGCTGGCACGGCCAGCGGAGCGAAGCCAAAGCGCCGAAACAAGCGCAGCGCGCGCGGCATGTGCCAGTCGCAAGTCACGACCCCCAAGCGTCGCGGAGAGTCGCCCTGCAGCAAGCGCGCCACCCCCCGCGCATTGCCACGCGTGGTCAGCGACTCGCGCTCTTGGAGCACGCAAGGCTCGGCCACGCCGCGCGCCACCAGCCCCTGGGCGAACACCTCGCACTCCTTGAAGCCGTCCCACGCCTTGCCGCCGCTCGCGATCACCAGCTTGGCTCCGTCTTCGCGGTAAGCTTCTGCTGCGCGCTCGACGCGCCGTAAGGCGGCGTGCGAAAGCTGCCCGCCTCCTACGCGGCAACCCAGCACGACCAGCACGTCGTAGGTCACGGCGCGTAACATACTCGAAGGTCTCGCCCCGGCGCTTGCGCCCCGTGCGCCTCTCGGGCATCCCTATTTCGTGGCTCTCGGCGGCGCAAACCAGCAAAAGCCTGCCGCCGAAGCCGCCCCCCGCCGCTTGGGCCGGCCGGTGCTGGCGCTGCTCGGCTTGGCTGCGGCCGCGCTCGCGGCCGTACGCTTCGAGGCTCCTCGCGCCGACGGCGTCCTGTCCTCCTTGCCCTCCTCGCGTTCGCCGCCTTCGCCGCCCGTCGAGCCAGCGCCGTCGTCACGGCCCGCCGAGCGTGCCCTCTCGCTGCCTTCGGGCTCGTTGCCGCGCATCAGCTGCGGCGACGCCGAGCAGGTCAGCGCCTTCTTGCAGCGCGAGCTGGCCGCTCCGCCCATTCCTCCTGCGCCGGCTGAGCTGGCCGAGCTGTGGGGCAGCAGGCTCGACCCCCATGGCTTGTGGTCGGCCGCGCCAGATAGCCCCGTGCAGGGGGAGCTCTTGCGCGCGGCGCCGCAGATGCTGGCAAGCTTTTTCGGCTCGGCCGCGGGGTGCGAGGGCGCAGCGCGCGTCGCGCAGGTTTGGGAGCCTTGGCAGCGTCGCCTACTGGCCGCGTACGAGGCCGCCTTCGGGGACGCGCGCAGCCGTTCGCCTCACAGCAACGCGGCGCTATTTCAGCTCGCCGCCGAGCCCATCTTCCAAGACGATCCAGTCACTCGCCCTGGCCTCGAGCTGGCGCGCGAGCTGGGCGAGCGCTTGGGCGCCTTCGTGGCGCGCTATCCGGGCGAGCAGGCGCTGGTCGACCAGGCGCGCGCGCGGTTCTTCCCGACCGATCGTGACACGCTCGAACAGATCGCCACGTTGGCCGCGCTGCGCGCCTACGTTCCGCTCGTCGATCCACACGGCGACTTCGCGCCCAACGACGAAGAATGGGCGCTTTATGCCGGAGACGCCACGCTCGACGACGGCTCGCTCTTGTGGGGCGAGGTGATCCGCACGGCCCTCGGCGCCCGCCTCGTCGATGCGCCCACGCCTCCGCTCCAGCTCGACGATCTGGTGCTGAGCATCGACGGCCTCACGCTGGCCGGCGCCAGCATCGATCAAATCGAGCAAGCGGCGCGCAGCGCGGGTGACGACGGCTCGCTCACGGTTCGGGTCTTACGGCAAGGGGAGCCGCAGCCGCTGTCGCTCCGCGTGGTCCCCGAGCCCGCCTTGGAGCTGGCGGGCTTGGATTTCGAGCGCATCCGCTACGGTCGAGACGACGAGAGCGTGCTGCGCGTCGTCGTGCCCGACGTAGCCGACGATTTGGGCCAAGCGCTCACCGAGGTCTTACAGCAAGAGGCGCCCGGCATCCGTGGGCTCCTGCTGGACCTGCGCGGCAACGGCGGCGGCTCGTTGGACGCTGCCGTCGAATCGCTCGGCCTGCTGCTGCCCGGCGCTCGGTTGTTCTCGCTCGTGCATCGCGGCGCCGTGACCGAGGTGCTGCGGGCGCCCGAGCCCGGCTTCAGCTACCCGGGGCCGGTCGCGGCGCTCGTCGACGGCGACACGGCAAGCGCCGCCGAAATGTTGGCCGGAGCGCTGCAAGCTTACGGGCGCGGCACGCTGCTCGGAGTGCGCACCTTCGGCAAGGGCTGCGTGCAAGAATACTTCGACGCGGTCGTGCCCAGCGGTGTCCTGCGCATGACCACGCTGCAGTTCGTGATGCCGAACGGCAGACCGCTACAGCAGATTGGGCTCACGCCAGAGCTCTCGCTCCCGCTCGCGCCGGCCGTGGAGCGCGAGTCTCTGATCACGCGCCAACCCATCACCTTCGACGCCCCCGACATTCGCGATCGAAAAATCGGCCCGGGACCCGCATGGCCTCGCCCCAGCGCGCCGCCCGGCCCATGCCTCGATCCGATGGTTTGCACCGCGCTTTCGCGGCTTGCGGGGGTCAGGCCCGGCGGCGCGGGGAGCGCACGCGCCGCGCGGCCACGTGCAGCCACGCGGTAATCAGGGTACAAGTGCGCGAAGCCTGCCCAGGGTGCTCGTTTTTGGTATAGGGCGGGTGGTTACGAGCAAGCGTCATGGTTTCGGGAAGTCCACAGAAGCGCGGAGCAGCGCCGCGCGACGGCGACGATGACGCAGGCGATGGGCGGGCGTTGGGGGAGCCCGCTGACGCACGCGATCACGAAATCGAAGAGTTTCGCTACAAGGTCGAGGACATGGAGGAGGAGTCTTCCGCCTCCGGCTCCGAGCCGCCCGACGACGGCCGTCCCCGTCCGACCGTGCATCAGCTGGAGCTCGACGAAGATCGCATCGATCCGGACGCGGCCAAGGTGGTGCGGCGGCTGGTGCGCGGCGGCTACGAAGCGTACCTGGTGGGCGGCTGCGTGCGCGACCTGCTCCTCGGCCGTCGCCCCAAAGATTTCGACGTATGCACCAGCGCGCGCCCCGACGACGTGCGGCGCTTGTTCCGCAACTCACGGGTGATCGGCCGGCGCTTCCGGCTCGTGCACGTGCTGTTCGGTGGCGGCAAAGTGATCGAGACGGCGACGTTCCGGCGCGCGCCCGAAGCCGACGAAGATCGCGGCGCCGATGATTTGCTGATCCGCAACGACAACGTGTTCGGGGAGGCGCACCAAGACGCTCGCCGCCGCGACTTCACCATCAACGCCCTGTTTTACGATCTGGAGCGGGGCGAGGTGCTCGACTGGGTGGGCGGCATGCCCGACATCGAGAAGCGCGCCGTGCACACCATCGGCAAGCCGCTCGTCCGCTTCTTGGAAGATCCGGTGCGTATCCTGCGCGCCATCAAGTTCAGCGCCAAGCTAGACCTGGGCATCACGCCCGAGACGTACGACGCCATCGTCGAGGCGCGCAAAGCGCTGGCGCGCGCCGCCAAGCCTCGCCTATTCGAAGAGATCTTGCGGCTGATGCGCGAAGGGGCGGCCCACCGCGCGCTGTTCCTGTGCTGGGAAACGGGCGTGATGGACGTGCTCTTGCCCGAGCTGTCCACGTTTTTGGCCGATCGCGAAGAAGACGACGATCGCGTCTGGCAGCTCCTGCAAGAGATCGATCGGCGCACCATCGAGAATGGCCCGCTCGACGACGTGGTGCTCTGGACGGTGCTCTTGGCCGAGCCGCTACGCGAAGCCTGCGACGGCGCGCGCGATCGCGTCGAGATGGCGCACGAGTTCCTCGAGGGCGTGGTCGACCGCCTGAACGTGCCGCGTCGCATCGCCGAATCGATTCGGCGCATCGTCGCGCTCATGCCGCGGCTCGAGTCGGGCCGCGGAGGCCGCTTCTCGCGCACCCCGCTGTATCCCGTGGCGATGGAGGTCCTCGACATCTACCGCTCCGCGCTCGGAGACGCGGCCGAAGGCGCGTTCGACGCACCCGAAGGGCCGTCCGACGGGGCTGCGATTGCCGGCACGACCGAACGGCGTCCCCGCCGCCGCCGCCGCCGTCGCAAACCCTGATACGCGTTCCAAAGGTATGCGCCGACTCTTGCGTCGAGGCCGGCATTCGTAACCAGAACGCCCGAGACCCCAAGCGCTGCAAGTCTCGGGATGTTGCAGGAGATCGGGAGATCGGGAGATTTTGGGGTTCGAGTCGCATGGAGTCGCGAGGCGACTGCGCAGTTTCCTCGCGGGCCGCGGGCCGCGGGCTGCTGGCGTGCTGAACGCTCGTGGCGAGGGGACCTCGAGATGTTGCAGGAGATCGGGAGAAGAACGCCCGGCGCTGCAAGTCTCGAGATGTTGCAGGAGATCGGGAGATCGGGAGATTTTGGGGTTCGAGTCGCACGGAGTCGCGAGGCGACTGCGCAGTTTCCTCGCGGGCCGCGCGGCTTGAAACCCCCAAATGCTCGCTCCCGATCTCCCGAGCTCCCGTAAAGATTCCAGGGCCCCACCACACGCCCCCCAGAACGCCCAAGACCCCTAGCGCTGCAAGTCTCGGGATGTTGCAGGAGATCGGGAGATCGGGAGATTTTGGGGTTCGAGTCGCACGGAGTCGCAAGGCGACTGCGCAGTTTCCTCGCGGGGCGCGCGGCTTCAAACCCCCAAACGCTCGCTCCCGATCTCCCGATCTCCCGTAAAGATTCCAGGGCCCCACTACACGCCCCCAGAACGCCCGAGACCCCAAGCGCTGCAAGTACAGCTGGCGCGCCGTAGCGGCCTCGTGAGGCTAGAGACCAAGCGTTGGGCGCGCAGCTGCGCGCCCGTAACTGGGCCTACACCCTAATTGGCGTTCAGCTCGACGCGCAGCAGCTTCTTGCCGATGAAGACGTAGTCGCCGTGCGACAGGGCCTTTTCGGTCTTCAAGCGGAGGTAAGTGCCGTTGCGGCTCTCGTAGTCGGTGAGCACGAACTTGCCGTCTTTTTCTTCGACGGTGGCGTGCTTGGCGGACATGAACATGTCGCCCGGAAAGTTCAGGTCTCCGTCTTCGCGGCCGACCTGCAGCGTGTTGCCGCGCGCGCAGATGGTCATGCCGATGGCGCCGCCTTCGAGGATTTGGTTCAGGCGGAACGCGCTCGGGTACTTGGGCGACGAGTAGAAGAAGGTGCCGTCCGGATCGGCGCCGTCCGAAGCTTTGGGGGTCGGGTCCAAGCGAAACACTTGCTCGCCGACCACGAACTGATCGCCCGGGTTGATCTCGACCGAGCCGCGGATGCGGAAGTAGATGCCGTTGAGCGAACCTTCGTCGCGTACGACGAGGCGGTTGTCGCGGTAAAAGAAATTGGCGTGGGTGGGGGAGATGAACTGGTCGTCCGGAAACTCGAGCTGCCCCTGGCGCCCTAGCAAGTGCTGGTCGGCCTTGAGGTGGTACGAGAGGCCGTCCATGCCTTCGCCTCGAATCAGGATGAGGCGAGCCTTCGCCGGGTCCTGCATGTCACCGTAGAAGTCGGCGTGCAGGTGCATGATGGCTTCCGGCACGGGGGTGCCGCAGCGACCGCAGAACTTGTGCCCACTGGGCACGGGGGTCATGCACGACTCGCAGACGTAGTACCTGGCTTGATCCATCCGCTCCTCCGCGACCTTCGACGGGGCGAGGTCGTCCCTCGCGTCCACGAAGCCTCCAACAAATTCGCCCGGATGGGAAGATCTCGAACCTGCCGGCTTGTTGGCCGGCAGGAGCGTGACGTCGTGCCCGCAGAGGCCGCAATGCGCCGACCCCATGGGGTTGAACGCATCGCAGTGGCCGCAAACGATCCCGACGTCGAGCGATCCGAGCGCCATTAGCTGCCGTTTCATACTACCCCTTCCGCGCCGAGCAAAATGTTACCGCTGGGCGTTTCGGGCGGCGGACCTAACGGATGTACTGATTGCGCGTCGAGGCGTCGAAGAAGCCCTTGGCGCCGACCAGGCGGAAGAACACCGTCTCGGCGCAGGTCTCTTGCGGCACAGCCCCGAAGTCGCGCGAGTCGTAGGGGAATTGGCGGTTGTCGCTCACGAGCCAAACGTGGTTGTCGGGCACGATCGTCTTCACGTCGGCCGGGCGGACCGCCTCGGGCACCAGCTCGCCGCGGAAGTTGGTACCCCCGCCTAGCTCTTCGATCGAGCAGCTCTGCGTCGTCTCGAAGCCCGTGCCGGGGTCCTTCTCGACGAAGGTTCGCTCGGGGCAGTTGCCGCCCACGGATTGCCGCACCCGGTTGACCTTGAGGTCGGCTCCGTTCACCTCGAGCTCGTCGCGGCCCACGGCGGCGATGCGGCCAATCACCACGCGCCCCGGGTGCTTTGGCTCGGGGCACAGCACGAGGTCGCTGAAGCCCGGACGGGTCAGGCGCCAGAGCAGGATTAAATCGCCCGGGCGCACGCTGGGCGAGAGCGACGCCGTCAGGTACGGGTCGTCGTTGGGCACGCGCCACCAGCGAATGGCCGTAAGCCTCAGGAAACCGATCACGAGCCCGGTCACGAGCGCGACCCAGAACAAGAAGCGGAACATTTTGCGCGTCATCGGGCGACCCGCGAGTCTAGCCCAAGTCTCGGGCTCACTGACTTGGCCATGCGCGGCCCCTAACGCGTGCAGTCGACCGGAGGCAGCTCGGCCAGGCTTTGGCCCTTGGCGACGGCCGCGGCGCGCGCGAATAGGGCGCGGAAGCGATCGAGCCGCGTGAACTCGGCGCGCCCCGCCGTGCGCTCGTCGCCGTCCATCACCGCGGCCGAGATGACGCCCAGCACCTCGCCGTTGTCGCTCACCACCGGGCCGCCCGAGTCACCCGGGCAAATGGCTGCGTTGGCGCGAAACCTGGCGTCCGAGATGGTGTCGATGTTGGCGATGGGCCGTTTGCGGCGGTGCAGCGCATCGGTCGACAGGGCGCAGCGACCAAAGCCGATGGGCTCGATGGATTCTTTGAGGGTGGGGGCGCGGTCGATGCGGGCGGGGCGCGTCTCCATGCCGACGAGCGGGCGATCGAGCACCAAAATCGCGATGTCGCCGTCGCCGGCGGCGTACCCGCACGTCGGAGCGATGATGGCGCGGACCGACGCTTCACCCCACGGCAGCGCTTCGCCGCCCAGCTCGATGCGAATCTCTTCGGGCTGGACGTCGCGCTTGAGCATCTCGCCCTGGCGGGAGCGCTCCGAGACGCAATGGTGGGCGGTCAGCACGCGGTCGTCGTCTATCAGCGCGCCCGAGCAGGTGACGCTGCCGATGACCAACCGCACGACGTAGTCGTCGCGGTTGCTGATGATGAAGGGCAGCTCTATCGAAGGCGGGAGCGTGGGGGCAGGGGCGGAAGCGGGCCTCGGGGCGGGGGCTTCGACCTTGCCGAAGAAAGGCAGGCGAGCGCAGCCTGAAAGCGCGAGCGCGAGCGCGAGGCACGACCCCAGCGACGGCACTAGCTTGCTCAAGTCTGGTACCCCATGGGCGGAGGCATGCTCGGACAACCGGCGCGTGCGGAAAGTTCCGACACGTGATGCAAAATAAGCTTGGGAAAGATTTTCTTGAACTACGAAGCGCGCGCAACGGGCAAAGCTTAATGTGCGCGAAGGTGCGCGCGAGCCTGCGCCGTGCCTTCGACGCTCGGCGTCACGACAGGACGAGATCGTCTTTGTGCACGATGACGAGCTCTTTGGCGTCGCCAGCAAACGCCAGCTCTAGCTCGTCTGCTTGTTTGCCTGCCGCGCGCGAGACGTCGAGAGCGCCCAGCCGGGTCAGGCCACGGCCCAGCTCTTTGCCGTCCGGACCCACGAGCTTGACCGCGTCGCCCGCGTTGAACTCGCCGCGCACGCCCAGCACCCCCACCGGCAAGAGGCTGCTTTTGCCGCCCCGCAAGGCCTTTTCGGCGCCTGCGTCGATCAGCACCGTGCCGCGGGGTCGTAGCGTGTAAGCAATCCAATGCTGGCGCGCTCGCAGCAGGGCGGCCCGGCGCGGCACCAGCGTACCCACATCGGCGCCCGAAACGATGTCGCGGATGACGTTCGGGCGCCCCGCCGAAGCGATGACCACCGACGCTCCCGAGTGACAAGCCTTGTTGGCCGCGTCGAGCTTGCTGTGAATGCCGCCGCTGCCCAGGCGTTCCCCCGATTGCACGACCGTGCCGAGCTCGGCCGCGTCGCTCATGATCGGGATGCGCTTGCCGTGCTTGTCGAGCACGCCTTCCACGTCGGTCAGCAGGATCAACAGATCGGCCGAGACGAGCGGCGCGACCATGGCCGCCAGCTGGTCGTTATCCAAGCGGATCTCGGCGGTCGAGACGGTGTCGTTTTCGTTGATGACCGGCACGGCCCCCGCGTCCAGCAGCTCGGCCAAGGCGTCGCGCGCGTTGTTGACGCGTTCGCGATCGGCCAGGTCGTCGTGGGTCAGCAACACTTGCGCCACCGTCAAACCGACGGCGGTGAAGGCTTCGTCCCAGCGCCGCATGAGCACGGTCTGACCGGCGGCGGCGGCGGCTTGCAGCTTGCCGGTCTCTTTCGGGCGCGCCCGGTAGCCCAGCCGCTTCATGCCGAACGCGATGGCGCCGCTGGTGACCAGGACGAAGCCGCGCTTGGGGTTGGCGAGCGCGGCCAGCTCCTCCGCGAATTTTTGCTGTAGCTCGCCGTCCGCGGCGAGCGCCTTCGAGCCGACTTTGATGACAATGCGCCGGGATTGCTGGAGCTCGCTGCGTGCCGTCACGGCGCCGTCAATAGCGCGAGCGCCCCGTGGCCGGCAACAATCACCGGGCCCGGGGCGCTATTTGAATCCGTCGAGCGTGGAGCGACCGGTCTTCACATCGAGCCGAGGTACATCTCGATCATCTGGAGCTCGGGGTCGGTCAAGAGGGTGGTGTCGAATTTGGGCATGTAGCTCGCGCGCGCGGCCACGTCCGTGCCCGAGCCGTTGCGAACGTACTGCTCGACCTCGGCCTTCGACTTGCCCTGAATCGAAATGGGGGCAGACCCACCCGTCGGGCTGGCGGGGCCGTGGCAGTTGCCGCACATGTTCAGGTACAAGCTCTGGCCGCTGGCGGGCTTGGCAAAGCTGTTTTGCCAGGTGTTGATGGTATCCAGGTCGGCATCGGACAATTTGTCGGCGGCGACGGCGACCATGGCGCTCGGCGAGCCGCTGGGGGTCTTGCGACCGTTTCTCACCACCGCGACCGCGTAGTCTTTGGGCGTGAAGCGGATCTCGGGGCCGACCCCCGCGAAACCTTCGCCGTTGGGGCCGTGGCACGAGCTGCAGCCCGCGGCGGTGTACGCGGCCGGAGGCGCCGCGCCCGTAGTCGCGTCAGCGCCGCTGAGCTTGACGAAGTACGCCGGAGACTGGAGCTGCGTGCCGGCGGGCGCCGGGGCGCCTCCGCTTCCTCCCGTCGTCCCGCTGCCGGCCATCGGAGCGCTGCCGCCAGTGGTCGCGTTACCGCCAGTCGTTGCGTTACCGCCAGTGGTCGCGGTGCCGGCAGTGTTCATGAGGCTAGAATCGGGATCGCTCGAGCAGCCCGACAAGACGGTTGCCGAACTAATCGCTATTGCGCAAACTCCCAACCACTGAGTCGACTTCATCATTCTAGCTCCTCGACAGGTAGGGCCTTGGTGTGTCCGATTTGCAGCCCGACGGCAACCCGGATGCGCGACTTATCCAAATGGAGACGGTCGCCGCTCAAACCCACAGAGTTAGACAGCGCGAAAATTCGGTCGATTCGCGATCCTTCCCAGAAACTGCAAGATTTCTGCGTGACGGGGTTTTCGTGCTCGGGCGAGCGCGCGCTCGATTCCCGGATGCTCCGGCTCTCGGGGGGGCCCGGAGGGCGCCTCCCGCGCCGCTGTCCGCTGCCCCACGCCAACTCAGCGTTTGCCGCTCGCCGGGCCGCGCGAATCTCCTCGAGAAATTGAAATGCGTTCCGTTCGGGGTCGGGCCAGGGGTATCCTGGAGGGGCTCGCCTTTGGCACGCGTTCACGCGCGCGTCGGTGGCGACGAGGGTCAATGCATGACGAATGCCGTGCTGGCGAAGCTTCGTGCCTTCGTGGCGGGTACGCCCGTGGAAGTGTGTGAGCTCTGTGCAGGAGCCATCACGGCCGAGCACGAGCATTTGCTCGAACCCGACGCCCGCCGCGTGTTCTGCACGTGCGGGGCGTGCGCCCTCTCGGTCGACGTGAGCCCGCGCGAGAGCGAGGACCAAAGGCGGGCTCGCTACCTGCGCGTCGAGCGCCGAGCGCTACGGCTCCGCGAGCTGGAGCTCGACGACGCCATTTGGGCCGAGCTGAACGTCCCGGTCGGCCTCGCATTTTTCACCATGCGCAGTCGCACGGGCGAAATCGTGGCCACCTTTCCCGGCCGCGCCGGGTTGATTGAATCGTTCGTTCCTCTCAAGGCGTACAGCTCTCTCGAGCGACGCTTTCCGGTCCTGAAGGGCATTGCGGCCGACGTCGAGGCGCTCCTGGTCCGTCGAACGCTGCGCCACCAAGACTACTTTCGCGTATCCATCGATCATTGTTACGAGCTAGCCGGGCTCTTGCGGGGCTCTGACGCTCCGCTCTCCTCGCCCGAGCTCGCCGCCGTGCAGTCGTTCTTCAGCAGCCTCGATGAGCGAACGGACCAGAAGCGGCACAGCAGAAGACCAGGGTCCTGACGGCATCCGCCCCAGAAGGCGCTGGCCAAGCTGGGATTGGCGTTCTAGGGTCCCGCCCGCTCGCGTTGCCGCGACGCTTAGTGGGAGAGAACACGATGCGCACAGCTTTTCGGTACGGCTCGATCCTGGGTTTGACTGTTGCCGCGACGGCGTGGTCGTCTTTGGCGCACGCGCAAGACATGGGCAAGCCGCCCCCCGAGGCCGAGAAGGTCGTCGCGGGGCCCGGCAAGGCGGCCGAGGCGCCCAAGCTGGCGCCTTCGCCCGATGCGACCAACGCCGCTGTCTCGGCGGGCGGTTTGAGCTCGACCGGTAACTCGCGCATGGTCGCCTTCACGGGCAGCGGCAACTTCGATTGGCGCGGCGGCAACAACGGCTTCGGCGCTTCGCTCGTGGGCAACTACGGCAAGAGCGCGCCGCCCGACGGCGAGATGGAGACCACGACCGAGAACTTCCAGGGCCGTGTCCGCTACGACCGCTACGTGATCGAAGACGCCAGCGTGTTCATGATGGCCACGGGCCGGCACGACCGCTTCCAGGGTCTGGCCTTCCGCCTCAACTTGGACCCCGGCTTCAAGTACCTGTTCGTCAATCGCCCCAACACCGCGCTCTGGGTCGAAGCCGGTTACGACTTGCAGTACGACACCCGCACCCGCGCGGCGCGCGACGTGGTCGACGACATGGGCGTCGTCATCGACCGGCTCGACAAGCACGAGACCGACCACTCGGCGCGCGTCTTTCTCGGCTTCCGCCACGCATTCAACGAAGCTACGGCGCTGTCGAACGGTATCGAGTACCTGCAGAGCTTCGTCGAGACCGAGCGCTACCGCGTCAACTACGACGTGCTGTTTACGGCCAAAGTCTGGGGCGATTTGGCGCTCGGGGTCGGCTTCAACGCCCGCTACGACAACCAGCCGCTGCCCGAGAAAGAGAAGCTCGACACGACCAGCACGCTGAGCCTCATCTACGCGTACAGCAGCGAGGCCAAGTAGCCCGTCATCGTTCCGAAACCGAAGCTCTCCTACGATTTCACGTAACGATTGAGAGGCAGCATGGCGTTCATCGAAGATTTCAAGAAGTTCGCGTTCAAGGGCAACGTCGTCGATCTTGCAGTTGGCGTCGTGATCGGCGGCGCGTTCGGCAAGATCGTCTCGGCGCTGGTGGCGGATTTGGTGATGCCGATCGTCGCGCTCGTCATGCCGAGCGGTGACTGGCGCATGAGCGGCATCGTGCTCCGCCAAGCCGAAAAGCCCGCCGACAACGTCGTGCTCAAGTACGGCGACTTCATCGGCTCGGTGCTCGACTTCTTCATCGTTGCGCTGGTGCTGTTCATCATCGTGAGCCGCATCATCCAAGCCGCCGAGAAGCGCTTGGGCAAGCCTATCGAAGCAGCGCCGCCCTCCACCAAAGAGTGCCCCGCGTGCTGCGAGACCGTTCCGCTCAAAGCCACGCGCTGCAAGTTCTGCACGAGCGATCTCAAAGCGGCCTGAGCAACCCGCTCGTCGCGGCTCACCCGCCGTCGAGCGTCCGCGGGGGCTCGCCCGAAGCGAGCCTCCCCGCGCTTCTTCGCCGCGAGCATGGAATCTGCATGTGAAGAGGGATGAGCTTCAAGACGTGCGCCATTGTCGGAGTCCTTCTGTGCGCCGCGTGTCAACATGCGCCGCCCAATCCGCACCAGCCGCTGCAAAAAGCGGACGTCGTGGAGGCTGACGGCAAGGGCCAATCCACGAGCGCGCGCGTGGGCCCAACGAAGGGCGCACCAGTCGAGACCGCCCCGCCGAACGTACCTGGCAACCAGCCCGCGTTCCCTCAGCAAACGCGCGCGCCGGGCGTTCGCACGCAACATCGCTTCGTGGTGCAGCGGATCGCGGGCGGCTTGAAGCTGCCCTGGGCCCTCGAGTTTTTGCCCGATGGGCGCCTGCTCGTCACCGAGAAACACGCGGGCAAGCTCGCGCTGCTCGCCGCCGACGGCCGTCGCCTCGCCGATGTCTCGGGCGTACCGAAAGTCGACGGTCGCGATCAGGGCGGCTTGCTCGACGTCGCGCTTTCGCCGACGGACCCTGAGCGCGTCTTCATCAGCTACTACGAGCCGCGCGACGGCGGAAATGGCCTCGCTGTGGCCAGCGCGCGCTTGGTCGGCGGCGCGGCGCCCAAGCTCGACCAGCTGCAAGTCGTTTTCCGCATGCGACCGACGCTCGCCTCCACGATGCACGCGGGTGGACGTCTGGTCTTCGCTCCCGACGGCAACCTCTTCATCACGCTGGGTGAGCGCTCCATTCTCCCCGGCCGCGTGCAGGCGCAAGACCTGGCGAGCGACTTCGGCAAGCTCGTGCGCATCCGCCCCAACGGCGAGATCCCGGCCGACAACCCGTTCGTCGGCACCGCGGGCGCGCGTGGCGAAATCTGGACGCTAGGGCACCGCAACGTTCTCGGCGCCGCGCTCGACGGCCAGAAGCGCCTGTGGGTCGCCGAAATGGGGCCGCGGGGCGGTGACGAGCTCAACCTGATCGAGCGCGGCAAGAACTACGGCTGGCCCACCATCGGCTACGGCGAAGAGTACTCCGGGGCCCGAATCCACCAAAGCACGCAAGCCCCCGGGCTCGAGCAACCCATCTACTACTGGGATCCGGTCATCTCGCCCGGCGCGCTCCTCATCTACTCCGGCACACTCTTCCCCGAATGGCGCAACGACTTCTTCATCGCTGGCCTCTCCAGTAAGGCCCTCATCCGCCTCGTCGTCGAGCACGACCGCGTTACCGGCGAGGAGCGCCTCCTCACGGATCGCAAGAGCCGCATCCGCGACGTCGCCCAGGCGCCCGACGGTTCCATCTACTTGCTCACCGACGACGACGACGACGGAGAGGTATTGAGGCTCGCGCCGGAAGAGCGATGAGGCGGGCGGCTCTGGCTCGGCCGCGGCTCGCGCTGTCCGTCGAGAGCGCCAGCGCGGGCGCGGCGGGCGGTGAGCACACCGGGAGCTTCCACGCGCGGCTCAAGAGGAGGGCCGGGCCACCCCTGAGGGTTCTGTGGATTTGATTCTATAAGTTTGCGAATTTACTGAGATTTTTTGAGGATTCTCAGAACGAGCCTTTAGAAACGTTTGAGACGGTCGTCTTGTCTACGCAGTGTCCACCCTCATCGGGCTCTTGGTCGTGTTTGGCTGCGTGCTTGGCGGCTTCGCCATGGCGGGTGGCAGCTTTGGCGTGTTGTTTCAGCCGGCAGAGCTAGTCGTCATCGGCGGCGCCACCATCGGCACGGTGGTGATTTCGGCGCCGGGCAAGGTGCTGAGCCGCGTGACGGGGGCCTTGAAGAAGGGCTTCAAGAGCGCCGCGCCCACCAAAGCCGACTACATGGATCTGCTCAAGCTCCTCTATCAGATCTTGGCGTTGATTCGTCGCGAAGGCGTGCTGGCGCTCGAGCCGCACGTGACTGACAAAGCCACCAGCTCGCTGTTCGGCGCCTACCCGAGCGTGATGCACCGCCACCACGCCGCGGACTTTTTGGTCGACGGCTTGAAGCAGTTGGTCGACGGCTGCTCCGCCGAAGAGCTGTCGCTGCTGTTCGACGCCGAGCTCGAGACCCACCACGACGAAGAGCACCAACCCATCGGCTTGATCCGCACCGCCGGAGACGCTTTGCCCGGCCTGGGCATCGTGGCCGCCGTGCTCGGTATCGTCGTGACGATGGGTCACTTGGACGGCGGCCCCGAAGAGATTGGTCACCACGTGGCCGCCGCGCTCGTCGGCACCTTTCTCGGTATTTTGCTGTGTTACGGCATGGTTGGCCCGCTCGCCACCAGCATCGAGATTCAAGGCAGCGCCGAGAGCCGCTTCATGCTGTGCATCAAAGAGGCCATCGTGGCGGCCGCGCGCGGCGTGAACCCGCAAATTGCCATCGAGTTCGCGCGCCGCACCATTTTCTCGGACGAGCGCCCCTCGACGCCCGAGCTCGAGAAGGCGTTCGCGGAGTTGAAAGGTAAGTAATGGCGGGTCCCCCATCTCCCAGTGGTGGTGGCGGCCGCGTCATCATCATCAAGAAGAAGGGCAAGGGGCACGCCGCTCATCACGGCGGCGCTTGGAAGGTGGCCTACGCCGACTTCGTGACGGCCATGATGGCCTTCTTCATGGTGATGTGGCTGCTGGCTCAGACCGATCAGCAGACGCGCCAGCAGCTGTCTGAGTACTTCCGCACCGGAGTCTTCTCGGGCGCGCCCTCCGTGTTGAACGGCGGCAGCGGCATCCAGAACAAGGCGTACTTCGACGTCGTGGGCCAGTCTTCGATCCAGCCCGAGCAGGCCAACTTCGAGCGTGTGGCGGCGGCCGTGCGCGCGGCCATGCAGCGCAGCATGGCCGAGGACGCGCGCCTGCAGGTGCTGGCCAAGCAGCTCAAGGTCAGCGTCACCGAAGAGGGGCTTCTGATTCAGATTTTGGACGGCAGCGGCGACGACCTGTTGTTCGATCGTTCATCGGCCGATTTGAAGCCGCGCCTGGACGAGCTGCTCGCGACGATTGCCCCTATTTTGGGCCGCCTGGACAACAAGATTCAGGTGCACGGGCACACCGACGCCAAGCCGTTCCCGACGGGCTCGAACCGCTCGAACTGGCAGCTGTCGTTCGAGCGCGCGGACGCGGCGCGGCTGGTGCTCGAGAAGAACGGGCTGAAGAAGGGTCAGGTTGGCGGCGTGTTCGCGCACGGGTCTTCCGCCCTGTACAACGCCAAAGATCCGTTCGCGCCCGAGAACCGGCGCTTGGCCATCTTGGCCGTGCGGCGCGGCATGGAGACCTACGCGGCTCAAGGCGTCGCGGCGACCACCAAGCAGGCCCCCGTCGCTGCCGCCACCATGCCGGCCCCGCCGCCCGCGCCGAACCCAAAGCACGGCGAAGTAGAAGACTCGCAGAACTAACGCCGCCCGCTTCAATCGACCATGAGCGGCAACGAACCCGCGCAGACCAGCGACATGAACGCCATGCGCCGCGCCCTGCGCTGACTCTTCCGACGTGAACAGGCTTCCGGTTCTGAAAAGTCAGTTCGGTGGCGAACTGACTTTTGCGACGCCGCGGCCTCTCTGCGCCGAAAGAGCTCGCTCGAATGGGGTGGCCAGGTGCCGCTACGAAAGCTTCTGCGAACGAGGCTGCAGATTGGCAGCCCAAGATGTGATGAATCGTCAGCGAGCTGCGGTTGGCAGCCCATTGGCAGGAAGAGCGGGAGCTACGCGCGGTTTGGAAACGGGATGAGCTCGACCAAGCCGGCTTCGGTCTCGAGGGCGGCGTCGAGGATGGGCGCGGTGCTGCCGTCCGGCAGCTCGACCAGGTAGCGCCAGCAGGGGCCGGCCTGCGCTGACGTCAGCGCGCTCAGCATGCCCGCCTCGTGCGTGGCTTGCGCGCGGAGCCCGCGCTGACCGAGCGCTTGCGCGAAGGCTTGGTGATTGCGGCAGACGGTGGCGGTGACGCGCGTGGTTTTGGGCGCCTGGCCAAGCTCGGGAACGACGACGCCCGCGACCAGCCGCAAGCGCTCGGAGCAGGCTTCGACGATCTGTCGCGAGCCCGGGCTCTGCTCGGAGTTGCCGACCGCGATGACGAAACGGCGGCCTTGGCAGGCGCGCTCGAGCACTGCGATCACGGTCTGCTCGGCGTGCGTGTCCAGACCTGCCAGCGGCTGCTCCAAGAACAGCACGCGTGGGTTGGTCAAGAGCGCGTGGGCGATGAGCAGCGCGCGGCGCTCGGCCAGCTGCAGGTGGGCAAGGCGCCGAGCCGCGAGCTCGGCGAGACCGAGCCGCTCGAGCGTTTGGAACGCGAGCTTGCGCGCGGCGCCCGGGGGCGTGCCGCTCAGCTCGGCGCTGCTGGCCAAGAACTGTTCGGCGCTCCAGCTGGCGGGTAACAGCGGATCGAGCCGCATCAAACCGACGGCGCCGTGCACGACCGCGAGCGGCACCGGCTCGCCGCAGACGCGAAGCGTGCCCGCCGCGAGCTCGGCCTCGCCCGCGAGCAGGCCAAACAGCGCCGACCAATCGCCGAGCAGGGCCACCCGCTCCGCTTCGGCCTTCACGTCGAGGCGCGCCAAAAGCGGCTGGCCGAGCAGATCGATACGAGCGGCGCGCGCTTCGAGCGTCGCGTCACTCAATGGTGGTGAGCTCCATTCGAGCCATCGGCCTGTCCGCGGGATGCACCGCGAACGGGCCGAGCGCTCGCACCATGTCCATCATGCCCGGGGGCAGCACCTGCAGGTGCGACGGTAGATTTTCGCTCACGCCCTCGATGCCCAGCAGGCGCCCGATGAGGCTGGTTTGGGGCGGCGGAAACTCTTCGATTGGCGCGTGCTCGGACAAGCCGGCGGCCGCACGCGCGTAAGCCAACGCTTGGCGCAGGCCGCCGAGCTCGTCGACGAGCTTGTTGCCCAAGGCCTGCTCCCCCGTCCACACGCGACCTTGGCCGATGGCGTCGACCTGCTCTTTGGTCAGGTGACGACCGTCTGCGACGCGCTGCAAGAAGACGTCGTAGAATTGCCACACCTTGCGCTTCAGCTCCGTCCGCTCTTCGTCGGTGAAGGGGCGGAAGATCGACTCGGCGTCGGCGCGCGGGGCCGTCTTGTACACCTCGACGTTGACGCCTAGCTTGCGCAGCAGCTCCGAAACGTCGGCTTTGCCGTAGAAGATGCCGATGCTACCGGTGATGGTGAGCGGGTTGGCGAACACGCGCGTGCCCGGCGAGGCGATGTAGTAGCCGCCGCTGGCCGCGGCCGTGCCCATGCTGACGATGACCGGCTTGACCTTGGTGGTTTGCTGGATTTCGCGCCAGATGACGTCGGCGGCCATGGCCGAGCCGCCCCCCGTTTCGACGCGGAGCACGACCGCGCCGACGAGCGGATTTTCGCGGGCCTTCTTGATGGACTCGGCGATGGTGTACGAGCCGACGAGCTTCATGCCCAAGAAGGGGATGGTTTGGCTGCGGCCGTCGACCATGTCACCGTCGACGTAGATGAGCGCGATGCCCGGGTTGGAGCCGTTGAAGCGGTCGGCGAAGGGGCCGCGGTTGTCGTCGATCAGCCGGACCGGCTCACCCATCAGCCGAGACGCCTGCGCCTCCAGCTCGTCGTCGAAGGCGTAGCCGTCGACGAAACCGGCCGTCTTCGCTTCGATGGCGACGAACGGGCCTTTGGCGATGCGCTCGCGCACGACCTGGGCAGAGAGCTTGCGGCCGTGAGCGATGCCCAGCGTCAGGTGCTTTTCGTGCTGCTGCAGCAGATCGATCTTGTCGTCGCGCGCGACCTCGGACGAGCCGGTGCGGGTGAAGGCCTCGGGCGCGCTCTTGTGCGCGCCAATCCGCACGAAATCGGCCTTGATGCCGAGCTTCTCGAGCAAGCCGGCGTAGTAGAAGTAACGGGCGCGCAGGCCGGCGAAGCGGATGCCGCCGGCCGGATTGAGCAAGATGCGATCGGCGGCCGAGCACAGGTACAGCGAGGCGCCGTCGGCGTCCTCCAGGTGGCAGAGCACCTTTTTGCCGGCTTGGCGCAGCATGTACAGGGCGTCGCGCAGCTCTTGCACGTGCGCCATCGAGTCGGCAGGCGCGGTGCGTAGCTCGAGCACGATGGCGCCGACCGACGACTCTTCTTCGGCGATTTGCCAGAGGCGGCGCAGCAGCGCGACGTGCTCGCGCGTGCTGGGGGTTTTCTCCATGCGGACGCGTAGCGCGTAGGTGGGCGCGCGCGTACCCGAGGGCTCACGGTAGCCCTTGAACGCGACCTCGGTGGTCAGGTTTTCGTGGGCCTTGCCGCTGACTCTTTGGCCGAGCGCGCCGCCGAACAGGCTGCCTCCGGACAGTTCCATCGAGCCGGCGGTGCCGTTCAAGTAGAAGGACATGCTGGCGCTGGCCAGCCATTCGCTCTGTGAGATGCCGTCGTCGGGGTCGACGAACGAGACGCCGCCGCGCAGCCGCCCCAGCTCCGGAATGTCCAGACCGAGGGTCGCGGCGGGCGACCAATAGGCTTCGGGCGCGTCGATGATCTTGCCCGAAAGGCCGATTTCCAGCGCTCGGCTGCGCAGCGGGCGCAAGGCCACCGCGATGTCGAAGGTGCGATCGATGACGCCTCCGGAGTCGTTCTTGGGCGCGTTGATGTCGCTGGCCACGAAGGACAATCCGAAATAGTCGGAGGGGCGGCTGGTCAAGGCCAGCGACCAGCCGAACAAGCCGTGCGCGCGCGGCATGTCGGAGTACGAGCGCTGCAGAGACATGCCGAACCCGAAGCTGTCGCTGGCCTTCAAAGCCAAGCCCCAGGTGACCCACTGATAGAGGCCGTCGCTCTTGAACAGTGGCCCGACGCCGCCGCTGGGCGGGCTCAGCAGATCGACGCGCAGGCCGGTGGAAGCGTTCAAGAACGGGATCGGGAAGGCGAACGCCAGCGCGTGCCCTTGCCACGGCGCGCGCGCCCCTTCGTTCAAGTAGACGCTGGACCAGCGCAGCTCGCTCGCGGGCAAGAAGGCGAGGTTGGCCGGATTTTGCACGAGCGCGCTCGAGTCGTCGTTGGTGACGGGGCTCTTGCCCAACACCGGCTGCCTCGTCGGCTCGTTCGTGGGGAACTGCGCGCTGGCTGCGGCGGGCAAAAGCGAGCTAAGCGCGAACGATAGCCCGAAGGTGGCGGCGACTCTGGTTCGGAACATTTTTAGCACCGCATTCTTATCACTGGATACGCGGCAAGCGCACCGAGAACGTCGAACCCTGGCCTTCCACGCTTTCGACCGTTACGTTGCCGCCGGCTTGCTGCACGATGCTGTAGACGGTGGAAAGCCCGAGGCCCGACCCGTGCTCTTTGGTGGTGAAGAACGGCTCGAACACCCGCTCTTGCGTGGCCGCGTCCATACCGGCGCCGTGATCGATCACCACCAGGCATACGTGCTCGGGCTCCAGCAGCAAGCGCACCACGACCTCGTCGGCCTTGGATTTGCTGGCGTCACGCGCGTTGATGACCAAATTCATGATCACTTGCTCGAGCTGGGACGGGTCGGCGCTGACCAGCGCGGGCGTGGCCAGGCGTTCGATGCGCAGGCTGGCCTTGCCGTGCGCCAGCGTGCCCAGCATGGGCTCGATGTCGCGCAACGTGCGCGCTAGATCGACGGGGCGAGGTGTGGGCGCTTTGGCTCGGGCGAAGGTCAGCAGCTGCTGCACCAGCCGCGAGCCGCGCTCGCCGGCCTCCAGCACCTCTCCCAAGGCTTCTACGAGCGTGGCGTCGTGGGCGTGGTCCATGCGCAGCGCATCGACGCGCAGCAGCATGGCCGTCAGCACGTTGTTGAAGTCGTGAGCTACGCCCGCGCTCATGCGGCTGAGCGCGGCCATGCGCTCGGCTTTGACCAGCCGCTCGCGCTGCGCGCCGAGCGCGGCCTCGACGTCGAGGCGGGTGGCTTGCTCGAGCAAGATGGCCACGAGGTCCGCGACCGAGCCGGCGAAATGGCGGTCGCGCGAGGTCCACTCCCGAGCCGAGCCAGTGTGCTCGTGTCGAACCACGCCCACGATCTCGCCCAGGCGGAAGATGGGCGCGTCGAGCGTTGCGCGGATGTCGTGCGGCTCGAGGTACTTTTGGCGGAGCTCGGCGTCCAGGTCACCGCCGCCGGGAGGAGGCAGCGACAACACTCGCCGTTCCTCCAGCGCGCGAAGGTAGCCAGGCAAGAGTGACAATGACAACACCTCGCCTGCGCTGCAGCGATCTCGGCTCGCCTCGTAAAGCGTGCCACAGCGCAGCTCGGGCCCCGCCGCGGTGTCCGACACGAACCAGACGCCCACGCGCTCCACCGCGAGCGCCTGCGCGCTGGCCTTACAGGCATGCTCCAGCGCTCGCGTCAGCTCGCCCGCGTCACGCAGCGCAATGCGCGACAAGCCCAGACGGGTGGCCTCGAACAGTGAGCTCGTGTCAGGTCCCTCTGTCACGCACTCGACCCTACTACAGACCGCAATGGGGCCGAAGACCCGCGGCGAGAGCTGCGGAATGCGCACGCTTCCGCGCTTTTGGCGACGTTGGCTCGGTGCGGTAGCGGCGAGCGTCTGGCTCGCTCACGAGGGCTAGGCGCTATTTCGGCACGTCATCCACGATTGAGCCGCAATCGGCGAAATCGAGGGTGGTTTCGATGCGAAAGTTCGAGCCCGTCGGGTTCCGCTCGGCTTGGAAGAGATCGAGCGTATACACGCGGCCCTGAGTCAGGCTCAGGTCGTCGATGCGAACCGTGCCCTCGGTGGGGCCGTGCACGCCACCGATGTCGACGACGAGCTTGCCGTCGACGTACACGAACACGTCGTCGTCACCGCGGAAGGTGAACACTTCGCCCCCCGCGTAGCGGAACGACGTGTGAAGCTCGGTCGTGAAGCCGAAGTTGCGAGGCTGGCCGTCGTCGTCGCTTTGCTTGGCTTCGGCCGACTCGACGTCGTCGAGCGGGAAGAAGCGGCTCGAGTCGAGCACGAAGGACTGACCTACCGGCTCGAGCCAAAAATCTACGACGTACGCCGTGTTCACGCCCTTGAGGGTTGCGTACCAATCGTCGAGCTTCACTGCGACCTTGGGGTACTTGCCGCTGCGGGTCGGCTTGCGACCAGCGCCCAGCGTGGGCTCGACGAGCCCGGGCGCGTTTTGAGGATCTTTGGGCCCGCCGAAGTCCGGGTGCTTGAAGGTGGCAAAGTCGCGCATCAGCACGCGAAGCACGTTGGCGCAGGCCATGCCCGAGGGCTCCGGCAGCTTGCCGAGCGGGCCCACCACGTGCCAGCCGCCCCTCAGCTGCCCTGCGTCTCCGCCGTTTTTTGCGCCGGTGGCGGCGACGAAACCGGTCGGCAGCGCGGTCTGCAAGGTCTCGATGGGCCCAGGTGCCGTTGAGACCTCGCCCAAATCGAGCGAGCCAGGGCCATTGCCGGCCGAGCCGGAGGGGTGGTTGCGGTTCACGCCGCTCTCGTCGGGGTCGGAGCCACAACCCAGGAGCAGGAGGCCCGAGGCTATCGAGGAGCAAGCAAGCTGCGTCAGTTTCACGCGCCCGATTCTTTCACTCGGTCGCGCGTCGGGCAACCGGCGCTAGCCGCCGTGTTCCGGAAAGAACACGGCCGCGCACGCAGAGTCGGCGCGCCCCCGAGTATGCGATTTCGCCCTTCGGGCAGGTGCGTTAAGTGTCTTTCGCTTGGACTCAGCGGAACAAGTCTCCGTCGCTGGCGCTCCAGCTTCCCGGTACGACGCTACCAAGGTCTTTCTGCGCGAGAGCCTGAGGAACCGTATCGTGTGGCTGTGCCTGGCGCTGGGGCTGGGCGGGACGCTGGCGTGGGCGGGCCAGGCCGCGCGCCAGGCCCACGAGAGCGCGCGCGTGGCTTTCGAGGAGCGTTCTCGGCTGGCCGCAGAGCACGTGGAGCAAAGCTTTGGTGCCCCGCTCGAAGCCCTGTACGGCATTCACGCGCTCGCCAGCGCCTTGCCGGACGTGGACCAGCACCGCTTCGAGCTCTTCGCGGGCAAGCTGATGGAGCGCTACCCGAGCCTGGCGGCGCTCGAGCTGTTCGATACCGTGCGCGGCGACGAGCGCGAAGACTTCGAGCGGCGCTGGAGCGCGCGCGTTGGGCACCCGTTCGCCATCCGTGAGCCCTCCAGCGCTCCCCCGCACGAGATGGTCGCCTCTCCCCGACGGGACCGCCACGTGGTGCTGACGCGGCTCTTGCCTTACCAACGGGCCCTGCAAGGGCTCGATCTCACGTTCGAGCCGCTGCGACGAGAACAGATGGCTCGAGCGTCGCGCGCCGGAGAGCCGACCAGCACCTCCAAGTTTCGCTTGGTCGAAGATCCCGAGGGGGTCTTCTCGGTCGCCGTCTACGATCCGCTGTACGTCGACGGCGAAGCGCCCGTCGACGCGAGCGTGCGCGACCAAGAGCTGCGCGGGTTCGCGATCGCGCTGTATCGCCTATCGCCCCTGATGAAATCGGCCCTGGCCGGTACGACGCTCAAGCCGAGCGCGGTCGCGCTCTTCGACCTCGATCCAGGGCTCTCTCCCGGCGACGCGCTGCTCTTCGGTAGCGCGCGCGCGGCCGACGCCGGAGGCTTCTCGTTTCGGCACGAGCTGCATTTCGCGGGCCGAGCTTGGGCCCTGGTCACTTCGGCCGCCCCGCCCGCTCGGCTCGCGGCGGCCGTTCCGAGCTTGCTGGTTGGGGGCACGGGCAGCGTGCTCATCGCTCTGCTGGTGGGCCTAGTGGGCTCGCTGCGCAGCTCGCGCCAGCGCTTTCAGGCGCTCGAGGCCCTGGGCCCGTACACGCTGCTCAGAGAGATTGGCGGCGGAGGCATGGGGCGCGTGTTCGAGGCGCGGCACAGCCTGCTGCGGCGTCGCGCGGCCATCAAGGTCATTGCGCAGGTAGAGGCGAGCGAAGAGCAGCTGCGGCGCTTCGATCTGGAAGCCAAGGCAACGAGCACGCTGTGTCACCCGAACACGGTCGTGATTTTCGACTACGGGCGCACGCGCCGCGGCGACTTCTATTACGCCATGGAGTACGTGAATGGCATCAACCTGGAGCGCCTAGTGCACGAGCACGGGCCGCAGCCGGCCGCCCGCGTGCGACACCTGCTCGTGCAAGTGTGCGGCGCGCTGTCCGAGGCCCACGGCTTGGGCCTGGTGCACCGCGACATCAAGCCCGGCAACTTGATGGTCGGCGTGAACGGCGGCATCTTCGACTTCGTCAAAGTGCTCGATTTTGGCCTGGTGCGCGTGACGCGCGGGGTCGACGCTGGCAAATCTGGCCCCGGCAGCTTGCTGGGCACGCCGCGCTACATGGCCCCCGAGGCCTTCGCCAGCTCGCAATCTGGCCCCCGCGCCGACCTGTACGCGCTCGGCTGCGTGGCGTACTTTCTGCTCAGCGGTCAGGAGCCATTCGCCGCCAAGACGGACGCCGCCGTAGCCATGCTGCACCTCACGCACATGCCGCCGTCGCTCCAAGGTCGCGGGCTGGGCGACGTGACGCCCGCGTTCGAGCGCATCATCAAGCGCTGCCTCGCCAAGAGCCCCGACGAGCGCTTCGCCAGCGCCGGGCAGCTGATGCGCGCGCTGACGGAGCTGGAGTTGCCCCCGTGGACGCAGGCGGAGGCGGCGGCGTTTTGGGCGGAGCACGGGGCGAGGGAAGACGCGCAGGGCTTGGGGTGAGATCGGGATCGAGTTCGAGTTCGGGAGCGAGTTCGGGAGCGAGTTCGGGAGCGAGTTCAGGAGCGAGATCGAGATCGAGTTGGAGTTCGAGTTCGAGTTCGAGATCGAGTTGGAGTTCGAGTTCGAGATCGAGTTGGAGTTCGAGTTCGAGTTCGAGATCGAGTTGGAGATCGAGTTCGAGATCGAGATCGAGTTCGAGGGGATCTTTGTCTTTGCTGGATTTGGGAGGATGCCAGCGTGCTCGCGCGGGTCTAGGGGCGGGGCTCGCGCTGCGCGCGACGCTCGCTGCGCGAGCGCCCTAGACCCGCGCTGCGCGCGCCGGCGGTGAGGGGGGGCAGTAGCGCGGGAATGGGCGCAGAAAGGCAGTGAGGCAGCATGGCTTTTGAAGTTGAAGAGGCGGCTATCGAGTTGATAAAGGTGCTCCGGCCGCTGGTGCCGCGCATCAAGGCCAGAGATCGAGCGCTGGCGGATCAGCTGACGCGCGCAGCCAGCAGCGTGGCGCTCAACGTTGGAGAGGGGAGCTACTCGGACGCGGGCAATCGGCGCGCTCGGTTTCATACGGCCGCGGGCAGCGCGAACGAAACGCGGGTCGCGTTGCGCGTCGCAGCGTCGTGGGGCCACTGCTCAGCGGCGGACGTGGACGCGGCGCAATTGCTCGTCAGTCGCATCCTTCGCATGCTCTGGAAGCTGACGCACTGAAGGGTCACGTGGCCGGGGAGCCGACTTCCACGGCTCCCCGGGCGAGATCGGGATCGAGTTCGAGTTCGAGATCGAGATCGAGATTGGGATCGAGTTCGAGATCGAGTTCGAGTTCGAGATCGAGATCGAGATCGAGTTCGAGTTCGAGTTCGAGATCGAGTTCGAGATCGAGTTCGAGATCGAGTTCGAGATCGAGATCGAGTTCGAGATCGGGATCGAGATCGGGTCGGGATCGAGATCGAGTTCGAGATCGAGTTCGAGATCGAGATCGAGTTCGAGATCGGGAGTGAGTTCGAGTTCGAGTTCGGGGTCGAGTTCGAGTTCGAGGTATCTGGTTACTTTTTCGAGATTTCGGTGGTTTGGCCCCTTCGCCCTGCCGCTGTTGGCCCCTCGCTCTTCACCCTTCGCACTGCCCCCCTTCACCCTTCACCCTCGCCCGCCTCTGCCCTCCTCCGCCCCAGAAGCTTCTGCAATCAAGCTGCGTCTTGGGATCCCACACATTTTCATTGACCATTCCGCTGGAAATTGATCTGTAAGGTAGGTGATCGACGCGAAGCGGTGGTTGCAGCAAGACATCGGTGACGAGTTTGCTGAGGCAAAACTCGGC
>Ga0164241_10000875_pt1 | contig 43404 bp, 33 predicted proteins | sample OricomyardsoilBY_FD_108780 | JGI IMG/M metagenome (GOLD analysis project Ga0164241, IMG submission 108780) | Backyard soil microbial communities from Emeryville, California, USA - Original compost - Back yard soil (BY) | ecosystem: Environmental > Terrestrial > Soil > Unclassified | place: USA... | reverse complement strand
CGGCTACGTCGGCTATGAGGAAGGTGGCCAACTTACGGAAAAAGTGCGGCGCAATCCGTATTCCGTCGTGCTGTTCGACGAAATCGAGAAGGCGCATCCCGATGTCTGGAACATGCTGTTGCAGATTCTGGAAGAAGGAAAATTGACGGACAGCATGGGCCGCATCGTGAATTTCCGCAACACGATCATCTTGATGACCTCGAATGTTGGTTCGGACACCATTCGCAAGGCATCCACGCTTGGCTTTGCGCCGATCACCGATGAGAGCAGCTATGAAAAAGCCCGCGAACGGGTTTTGGAAGAAGCCAAGAAAACGTTCCGCCCGGAATTTTTGAACCGGCTGGATGATTTGATTGTGTTCCGCTCGTTCACCAAGCCCGACCTCATCCAGATTTTGAGCCTGGAAGTGGACAAGGTTTTGGAACGGCTGCGGAAGAAAAATCTCCAGCTTGAACTGGACGGGAAGGCGAAGGATTTTCTCGTGGAGAAAGGCTACGACCCGCAATACGGCGCGCGCCCGATGCGCCGCGCGGTGGAGCGTTTCTTCGAGGATCCGCTGGCCGAGGAAATTCTCAAAGGCGCGCTGCATGAAGGCGACCTGATTCAAGTCACCGCCAACCAGGACAAACTCGTCTTCAACCAGAAGGCGGCGGCGGAGGCCGTTGCCTCCTGAAAGCCCGGTTTCATCAAGCCGCGTTGAAAAACGCGGCTTTTTTATTGGCGGAATGAACGGTGAATTTTTACGCTGTTGGAAATGAAAGGCATTATTCTCGCCGGCGGCGCCGGTTCGCGGCTGTATCCGCTCACGCTGGTCGCGAGCAAACAGCTCCAGCCGGTTTATGACAAGCCGATGGTTTATTATCCGCTGACGACGCTCATCGAGGGCGGCATCCGCGAGATTTGCCTCATCTCCACCCCGCACGATTTGCCGCGTTTCAGGCAACTGCTCGGCGATGGTTCGCGTTTCGGCCTGACGATTGATTATCGCGAGCAGGCGAAACCGGAAGGCATCGCGCAGGCGTTTCTCATCGCGGAAAGTTTCATCGGGCGGGACGCGGTCACGCTGATTCTCGGCGACAACATTTTTTACGGCGGCGACGTATTCACCCGCGCGTTCGGCGAATTCAAAAGCGGCGCGACGATTTTTGGCTATCACGTCAACGACCCGGAGCGTTACGGCGTCGTGGATTTCGACGCGCAGGGCCGGGCGGTTTCCATCGAGGAAAAACCGAAGTCGCCCAAAAGCAATTTCGCCGTGCCGGGGCTTTATATTTTTGACAACGAAGTCGTCGGCATCACGCGGGCGTTGAAACCTTCGGCGCGCGGCGAATTGGAAATTACGGCAGTGAACGTCGAGTATCTGCGGCGCGGCACGTTGCGGGTGCAGCGGCTGGCGCGCGGGTTTGCGTGGCTGGACGCCGGCACCAGCAGCAGCCTGCACGACGCCAGCGCGTATGTGCAGACGATTGAGAAGCGCGCCGGCATCAAGATCGGCTGTCCCGAGGAGGCGGCGTTCCGGCAAGGTTTTGTTTCGCTGGCGCAGCTTGAGGAAATCGTCGGCAAAATGCCCAACTGCGAATACCGTTCCTATCTCGAAACCGAAGTCGTGGCCGAGGCAAAACGTCTGCAAAAATAATTATGATTCTTCTTCTCGGCGCCACCGGCTACATTGGCGAAGCGTTCGCGCATGAATTGACGCGGCGCAAAAAAGATTTTCTCACCTTGTCGCGAAAGCAGGTGGATTATTCACGGTTTGATGTATTGCATGAATTCCTGCGTGCCAGAAAACCGGCCTTTGTTATCAATGCCGCCGGCTACACCGGCAAGCCGAACGTGGATGCGTGCGAACTCGACAAGGCGGACACGCTCGTTGGCAACACGCTGTTGCCGCAAACGATTGCCCACGCCTGCGCGGCGGCGGGCGTGCCGTGGGGGCACGTTTCCAGCGGCTGCATTTATTCCGGCGCAAAAATTTCAGCAGACGGAAAGATTCGCATCGAGAAGGACATGACGCAGCCGGAACTTCATGCGCTGGTGGAAACATCTCCGGAAAAAATCCTCGGCTTCACGGAGAATGATCCGCCGAATTTTTCCTTCCGCGACCCGCCGTGCAGTTTTTACAGCGGCACCAAGGCGCTGAGCGAAGAAGCGATGGCGGGCATCGGGCAAAGTTACATCTGGCGGCTGCGGATTCCGTTCGATGAATTTGACAATAAACGCAATTACCTGAGCAAGGTGCAGCGCTACGCCAAAGTTTATGACAACGTGAATTCCATTTCGCATCGCGCGGACTTCGTGAAAGCGTGTCTTGATCTTTGGGAACTGCGCGCGCCGTTTGGAACTTACAACGTGACCAATCCCGGCTTTGTCACCACGCGGCACGTCGTGGAGCAGATTGAAAAAATCCTGAAGCCGGCGCGCAAATTTGAGTTCTGGGCCAATGACGCGGAGTTTTATCAAGTCGCCGCCAAGACGCCGCGCTCCAACTGCGTGATGGATGTTTCCAAGCTGCTGGCGGCGGGCGTGAAAATTCGCAGCGTGGAAGAAGCCATTGAAGATTCGTTGAAAAATTGGAAACCTGAAAATTAAACCACAGATGGACACGGATAAACACGGATTTTTTCACCCGCCGATGACGCGGGTTTTCGCGGATTCATTTTTAATCCGTGTCCATTTGTGTTCATCCGTGGTTAAAATATGAATCTACTTATCACCGGCGGCGCGGGCTTTATCGGCTCGAACCTTATTCATCACATCATTGACGAGGCGGGCGTCGCGAAGCTCGTCAATCTGGATTGCCTGACTTACGCGGGGCGGCTGGAAAATCTGGAGAAAGTTTCCCGCCATCCGAAATATGTTTTTGAGCGGGTGGATTTGCGCGACAAGGCGGCCACGCTGCAAGTCGTCGAACGGCACGCCATCACGCACGTCATGCACCTCGCGGCGGAATCGCATGTGGACCGTTCCATCAGCGGGCCGGGCGATTTCATCCAGACGAACATTGTCGGCACGTTCAATCTGCTCGAAGCTTGCCGCAGCAATTGGGAAAAGCGGAAAGCGGAAAGCGGAAAAGCGGAAAACCAATTTCGTTTTCACCATGTTTCCACCGATGAAGTTTATGGTTCGCTGGGCGCGACGGGGCTGTTCACCGAGACGACGCCTTACGCGCCGAATTCGCCTTATTCCGCCAGCAAGGCGTCGAGCGATTTTTTGGTGCGCGCCTATCATCACACTTACGGGCTGAACACGGTCATCACAAATTGCTCAAATAATTACGGGCCGTTTCAATTTCCGGAAAAGTTGATTCCGGTCATTATCCAAAACGTCCTCGCCCGCAAGCCGCTGCCGGTTTATGGCGACGGCATGAACGTGCGCGACTGGCTTTACGTGCGCGATCATGCCGAGGCGTTGTGGACGGTGTTGAACAAGGGGAAAACCGCCGAGACTTACAACATCGGCGGGCATAACGAATGGGCGAACATTCATATCGTGCAACTGATCTGCGACACCATTGATGAATTCGCGCCACAGCTTGGCGGCAATTCCCGTTCGCTCATTTCGTTTGTCAAAGACCGGCCCGGCCATGACCGTCGTTACGCGATTGACGCCTCGAAAATCCAGCGCGAACTCGGCTGGACGCCGGCGCACAAGTTTGAAGACGGCATTCGCGAGACGATTCGCTGGTATCTGGATAATCAAAACTGGGTCGCGGCGGTGTTGAAGAAATAATTCGCTGAAAGCCGGCTCCGGTTTTATCATCCAACTGTCATGCACCGCGCCAAATTCATCCTGCTCCTGATGCTTGTGTCGAGCTTGCTACTGTCCGCCCGCGCGAACGGCACCAATTCCATCGTCTGGCACACGGCGACGGATCGTGTCAGCGCGGATGTGCGCGGCGAAGCGTTGTGGCCGTTGCTGGAGAACATCGCGCATCAGACGGGCTGGCATATTTTCGTGGAACCCGGCACGGATCGGAAGACGGATGTGAAATTCAATGATCTGCCGCGCGGGCAGGCGTTGAAGAAGCTGCTCGGCGATTTGAACTTCGCTTTTGTGCCGCAGACCAATCGCCCGGATTTTCTCTATGTTTTTACGACCACGATGCAGGCGGCAATCCAGCGCGTGACTGAAACGAACACGGCCAAACATGTCGCCAATGAACTGCTGGTGAAGGTCAAGGCCGGCACGGACATTGATGCGCTGGCCAAATCGGTTGGCGCGCAGGTGGTCGGCCGCGATGATGCGCTGGGAATCTACCGGCTGCGGTTTGCCAACGAAGCGGACATGGAGGCGGCGCTGGTTAAATTGAAAAACAACCCTGATGTGGAAGCAGTGGGCTACAATTACATCTACGACGCTCCCGTTGCGGCGCGGCCCGCCGCCGATATTCCCGCCCAATCCATTTCGCTGGCTCTTGATCCCGCAAAAAAGGGTGATCCGTGCAGTCCCATCATAGGTTCGATTGACACCAAACCGCAGCCGCTGGGCGGCGGGCTTGACCAGTTTGTGCTGCCGACAATTTCCGTGGCCGACGGTTCATCGGGCGGATCCGGTTCCGCCCGGACGCAGTCGTTGAATGAATCCAACGGACGATATGCGACGCAACAAGCCTCCGCCGCCGGTGCCGTCGTCGGTCCCACGCACGGCACGTCCATGATCGAAACGATTTTACGCGCCGTTTCCCAGCAAAGCAGCAGCAGTTCGGTGCGGATTTTGCCGGTGGATGTCTATGGCGACAGCGAACTGGCGACGAGTTGGAATGTGGCAATGGGGGTCAAGGTGGCGGTGGAAAATGGCGCAACCATCTTAAACATGAGCCTGGGCACCACGGCCGACAGCCCGATTCTTGACAGCATCATTCAGCAGGCAATCGCAAGTGGCGTGATCGTTTTTGCGGCGGCGGGCAACGAACCGGTCGCGACGCCGAACTATCCGGCGGCTATTCCCGGGGTCAATGCGATAACGGCGCTGGGAGCGCCCGGCCAGTTGGCCGCGTATGCCAATTACGGAAATTTTGTGCAAATGGCTTTGCCCGGCGCCAGCTTGGTTGTTTTGGGCGATCAGGCTTACATCGTGCAGGGAACTTCACCGGCGTCGGCTTACGCGGCCGGCGTGGCGGCCGGCTACAAAACCATCAACTGCGACACCTGGCTGCAAATTCAGGCCATGATGAGACAACGATTTCCCGTGCCGCGGAGATGAGTTTGGAATTGAAAGCAGCCAGGAAACTGTCTTTCAGAAGTGTCAGTGCGACAGGCAGCCGTATTTGATGAACGTGCCGAGAAAAACGCCGACTGAAGCGATGAGCAGCCACGGTGAACCGTGCATCAGCAGGATGATTCCCCAGCTGATGAAGAAGGCGAACAGCAGAAACACGAAAATGGCCAGGGCAAATTTCATTGGTGTTTATTATAGCGGTTTTCATCATCGGCGCAAGCACCCCGCGTCGGCAGGATTGGAATCCGAATTGAACCCGAATTCTGGAGTTGGGGAGCACGCCCGCCCCGGGCGTTGCTGGGTGCGCCTCGCACCCAGCGGTTTGCGTGTGAAGCTGGAACGATCACTTAAACCTTTCCGGTGCGTCCGAATTTTCCGCGAGGGCGCGGAAAACCGCACCCGAGGCGGGCGCGCTCCCATTTCTAATTTGGAATTCAGGCTGAACCGGTTTTACTTTGCCAATTCACGCGGCCAATTCCATCCTCGCGGCCATGAAATGGATTTTTCCCTTGCTGCTGTTGACCGGCCTGTGCGTTGAAGCGGAATCCGCCCGGTTTTATCTTGGCACCTATACGGATCATTCTTCGAGCCAGGGCATTTACACCGGCGTTTTGGATACGGACACCGGAAAATTGGGGCCGCTCGAACTCGCGGCGCCGTTGAAAAATCCCGGCTTTCTGGCGCTGACGCCGGGTGGAAAGTTTCTCTACGCGGTCACGGAAACCACCGGCGGTTCGGTCGCGGCCTTCCGGGTGGAAAGCGACGGCCACTTGACGAAGTTGAATGAACTGCCGTCTGGTAGCGGCGGCTGCCATGTTTCGGTGGATGCGACCGGGCGCAATGTTTTCGTGGCCAATTACGGCGGCGGCACCCTCGCGAGTTTTCAAACGAATCCGGACGGTTCGCTCGCCCGGCGGACGGCGCTGATTTCATTCAGCGGCACCGGCCCGAATCATTCGCGTCAGGAAAAGCCGCACCTGCATTCGACTTATCTGGACGCAGGCAACCGCCATTTTTACGCCTGTGACTTGGGCACGGACAGCATCTGGCAATTCATTTTGAATCCGGCCACCGGCACTTTGGCACCGGCAGAACCGTCGTCCGCCAAAGTTTCGCCGGGCAGCGGCCCGCGTCACCTTGCGTTTTCGCCCGACGGGCGCTTCGCCTACGTCAACGGCGAGATGGGCATGAATGTCACCGCGTTTGCCCATGATGCCAAAACCGGTGCGCTGGCCGCGATTCAAACGGTGCCGGTCATGCCGCCGGATGTCAGCACGGACGGCATGGGTTCGGCGGAAATTTTCTGCCATCCGAACGGCCAGTGGCTCTATGTTTCCAACCGCGATGTCGCCGGGCGCGGGCGTGACAACATCACCGTTTTTGCGATTGGCGGGGATGGGAAATTGACCCGCCTACAAAGCATGTCCGCTGGGGTAAAAGTGCCGCGCGGATTCAACCTTGATCCGACAGGCCAATGGCTCATTGTCGGCGGGCAGTCGGACAACAAAATCGCGGTCTTCAAAATTTCCCCGGCCACGGGTGAATTGTCCGCCACGGATCAAACCGCCGCCGTCGGCGCGCCCGTGTGCGTGGTATTTGCGCCGGCAAAAAACTAGCCGTCGGGCTTTTATTTTGCGCCGGCCCGGTTAAACTCAAACCATCATGTATTCACCCGCCGCCACCCGTTACGATTCGCCAAACCTTTATCGCCGTTGCGGACGCTCCGGCGTCCGGCTGCCGCTGATTTCGCTTGGCCTCTGGCATAATTTCGGCGCGAACGATTCCTACGAGAACGCCCGCGCCATCTGCTGTCGCGCGTTTGATCTGGGCATCACTTGTTTTGATCTCGCCAATAATTACGGGCCACCGGATGGTGCGGCCGAGGAAACCTTTGGCCGCATCCTGCGCGAAGATTTCAAGCCGTGGCGCGATGAGATGATCATCACCACCAAGGCCGGTTACTACATGTGGCCAGGGCCGTATGGCGAATGGGGTTCGCGCAAATATCTTTTGTCCTCGCTCGATCAATCGCTCAAGCGGATGGGCTTGGATTACGTGGATATTTTTTATTCGCACCGGCCCGACCCGGACACGCCGCTGGAAGAAACGATGGGCGCGCTCGCCCACGCCGTCCGCAGCGGCAAGGCGCTGTATGCCGGCATTTCAAATTACAAGCCCGAGGAAACGGTGCGTGCGGCAAAATTGTTGCGCGAAATGGGCGCGCCCTGCCTGATTCATCAGCCGCGTTACAGCATGTTGGATCGCTGGGTCGAACCGCAGTTGCTCGCCACGCTGGAGGCGGAAGGCATCGGCTGCACGGTGTTTTCGCCGCTGGCAAAAGGCATCTTGACCGACCGTTATTTCAAGGGCATTCCCGCCGATTCCCGCGCCGGCCACGACCAGCGGTTTCTCCGCCCCGCCGACATCACGGATGAAGTTCTGGCCCGAACCAAAAAACTGAACGAATTGGCGCAGTCGCGCGGGCAAACGCTGGCGCAGATGGCGCTGGCGTGGGTGTTGCGGCACAAAGTCGTGACGAGCGCGCTCATCGGCGCGAGCAAGGTGAGTCAGGTGGATGACTGCGTGGGCGCGACGAAGAATCTGAATTTCACCGGCGAAGAACTGGCGCAGATCGAGAAAATTCTGGCGTAGTTCCCAGCGCACTTGTCTGGTTGGTTGACCAAATGGGAAATCAGCCGGCGAAAAATAAGGCAGTCATGGACTGCGCTGGCAGAGCGCAGCGGCGACAGCGCTTTCGGGCGGGCAAGGGGTTCGATGGTTCAGTCTGACGCAGGCGAGCTTTCTCGTCGTTCGCAGCCGAGAGGCCATTTCAGCGTCCATAAAATCTTTAGCAGCCTTGTGCTATGGTTGGCGCGTCGGTGTTCTGGCTCAGTCCGCCAAATCGAAGCAAGGCCAAGCCTGTTAAAGTCGTATATTATGGCAAAATCATCGCCCGATAAAATTGTCGAGGTGAATTCATCGGCACGGACACAGTAATATTTCCATTTGTGGCAAGAATGGGATCACCAATGGCGGTCCAATTTGTGGGAATCAAATCTGTGCTGGCTTGCAACTCATAAATTTGTTCCGCCACGGCGCTCCATTTCAAATTAATTATTCCGTTTGATTGGGTTATGGACTGAAAGATAGGTGATAAAGGAATGCTTAAGCGGAAAATGCTGCCCCGACGAAAATCACCGTCGCCTTGCGTTGTGCCATAAAATTCGCCATTCATGCCAAGTGTCAAACTGGTCGCGGGACCAAGGCCGCTGGGAAAGGTAACAAGCGAGGTCAAGACGCCAGCGGACGTCACACAGAAAACTGTGCCGCCATCATTGGTTCCACCGACATAAGTTGTGCCATAGAAATTGGCGTCATCGGCCAGTGTCAATTCGCCATAAGGACTTCTACCATTAACACCGGCAAATGAAACCAGATTGGTAAAATCACCGGCGGGAGTCAGCCGGAATATCGTGCCCATATTGCTGCTGCCGCCGATATAAGTTGTGCCGTAGAAATTGCCTGCCTTGTCCAAGGCCAGTTTGCCAAAAGGTGCTGCGCCGTTTGTGCCGTCGAAGGAAAAAAGCGTGGTCAACGTGCCGTCCGGCGTCAGACGGAAAATCGTTCCGTCGCCGTTCGCGCCGCCTGCCGCCGTTGTGCCGTAAAAGTTTCCATCCGCCGCCAGCAATAATCCGGCTTCGGGACTTTCTCCATTCGTGCCGTTGAACGAAATCAAACTGGTAAAATCTCCAGTGGGAGTCAGTCGAAATATCGTGCCTAAATTGCTTGTGCCGCCTAATGTTGTTGTGCCGTATAAATATCCGTCTGGTCCCTGCGCCAACTCGCCATGCGGATTGGCACCCAGACAAGGCTCATTGGTTCCGGTAAAGGAAATGAGTGAAGTCAAAATGCCATTGCTGGTTATTTGAAAAATTGTGCCTAAATTAGTTATCCCGCCTTGGTAAGTGACACCATAAAAACCGTCTTTTCCTTGCGTCAATTTAGCGGCTATTGGCTGTGCCCCATTTGTGCCATTGAACGAAACCAAAAAAGTCAGCGCGCCGTCCGGCATTAACCTAAAAATCGTTCCGTCATGATTGTTTCCGCCCAATGCCGTTGTGCCGTAAAAATCACCATCTGTAGTTTGAATTAACGCGCTTTCGGGCAAGGCAGCGTTGGTTCCGTCAAATGAATACAAATTTGTCAGGATAACGCCGCCGTTGGCGGAAATGACAAATGCCAAAGCTAAAAACGCCATGACGATCTGTTTTACAGAAAGCAATTTGTAATAGTTTGAATTCATTGTTTCCAAAATTCTTCATGCGGCTGGTCGTCATAATTCCAGCGTTTGGCGGCGGTATCGCTCAATGCAATCCATTGCCACCAATGTTGCCATTCCACATGATTGTCGAGAAAAACCATGTTGCCGCCCTGATTGTGAATCGTGCCAATAATTATGCTGCGGTCGTTCACTAAGCTACTGTAAATGGCCACAAAACGCCCCCAATCACCCATTTTAGAAGCTCCAGATACTGTTGGGTTATTTGTGGTGTAAATTGTATCATCACCAATAGCAATCATGTCTGTCGGAGTGCGAATTTCATCCGACTTGCGACTTTCTGCTTCTGGAATATTTCCATTTCCAAGTCCCATTGCACCTGCGGCGACTCCAGCCCAATTAAATGCGTAGCAAAATGGACGATTGCCTTCAATATTAGTTGGATACATATACCCATCTGGCGAACGATTGGTTGTCCAAACAAAATCCGGTGGAAAAGAAGGACAGTTAAATGCTGCGGAATTGTTGCCAAGGTAAGGCAGTAAATAAGCGTTCCAGAGGCTCATCCCTGCTCCTGATAGACCAAACCTGCCCCGTCCTCCAAGCCAGCGAAAGCAAGGTGGGTAACGTCCGTGTTCATCACCATACATGGTCAGAGCTAGGCCAATTTGCCGTAGATTATTTTGACAATAAGTGCGCCTAGCTTTTTCCTTGGCCCGGCTTAACGCGGGCAAAAGCAACGCGGCCAAAATCGCAATGATGGCAATCACCACCAGCAACTCAATTAAAGTAAAGCCTTGATTCTGACGTAAAGGGGTCAGTCTCGGTTTCATTTCAAATTAAATTCATTTTGCCCATTCAACAATCGGCGATGGACGGGGCATGAAAAAACTTACTTAACCGTTGAATGCCTGTAAATATCAAGATTGACTCCTTTCTCCTTCTTCCTTTTCCAAAGTTAAAGGGCAGAGAGTGTTGGCGTTCCGGTCTTCAGGCGGCGCGCTTGATCAGTTTTCCATCGCCAACGGTGCGATAGACGGCCAGAAAATAAGCCAGCACGCCGCCGACCAGCACAGCAAGACCGCCCCAAAAAAAAGGCCAGCGGGTGACGGTGGAATGCGTGCAGGCGCTGAACCACCAGCCGGTGCCGAGGTAGCCGGCGAGATTGCCCACGCCGCCGGTCATCAGCGTCATCAACGCCTGCGCCCGCGTCCGCCAGGCGGGATCAACCCGCTGGTCCAGATAAATCGCCGCCGTGATGAACACGAGCGTGAACGACGCGCCATGCAAGGTGATGCCCGCCAGCAGGGCGAATTTTGTGTTCAGCGCGCTCAAGCCGAACCGCGCGATGCCAAATGCGATCCCGCCGGCAAAAATCCATTTCACCCGCCAGTTCAACAGCAGCCAGCCGAGGCCGAACATGCCGGCGATTTCCGTGGTCTGGGCGAGGCTCATCCACGCGCTCGTGTGCGTAAAGCCGAGAGCGTGCAGATGCGTCGGCGCATACGGATAAAACGCCGCCAGCGGAATGTTGAACAAGGTCGCCGTGATGAAAACGACGCGATGATTGCGGTTCTTCAACAGCGTCAACGCGTCGAGGCCGAGGCGTTCATGCCACGAAAGATGCTGGGCGGACCGGGGAACCGGCAGCGTTGGCAGAAAATAAGTGAACATCGCGACCAGCAGCCAGATGGTTGCTCCGAGATACCCCGCATACGCCGAGCGGTCCAGATTCAAGGCGCTGATCAACAGCGCGCCGGCCATCCATCCCAGCGTCCCCAGCGCGCGGACCGGGCCGAACTCCTTTTTTGCGTCCCGCAGCCGGGCGAGGACCAGCGCGGTTGAAATGCTGAACATGGGCGAGTAGCTGAAATAAAAAACCTGGATCAGCGCGAGAATGAGCCAGGCGTTCCAATGAAGCTGCATGGCGGCGCTGATCACGAGCAGCATCAGGGAAGTTGCCAGCGCCAGCCCGCGCAGAACTTTGGCCGGCGGCGCATGACGGTCGGCCATCGCGCCGAACATCAGCGGAGAGACGAAGGCGGCGACGGCGGAGGCGGCAAACGCAAACGGCTTGATGGCGTGCAAACCGTGGGCATCCAGAATCGGGCCGAGCGGGACAAACCAGACGGCCATGCCCGACGCCTGGATGAAAAACAAAATCATCAGCTCGGCGTATTCGGCTTTGCGCAGGGTCGTCAGCACAGGCGCGGAGCATACCCGGTGGCCCGGAAAATTAAAGCCCGCAGCGGCAGCGTCAGCCGCCGAATGGCATGGCCGCGACGGCGTTTTACTTGGCGGCGATGACTTCCGCTGAACGCAGCATCACCGGGCCGAGCAGGCCGGATTGCAGCAGCGGCGAATCTTTTGTGTAATGATGCCAGGTCGTGAACGTCAGCCGGCCGGTCGGACTGGGCTTGCCATCGAGCAGCCATTGCGGCCACGCCTTGAGTTCCTTGCCGTTCCATTCCACGTCCGGCGGCAACTGTTCATCGCCGATGAGCCGGTTCGGCCAGAGGTTCGTGACTTTCACGACCAACTTGTTCGCGCCGGGTTTGGCGGCGGCGGTGATATTGACGCGGAACGGCGGTTTCCACAGCACGCCGAAGTCGTGGCCGTTCAGGGAAACTTCGGCGAAATTTTTCACCGCGCCGAGATCCAGCCAGAGTTCGCGTTTATCCGTCAGGCGGTCGGCGGAAATTTCAATTTCTTTTTCATAGGTCGCCGTGCCGGAAAAATAGCGCACGCCGGCATTGGCATGATCCGTCCACGAAATTAATTTATCCAAGGTGACGGACGGCGGTGCGCCCCAGTTCGGCGGAAAATTTAAGTTCCATTCGCCGGACACTTCCTGCGGCGGAGGCAGATTTGCGGCATCCGCCTGCAAGGTTTTTCCGGCGGCGGTGTGCAGTTCCACCCGGCCATTGCTCCACGCGGTTACGACGGGCGAACCGCCGCCGGCGGCGCTGGCTGCCCAAAGCGGCGCGGGGCCGATGGTCGTGCCGGCGGGCAGAACAAGCGTTTCATTTTCCGGCACGGTTGCATGGCCGGGCTTGCCATCGAGCGTGTAATCCACGCGCAGTTCTTTTACATGAAGATTTGCCGGATCACGACCCATGGTGTCGTTGTCGGCGGCCACCACGAGTTGTCCGCCGCGCGCCAGTTCGGAAAGCTTTGCCGTGACATCCATTTCGCCCGCCCCGTCAACGGCGGCATAAACGGCGTGCTGGATTTCCAGCTTCGGCGCGGCGGGGGTTTCATCGCCGGAAAAATTGACGCTGGCCGCCACGACATGATCCGCATTTCCGGCGGCGTGACGGAAAATGACGAACACCGAGCCGGCGGGATCGAAATCCAGCCGCACCGTCGTGCGCCCGTCCGCTTCGCTCCAGACCGGCGCGGGTTCAATCACGCCGGTGTCGGGATGCCACAATTCGGGAATTTTGCCGCTGACGCGGAAGGTGCATTCGGCGGAACCAAACTGGTGCCGCTGGTTGGAGACGAAATAAATATCCGCGCCGTCGGCGGTGCGATGCGCGTAAGCCAGCCGCGCCGGTCCGGCCACGCCCTTGAATTCAAAATCCGCCTTCAGGTTTTGCGCGGCGAAAACGTCGGCCAAAGATTTGCCCCAGACAATGCGGCCTTTGCCGTCGGTGTTTTCCAGAACATTGGTGCCGTCGCATTTGCCCCAGAGTTCGGCGGCGAGTTTTTCCACCTGTTCATCGCACCGGGGATAGCCGGCGAGACTCGGTGAATGTTGCGGCCGCGGCCCGATCACCGTCGCTCCGGCGCGCACCAGTTTGCGGATACATTCCAGCATCTGCGGCGTCATGTTCACGTCGCTGGGCGGCAGGATCAGCGCGGCGTAATTGGCCCCGCTGCGCAAAGTGATGCGGCCATTTTTCACCGTCGCGCCGTGCAGCAGCACATCTTCGTCAATCGCGTCGTAATCGTAGCCGGCCGGCATTGGTGGATTCCCGACGCGCATTTCGACGGGCGCGCTCTGGCCGGTAAAATACGCGGCGTCCGCCACGGCCCGGCCTTGTTGCAGAAGAAATTCGCAGTGCGAAATATAATCAATCCACGGCTTGCCTTGGTTCCACCACGTCTCCGTGCGCTCAAAATGAAAACCCCACTGGCCCATCGTCATGCCCGGCCAGCGGTTTGTCCACGGCTGCATCGCGTAACGGTGAAACGTGTAGCGGTTCAAGCCCTGGCAGAACATCAGGTCGCCGAGCGCCTTGAGTTCATACGGATAATTCTGCCATTTGCCATGTTCGGGACTCGCGGTGAACGATTCCGCGCCGACAATGGTTTTGCCGTAGATGTGCGCGATGGACGCCGCCATCTTCACCGAAGGATGCCCCTGGCTGCCGCTCCAAAATTCGCCCATGACGACATCCGCCGGCGCGCCGCTTTGCAACGATTCAAACGGGCCGGTGTAAGGCTCGACGGCGTTCATCAATCCGTGTTCGCGGCAGAGTTCGGCGAAATGGCCGAAATAATTTTCCGCGAACAAATCGGCAATGGTTCGCCGCACGTCCCAAAGAAAACGCTCGGACAGCGCCGGGTTTTCCACGACGCGCCCGGTGAAGGTCGGCAAAAACAGCAGCGGATCATAGCCGCGCCGTTTTTTGAATTCTTCGCGGAAATTTTTTGTCCAGTTCTGGCCGCCGACCTCGTAGCTGTCAATCAATGAACTGTCGAGCGATTTGCCGGCGAGCGGCCCGATGTCATCAAGAATTTTCTGCATGAAGCCGTCCCAATGCGCGTCCAGCGCGGACTTGCTCATCTTGTCGCATTCCAGGCCGCGGCCGGATTCTGGCGCGGGATGATTGTCCACGCCCGTCGGCGTGTAGCCGAGGCGCAGAATAACCCAGCGGCCGGCGGGAACCTGCCAGGTTAATTTGCCGTCAGCCGTCATTTTGGCAGTGAGGTCAATGACCGTTCCGCGTTGAATGGCCCCGGCCGTGGAATCGCCGGCATCCTGCGCCGAAAGCACGGAGTTGCCATTGAACCCGGCCTTTGCATCAATGTTGGAAATTGTCGCCTTCACGTCCGATGCAGGAAAGGCGAGCACGGCGATGTCGCGGTAAAAATCAAGTTTCGTGGGCGGCTGCGGCAGACCGGCGCTGAAACTCGCCGGCCCGGTCACGCGCAGTTCGCTGGTCGTGACGCGCTGCATCGCATTGGTCACCGTGTTCCACGGGCCGCCGCTGCTGGACCAGCCGGCGCAGTTTTCCACGCAGAGCTTGAGGCCAAGGCGATCCGCCTCCTGCACGGCGAACTTAAAATCCTCCCGCCATTCGGGACTCATGAACGGCACCGTGCCGGCGGGAATACCGCAGTCCACGTTCACGATGGTCGCGCCGCCGAGGCCGATTTGTTTCATCGCTTCGAGGTCGGCGGTGATGCCGGCTTTCGTGATGTTCCCGTTCATCCAATGCCACCACGTTTGCGGCTTGGCGGAATCCGGCGGATTTAGAAAACCGGATTCCAGCGGGCCGGCGGGCGCCGCCGAAACGGTGAGGACGAATCCCAGTAAAATTGAACCCAAGAGCAGGCCGCGTGTTTTCATAGATGATATGCCGTAAGACGATTTGTTTATCCGCTTAATTTAACCTTGATGCCATGCCACCGTCCACCCCCGAACATGGTGAACTTTTCATCACCGAAACAGGGGGTGCTTCATGGCGCTGGCATTGGCGCCGCCCGGAAACAATTTTTCAGGGCCGCGCTTACCAGATGTGCGCGCGCTGATCCGGCGGCAGCCACATCGGGCTGTCCGGCTTGATGTCAAAGGCGTCATAGAACTTGTCGAAGTTCAAGAGCGGGCCGTAGGAACGGAACCGGCCGGGCGAATGCGGATCCACCGTGAGCAGCCGCAACGCCTCCGCGTCCCGGATGTTCATGCGCCAGATTTGCGCGAACGAAATAAAGAAGCGCTGTTCCGGCGTGAAGCCGTCAATATTTTTGCGCTTCGCCGGGTTTTTGGCGAGATCGCGTTCCAAGGCTTCGTAGGCGATGTTCACGCCGCCGAGGTCGGCCAGGTTTTCGCCGAGCGTCAGCTTGCCGTTCACATGCTGGCCGGGCAACGGCGAAAAGGCGTCGTATTCATTCACGACCAGTTGGGCGCGGTCGTCAAAAGCCTTCGCATCGGCGGCGGACCACCAGTCGTTCAAGTTGCCGTCGGCGTCGAACTTGCGCCCCTGATCATCATAACCGTGCGTCATCTCGTGGCCGATGACCACGCCGATGGCGCCGTAATTCACGGCGTCATCTTTCATCACGTCGAAAAACGGCGGCTGCAAAATACCGGCGGGGAAAACGATTTCGTTCATCGAAGGATTGAAATAAGCGTTGACGGTTTCCGGCGTCATGCCCCATTCGGTGCGATCCACCGGCCGGCCCACGCGGGCAATCTCGCGGTGCGCTTCAAACGCATCGGCGCGGCGGACGTTGCCGAGATAATCATCGCGCCGGATGACCACGGACGAATAATCGCGGAACTTGTCCGGGCAGCCGATCTTCTGCGTGAAACGCTCGAATTTGGCGAGCGCCTTGGTGCGGGTGGCGGCGGTCATCCAGGGAACTTTTTCGAGCCGGTCATGAAATACGGCCTTCAAATTTTCGACCAGATCATTCATGCGCGCCTTGGCGGCCGGCGGAAAATATTTCTCGACGTAAAGCTGGCCGAGCGCCTCGCCGATGCTGCCGTCAATGACGTGCGCGGCGCGTTTCCAGCGCGGCTCCTGTTCCGGCTGGCCGCTAAGAATTTTGCCGTAGAAATTAAAATTCTCCTGCTCGAAATCGGCGGGCAAATACGCCGCGCTGGCGTGCAACAGATGCCAGCGCAGATAAACTTTCCAGTCCGCCAGCGGACGTTTCGCAACCAGCTTGTCCAGCGCCGTGAAAAATTCCGGCTGGCCGACAATTTCATACGCCGGATTGGCCAGGTTCAAATCGGTGAAATAAACCTTCCACGCCAGCGCCGGCGTCTTGGCGGCGAGTTCGGCGCCGGTGAATTTGTTGTAATTCTTGTCCGGGTCGCGCAAATCCACGCGCGAACGGCTGGCCTGGGCCAGATCAGTTTCCAAATCAATCACCGTGGCGGCGTTGGCTTCGGCCGCCGCCGGTTTTTCACCGAGCAGCGTGAACATCGTTTGCACGTGCGCGCGATATTCTTTCAGCTTTTCCGCAAAGTTCTCCTTGAGATAATAGTCGCGGTCGGGCAGGGAAAGCCCGCCTTGATCCAGGCCGACGGCGTAGGTCGAACTGTTTTTCGCGTCCTGGCCGAAGCTCGCGTTGAACAATCCGCCGATGCCGCGCTGATGAAAATCCGCCAGCACGGCGAACAGGCCGGCGGTGGATGTGATGCCGTCAATGCGCTTCAAATCGGCCGCAATGGGTTTCAAGCCGAGCGTCTCGATCCTGTTGGTGTCCATCGCCGAGGCGAAAAAATCACCCACCTCGCGCGTGGGCGATCCGGCTGGCAGCGCGGCGTCATGGTTCGCGGCGCTCACCAGAATTTCGTGGATGAGATACCAGTTGCGCTCCGCGAGTTCAGAGAAAGACGCCCAGCGCGATTTGTCGGCGGGCACGGGATTGTCCTTCAGCCATTGCCCGGCGGCGAACTCGTAGAAATTTGTGGCCGGACTCACCGAGCGATCCATGTAATCCACCGAAAACGCCGGCACCTTGGGCGGTGTGTTGGTGGATGAATTATCATCGGCCAAGGCGTTCAGGCCGGTGGTGATGGCCAGCAAAACGATGGCCGGGTGAATGATTGCTTTTTCCATGATTCAGCAGTTTGCACTTTTGGACAGCCGTTGGGCAAATCCATTCACTTTTTGCCGCCGAAATTCCGCGCCATTTTTCGGGGGAAAGAACGTTGGCCAAGGTCATTCAAGCGGACGAGGCCGGCCAAAAACGCCTTCGCGCTTTCCAGCCGGAATTTTTTCTGCGATAAAGGCCCCGCCAATGTTTGCTCCCTGTTTTCAACAACATGCCCCGGCATCAGCCCGGATGAAGAGCTGGAAGGAAATGCCCGCGCCATGACTTCCTTTTTTGAACGGAAGAAACCGGCCTGGATCAAGCCGGTCGCCCGCCGCAAAGAAGTGCGGCTGCGGCTGGTGCCCATCGGTTTTTTGGCCCTCATCCTGGTGGGCGCGTTTTTGTTGTTGCTGCCGTGGACGCATCACACCGGCAAATCCATTTCACCGCTGGACGCCCTTTTTCTGGCCACCTCGGCGACCTGCGTGACTGGATTCTCTCCGGTGAATGTCGCGGAAATTTTCAACGATTTCGGGCAGGCGGTGCTGCTGTGCCTGATCCAACTGGGCGGTTTGGGGATTTTCACCGCGAGCATTTCGCTGGTCCTGTTGAGCGGCCAGCGGCTGTCGCTGGCGGACGAACATACGATTCATGCAACGGTCGGCAAGCTGCGCCGGGTGCGGCCGCTCGACGTGTTTGTTTATGGCTGTCTTTTTGTGCTGCTCTTTGAACTGGCCGGGGCGGTGGCGCTGTTCTTTCAAATCGGCCATGCCACGCCCTACCAGTCCACCTGGCAGACTTTGTGGGAGGCAATTTTTCATTCGGTCAGCGCCTTCTGCAACGCGGGCATTTCCATCTATCCTGACAATCTGGAACACTGGCGCGACTGCCCGGGTATTTTGGGCATCATTGAAATCCTTGTCATCGCCGGCGGCATCGGGCTGATGACCTTGATCAACCTGCGTTATTATTATTTCTGGCGGCGCGATCCGCGGCGGCGCGGCTACCTGACCTTGCAGACAAAATTGTCCCTGTTCATGACGGCGCTGCTGCTGGTGGTAGGCACGCTGGTCACGCTGTTGTTTGAAGATCACAACACGCTGGCCGGCGCCAGTTGGGGCGAGCGGCTCTCCTGGTCGTTCTTTCATTCCACCGTGTCGCGCACGGCGGGTTTCAACGTCGTGGACGTGGGCGGCATGAACCCGCCCACGCTGCTGTTCACCCTGCTGCTCATGTTCATCGGCGGCGCGCCCGGCTCGATGGCCGGCGGCATTAAAACCATCACTTTTGCCGTGCTGCTGATGACGGCGTGGAGCGCCCTGCGGCGGCGGGAAAACATCCAGGCCTTTGGCCGGCGCATTTCCCCGCAACTGGCCGGCCGTTCGGTGATGATCACCCTGCTGGCGCTGGGCGTGGTGACGGGCGGCGTGGGCCTGCTCATGTTCACCGAGCAGCACCATGCGGCGGCGGAAACCTCAAGCGGCTGGCTGGCGCTGGTTTTCGAGGCGGTGTCGGCGTTCGGCACGGCGGGCCTGAGCGCGGGGGTCACTCCGCTTTTGACCGCGCCGGGCAAGGTGATTATCATGCTGCTCATGTTCATCGGCCGCGTCATGCCGCTGATGCTCTCAATTTATCTGGCCCGCCCGACGCATCCGTGGCACGTCCGCGCGCCGGAGGAGGAAGTGGGTCTGGGCTGAAAAATTTTATGGCAAAACGCATCATCATTCTCGGCGCCGGCCGGTTCGGCACGCACCTGGCCTCGCGCCTGTCGGAATACGGCTGTGAAGTCGTGCTCGTGGATCACAAAGACGACCGCGTCAAGGAACTGGCCGAGGACGGCTTTCACATCTTTGAAATGGACGTGGAGGACGAGGACGCCTTGAAGGAACTCGGCGTGGCGGACGCGGACGCCGTGGTGGTTTCCATCGGCGAAAACTTGCAGGGCAGCGTTCTTGCCACGCTGGCGCTCAAGAAACTTAAAGTGAAAAAAATCATCGCCCGCGCCCAGGACGCCAAGCACGCGCAGGTGTTGGAAAAAGTCGGGGCCGACCTCGTTGTGCTGCCTTCGCGCGACATGGCCTACCGGCTGGCGGAGCGCCTGCGGGACAACGCCGGCAACGAGCGCCAGCTTTTGAGCGGCGAATACCAGCTCGCGCAGGTTCACGTCGGCCCGAAGCTCGACGGCCAGACGCTGGTGGACGCCAAACTGCCGCAAAATTACCACGTCACCGTGGTTTTGATTCTCCGGCCCCACGGCGCCGAAGAACCCAAAACCTACGAACCGCGCGCGGACTTCGCCTTTGCCACGGATGATATTTTGATGGTGGTCGGCAAGCGCGAAAACATCAACCGGCTGGAAAAGGAGTGCGCCGGCAAAGAGCCGAAGCCGAAACCCGCTGAATAATCCCCGCGCGGCGTCCTGATAAAATTTTTACTCCTTGTCCGCGATGAGCGGCGAGAACTGCCGCGCCTCCGGGTCGTAGGCGAACAGTTCCGCCGTGGCGATCTTGAAAAACCAGCCGTGCAGCCGCAGCGAACCGTTCATCAGCCGGTCCTGCACGCAGGGGTAGCCGTGCAGGCTTTCCAGCGCGAACAGGACGTTTTCCTCGGCGGCGGCATTTTCCCGGGCGGCGCCTCCGGGGAGATGCGCGTAATTTTTTTTCACCGTGTCCAGCACCGGCGCCGCCAGCTTCAGCCAGTCGCGCAGGTTGGGCGTGCTGTCGCTGACCGGCTGGTTGTCCAGCAGCGCGGAAATGGCGCCGCACTGCGAATGCCCGCAGACGACGATGTCGTTCACCTGTAATTTCTCCACCGCAAATTCAATCGCGGCGGCGGTGGAATTCGTGTCGCCGGTGACGGTGGCCGGCGGGACGATGTTGCCGATGTTTTTCACGACGAACAAATCACCCGGCTTGCTTTGCGTGATCAGTTCCGCCAGCACGCGGGAGTCCGAACAGGTGATGAACAACGTGTGTGGGTTCTGCCCGTTTTGCGACAATTTGCGGAAGAGTTTCCGGTAGTTGCCGAACTCGTCTTTCTGGAACTTGTGAACACCTTCGATGAGCCGTTGCATGAGTTTATTGCGCCAGGGTTTTATTTTTCGCGCGCGATTCCTCCGTCAGGCGCACCTTGAATTTTTTCAATTCCTCCGACAGCCGCGCGTCGCCCACGGCGAGAATTTGCGCGGCGAGAATGCCCGCGTTGCGCCCGCCGCCCACCGCGACCGTCGCCACCGGCACGCCCGGCGGCATCTGCACGATGGCGAGCAGCGAATCAAATCCGTCGAACGCCTTGCCCAAGATTGGCACGCCGATGACCGGCAATGTCGTGAACGCCGCCGTGACGCCCGGCAGGTGCGCCGCGCCGCCCGCGCCGGCGATGATGACGCGCAGGCCGCGCTGAATCGCGGTGGAGACGTATTCTTCCAAGCCATGCGGATCGCGGTGGGCGGAGATGACCTTGGCCTCGCTCGTGACGCCAAATTCTTTCAGCGCGTCGGCGGCGGCTTTCATCGTGGGCCAGTCCGAATCGCTGCCCATTAAAATTCCTACGAGAGGTGAATTGTCTTGGCTCATATAAAAAATTGCGGTGGAAAAAATATCAGCGAACCGACTGCGACGCAACGCTTACCCGCATGCGCTGTATCCTAATCTGAATTCGTAATCGTAATCTCAGTCAATTCAATCAGGGATTACGATTACGAGAAAGATTAGGAGACTGTCTGAAAATGTAGCGGCAGGCATCCCTGCCTGCCGTAGAGGGCGGCAGCTTGCCGCCCGGACAAAACACCCGCAGGTTGAAACGTTCGGAGTTAACAGTGATTTTCCCGGTGGCCACGCGGTTCCGCCGGGCTGGAAGCCTCGGCTCTACGTCAGCCAAGATGGCCGACGCTACATTTTTCAGACCGGCTCTAAGATTGGGACACTACCCCGCATGGCTATCCGCCGGGCTGATCGGACAAATCCATGACGTTCTGCCACGCCTCCAGTCCCTCGCTCCAATATTGCGTTTCATGGCCGATGGCACCGGCCCGCAACATCGCCTGCACCTGCGTAAGCGTGAACGGCCCGGCTTGCGTCGTCCCGTCATGCAGAAAAATGGTCGGCGCTTCCGAAGTGGCTCCCACGCCATGATGCGCGGCGGCGGCGGCCAGCATCGGGGCCGGGTCAATGATGAGAGATTCGTCTTCGTCCTCCAGTTCGCGGCGGCGTGAAATCCATTTGTAAATGGCCACGAATGCCAGACCGCCGAGAAACCCGCCGACATGCGCGCCGAAAGCCGTGCCGCCGCCGGAATGTTTTTGCATCATGCCCACCACCGCCCACAGCAAATCTTTGCCAAACCAGAACGTGATCGCCACCCACGCCGGAATTTCAAACTCGCCCGCCCGGATGTAGATGAACCAGAAAAAATACTTGAACTCGATGTCCGCGCCCGCCCGCAGCAGCAGATACATGCCCATGCACGCGCTGATCGCGCCCGACGCGCCGCCCATCGGATGAAGCGAGTGGAAATGATCCGGCAACATCAGGATATAGACGAACTCCGCGATCAATCCGCCGGCAAGGTAAAAAACCGCAAACCGCAGCCGGCCGATCAGGTCTTCCACGCACGAACCGAAAAGGAAAAGAAAAATCATGTTGCCGAACAAATGCAGAAATCCCTCGTGGACAAACATCGAGGTGAGCGGCGCATACCAAGTGCAGGCGGAAGGCGTCAGCCACAGATGCCTCATGATCCACAATTCGGATTCGCCATCCGTGTTAAAAAAGCAAATCGTGGAGATGATCCAGATCAACGTGTTGATGCCGATGAGAGAAAATGTGACCAGCGGAAGCCTTTCGGTCCGATAATTCATTCCCGTTGGAATGGCGATGAACATGGCGCGGCTGGAGGTCTTCAGTCAAAGCCAACGCTGTAATCGAGTCAAGCGCTTAACTGTTTTAGTAGTGTCCTGATTTCAAGGTGGCGCCTCGCGCTGCGAGGCGCGGCGGGTCGCAGCGCGACCCGCCCCCACCAAATTCGGACACTGCCTATTTTCCTTCGCCCTGTCCGATTTCGGCGGTGGCGGTTACTATTCCATGAGTGAACCGCCTGACCGACCAGCAGCTTTTGCGCGAATACGCCGGACGACGATGGGAAGCCGCCTTCGCCGAACTCGTGCGCCGGCACGTTGATTTCGTCCATTCCGCCGCGCTGCGGATGGTTTGCGACGCGCATCTGGCCGAGGATGTGACGCAGTCCGTCTTCGCGGCACTGGCGCAAAATGCGCGCCAGCTCGCCGGACATCCCGTGCTGTCCGGCTGGCTGCATCGGACGGCGCAAAATCTCGCGGCCAACGTCGTCCGCTCCGAAGTGCGCCGCCGCGCCCGTGAACAGGAGGCCGCCGCCATGAATGAACTGCTCGCCAACGAACCCGCCGCCGACTGGAAAAACATCGCGCCGCACCTCGACGCCGCGCTCGGCGAATTGAGCGAGGCCGACCGCGACGCCGTGCTGCTGCGCTATTTTGAAAAGAAATCCGCCGGTGAGATGGCGCAAATTCTCGGCGTCAGCGATGAGGCCGCGCAAAAACGCGTGAGCCGCGCCGTGGAACGGCTGCGCGAATTTTTTTCCAAGCGCAACGTGACGATTGGCGCGAGCGGGCTGACGGTTTTGATTTCCGCCAACGCCGTTCAAGCCGCGCCGGTTGGACTGGCGTTGACGATTTGCACCGCCACGCTGGCGGGCACCGCTGTTTCCACTTCCACCGTAATCGCCGCCACCAAAACCATTGCCATGACTACCCTGAAAAAAACTGTCGTCACCGCCGCGCTGGCCGTCGCCGCCGGCACGGGAATTTTTGAAGCGCACCAAGCCGCGCAACTGCGCGGGCAAAACCAGACGCTCCAGCAACAGCAAGCGCCGCTGGCGGAACAAATCCAGCAGTTGCAACGCGAGCGGGATGATGCGACGAACCGGCTGGTTGGAATGGCCGAAGAAATTGCGAAAAATCAGAAGAACAATTTGGAACTCTTGAAGCTTCGCGGCCGGATGACGCAGTCGCAAAATGAATCCGAAATTGAAAATGATCCGGCTTTTCAGAAGGCGCGTCTTTGGATGGCCAAGGAAGACAAGTTGCGGCAGCAATTTGAACAGCACCCGGATCAATGGATTCCCGAAATGAAGTTTCTGTCGAGCGAAGAATGGCTGGATCTAGCTAGAAAGGCAGACTTGGACACGATCTTAGGAATGCGATGCGCATTGAGCAACGCGCGTTCGGTGGCGACATTTGACTTTGCAGGAAAAATCCAAAATGCCTTGAGAGCATATATGGCCGCCAACAACCAACAACTGCCCGACTCCACCTCTCAATTGAGCGCATATTTTCATCCACCGCTGAATGATGCAGCGACACTGCTCTTACGATATGAAATGTTGAAAGATAGCGCGGATCAGGCAAACCCCGCCTATCAAGGTGCATCAATAATCCAAGACCCAAAGACTTTGGTGGATCACATAGATAATGCCGTTCTTATTGGCCCGACAACAACAAGTTCGGCTTCCCCGCCTAGCTGGCCTCCGGGCGACCTGCCTGATGAATTGAAACCAGTTGAAAAAGCTTACGACGAGGCAAATAACCACGGTTTCTTGTCCATTTATGACCTTGAACCTTACGCCACCACCCCGGCACAAAAAGAAGCGTTGAGCGAATTCATCAAAGCGGCAACCACACCTCACTGATGCTGCGCCCTGAAGTTAGGTTTCTTAAAAGGCCTTCGCCGCGATGCGATAGCGGAACTGCGCGCCATCGAAAAATGAATTTTCTCCACGCGGTGTAGCGGCAGGCATCCCTGCTTGCCGTAGTGCCGGGGCTTTTCAGCCCGGTGTGGTTTTCAAATTCTTACGTGGCTCCTCACGCCAAACAAAGCGCCAGAGGACTGGCGCACTCCAAGACGCTTCGCGCAGTTTGTGAGTAGCCGTTAAACGCGCCAGCGTCCTGGAGTGCGGCGGCGTTTTGCTCGTCCCGGCAGGGACAACTGGAAATTAGCCAGCTACGAAGTGGCTGGTATCCGCCGGAAACAGGCTCTGTCCTGAAGGGACAGTGGAAGACATTCAATAGTTCCATCGTCGCTCCGCGACGAAAATTGTTTTATCCCGAAACCAGACACGGTGTGCCTGGCTAATTTCCGCTGTCGCTTCGTGACCAGATTTTCCTGCGTTTTTGCGTGAAACCGTTTTCGTGTGGTTCGCGTATTTCGCGGTTAAAATGCCTTCACCGCGATATCGCAGCGGAAATACGCGCCGTCGAATAAATTTTCTCCACGGCAGCTTGCGTGGCGTTCACGCCGCTTTCACAGCCGAATTGAAAATACCAAACCCATTTATTTCGACTCGATGGCGATGTTGATGTTCATCGTCATGTCCATGCTTTGTTTTTTCTGGCCCATGTTGATGTTCATGGAAGTCTCGGTTTTTTCATCAAGCGTGGCGGACACGGGCAGGAGGCGGGACAAATCAAGGGTGGAACTGCCGGTGCCGGTGCCGGTCAGTTTGGCGAGATCCACTTTCAATCCCGGCATCGCGGGGTTTTGAACTTTCTGGTTCGCGGCGCTTTGCAGGATGGTGTTCCGCAAGGTCGCGTGGTCGCCGTCAATGGACACCAGTTCGGAAGTGATGGTCTGGTCTATGGTCATGCCTTGGGATTTAAGCTTGGTTTTGTATTCCCATTTGGCGCCGACCCCGACCGCTTCTTCCGGCAACGGCAGCGCGGAACTGGAGAAGGAGTCTTTCATCTGGTTCATGATCTGGGTCATCTGCGGATTGGCATTGGGCGGCAGTTTCATTTGCATTCCCAGATGAATGCCGTGGCTGGAAAGTTTGCCGGTGCCGGACATGCCTTTGATGCCGGCCAAGGCGGATTTTATCGCGGCTTCCACCGCCGGCAACGTGTTGGTGTCGGTGGCCACGGAGACGTCGTCGTAGGTCACCGTGTAGGAAATGTCGCCGTTGGGCGCAACGCTTTTGACATCCACCACCATGGTCATCGCCATCGGCGGAATGCTCACGGACGGGTTTGGTTTTCCGGCCATCGTCATATCCATGCCCATCTTCATGGTCATGGTCAAAGTCTGCTGGTCGCCCGCGCTGGGATGCAGCCGCAAGGCCGTGCGCGGTTCGCTGCCGGCATCGAGCAGTTTCACCTGCGCTTTGACGGTCTTGGCAACGCTGCTGCCCGCACCGCTATTGGTTTTGCCAGTGGTCGTGTCCGCGCTGGCGGAGGCGGCCTGCACCTCGGCGGTGGCCGCAATTTTTTCGGCCAAGGATTTTAACCGGTAAGTGACAATGTCGTTTTTCCAATCAGGATTAGTGCGGTGCAGCGCGGACAATTCCTGCCAGGCTTGGATGTATTGTGCATGCGCCTGGCTGGTGTTGCCGTGTTGGTTCAGGCTGTCGGCCGCGCTGATGGTGCTCATGACCGTGACATAATCCTCATCCGGCCCGTCCGCGCGAACCACGCCCAACGTCAGCAACAACGCCAGCATCGTCCACACGACGAAGTGATTTTTACCGCGCGTCAATGAGGCGGGCAGGGGCGTTTTGGCCGAACGGGGCGAAACAAGTTGGTTCATGGCCAGCACGTTAAATCGCGGGCGGTGAAGGTCAAATAAAAATTGCGCCACATGCTTGTCATCTGGCCGAAAGCCGAAGTTTGCCCGTTCGTCCTCGTGGTCGTCCTCGAAACTCGTTAAACCAAGGACGAGGACGAGGGCGAACTCAAACAAACCTTTGCCACTAACCATTGCCGCCCGGATTGATTTCCTCGTATCTTTGGCCGCATGAACGGCTGGCGGAACCTCTCCGAATTTCTGGCATTGCGACGGAACACGTCGCTGTTGCTCATCGCACTCGTGCTGGCCGGCACGGGCGAACGGCTCTGGCTCGGCTTCGCGCCCAAATACATTGAGACGCTGGGCGGCAGCATTCTCATCATCGGCCTCTTTGACGCGCTGCAAACCTTGCTCGGCGCGGTTTATGCGTATCCCGGTGGCTGGTTGACGGATCATTGGGGACAACGCAAATCACTGCTCCTGTTCAGCGGCATTTCCATCGCCGGTTACGCTCTGGTTTTGTTTTGGCAAAGTTGGCTGGCATTGCTGTTCGGTTCATTTTTATTTCTGGCGTGGAGCGCACTGTCCTTGCCCGCGCCTTTTCGGTAATTGCCACTTCGCTGCAAAGCCATCGGCACACGATGGGAGTAGGCGTGCAATCCATGATCCGTCGCGTGCCGATGATGCTCGGTCCGCTCCTCGGCGGCTGGCTGCTCACGCGCTACGGCTGGACGGATGGCGTGCGTTACGCGCTGCTGCTGTGCATCACCATGAGCCTGCTGACGCTGGCGTTTCAATGGTTCATGTTTGAACCGGACGGTAGTGGGACAGGCGTCTCGCCTGTCCAGTTCCAAAACCAAAAAAAACTTAAAAAGGAACACGACAGGCAAGATGCCTGTCCCACTACCTTTCTTGGCATTGTCAAATCCTTCACTCCCGCGCTGCGTGAACTGCTCGTGAGCGACATCCTCATCCGCTTCTGCGAGCGGATTCCGTATGCGTTTGTGATCTTGTGGGCGATGGATTCCGGCCACGTCACGGCGCAGCAGTTCGGTTATCTGATCGCGTTCGAGATGGTCACGGCGATGCTCTGCTACCTTCCCGTCGCGCATCTGGCGGACAAATACGGCCGCCGCCCGTTCGTGCTGATCACGTTCGTTTTCTTCACGCTGTTTCCGCTGACGCTGATCTGGGCGCATGATTTCACATGGCTCGCGCTGGCGTTCGTCGTGCGCGGGCTGAAGGAATTTGGCGAACCGGCGCGCAAGGCGCTCATCATTGGCGAGGCGAAGCCGGAACTGCGGGCGCGGACTTACGGCGCGTATTACCTTATCCGCGACTGCACGGTGACGACCGGCTCCTTCCTCGGCGCTTGGCTGTGGTCCGTCAGCCCGCAGGCGAATTTCATCGGTGCGGCCATTTGCGGCGCGCTGGGGACGGTGTGGTTCTGGTGGTTTATTTTTCGGAAGGAAAAATAAAAACTATCTCATCTTCATCGCGATTTCTTCGTCCAGAATTTCGCGGACGGTCAGGGCGACAATCACCCTTTGGGTGCGCTTGAAGAATGCGTTGATTTCAGACAAGGCGTCACTGCTGAAATCGAAACCGACGAAAAATCCCTTTTCGCAATCTTCCCGCATCATCACGGCTTCAAACGCATCAATATCGGGACGGCCAACTTTTTCGGACTGCTTCACTTGAATCGGAAACCAGCGTTCTTTCAGGGCCAGTTCGCCTTCCTGCCGTTTGCGCGGCGCGGCGCTGGAGGAAACCGGATAGATGCGCCCGTCAATGCCCATGTCGCCGACCTGCACTTTGTTGGGAATGCCGCCGAGCGCCACGACCGCCCAGTTCTCGAATTCAAAGTGCGGGTAGTTGCACAATTGTTTTTCAGTTTTCGGCAGGTCGCGCACGACGAAGCCGCGCTGCGCCTTCCAAAGCGATTCATTTTCAGGAATCCCGCAGACGTCACGCAATCGTTTCGCCATGACGCGGCAGGCCGTCGGCGAAATATCAATGCCGATCCACTGGCGCTTGAGCCTTTGTGCGGCTACGAGCGCCGTGCCGCAGCCGCAAAACGCGTCCAGCACAATGTCGTTCTCCTCGCTGCTCGCGCGGATGATGCGATCCAAAAGCGCCAGCGGCTTTTGCGTCGGATAGCCAAGCCGTTCCTTTGCCTGCGAATTGATGGGTGGAATATCCGTCCATACGCTGTCAATCGGCCGGCCTTCCTGCTCGTCGAGATAGCGCTTCATGCGTGGCACCGCGCCGGGACTCGGTTGCACGACGATTCCATTTTCGTAAGCTTCCTGCATCCGCTCCTTTGTCCAGCGCCAGACTTTGGTGTGGCCTAAAAATTCGTAAGTGAGATTTGGCCGGTTCGGATTTGGATTGAGCAAATTGTCCAACTAATAAAGCCGTCCGTCCGGGTCGCGGTGCGAATACTTTCCGGCAGTTTTCTCATCCAGATTATCCAGGTCATAAGGATTGTAAGGCCGGTTGAAAGTCAGTTCGCCACCGCCGCCGTAATAAAAAATCGTGTCGTGGTTGTTTGGAAATCCATTGAAGGCCAGCCCTTTTGCCAGCGTCCGGTGCCAGATGATTTCGCACTGGAAATAGTTTTCATTAAAAATCTGGTCGAGCATCACCTTGACGTAATGGCTCGCGTGCCAGTCGCAGTGGTAGTAAAAACTGCCGGTCTTTTTCAGCACGCGCGACAGCTCCGCGCAGCGCGGCCGCATGTAGTCAATGTAGGCGCGGGTGGATTCGTGGCGGTCTTCAAATGCACGCTTCTCCTTCGTTTCGCCCCAGAAAACCTCGTAGTTGCGGTTGGAGTTGAACGGCGGGTCAATGTAAATCAGGTCAATGCACGCATCCGGCAGTTTCTTGAGCTGCTCCAGGTTGTCGCCGCAATAAACCACGCGCGTGTCCAAAAGCGCGGAAGACTTCAAGCGCTTCGACACAGCCGGTTCGGCGGCGGTTTTCTTTGCCATGCGCGCAGGCTAGACGACGGCTGCGATGCCGTCAATTCAAGGCGGTTCCATCCGGGCCGATTCGTGAAATCCGCGTCTGATCTTCAGCGGCTTTCCAGTTTCAACACCGTGATGGAATTCGCCGAGAGTATGTAACTGAACTCCGGTTTCACGCCTTTCACTTTCGTGATGACGGGAATAACTTTTACAGGATCAGTAATCGAATTGGTTTCGTCCGGCGCGGCGGCCAGCGTGGTGGCGGTGGCGGTGGATTTCAGTTTGTGAACATCTTGCAGCTCCAGCTTCAGCGGCTGCGGCGTGGACTGCGGATTGATGAGCTTCACAAAAATCACGCCGTTCTTTGTGTCGCGCGTGACCGAGCAGCGCACGGGCGCGCCGTCCAACGTGGCTTTCAGAATTTCATCGCCGTAGTTGCGGCTGAACATGCGGAACGCGTAATAGCTGGGCGAACCAAAGGAAGTCAGCGCATCGTAGCCGATCATGTCCGGCCGCCATTGGCGCGCGCCGGGATTTACGTTCACGAACAACGGCGCATAGCACTGCATTTTGACGATGTCGGAACTGCGTTCCATGCTCGCCATCCAGACGGCGTCGCCCAGCGCCGCCTTCATGTTTGGCGTCGGCGGTTCGCTTCTGGAGCGTCTGTCCCACGGGGCAAACGATGTTTCATGGGCGGCCCATTCGCCGACAAAAATGTCCGGGCCTTGACGGTCGTAATGATCGAAGTGCGCCCAGTCCTTCAAAAAATCATCGGCGGAGCGGTAGTAATGTTCGTCAATCATATCGGGCCGGCGGCTGTGGACGCGCAGTTTTTCAGGCTGCTCGCCGCCCACGCTGGAAATGCACTTGAGTTCGGGATGCGCCTTTTTGATGGCATCGTAAATCTGGGTGAACCGCCCGTCGTAGCTCAACGATTTGTCGAACCAGTCTTCATTGCCGATCTCGACATAGTGGAGCGTGAACGGTTTCGGGTGTCCGTCCTTCGCCCGTTGCGCGCCCCATTTGGAAGTGACCGGGCCGGTGACATATTCGATCTCGTCGAGCGCGTCCTGCACATACGGTTCCAAACCGGGGCCGGCATTGATGTGGTCGTGATTCAGCGTGTAACCGGCAAAGACGGCCAGCACCGGTTCGGCGCCCATGTCCTGGCACCATTCCAAAAATTCCAGCAATCCTAATCCATCGGTTGAGCGGTAGCCCCACGGGCCGCGATGACCGGGCCGCTGATCAATCGGCCCGATGGTTTTTTTCCAGTCAAAGCGTTTTTCCACGCTGTCGCCTTCCAGATAATTGCCGCCGGGAAAACGCAGAAACTTGGGCTTGAGATCCACGAGCATCTGCATGAGGTCTTTGCGGAAACCATTCGGTTGATTGTCCCAAGTCGGCGGGAAAAGTGAAACCAAGCCGAACCAAATCTTGCCGGGCTGCGTCACGGACAGCACGAGCCGGGCGTCGGCCGTAGGCTGAACCTTGCCGGTTTTGAGCGTGATCTCATATTGTTTCCAATCGGACGTGAGATGGGAAATGGTGCCCTTCGCGTAAATCGTTTTCCCGTCATCGCTCTGGATGGAAACCGTCACCGGCCCGGAAAATCCCGGCGCGGCTTTCGCATGAAATGACGCGCGATACTTGGTGCGCGGCTGCACCGGAATGCCCCAGTAACCGTCGTTGGCGAATCCGGCGGGCCGGGCTTTGGAAGCCGCGCTCACATCCAGCCGCAGGCTCGTTGGAATCTGCTCATTGAGCGGTTGCGCGGCATCCAATGTGATGGTGGCGGCGGCGCCGTCGCCCGCCATGACCGACCAATGCGCCGGCTCTTTTGCGTCGTCCAGAAACGCGCGGTTCTGCACCAGCTCGGCGTAGAGTCCGCCATCGTAGCAGTGATTGATTTCCTCCGTCATCAATCCGTAAAGAATCGGACTGGCTTTGGCCGCCGGCGATCCCGCATCAATGGTCAGCGTCGCATTATCCGCACGAGCGGCCGCGAGGGTGGAAATCAACAGTCCGGCTGCTGCCATTCGTTTCAGTGTTTTCATAAAATAAATTTCTTCCAAGTTGCGGGCGACGGATGCTGTCCGCCGGCGCGCTTCAACTTGGTGTCCGCGAGATATAACCAAGCGCATTGCTAATGTAAATTTCGGAGTTGGTTTTGTTTTGGTTCGCATCAATGGTGCGAGTGCGCTGTGGCATTGGGAGTTCCGCCTTCAGGCGGAACTCCAAACCGGGAAATCCGTGCAAATCACGGCGGTTTATGCCAGTATTTTCCCGTCATGACGACGGCAAATAAAATCACCATCCTGCGAATCCTGCTGATTCCATTCTTCGTGGTGGAGACGCTGTATTACGTCGAGACCGGCAATGAGGTTCACCGGCTCGTGGCCATTCTGTGTTTTGCCGTCGCGGCGATTCTGGACGGCGTGGATGGCTACGTCGCGCGTCGCTATCACCAGTGGAGCGAACTCGGCACCGTGCTGGACCCGCTCGCCGACAAGCTGCTGCTCGTCTCGGCCATCGTGCTGTTAAGCTTCAATCATCCGGACCGGTTCGGGCAGATTCCGCTGTGGCTCACCGGCCTCATAATCGGGCGCGACCTGCTGCTCGGCATCGGCGCGATTATCGTGAGGTCGGTGGTCGGCCGCATCACCGTGCGCCCGCGCCTGACCGGCAAGCTGGCCACGGTGTTTCAAATGCTCATGGTGTGCTGGATTTTGCTGCGCTGGGATTTCACGTTTCACGGGCATTTGCGGCAGATCTGGATCATCGGAGCCGGTTTGTTCACGGCCGTTTCCGGCTGCTTCTATGTTTGGGACGGAATGCACCAACTGGGCAAACACCCGTCCAGTTCGCCGGCAAACAAGAAGTGATCATCAATGAATTTTATTTTGATCTGCGTTCATCCGCGTTAATCTGCGGTTCAAATTTATGGCAAAGGAAATTCAACTCAAACTCAAGGAAGGTGACAAGGCGCCGACGTTCACCGTGGCGACCAGCGGCGGCGGAAAAATCTCGCTCGCCGATTATCTCGGTAAAAATGTCATTCTCTATTTTTATCCCAAGGACGACACGCCCGGCTGCACGAAGGAAGCCTGCGCGTTTCGTGATCATTTTGCCGGCTTCAAGAAGAAGGGTGCGGTCGTCCTCGGCGTCAGCCCCGACCCGGTGAAGTCGCACGACAAGTTCGTGGAAAAATTCAAGCTGCCGTTCACACTGCTGGCGGATGAGGACAAGAAGATCGTCAATGATTATGGCGTGTGGGGCGAGAAAAGTTTCATGGGCCGGAAATATCTCGGCGTCTATCGTGTGACGTTTCTCATCGGCCCGGACGGGCGGATCAAAAAAATCTGGCCGGCCGTGAAGCCGGAAGAACACGCGGCGGAAGTGCTGGCGGCGCTGTAAAATTACAAATACAAAATCATTTTCCGGCAAGTTGGCTGGAGCTTTGTCTCATGAAAACGCAGGCAAAATCATCGGCGTTGAAGCAAAAGTCGGCGGCGTATCTGGTGGATAAAACATCGCGCGAAAAGCAGCGTATATTTGGCCTTCAAGCATCGGGGCAGCGGCGTTCGAGACGCGGGAAGGGGATGCTCAATCCGTGGGAAAAATGGGAAATCCGGCTTTTGGGGACGATGTATGATTCGCAACTGGCCAAAAAATTGGGGCGAAACACGTGGGCGGTTTCCGGCTTCCGCCAAAGAATGAAAATCCGTTCTTTTCGCGGAAAGTATCACGAGCAGATGGTTGCATTCGTCAAAAAGGATGGCGGCAAACTAACGGACACTGAAATCGCCAAACGGTTTGGCCGGAACCCTGGCACAATTACCTACATCCGCAACCATCTGGGCATTCCCAGCCAGGTTCGTAATAAAAAGGTGCATTTGCCGAAAAACACGCTCAAATTGCTGGGCAAAGTTTCCGATCGAGAACTGGCGCGGCGTTTGCAAGTATCCTATCAGGTGGTCTATCAGCGGCGAAAAGAGTTGCACCTTCCGGCGCTGCGGAAAATGCGGCCTTGGACCAAAAAGGAGGACCAGCTTTTGGGGCAATGGCCGGATTCGGAAGCGGCGCGGCGCTTGGGGCGCAACTATGTTTCCGTGGCCAAGCGTCGCATCTATCTGGGTATTCCGACCAAGTATCAAAATGAGTCGGCTCATAACTGGAAGCCCGAGGAAATCGCCTTGTTGGGGACGATGATGGACAGTCAGTTGGCCAAAGCGCTTGGGCGTGATCCCCGGTCGGTGGCGCAGAAACGCCGGAAATGCAAAATCCCGTCAAGCTATTCCGGGCTTAAGTCGTGGACCTCGGCGGAAGCCAGTCTGCTGGGCACTGCGAGCGACCGGGAAATCGCGGCTAAATTGGGGCGGAAAATTTCCGCCGTCTCGTCGAAACGGCACGCCTTGGGGATTTCTCCCTTTGGCCGTGAAAACAGCCGGCCAATCCCGCCTTTCTTTTCCAAGAGCAAACCGTGGACGCCCGCCGAAATCGCCCGGTTGGGCCAGGCGACCGATCAGGCGACGGCGGTCAAATTGGGACGAAGCAAGGCTTCGGTGGAAGGCAAACGGCGGGTGTTGAAGATTCCCTCGTTTGGTCGCCAGAAAGCCCGCTTGTGGACGCCGGAAGAAAACGCCCTGCTGGGCAAAGCGCCGGACAAGGAAACGGCCGCCCAATTGGACCGGACACTGCTGGCAATCCGGTCGCAACGCCTAGAATTGCACATTCCGGTTTTTGGCAACAAAACGGTCCGCCGGTGGACGCCGGCAGAAATCAAATTATTTGGCACCATGTCCGACACTGAATTGGGCCGGCAACTTGGCCGGAATCACCGGGTGCTTGAAAAAAAGCGCAAGCAACTGGGGATTCCCGCGTTTTGCAAAATCCATTGGACCCCGGAACAAATCAAATTGCTGGGTTCCCGCCCCGATGCAGAATTGGCCGCGAAATTTGGCATGAGCACCACCACAGTCGCCCAGAAGCGCGTCAGGCTGGACATTTCTCCTTTTCGAGCAGTCCGCCGGTGGACACCGGCGGAAATTAAATTGTTTGGCACCCTGTCGGACGCTGAATTGGGCGCGAAACTTGGGCGGAATCCTAAATCAATTGAAACGAAACGCGCCGAGTTGAGCATTCCTCCCTTTCGCAAAAAACCATGAAGTCGGCGGCGGCTAAAAAAATTGACAGCGAACCGTCGCGGAAATACAGTGGCAACGCAAATAATTCGCCGGATAAAATCTAAAATAAAATTATGCCCATTCCCGTCGGCTCCAAGGCTCCTGATTTCACCCTCAAATCCAAAAATGCGTCCGGCCTCGTGGACGTGAAGTTGAGCGATAATTTCGGCAAGACCAACACCGTGCTGCTGTTTTTTCCACTGGCTTTCACCAGTGTCTGCACGGCGGAAATGTGCGACGTGTCCAAAGGCTTGAGCGCGTTCGCCGGCGCGAACGTCATCGCCATCAGCGTGGACAGTCCGTTCTCCCAGGAAGCTTGGGCGAAGACGAACAGCATCCAGGCCACACTCGCCAGCGATTTGAACAAGACCGTCACCAAGGCTTACGACGTGCTGTTCCCGATGCTCGCTGGCGTGGGCGACACGTCCGCGCGCGCCGCGTTCGTCATTGATAAAGCCGGCGTCGTGCAATACAGCGAGCAGACCCCGACGCCGAAAGATTTGCCGAACTTTGAAGCCGTCAAGGCGACGCTCGCGAAGCTGAAGTAATTCAAACGATTTGGAAAAGCCTCGCCGCCGTTATGATTTGGTATCATAACGGCGGGTGTTGGCTCAATTTCAAAGCGCTGGTGGGGCGAGCGTCCCCGCGAGCCCTTAAACCCAAGGCGCACGCAGCTCGCGAGGACGCTCGCCCCAGCAAAAATTCCAAACTGATCCACTACCTAACGGCGGCATTCTTGCTCCTAATTTGAGCGGGTGTGAACTGGTTGAAACACTTTGGCCTTGCCTCGATTGTGTGGACAGGGAGTGAATGCATGAGGCATGGGTATTTTTAGTTGAGTTGGTTTTCAAAGTCCACCGGTGATTTGAAGCCGAGGGCGCTGTGGAACCGCTCGCGGTGGTAAAAGACTTCGATCCATTCAAAGATGGCGGCGCGGGCTTCCGGCCCGGGTCGCGAACTGGCAGCGATGCACCAGTTCGCGTTTGAGGCGGCTCCAGAAGCTTTCCATCGCGGCGTTGTCATGGCAGTCGCCCGGTCGGCTCATGCTGGGGAGGACGCCCGCTTGCGCCAAGCGCCGCCGGTAAGCTTGGCTGGCATATGGCACGCCACGATCCGAATGATGCTCTCGACATAGGTGATGTCCGTCACCCAGACCGCATTTCGCTGCTGTGGCGGCGGGAGTTCACGAAGCCGGTTGGGAGCCACGGGCGGATCATGATGGCTATCGGTCAGGCTCACTGGCCGGAACCGGCGACGCAGGCGACTGCTCAAACCCGCCACGCGCATCAGCCGGGCGATGCGCGTCCGTCCGCAACGTTGACCACGTTGTTGCAGCCAGTTCAGGACGCGGGGGCTGCCGTAAGTCTGGCGACTTTCCCGATGGGCTTGCGTGATGAGCGGCAGCCAGGTGGCATTGGCCTGCGCACGCATACCTGGCTCACGGCTCGCCCACGCATGGCAGCCGCTGCGCGTGACGGCCAGCGTCCCACACAGCGCGGCGATGGAGTATTCCGTTTGCATCGCTTTTATCCGTTAAAACCGTCGGCAGGCGGTTCGGAGATTAGGCCCAAGGTTTTTTTTAGAATGTCCCGTTGCTGCGCCACGCGGTGCAGTTCCCGTTGCAGCCGCCGGTTCTCCGCCTGCAACTGTTCCAAGGCGCCCGCGACCTGGCCGGCCGGCGGCGTCTTGAACGGTTGTTTCCATTTATGCAGGCTCTGTTCGTTGAGGCCCCATTCCCCAGCGATGATCCGGGCCGACTTGCCGCTCAGCATCCAATGCTCGACCGCCGATTTTTAAAAGGCGGCATCGTAGCGTTTGTATTTGGTCTTGGTTTCGGTGTTCATGTGGGTTGCCCCTAGCTCACACATTTACACATCTCCTGTCCACACAATCGAGGCAAGGCCAATGGGGTGGCTGGGAAGGTTGAATATATTTTGCAGTCTCGCGTGTAGATAAAATACACTGAAAATCAGCGGTAACTTACGAGCTAGAATGAATGGAACGCAAGCTTAACCAAGCGAGAGCACGGAAATCTTTGAGTGGGATGAAATGCTCGCTATGCCGGGCGGAATTTGAGCACCACCTCCACCCGCGAATGGACATGAAGTTTCTTGTAGATTTGCTTTAAATGCCAGCGCAGGGTCAAGACAGACACGCTGAGTCGGTCGGCAATTTCCTTGTTGGAGAGTCCCGCGATGATGAGTTCAAGAATTTCGCGTTCGCGCGTGGAAAGCTTTTCGGCTTCAACGCTGGCTTGTTGATTTTGAAAATAACCAAAGACTTTGCGCGCAATGGCCCCACTCATCGGCGCGCCGCCGGCTTGAACCTCGCGGATGGCTTCGAATAGCCGTTCCGGGGCCGAACGTTTGAGCAGGTAACCGCTGGCGCCGGCACGGATGGCGCTAAAGATACGGTCTGGATCCGCATAGACGGTCAGCATGATCACTTGCACGTCCGGGAGCAGTTCTTTTAAGCGCGTCACGCATTCAATGCCGGACATGCCGGGCAGTTGAATGTCCATCAGCACAATTTCAGGCTGATGCTGCGGCAACAAACGCAAGGCAGCTTCTGCCGTCGTGCAGGCGCAGACGCATTTGTAATCGGGTGACAAACTAACAATCCGTTCCAGCCCTTCGCGGGTTGGCTTGCTATCTTCAACAATGGCGATTTTGATCATGATTAAGCGTGCCTGAATTTTCTGGACATCATACGGCGGAGTGAGCGGCGGTGGCTGCGGTATTCAGGCGAAATTCCACGATCGTGCCTTGGCCCGGGCGGCTGGAAATATTGCAGACACCGTCTAATTTTTGAAGCCGATCCCGCATCCCGGTAAGACCGTCGTTTCCTGGATTACCAGAACCACATTCGAAACCGCGACCGTTGTCTGCAATAGAAATGATCAATTCATTCTTAATTATGTTGATTTTAAGCGTGACTTCGCTGGCTCCTGAATGTCGCACCACGTTGTTCAATGCTTCTTTGAAGGCAAGAAAAATGCCGTGACGCGCCTTGGAATCCAGCGGGATTTTCGGGAGCAATTCGGCCACTTCCAAACAGCAGGTGATGCCCGCTAAATTCAAAAACTCCTCGGCGAAGAATGAATAGTAGGTGGCGATGGATCCGACGGTGTCATATTGCGGGTTGATAGCCCAGACGATTTCATCCAAACCCGTGACGAGTGAATGAGCCGATTTCGTGAGTTGATCCAGGTAATGATCTTTTTCCACCGTTGGAACATCGGGTCTGCGTGCCAATGATCCGAGCAGGCTCATTTCGGTAAGTCCCGCTCCCAGTTCATCGTGCAGGTCCTGCGCCACGCGGGTTCGCTCCTGTTCCATCAGCCGTTGCCGTTCCACTTTCTGCCGGCCTTCGATTTCTTTTTGTAGTTGCAAAGTGCGGATTTCCACTTTCCGCCGGAGTGATGTCACCCAAACAACAGACAGGCCGAGTGCCGCGCCCAGAGCCGCCGCCATGCTTAAAGCTCGCCTGACGGTCCACCAAGGTGGCATCTGAATCACGGTAACATCCGCCGTGCTGTTCAGGAACAACTCAAATGGATCGGTTCGGGCACCAAGGTGATCCGGACTCTTGGCAGCATATACGCCCACCAATTGCAGTTGACTGCCAATGGACAACGACAAAGGCTGGCTGGATTCCAAATTTAATTTGGCTTCAAAGTGGGTCTGCCCGGCCTGCAATTGAAGTATTTGGGCATCGGAACGGGTCGTGTAATTGATCAATCTCGCGTCAACCCGCACGAACGTGGAATCATTCTGGAGATTGAGAAGTTCTTCGGCGGAAAGCTGGACCGGAGCCGGCAGCGGCGCATGACCGGTCCTGCGAATTTTCGCTGCCTGCAAGACTGGCGAGGAACCGATTACTTTGGGAAAACCCACCGCCTCAATCAAGTCGCCAGCTTGCAATGCCACCGGCTCGGGCGTCAAAATGCGAAAGCCGATTTTATGATCCAGCGCAAAATACTCTCCAGGTCGCGCGAAAATAATCTGTCCCGCCACCTTGATTTTTTTTAGCTCGCCGGCTTGGGGATTATACCAAAAAAGATCGCTGATTTTACTGGTGGAAATGGAAAAGGGATCCGGCAGCGGTGTGGATTCCAAGCTGATTAGCGGATTGAAAAAACGAAATCGTCCCCGGATGATCTGCCGTGCGGCCGTGTCCCATTCACAATTCAATCCTCCGCGCAAGCGCACGACGCTGCCCATCAGCGGCGCCTCATCAGAGGAATAGCGCAACTGCGGCAATGGGTGCGCCGCTGTCTCGTCTATGGTGATTTTCCCATCCCGCGTCAACAGCGTCATCTGGTTGGTGCTGTCGGCAGTAAGCACCCCTTGGATTTCAACGTATTCACAATCCAGACTGCCATTCATCAACTCGTCCCAATTAGGCCGGATCGGTTTCGGCATGGGCGCATATCCCAGGCGAGTCAGCTTGCTGGCCATGATGGCGGGCACAAAGTCGCCGGGAATCGTTTGGCCTTCGATTTCCAAAAAATCTCCCGCTGTCGGCGAACCGGTTCCATTGTCGGGATTATTGATATGCACGGAAATGCCGCCAGTGGAGTCGCACAATACCAGCCGGTCCGGCGATGTGCCAATGACCACGCCTTGGATTTTAACCGGAACGCCCAGCGCGGCCTCCTCCGGGCTTAAGTGGCGCGCCTGCGCAACGGTGGTCAGCAAGTCGGCCGTTGAAGCCTTCGCGTTTGGCGAATCGAGAATTTCAAGCTGCGCCGAGCCGGGGACAACGACGCCAATAAAGCGATGCCAGTCCGATTCATGGGAAAACATAAAAATGCCGGAGACACGAATTTGCCGATGCATCAGGTTGGTCGAAAACAAAGAGCGGCCATCCACAATCGTCACCGGCACGCGCGTTCCATTGGCGGCAAGTTCAATTTCCAAATTACCCTGATCATAACTGGAAAAAACCACGTTGCCTTTCAATTCGCCCCATTGGTCGCCCAACCCGGCCGGCGAAGATTTCAAATCTGCGGAAGGAGCGGATGGCACTTCTGGCGGAATGACCTTGCATGAAATTTTTCCCCCGACGTAAAGTTTGGCTCCATCATCAGATGTGAGGTGAAACGTATAACTGCCGGTTTGGGGAACTTCGATATCGCCGCTGAAAACAAGGGCGGTGTTTTCAGGCCGGGCGCGGTAGGACACATTAAAGTTAGTGGCGATTCCAGTCATCACAGGAGTGCAACTCCCAAAATCAGGCAAGGAACTCCAGCCATCTCCATTGTAAGCGGTGAAATCAAGGCCGTGCTCAAATTCATTCGAGCTAGTGCCGCCAATAATTTGATGCCAAAGCGCGGTGCCGGGAATTTTTTGGCGCTGGACACCTGGTCCCTGCCAGGCCACTTCCAGCGCGACTCCGGCCAGGCCGTTGAACCATTCCAGACGTATTGGCTGCCGGCCGGCCTCCAGAAAAATCCGCCCCGATTTCAACTGGGGCAGATGCAGACCGTCGTTGTTCGCCACCAAGGCGAGGCTGAGTCGGGTATAAACGCGGTTAGGCGTCAGCGAACAATTTTGTCCCTGCACACTGACTCGTTCCGCGACGCGAATCGCATCGTCCAATGTGGGCAGCTCGATCAAAATTGCCGCCGAACTATCCTGTAATGCGATTAGCTTGCATTGCCGGACGACGGCGCGAACAACGCCCTCAATACGGAAAGATTGAACCACGCCGTTGCTTCCAGAAGCGATCTTTTGGAAGTCAGCGATGGAAATCGGATTGGGAAGATTCTCCGCCTTGATTTCGATTGTCGCCGCAAACAGGAAGCAAACATCGGCAAGGGCACAAGCCGCATAAATTCCACGGAACAATCGCATACGTTAGGAGAGAGAATTTCTCACGGAATTTAATCAAAAACAAGAACGACGGTTTAATTTAATCAACGAATACAGCAAGGGACAATGTCTCACCGTCCGTGCTGGAGTCATTTGGGAATGATTTGGATGCCGTTGATGGGCGCGCGCAAGGTGGAGGCCCCGTTGATGTGAGGCGTGGCATCCACCGTGAAGCCGGGCACGTTCGGAATGGAGAATTTCACGTAATTGCCCGCCGAATTGCTGGCTTGAATAAACGTGCCGCTGAAATCCGTGCTGGCTGCATCAATGCCCAAAACGGTGGTCATGGTGATGCCGGGACCGCTGATGACATAACTGCCGGCGCGTGTTTCCGCGCCGTTGATCCCGTCAAAATAGACATAGACATCCCAACCATTGGGGTTGGCGGGTAGTCCGTTGATGATAGCCGTGGCGGTGTCGAAGTTGGCATTGCTGATGTCCAGCAGAGTCCGCATCATCCGCTTGCTGCCGGCCGAATCGGAAATGTTGTTGTTGATGCTGGTTGATTTGGCCAGCCATTCCAATGTGGCTCCGCTGGGGCTGCCGGTGACATCCTTCAGCGGCGTGGCTTTGACAGCGATATTTCCTGACGCATTGTTCCAATTTGTCTCAGGAACCAAGCCAGCCAGATCCGAACTGGCCATCGCGGTGCCGGATCCGGAAAAGTTGATGGAAATTGGATTGGCTTGAATCTGCAATCGGAAAAACATCTGGGTGTTGGTTGCAACGATGGTGTTTGGTGATGCACCTGGTATGGCCTCCCACGGCCCGGCCAAATTGGTTGCCTGATGCAGCATTCCTTGCGGCCAGGCCAGCATCAAATTGGTGGTGGAGTGTTGCAAAGTGATGCTGCCCGCAGCCAGCGTTGGCGTGGCAAAAACACAGGCGGACCGGCCGCTCTGTGAGCAATCGTTATAGGCATAAACGACATAGCTATAATTAGTGCCGAGGGAGACATTGCGGTCGGTATAATTTGTCCTCGTGACGCCGGTGGCAATGATGCTAAAAGGAGTCGCAGGGAGGGCGCGGGCCACGCTGTAACTGGTCGCTCCGGGAACGGGATTCCAACTGAGGTTTATTTGCTGGCTTTGGGCGACAGCCGCTACTCCTGAAGGCACTGCCGGCGGTGTGCAGGCATAGGCCGACGCGGCGAGCGAGTTGGAGCTTTCGCCAAAACCATTTACCGATGTCACCTGATAATAATAAGTCGTTGCAGAGACGACATTGCTGTCTGCATACGCCGGCAGCACTGAACTGCCTTGATTGATGTAGGGGCCGGTCAAGGCTTGGGCTCGGTAAATGTTATAGCTCAACGTCCCCGGGGTGGCATACCAAGTCAGCTTAATGGGCGACCCCGATTGGGCGGATAAACCGGCGGGAACCGGTGGCGCTGCGGGCGCTGCGTTGGAAACCACCACCAAGGCTCCCGCCCAATCCGCGTGATCGGAGCCATTGCCATTGTCCGCATCGCTCACGCCCAAGGTGAGCCGGTTCACGCCGGTCACATCCAGATTGATGGTTTGATGCGCCGCGCCGCCCTTCATGGTGTCGCTGGTGTAAATTTCGGTTCCATCCGCGATCACATGGAAGACTACCGAGCCGGAGGTCCCTACTTCGTCATCCACGCCAATGTCAGACTGGAATCGGGAAGCGATGCCGCCCAGACGATATTCAACGCCTGAAAAGGCGTGGACGCCAAGACCTTTGGAATAAGTCACCTCGTTGAGCTTGATTGCATTGCCGCCGATGCTCTGGTCTTTGGTCATCGTGCCCCAGCCGACGTAAGCGTAGGCGGGTTGGAGGTCGCTCAAATAATTGGTGCTCAATCCGGGCAGGAGCGGTGCGGTGCCGACAACTTTCAAGACCACGGTGGCATGTGCCGGCACATTGGTGGTGAAACTGTTGTTGAAGGTGCCGAGATTCTCGCCCGCCCACAAATCCCGAACGGTGGCGTTGCCCGCGCGCAGGCCGATGTCCGTCCAGTTCACCGTGATGGTCGTCGAACTGTCATTGGGATTAAACAACCCCACGGCCTTGGTGGTGAAATCATAACCAAGTGGTTTTACCCAAATTTGATTCGTGCCAGTGTTGGGCAGAGGAACGCCTTGCTCTCCGGCGGGATCCTGATCCACCGCGATCAATTCCGCATTGGTGAGGATGGACAAGGTTTGGGCCGACATGGTGGTCAAGTCGTTGCCGGCAAGCAAAGGGGCGGCCATCAGGCACCACAGGCTGAAGTGCGATTGATTTTCGGTGAACGTCATGTTGCCATTGCCGACTTCGAGCATGTCCGGATCGTTCCAGTGGCCCGGACCGGCAAAGAATGCCGGCGCGCTATTGGCACCGAGTTTACTGGTGATACTCGCAAAAGTGCTGCCGATGTCCCCCGTCGTGCGCCAGAGATTTCCCAAGCGTGGCTGCCAGGAGTCGAACGACCAGGAGCAGATGCTGTAAACGATGGGACGTCCGGTTTTCAACAGCGCGTCAGCCATAAGGGTATAGTCATTTTGGGGAACGTCACCGGATGGCAAGGCGCAATTATCATATTTGAGGTAATCCACCCCCCAGGCCGCATAGGTGTTGGCATCAATGTATTCGTAACCATAGCTGCCCGGACGATCCTGGCACGTTTGCAAACCGTGGTCGGAATAGATTCCCAGCTTTAGCCCCTTGGAATGCACGTAGTCTGCAAGCGCCTTGATGCCGCTGGGAAAACGGATCGGGTCGGCCTGGATCACGCCGTTCACGTCGCGGGATTTCTGCCACATGTCGTCCAGATTGATGTATTCATAACCTGCGGCCTTCATGCCGTTGGTGGCCATGGCGTCAGCGATGGCGCGGACAATCGTTTCATCAATGTTAAATTGGAAATAGTTCCAGGCGTTCCAGCCCATCGGCGGCTTGAGCGCGAGGCCGTTGGTGTTGAAAAAAAACGCCGGTGGCGCGGCGGCCAACACTGTCAGGCGCGCCGGCACGGTGCTGGTTACGGATCCATAGGCATTGCTCACCACCACCACATAGTCGAGTGCGTTCGCAAATTGCGCATTATTGACGGTCAGTGCCGCAGTAGTGACCCCGGACAGGTTTCCGTCATTCGTGAGGGCGATGTAACTACCGCTGTTGGTCATTCCGGCCAGCCATAGGTAAGACAATGGGGCCGAACCGCTCGGAGTGACGGTGATACTGGCCGTTTGCCCAACCACTACTGAAGCCGGATTCCACGTTGGATTAATTCCAATGGAAGGCGCGAGGTTTCCGGCCACCGTCGTAAGCGTCCCGGTTCCGGTGAACTGTGAACCATTTCCGACAAGGCTATTAAGTTGGGCCACCGTATAGGTGCCCGGCGACAGGCTCGTCGCACCGAATTGAAAAGAGTTCACCGTGAGCGCATGACTGAGGTTGAGAATATCCAAAGTGGTGCCGACGGTTCCCATCGTGATGGAAGCGGAAAGCGTGTAGTCTTGGTCAAAATCCACAATGACATTTCCGCCATCGCCACCGCCGATCTGG
>Ga0164241_10000874_pt1 | contig 43511 bp, 41 predicted proteins | sample OricomyardsoilBY_FD_108780 | JGI IMG/M metagenome (GOLD analysis project Ga0164241, IMG submission 108780) | Backyard soil microbial communities from Emeryville, California, USA - Original compost - Back yard soil (BY) | ecosystem: Environmental > Terrestrial > Soil > Unclassified | place: USA... | reverse complement strand
TCTCGGCCTCGAGGCGCTCGACCGTCGCCGCCATCGATTCCGCGTAGGCGCGGTTCATCGTGTTGGCCGACTGGTTGGGATCGTCGAGGGTGAGGACGACGATGCCGTCCTCACCGCGGTCCCAGCGAATGGTGGTGGACTCTGCCATCTAGATCGCCTCCACGACGGTCGCGATTCCCATGCCGCCGCCGACGCAGAGCGTCGCCAGCCCGTACTTGCCGCCGGTGCGGTGCAGCTCGTCGATCAGCGTGCCGAGGATCATGCCCCCCGTCGCACCGAGCGGGTGGCCCATCGCGATCGCGCCGCCGTTGACGTTGACCTTCTCCATGTCGAAGCCCATGTCCCGGACGAAGCGCAGGACGACGGCGGCGAAGGCCTCGTTGATCTCAATCAGGTCGAGGTCCTCGGCGGCGATGCCGGCCTTGGCCAGCGCCTTCTTCGAGGCGGGGGCCGGGCCGGTCAGCATGATCGTCGGGTCCGCGCCCGAGACCGCCGTGGACAGGATCCGCGCCCGCGGCTTCATGCCCAGCTGCTCACCGGTCTGCTCGTTGCCGATCGCGACCAGCGAGGCGCCGTCGACGATGCCCGAGGAGTTACCGGGGGTATGGACGTGGTCGATCTCCTCGACCCAGTGGTACTTCTGCAGCGCCACCGCGTCGAAGCCGCCCATCTCCCCCATCATCTTGAACGAGGGGTTGAGGCCGGCCAGCGTTTCGACCGTGGTGCCCGGGCGGATGAACTCGTCCTGCTCGAGGACGACGTTTTCGTTGATGTCCTTGACCGCGATGACGGCGTTGTCGAAGCGGCCCTCCTCGCGCGCCTTGGCGGCGCGTTCCTGGGAGCGGGTCGCGTAGGTGTCGACGTCCTCGCGGCTGAACTCCTCAATCGTCGCGATCAGGTCGGCGCCGACGCCCTGCGGGATGAAGGAGGTGTCGTAGTTGGTCTCCGGGTCCATCGCCCAGGCGCCACCGTCGGAGCCCATCGGCACCCGCGACATCGACTCGACGCCACCAGCGAAGACGAGGTCCTCCCAGCCGGAGGCGACCTTTTGGGCGGCAATGTTGACGGCCTCGAGGCCGGAGGCGCAGAAGCGGTTGAGCTGGACGCCGGCGACGGTGTCCGGCAGGCCCGCCTTGAGCGCCGCGGTCTTGGCGATGTCAGCGCCCTGGTCGCCGACCGGCGAGACGCAGCCGAGCACGACGTCATCGACCTTGTTGGGGTCGAGGCGCTCGTTGCGGACGAGCATCTCGTGCATCAGCCCGACAACAAGATCGACCGGCTTGGTGCCGTGTAGGGATCCGTTTACCTTGCCCTTGCCGCGTGGCGTGCGAATCGCGTCGAACACCAGCGCATCGGTACCTGCCATGGTCAAAGCTCCTTCAGTTCTGGGGATTGGGCGCTACTCGCAGCATAACATTCATTCGTGAACGCAAGTTTGAATAGCATGGACTCCGTGGCATCCGCCGAGACCCCTACCCGCCGCAGCCAGGCCGAGCGCAGCACCGCCACCCGCGAGGCGCTGCTCGACGCCACGATCGCCTGCCTGGTCGAGGACGGCTACGCGAACACGACGACCAGCCGCGTCGCCGAGCGCGCCGGCGTCTCGCGCGGCGCCCACCTGCACCACTTCCAGACCCGCCAAGCGCTGGTCGCCGCGGCCGTCGAGCGATTGGCGCACCGCCGCTACACCGAGCAGCTGGCCGCCGCCGATGCCCTCCCCGCCGGACGCGAGCGCATCGCCGAGGGCCTCGACCTGCTTTGGGCCAGCTACGCCAGCCCGCTCTTCCAGGGGGCACTCGACCTCTGGACGAGCGCCCGCACCGACCCCGAGCTGCGCAGTCACCTAAACGAGGTCGAACGCCAGCTCGACCGCCAGACGATCGAGCTGGCCCGCCGCTTCTTCCCGGACCTGGCCGGCAGCTCCGACTTCGAGCGCCTGGTCGAGATGGCCGCCGCCACCGCTCGCGGCCTCTCCCTACTCGACACCCTCCACCCCGGCGACGACCGCAACCGCAAACAGTGGGCCTTCTGCCGCGCCAAGCTAACCGAGATGCTCGAAGGCGACTCGTCCTGATGGCCGAGCCGGCGCCGGGCCCCGTCTACGCCCTCAACCTCTTCGACGTCGCCGACGTGGACGAGTACCGCGCCTACTCGCGGCGCTCGCAGCAGGAGGTGGAACGACACGGCGGCAAGGTGATCGCCCTGGGCCGCTTCTCGGCGGCGATCGTCGGTGAGATCGAGCCGCGCCAGGCGCTGATCCTGGTCGAGTGGAAGAGCCGAGCGCATTTCGACGGCTACCGCGAAGACCCGGAGCTTGCCGACCTCCACCCCCACCGCGAAGCCGGCGGCGGCAACTACGTCTGGCACCTCTTCGACAAGCTCGAAGACCTGCGCCCGCTGCTCGGCAGACGTTAGGCGGCGACCGACTCGCGGCGCGTGGCGCCGACCTTGGTGAAGCGGTAGTCGTCGAGGTCGAAGTGGGCGCTGCGCCAGGCAACCTCGAGGGTCGGTGAGGCGCGGAACGGGGCGTCGCCATGGTCGTCGAAGTAGTAGCTGTTCGCCGTCGCACAGGTGCCCGAGAAGAAGACCTGGCGGTCGCGGCGGCCGAGCATCTTCTCGAAGTAGCGCTGGTTCGCCTCGGGGCGGATCTCAATCGAGGTCGAGCCGCTGCCGCGGGCGCGGCGCAGGCAGCGCACGATGTGGCGCGCCTGATTCTCGATCAGGGTGAAGTAGCTGGCGCCGTTGAAGCCGTAGGGCCCGAGGATCATGAACATGTTGGGGAAGCCGGGGACGCTGACGCCCTCGTATGCCTGGGAGCGGTTCTCTTCCCACCACTCCCCGAGTTCCACCCCATCGCTGCCACGGACCGGGTAGGCGGGCATGTTGCCCTTCTCGAAGACCTGGAAGCCGGTGGCCAGGATCAGCACGTCGATCTCATGCTCGGCGTCCGCGGTGCGAACGGTGGAGGACGTGATCTCCTCGATCGTGCTCGTCTCGAGGTAGACGTTGGGCCGGTTGAAAGCCGACAGGTACTCGTTCGAGAAGCTCGGGCGCTTACAGCCGAGCCCGTAATGCGGGGTCAGCTTCTCGCGGACGACCGGATCGCGGACCTGGCGTAGGTGCCTGAGCCCGACGCGTTCGCCGCCTTGAGCGAGCGGAAGCACACCGTGGAAGTGAGCGGGCAACGGGAAGTTGAGCTCGACGTAGAGCTGGCTCAGGGCCCGCACCAACTGCTGGGCGCCGGGGACGCGGCGCAGCAGCTCTTGGGTGCGCGGGCGGATTGGCGCATCGGGCTTGGGCAGGCACCAGATCGGCGTGCGCTGCATCACGGTCAGCTTCCCGACTTCCGGTGCGATCGAGGGGATCACCTGCACGGCGGAGGCGCCGGTGCCGATGATCGCCACCCGCTTGCCGCGCAGATCCTGATCGTGGTCCCAGCGCGCGGTGTGCATCACCGTGCCGGCGAAGCTGTCGACTCCCTTGATCTCCGGCGGCTTGGGCTTGGTGAAGACGCCGGTCGCGCCGACGATGAACCGTGCGGTGACAGCTGGCCCTTCCGCCATCTCCAGGCGCCAGAAGTGGTGCTCGTCGTCGAAGGTCGCTCCCGTCACTTCGGCGTTGAGACGGATCCGCGAACGCAGCCCGTAGCTATCGACGCAGTGCTCGGCGTAGGCCTTCAGCTCATTGCCGGGTGCGTAGACGCGAGACCAATCGGCGCGCTGCTCGAAGGAGAACTGGTAGCTGAACGAGGGGATGTCGACGCCGATACCGGGGTAGGTGTTCCAGTGCCACGCCCCACCGACACCATCCCCCGCCTCGAGCACGACCCAGTCGTCGATCCCGGCCTGGTCGAGCTTGATCGCCGTGCCGATCCCGGAGAATCCACCGCCGACGACCGCGACCTGATGATCTGGCTGCATGGCCAGTCAGGATAGGCCAACAGGTATGAAAGGCTCCGAAACGTGATCGAGGTACGGCGCTTGGCCTGGGCCGGCTTGGAAGTCCAGGCCGGCGGAGCGACCGCCGTGATCGACCTCGTCGAGGACTTCTCGTTTCACCATGGCGACCTCCCTCCAGAGGGTGAGGTACCACCGTCGCCGCCAGAGGACACGGTCGCGCTCGGCCTGCTGACACACCTGCACAGCGACCACGCCGATATCTCAGCCCTTGCACGCGCACTACGCGATGACGGAGTGGTGCTGCGGCCGGACAGGATGACGGGGAGCCCTGCCGAGACCGCTCTGGTCCAAAGGCCAGAATCGGCCCTCGACGAGAGTGGCATGACGACCCGTGTGGTCGATCCATGGCAGACGATCGAGGTCGGGCCGTTCTCGGTCACGGCGCTCCCCGCCGCCGACGGCTTCGGTGACCCGCAGGTCTCCTGGAGCGTGGCTGCCGAAGGCTGCCGCATCCTCCATGCGGGCGACACGCTGTTTCACGGTTGGTGGTGGCTCGCCGCCCTGCGCCACGCCCCCTTCGATGCCGCGTTCCTGCCGGTCGGCGGAGCCGTAGTTGACCTGCCCGCGCGTCAGCCTCCCAGCCCGCTGCCGGCCGGCATGGACCCTGCGCAGGCCGCCGTCGCCGCCAAGCTGCTCGGAGCCAGAGAGGTGATCCCAATCCACTACGGCCCTCTTCACGCGGCCGACAACTACGTCCAGGCCGATGACCAGCCGGCTCGCTGTGCACGGCCGCACGCGACCTCGGCGTCGCCGCGCGTGTGCTGCGGCCGGGCGAGGGATTCCGAATCGAACCCACCTGAAGCAGCGCGGTGTACCTCGCCTACTCGCTCCACCAACCGGGAATGATTTCCCCGTCGCTGTCGTGACGGGCACCAACGGCTAGGACCTCGATGCCGTCAGGGCCCGCTTCGAAGGCGCGGGTGACTTCGGGGGCGACTCGAATCGCGTCGAGGACCTCGATGTCGACGATCTCGTCGTCGAGCTTGATCCGGCCCGAGCCGCTGAGGACCACGTAGACCTCCTCGGCGTCTTCGTGTCGGTGCCCAAACGGGGACCGCTCTCCAGCCTTGAGGCGGAGATGGCTGATGCCGGTCTGCTCAGCGTCGAGATCGCTCCTGGCAAAACGGGCCTCTTGGATATCCCCGTACCCGAACTCGGGAGCGGAGTCCTTGACGTCGGTCAGCCGTTTGCGGGTGAAAGGTGTTGGCATGCGATCCTCCTCGTGCGATCAATCCATACGGGGAATGCAACATAGCTGTGCGCTTCCGCTGGCGAGCAGGCGGCCATCGGCGGTCCAAACTCGGCCATTGACACCGAGCAGGCCGTCGCCGGCTACCGGGCATTCGTGGTCGACCAGCAACCACTCGTCCTGGTCGGCGAACTGGTGGAAGCAGACGTTGGTGTCGAGATTGGGGGCCGTGTAGTCGGCACCTTTGTACCTCTGGTACACGGCGGGCCAGCCGAAGGTGTCGAGAAGGATCAGTGGACGTGCGGCGTCGATAAAGAGGTCGTCGAAGCAGGATGCCGGCTCGAATCGCACCCATTCCCTGACGATGGCGGACGGCTCACCCGCCGCGTCCCAATCCGGACGGCGGCAGGTGACGTTGTCCCAGAACTTGAAGATCGGCTTGCCGTCTTTCAAGCGGCCGACCGGCCTGGAGGCCTCGGGCGGCGTCACCTCTGGCGCTTCCAGCTCCTGATGTCTATATCCGGGCGCCTCGGCCGCCGTTCTGACCAGAGCGTGCAGGACTGGCTTGCCGCGCTGGGACATCCGCACCGAGAGCGACTCCGAGCGGCGGCCGCGCTTGAGCAGCTCCACGTCGAGGTCGACATCGTCGAAATCCGGTGAGCTGAGGAAGTGGCAGTAGAAGCTCGCCGGCCGGGAGATCTGCGCGACCTGGCCTGCCGCACGGAGGGCGATCGCGGCGAGATATCCGCCGCTGGGCCCCCAGATCTCCCATGCCTCGTCGAGGCGCATCGAGTACCGGCCTTCCTCGCCCTCGAGCTGTGTGGCCTCAGCCAGGTCGATCGGGCTCACAGGTGCTCGGCGACAGCGGCGCCGCGGTAGTCGAAGATGCGCTTTAGGTCGCGACGGACGAAGAGTCGCTGGGCGAGGGCGCCAAGCGGTCCATACGGGATCGCGTAGTGGACGCGGTCGTGGATGATCGTCGCACCATCGCCGTCGGCCTCGAACAGGTGGGTGTGCTCCCAGAGCGAGTATGGGCCCTTGGCCTGGCTGTCGACGAAGCGCAGCGGCGGTTCCCAGATGTCGATCCGCGTCTGCCAGCGCACCGGCACGCCGTGCAACCTCAGCTTGTAGTCGAGCAGCGTGCCGGCCTGCATCGTTATCTCGCCCGGGGTCGTCACTTCGAAGTGCAGCCAGGGCGGGGTGAGCGGCTCCAGGAAGAGGGGATCGACGTAGAACTCGAAGGCCCGCTCGACCGGCACCTCGACCCGCTGGCTCCGCTCGAGGAGGTAGGTGCGCACGCGCCCAGTATTGACGAAACGTCGATTTTCCATGCCTGACATGGGAAATCGACGTTTCGTCCCGAGCGGAGGGGCTGAGCCGCCAGCTACCTTTGGTGAATCGCCGCAAGCACACTCATCGCCGGCGCGACGGGCTTCGTCGGCGGCCGGCTGACAAGAGCGCTGGCGCGCACGGACACGCCGGTCCGCTGCCTGGTTCGCGATCGCTCCAAGGCCCAGGCGCTCGAGGCGGCGGGCCTCGACCTCCACGTCGGCGACATCTCCGACGCCACGAGCCTCGAGGGCGCGGGGAAGGACGTCGAGGTCGCCTACTACCTCGTCCACGCGATGGCCGGCGGCGAGGGCTTCGCCGAGCGCGAGCGCACCGGGGCAGAGAACTTCGCCCGCATGGCCAAGCGCGAAGGCGTCGAGCGGGTCGTCTACCTCGGTGGGCTCGGCGACGAGAGTCAATCGGAGCATCTGCGCAGCCGCCACGAGACCGCTCGCACCCTTGCCAACGAGGGGCCTCCCCTCACCTACTTCCGCGCGGCGATGGTGGTCGGCGCCGGCAGCGAGTCCTACCGGACCCTTCGCTACCTGGTCAGTCGCCTGCCGGTGATGATCGCGCCGAGCTGGCTGCGCACCGACACGCAGCCGATCGGGGTCGACGCGACGATCGAGTACCTGCGCCGCGCTCCCGAGGTCCCTGAGTCCGAGGGCCGCGAGGTCCAGATCGGCGGCCCCGACGTCCTCTCCTACTCGGCGATGCTGGACCGGATGGCGCTGGCGATGGGGCTGGAGCCACGGCGCAAGCTCCCGGTCCCCTTGATCACGCCATGGCTCTCGGCGCTCTGGCTCGGCCTGGTCACGCCGGTCGACACCAAGGTCGCCCGCCCGCTGGTCGAGGGCCTGACCACGGCGACGGTCGTCACCGACCCATCCGGCGCCGAGCCATTTGGCATCTCACCGGAGTCCTTCGACGAAGCGCTGCGTCGCGCGCTCGCCGAAGAAGAGGACTGACCGGAACCTGGCCAAACGGCTACGAAGGCCACGCCAATCTCATTCGCTTATACTTAGAAACATCAAAGTACTCTACTTCAGCTACGTGGGTACCAGAAGCGCGCGATGACAGCGCCGAGCAGCAACAGGCCTCCCACCGAGGCTCTTTGCGCGCGTCTCAGAGCGAGTCGCTTCGAAATCGAGCAGGCGGTTCTGGCTCGTATCTCCGCAGTCTCCAGCCCTGCCCATGCGGAGAACGGCGAATACGCGGCTGACCTCAGGCTGGCCATCTCAGCTGGCGTAAGCCACGGGCTCGCCGGCATCGAACTGGGAGAGGACAGGGCGGGACCCGTCCCCCGGGCGCTGCTCTCGCAAGCTCACCAAGCGGCCCGCGGGGGCATCGCGCTCGATGTATTGCTGCGTCGCTACTTTGCCGGCTACACGCTGTTTGGCGATTTCATCATGCAGGCGGTCGAGGACGGCGTTGCCCTGCGGGGCAGCGCCTTGCGCCGCGTGCTCCACACGCAGGCGGTGCTCTTCGAACGGCTCGTGCTCGCCACTCTCGGCGAGTACGCGCGGGCAGGCAGGAACCAGCATCGCCCGCCCCGCCAGCGCCAGGTCGAGTGCGTGAAGAAGCTCCTGGCCGGCGAGCCACTCGAAGCCGGCGAGCTGGACTACGAGCTCGGCGACTGGCACGTCGGCGCCGTCGCCCACGGCGACGACGCCATGGCGGCTCTTCGCGGGCTCGCCGAGGCAACCGATTGCCGACTCCTTCTGGTCCAGCCTGAGAAGAGCATCGCCTGGGCCTGGTTCGGCGGGCGGCGCAAAATCGCCATCGCCGAGATCGTCCAGCGCATGCCGGTCGCCGAGCCCCCAAAAGCCCTGGTCGCCCTAGGCGAGCCGGCGAGGGGCCTGGAGGGCTGGCGCCTGACTCACCAACAAGCCAGCGCAGCGCTTCGAATTGCGCGACCCGGCGGCCAGAGCGTCGTCCGCTACGCGGAGGTCGGCCTGCTCGCCGCGATTTCGCGCGATCGCGTCCTAGCCAGCTCGCTGCGCCAGCTGTACCTCACGCCACTTGCCGATGGGCGGGACGGAGGCGCCGGGCTGCGCAGGACTCTGCGCGCGTATTTCACGGCTGGACGCAACATCTCTTCCGCCGCCTCCGCTCTCGGCGTCAGCAGGCAGACGGTCGGCAACCGGCTGCGCATCGTCGAGGAGAGGCTCGGCCGAACCCTGGAGAGCTGTGCTCCCGAGGTCGAGGTCGCGCTCCGACTGGAAGGCACCGAGGAGACCGCCGACGCCACGCCGCCTCCCCTCCTTCCCTTCTCTACTGGCTGAACTTAGACAAGCTTGTCAAATCGATCAGATTCCTGAGCACTAATTTGTCGCTTTGACGTAGCGAGCAGACATCTCGCATGCGAGGTTCGGGTCCACCGGCACAGCCGGGCTTGAAACGACCAGAACATCACCGGCCGGGGGGAGAAACTGCGCCCCGGCCCAAAGGGAGGATGACGAATGTCTGTAAGTCAACATGCACTCCGACAGGAGAACGGGAGCCAGGTGCTCAAGCGCATCGGGCTCCTCGCCGCCGCCATCCTGGCCGGCATCGCCCTGTTTACCACGATGGCCTCGAGCGCCTCTGCCAAAACGCAGAAGGGCTTCTTCCTGGCTGGTGAAAAATCCGCCGAACCAGCCAAACAGCCACGGTTTGAAGGCGAAAGCTACCCGACCTATCTCTATGGCGATCAGGATACGACCCAAAAATGGGGCTTCCAGGGTGAGACCCTGCAGTGCCCCCGCGCTGAATTCTTCGGAAAACTCTCCAGCGCCACATCCGAACTGCAGATATCGACGGCCTACTACTTCGCCGAATGCGGTTTTTCCTCAGGCGGAATCTTGACCATCTCCGGGAACGGCTGTGGGCCCGCAGTCAACCTGCTCAATTCCGGTCCTCCCTACGTCGGCGAATATGCGTTCACATGCCCAGCCGGAAAATCCTACGAACTGGTAGAGCACTGGAGCGGGGTCACCTGCACCTATGCGATACCGGCTCAGACCGGCCTCAACGCCGTCAGCCTCGAAAACAAAGGCAGCGGCAAAACCCGCTCAGTTCAGATCGCACTCAACGTGAGCGGCCTCAAACACACCATCTCCACCAACATCAACCCCCTCCTTTCACCCTGCGGGAAAAACGTAGGGACTCATGAAAACGGGACCTACACCGGCACGATAACCCTGGAGGGGTATAACGAACCGTAGTAGAGCGATGTCAAAGGGCGGCGGGGGCCATTGCTCCCGCCGCTCGCTCTACAGCGGCTTCAGGCGGGTCTTTTCGACCCGCGCCAACTTGGCTTTGAGCCGCTTCAGTTCACGGTCCTGCTCAGGGGTGCGTTTGTGACCCGAGTAGGCGAGGTTCTTCCTCTCCAGCGGGTCGGTCTTCAGGTCGTACATCTCCCACTGCGGCGCTTTGCGGCCTTTGACGTCGTAGTACTTGGCCAGCTTCCAGCGCCCTTCGCGGATAGCGACGATGTGGTTGGGCGGTTTTGGGTACGGCCGCTTGGACTGGCCGGACTGGTAGTCGTCGTAGGTGAAGACGACGTAGTCCTGAGAGGAGCGCTTCGAAGACGGGTGCAGGACCAGCTTCGAGTAGTCGACGCCCTGCCATTTGGCGCGGGCGCTCGGCGGCGCCGCCGCCAGACTCGCCAGCGTCGGCAGGAAGTCGACGTGGGAGACCAGCGCTTCGGTCTGGGCCGGCTTCGGGAAGAGCTTCGGGTTCGAGTAGACGAGCGGCACCCGTAGCGCCTCCTCGTAGAAGTTGAAGTTCTTCTGGCGCAGGCCGCCGTGGGCCAGCCCCATCTCACCGTGGTCGGCCGTGCGCACGATCAGCGTGTCCTCGAAGAGGCCGGTCTCTTCTAGCTTGTCGAGGACGTTGACGAGGTAGCTGTCCGAAGAGCGCATCAGGTTGCCGTAGAAGTTCAGGTAGTTGCGCATCTGTTCCCTGTTTTTCGGCTTCCCCGTCAGATTGAAGATGTTGCGGAATTCTTCCTGGACGCTGGGCTTGGTCGAAAGGTCTTCTTCGACCGTCTCCGGCGCGTGGATGTCACCGGCCAGCCAGGACTTGTCATAGCCGGCTTCGCCGAAGGATTTGCTCGGGTAGAAGAGGACGTCGTGCGGGTTGACGACTGAGATCACCATGAAGAAGGGCTGCTGCTGGGCCGCGGTCGAGCCGAGGTACTGCAGCGCGCCCTCGGTGCCGTCGGCGACGTTGCCGGTCTCTTCGATGAAACGACCGTCGTTGTCGATGAAGCCGCCGCCAGCCTCGGGGACGCTCTGGTTGGCGCCGGCGTCGGGTGGGTTCCAACGCAGGAAGCCGTACTTTTCGAGGTCGGCGGGGACCGCGTCTTCCTTCTTCGCCGGTTTCGAGCAGTGCCACTTGCCCTTGTAGACGACGTTGTAGCCGGCCGCCTTCATCACCGTGGCGAGGTTCTTCAGTTCGACCGGCAGTTCGACCTGTGGGTATTCGCTGGCCGGCATGTCTTCCTCGAGCGTGTACTTGACCCCGTGCTGGGCGGGGAAGTAGCCGCTCATCAGGGTCGAGCGTGCCGGCGAGCACATACAGGCGTTGGTGAAGGCGCGTTCGAAGCTGAGCCCGTGCTGGCGCAGCCGCCGCATCCCCGGCAGGTTCTGGCGCAGCCAGTTGGGCGGGAAGTGCTGGATCGCCCGCTCCTGGTCGGTGAGGAAAAGGATGATGTTCATTCCGGCGACGTCCTCGCGGCCACCTTTCGCCGCGGCCAGCGCCCGCTCGACGCCGGCGCCCTGCGAAAGCAGCAGCGCCGAGGCCGCCGTCGCTCCCGTGCCGAGCAGCTGCTTACGGGTCAGGCCGTCTTTTTTCTCATCCGCATGACTCATTTGTTCCTCCGGAAGATGTCGACGGCGTTGCTGCCAAATGAGGTCGAGTAGAGATAGCGCCCGTCGGGGCTGAGCGCGATCGAGCTAACGCCGCGCAGCGCCCGAGCGGGCGTGCAATCCGGCACCGAGCGAAGCGCGAGGCAGCCAGCGCGGCCGGGCTTCTGATTCACCGTGCCCGATTTGCCGCCGCGATCGAGGACGGCGATGGCGCTGTTGGCGAAGGCCGCCGCATAGACGTTTGCTCCGTCGGGTGAGACGGCAAGTCCCTCTGGCGCGCGCAGGGCGCGTCCGAAAGAGCAGCCGACCGCGCGCAGCCAGACCAGGCAGCCGAAGGTGCCTTTCTTCTGGGTGAGCCCACCGGTGCTCGCGCGGGTGAATGAGGTGACGCTGTTGCTGAACAGCGAGGTCACGTAGACGTCGCCACCGGGGTTGAAGGCGACCGCGTTGGCGCCGCTCAGCTGCACCCCGGTGGCGCAACCGGTGAGCGGGCTGTTGACGACACAGCCGCTGCCGTCGGTCGCTTGCGTGAGCGTGCCGGTTGCCCGGTCCCGCGCCAGCGTGACAACCGCGTTGGAGAGGGCCGAGGCGACGTAGACGCTGGCGCCGTCGCCGCTGATTGCCATGCCCTCCGGGGCGCCGAGGGCGATGCCGACGGCGCAACCGCTGGTCGCTTCGGCGATGCAGCCGCTGCTGTCGCCCGGCTGGGTCAGCGCGCCGCTCGCCCGATCGCGGTCGAAGACGGCGATCGCGTTGCCGAAGAAGGAGCCGACGTAGACGTTTGCCCCGTTGGGACTGATCACGATCACGTCCGGGCCGAGCAGAGCGCGGCCGGCGGCGCAGACCGGCACAGGCAGTCCGGAGATACAGCCGGCGCTGGCGGGCAGCTGGCTGAGCGCGCCGCTCGCCTGGTTGCGGTGGAAGACGGTGATCGAGTTGCTCCCCCGCGAGGTCGCGTAGACGTTGCGGCCGTCGGGGCTGACCGCGACCGAGTTCGGCCCGTCGAGGCCGATCGCCGTCGCGCAGCCGCTGGCACCTTTGACGGCGATGCAGCCCGCCGCGCCTTTCAGCTGGGTCAGCGTGCCGCTGCGCGCGTCACGCCTGAAGGTCGCGATCGCATCGCTTTTCGAGGCGGCGACGTAGACGTTCTTGCCATCGGGACTGAGCGCGATCGCGCGCGAGCCCATGAAGGGCCCGGGGCCCTTGAGCGCGCGGGCGAGCCCGCAGCCGCTGGAGGGCTTGGAGCGGTCGACCAGGCAGCCCTGCTCTCCGCGCAGCTGGACGAGCGTTCCCTTCCTTGCTTCCTGCTTCTGCTTCGCCGTCGCGGCGGATACGCCGGCCGGCAGCGCCAGCATGGCGAGCGCCGCCAACGTGGCGATTGCCCCTTGGACGAGACGCTTATTCGAGAACGAGCGGCGCATGCGCGGCGAGCGTAGTCAGCCCCCCGGACAGCGCCTGGCTCAGCGCTTGCCCGCCTTCAGATCGCCGATCACGGCGATGCGGATGCCCAACCACGGGTAGGTGGCGGTGTAGAAGGTGTTGTCCTGCGGCTGCAGGCCAACCGCCGAGAGCCAGAGCTGGTAGACGGGGGCGTTGGCGATGCCGCCGTGCAGCCGTCGCCAGACCCGGCCATGGGCGCCGCTGCGGCCGGAAGGCGGTGAGGTGATCGTGTCGGTCCACTCGACCACGTTGCCGCCCTGGTCCAGGGTGCCCCACGGCGAGGTGGTCTTGGCCTGGCCGACCGTGCCGAGACTGCCCTGGTAGGCCCTTTCATAGCTGGAGGACTTCATCCCAAAGGGGTTCACCGTCGAGCAGGTTTCGGCGCTGAAGGCGGCTGGGCACCAGCTCGGTGCCGGTTCGGCTTCGGGGGTATGGAAGATCGCCAGCGGCTGGGTCGAGGCGTTGGTGACGTCGCCGGTCCTGGGGTCCAGCGTCGCTTCGTGGGGAGCGTTCACCCCTTCGTCGCCGAACTTACCCGGGTTGGTCGGGTACTGCCAGTAGGAGTACGTGCCACCCCCGTTGGGGTCGTAGTAGGCCGACTTGATCCACTCGTCCTGGCTGGGAATGACGAAGCCCGACTTGTGCGAGCGGGTCGTCGCCCGCTTGGCCATGTCGTACATCCCCTTCTCGGTCTGGCGCGAGAGCCGCACCCGGTAGGTGACGTACTTGAAGCCGCCGGCGGCGCTTGCCTTCTTGGAGAGGACCTGGCCGTTGTAGAGCGAGTTGGTGAAGCGGGCGCTGCGCAGGAAGTTGGCGAAGCCGTAGGGCTTGTCGGCCCATTCCGGCGATGCCACCGTGTAGTGACGGCCCTTGGCGGCGTCAGCCGAGAAGTCGATCTGCCCGTACTTGGGCCATTCCGAGGAGCTCTCGGTGGAGCTGTAGAGCTTGTGCCTGTTGCGTCCCGCGGGGTCAGCCGTATTCAGGAAGGCGACGTACTGCGGGACGGTGATCTCCAGCTGGGCGATTCCGTAGCCGTAGTCGACGCTGCCGACCTGCTGACAGGGAGGCTGTTTTTCAGCGGGGACGACTTCCGCGCACGAGGAGTAGACGGCGTCTTTGAAAGGGACGATGCCGACGGAGGGATTCCCCGCGGCGCCCACCTTGACCGTCTTCAGGGTCAGCACGTCCGGGGCCGGAGCCGCTACCGACGTCGCCGGTCCGGCGAGGGCCAGCGTGGCCGCGGCAACCACCGCCGACGCTAGGGAATTTCTCAGGACGGCAGGCACAGCAGGGAGAATTGTCATCTGGCCCTATCGACCGGGTACACAGATCCTTGAACATGCAGAGCAGGCCTACTGAAAGGTTCGATCGCAGATGACCACCTCACTTGACGGAACCGTCGCCCTGATCACCGGCGCCAGCAGCGGCATCGGCGAGGCGACCGCGAAGGCGCTGGCGGCGCAGGGCGCGAAGGTCGCCGTAGCGGCGCGCCGGCTCGAACGACTGGAGCGGCTCGCTTCCGAGATCGGCGGCGACGGCCACACCGCGCTGGCGATCCAGTCCGACATCACCGACCAGGAGCAGGCGATCGCCGCCGTCGACCGCACCGTCGACGAGCTGGGCAGGCTCGACATCGTCGTCAACAACGCCGGCCAGATGCTGCTCGGCCCGATCGAGGACGCGCCCACCGAGGAGTGGCACCGCATGATCGACCTCAACCTCAAGGGCCTGATCAACACCACTCACGCCGCCCTCCCCCACCTGCTCGCCGCCGCCGAGGACTCGCAGCGGGGCTGCGCCGACGTGGTCAACATCAGCTCCGTCGCCGGCCGGCTCGCCCGCGCCGGCTCCGGTGTCTACAACCTCACCAAGCACGGCGTCGGCGCCTTCAGCGAGTCCTTCCGCCAGGAGTTCGCCTCCCGCAAGGTCCGCTCGATCGTCGTCGAGCCCGGCGCCGTCGCCACCGAGCTCACCGACCACATCCGTGACGGTGTGCGGGAGCAGGTGAGGGAACGCTTCGGCGACATGCAGATGCTCGAGGCGGCCGACATCGCCGACGCGATCGCCTACGCGGTGACCCGCCCCTGGCACGTCTCCCTCAACGAGATCCTCATCCGGCCGACCGAGCAGCGGGGCTGAGCGGCAAGTCGAGACCCGTGCCCTCGATCGCAACGATCGGCGTCTACGGCTTCGACCGCGACTCGTTCCTCGCTGCGCTGCGCGAAGCGAAAATCGACCTCCTGCTCGACGTGAGACAGCGACGCGGCGTGCGCGGCAGCGAGTACGCCTGGGCGAACTCCGCTCGTTTGCAGGATGCACTCGCCGAGGCGGAAATCGCCTACACCCACCTCAAGGAGCTCGCCCCGACCACCGAGCTGCGCCAGCTGCAGTACCGCGAGGACGCCAGGCGCGGCGAGGGCAAGCGCTCCCGCACGGTCCTGGCGCCCGAGTACGCCCGTCTATATACGGAGCAGATCCTCGACCCGGTCGACCTCGAGCCGATCGTCAAGTGGATCGGCAGCAGCTCGGCGGCGCTGCTCTGCGTCGAGCGCGACCCCGAGGCCTGCCACCGCTCCCTGATCGCGGCGCGCCTGCGTGACGACTGGGACTTCAGCGTCGAGCACCTGCGTCCGGCGGGCGTAGATGCTTGATCACTCGCTCAGCCCTTCGGCCTGTCCTCGTCGGAGTACTTCCTCGGATCCATCGAGGGGCGATCCTCGCCTGACATCGATCCTCCAGAGAACTCCGGCGCCACCGACGCTTCGTGACGGGTGCGAAGGTCGTAGAAGAGAATCGCGGTCGCCAGAGCCGTGAAGGAGATCGCGATGATCTGGACGATCGTCCCGACCAGAAATGCCGCCACTGTCTTGGCGTCGCCGAAGCCCGATTCGACCATAAGCAGGGGCACAAAAGCGATCAAGCCGACATAGGTGGAGAAGACGAAGACGTGGCCGTAGTGACCATTGGTCAGCTCAGCGCCACGCCGCAGCGCCGGAAGCCAGCCTTCGTGCTCGATCGCGGCGGTCTGGGTGACAACGAACCAGCGCAGCATCAGGATGATCCCGGGAATGACGAAGGCCAACAGCCCAAGACCGATCCCAAGCCAGAAGATGATCGATACCGCCGCGACGCCAGGCAGGACCCTTAGTCCCTGCCTGGCGACCGGAGCAATCTGGGGATCACGCCCCTCCCTCTCGCGGCTAGAGCAGTGCGAGCTGCTCGAGATCCCGATCGGGCTTCACAGGCAAGCCAGTGACGCGCCGCTCGAGGTCGAGCAGGGTCCGCTTTCTCGGCAGGCCTCCGCCGTAGCCGGTCAGCGAGCCGTCGGCGCCGATGACGCGGTGGCACGGCACCACGATCGGGGTCGGGGTGCGACCGACAGTGGCGGCCGCCAGGCGGACGCGCTGGTAGGGCTCGAGGTCGTCGGGATAGGCGGACGACTCAACCTGCCCAGCCAACTCGCCGTAGCTGATCGTGGATCCGTAGGGAATCTGCCGCAGCCGCTCCCAGACGAGCAACTGGAAGGGCGTGCCGTTGAGGTCGAGCGACAACTCGAAGTCCTTGCGCTCGCCGGCAAAGTACTGCTCGAGCTGCTTGACCGTGTCGGTCAAAGGCGCCCGAGCCGACTCGTCGAGACGGGGCGAACGCCCAGGGAAGTAGATGCTCCTAATCCCGCGCCGGCTGCCCACCACCGTCAGCGCGCCGAGCGGGCTCTCGTAGATCGTCCAAGCAGGCGTGATGGTCATAGAACGACCGTAACGACAGTTCTGTGAGATGCGGTAGCTGGTCGTCGCAGCCCCGGATGCACGGGTGATGCTCTTGGCCTGTCGGAGTTTGAGTCAGTCGAGCTGGCCACGTTGTATGAATTGTCCAGCGTAATCCCCGTAGGGTCTAAGAGTGAAATCCGATCTTCAGCGGATCTTGGAACTTCAGACGCAGTACGACTCTCGTTCATCGCCGCCTATGAACGAGCGAGGGCTCCTGATTCGAAACGTCGTTCCCACCTGGATCTCTGGCCACGCCACCGCTTTGGGCGACATCCTCAAGGTAGATGACTTCTTTGCGGAAGGCCGAGATGGCACCGGGAGAAAGACGCGGGTTCCATGGGTTCGGTTTGGATCCCGCTCGCGATCGCCGAGGGCTACTGAAGGGTTTTATGTCGTCTACCTCTTCGATGCTCTGGGTGGCGCTGCCTATCTGTCGCTAAACCAGGGAACGACCGACTTCCTTGGCGGCGAGTTTGTTCCAAAGCCTCCGGAGGTGATCATCGAACGAGCAGACTGGGCTTTGTCAGTTCTAGTTCCCTGGCTGAATGGCCTAGACGGTCGGACCGTAGCCGTCGATCTACACGATCCGCACCTCGGTGCCGGCTACGAGCTAGGCAATATCGCCTCGGTTGCCTACGAGCTAGATGCAATACCAGACGAGGCCAACCTCCTTGCGGACGCAGGAATCTTCGCCGAAGGCCTCCGGAGCCTCTATCGGGAGCACGCTAGCCGCCCAATTCCCCAGGAGCGACCCGAGCTTCGAGAGGCTGAAGAAGCGGCTGAGCGAGCGAGTGGAAAGAGTCGAGGAAGATCACGCGCCGGATTCCGTACGAGCGCCCCAGAGATCAAAGCCATCGAGACCCATGCGGTCGCTGTCGCGCGCGCCTATTACGCAGCGGAGGGTTTCCAGGTCAAGGAGCTAGGAAAGCCCTTCGACCTTGAAGTGAAGAAGAATGACCTGGTCCTGACGGTCGAGGTAAAGGGCACCACGTCCGATGGCAGTGGAGTGCCCCTTACGGCAGGGGAGGTGGACCATCATGCGGGAGCATTCCCCAACAATGCCTTGGTAGTTGTCAGAAATATCATCCTTCACCGAGACAGCACCCCCACGGCGTCGGGCGGAAGGCTCTACGAGCTACGAGGATGGGAGATTGATGCCAACGCTTTGCGCATCATCTCCTACGCCTATGACGTTCCGGCAGAGATGTACGAGCACAAAGGGGTCTCGTCAGAGTCGTTGCTGTGAACCAAACCGCTTGGTGTCCCGCGGCGCCATCGCGCGGGTGACGCTACATGGCTTCTCGTTGCGCTCGACCTCGAGGTGAACGGGGTCCTCAGCCCGACTTGACGGGCGGCGTGATCAGCGCAACCGGCACGGCGAGACCGGCGGAACGGCGAAGGGTGGCGATGCGGCGGCCGGGCTGAACGGCGGCGCGGATCTCGCTGACGTGGTCTCCGAGCTCGGCGACGGTTGCGTCCAGATCGGGGGCTACGAAGGCGAGGCCCCAGAAGAAGGCGGGCCGGTCGCCGCCAGCGCGTTCGGTCGCCTCGGCGGGCTCCTGGACGACCTCGAGGATGTTGGCACCGAGGCGGAAGAACGCCTGACGAGGAGCTCCCGCCGGCGTCGGCTCCTCGCGAATGCGGCGCAGGTCCAGGCCGGCCGCCTGCAGCGCCGCCACCGTTCGCTCGAGAGCGGGCGTGATCGCGACGACGTGGTCGAGCCTGGCGATGCCGTTGGGATGCGCCGGCACATCTCCCGGCCGCTGGCGATCCGAAAGCGTCGTCCTCAGCCCATCCAGCTCGGCCGTCTCGACGCCACACAAGGACCAGCCGCTCAGCCCCTTGCCCGCGTCCGGGCCGGCCAGCCGAATCCGCACATCGCCAACTACGCAGGTATCGCCGTCCACCGCGAACCCAAGCGCCGCCCAGGCATCGGGCAGATCGGCAACGGTCAACTCGTCGATCGTCGCGGTCATGCTTCCCTGACGCTCTCCACGACCGCCTCACCGCCGCGGCTCGGCAGCACCGTCACCCCCCGGAAGCTGGCCTTCTCGTCCTTTGCGCGGCGGGTGCGGAGTTGCGTGCGGGTGAGGATCCTGGCGATCGCGATCTTCATCTCGAGCAGCGCGAAGGGCGCACCGATGCAACGGCGCACGCCACCGCCAAAGGGGATCCAGGTGTAGGACTCCGGCGCTCCTTCGAGGAAGCGCTCGGGGCGAAAGGCGAACGGGTCGGGCCCGTACAGCTCCGGATCGCACTGCAAGAGCGAGATCGAGACCGCCAGCTGCGAGCCGGGCTCGAACAGGTAGCCGCCCAGCTGGGTCGGCTCGCTAGGCGAGCGGAACACCTCGGTGACGACAGGCCGTACGCGAAGGGTCTCCTTGATCGTCGCCTCGAGGTACTCACTCCCCTCCCCCGCCTTCACCTCGGCGGTCAGGCGCTCCAGCACTCGCGGCGTGCGCAGAAGCCGCTCAAACGCCCAGCCGATCGACGTCGCCGTCGTCTCGTGCCCGGCAAGCAGGATCGTTATCAGCTCGTCGCGCAGCTCCCGGTCGGTCAGCGGCTCACCCTCCTCGTCGTGGGCCGCGAGCAACAGGGTGAGGATGTCGTTGTGCGCCTCGCGGTCCGGATCGTCGCGGCGCTGGCGGATTTCCTCGTAGAGGATCTCGTCGACGCGATCGCGATTGCGGACGAAGCGACCCCAGGGGCTGAGCGGGCCGAGGTCCTTCTGCATCGCGAGCAGAACTGGGTTGAGTGAGGAGAGCCGCGGCAGGCGCCGCTTCAGCTCGGCGATGCGGTCGGGATCGGAGACACCGAAGACGGCCCGGATCATCACCTCGAGCGTGATCGCCTGGGCCACGGAGCGAGTGCGGATCGTCTCGCCCACACTCCAGCCGTCGATCTCGCGATCGGTGATCTGCTCGATCAGCTCGGCGTAGCTGGCGATCGCCTGGCCGTGAAACGGCGGCAGCATCAGCTTGCGCATGCGGAGGTGACGATCGCCGTCGAGCAGCAGCAGCGAGGCCGGCCCAACGACAGGCGCCATGATCTCGCGAGGCTCGGCGACGTTGTACGCGGCCGGCTTCCACTTGAACATCTGCTCGACCAGATCGCGGTCGGCGATATGGAAGAGCTCGCCAGCGATCGAGTCGTTGGAGCGAAAGACGCTGCCGTAACGCTTGCGCATGATCTGCCGCGACTTGATCGGGTAGGCGATGCCGAGCCAGGACTGCAGCGGACCGGGCAGCGGGGCGCCGGCGATGTCTGAAGCAGGGCGGATATCGGCCATGATCAGTCGCGCCCGAGCAGCTCGTCGAGCGTGCTGCCGCTGACCACCGATCGCGGCTGCTCGGCGACCACGTCGGAGCCCGGGCGCGCCTGCTCGTCGCGCCGCTTGATCAGCAGCCACTGGGGCTTCTCGCCGGCGCGGGTGCGCTGCAGCGCGAAGCCGCCGTGCAGCTTCTCGCCGTGGAGGACGAAGACGGCGTGGCCGCGCTCGAGCGCCTCCGGCCAGGCGACCCGGCCACCCTGCTCGTAGCTGCCGCGGTCCCAGACGATCACGCCGCCGCCATCGGTCTCGCCCTCGAAGGCGTTGTGGTCGATCGAGTGGTCGGCGACCTCGATCGCGAAGCGCTTGACGGCGGGATCCAGCGAGGGGCCCTTCGGAACAGCCCAAGAGCGCATTGTTCCGTCGACCTCGAGGCGCAGATCGAAATGACGGGCAGTGGCGGCGTGCTCCTGGACGACGAAGGCCCCGGCGCTGACGCCACGGATCGCGAACTGCTCATGGCCCTCGACCTTGACGGACTCGATCTCCACCTCGGTGACTTGCGCGCCCGGCGGGCCCTCGCGGAGGAAGTCGATCAGCTCGTCGACCGCCCGCTCCGGGCCCTCGGCGTGGACGAGGACGCTGCCGTCCTCCTCGTTGCGAACCCAGCCCAAAACCTCCAGCCGATGCGCCTGGCGACGTGCCGCATCGCGGAACCCGACGCCCTGCACCGCCCCGCGCACGACCGCGCGTACCGCCTTTTGTGGAGGGGGAGACATGCGCGATCAGCATAGGTCACGGCTCCCCACCGTCACGGCTGTACAAAGCGGACAAGAAGGAAAAAATCTGTTTGCCTTTGCATGCCTCAAGAAACTTGGCATCCGGCCGATGCCCTCGCGCTGGCGGTCCTCAGATCGCCTTTCTCGCAATTAACCAAGGGGGAATCAAAGATGGGCTGGATGAAAAGCAAGCGCACCTTCGCTGCGCTCGGATGCGGCGCTGCGCTGGTCGTCAGCGCCGCCGCGGTGGCGTTCTTCACTTCAAGCGGATCGGGCACCGGTACCGCGGCAGTCGGCTCGAGCTCGGCCGTGACGCTGCACGCGACGATCTCCTCCAACCTCTACCCGGGCTCCTCCTCTCCGGTGAGCATCAGCGTCGACAACCCGTCCTCGGGCGTGCAGCGGGTGGGCACGGTGACGCTGGCCAGCATCAGCGTCGATTCCGGGCACTCGAGCTGCAGCACCCTGATCTCGGGCGGCAATCCGGACTTCACGATGGCCCCGGTCAACGTCAACGAGGTCATCTCTCCAGGCAACGGCCAGAGCGTAGCCGCAACCGGAACCCTGACGATGAACGAAACCGGGGTCAATCAGGATGCATGCCAGGGCGCGACGCTGACGCTGCACCTGACCAACAACTAGATCCACTGCGGTGAAGGGCGGTTCCCCCAGAGAACGGGACGGTCGCGGCGCGAGAGCCGTCCCGGGAGCGCTGCTGACGGTGCTCGGCATCGTCGCCTGCCTCGGCGCGGTCGCATACGCAGCCGCGCCACGCAAGGCAGGTGACGCCGGAACCGGCGCCAACCGCCCATCCGCTTCGACGCGACTGCCGGGACCGAAGATCACACAACGCCCCAACAAGCTGGCAACCTCGACCACTGCCCGGTTCAGCTTCGCCGTGCGGGGGCGCGACCTGCGCTTCCAGTGCCGTCTCGACGGTCGGGCCTGGCGAGCCTGCCGAGCGCCGATCGTCTTCACGGGACTCGCCACCGGCGATCACGCCTTCTCCGTGAGGGCGCTGGACCGGCGGGGACGGCGCGGGCGGGCGGCCCGGTTCCGCTGGACCCTGCTCGAGCCAAAGGACTTCTCGATCGTGCCGCAACTGGCCAACATCGCCCGGCTTTACCCGGGCGCGGCGCCGGTATCGCTGCCGCTGACGATCGCCAACCCCAACCCGGTGCCGATCCGGGTCACCAGCTTGCGTGTGGCGGCGACCGCCGACGCACCGGGATGCGCGAGCGCCGCCAACCTCGTGCTGATCGAGTCCGGCGTCTCGAGCGCGACGCCCCTCAAGGTTCCCGCCAGAGGGTCGGTGAGCCTGCCTGCCCCGGGAATCTCGCCGCCGGCAATCCAGCTGCGTGACCTGCCGGTCAACCAGGACGCCTGCCAGGGGGCGCGGTTCCCGCTGGCGTTCACCGGAACGGCGCGCGGATGAAGCCCCGGCTGTCGACCGGCCTCGCCGGCCTGGCGCTGGTCCTTGCCCTGGCTGCCACGACGGTGCCCGGCACGGCCCGCGCCTATTTCTCGACCAAAGGGACGGGAAGCGCGTTGGCGAGCGTCTCGAAACTGTCGGTGCCGACGGCCACCGCCACGCAGGCGGCCGACGGCACGGTCGATGTGAGCTGGAGCGCCGTCGCTCCCCCCGGACCGGGGAACATCACCTACTCCGTCTCACGCGACGGAGGCACGGCCGGGGGCACCTGCCCGAACGGGAAAACCACAGCGACCAGCTGTACCGACAGCGACCTCACGATCGGCACGCACAGCTACGTCGTCACCGCCAACTGGCGCTCGTGGAGCACGACCAGCTCGACGACGGTGAAAGTGACAGCCGGGCAGATCACCCACTTCGACCTGCAGGCGGCATCCACGACCCCGACCGCCGGAGCGAGCGACAACCTGACGATCACCGCCCTCGACGGCAACGACAACACCGTCACGTCTTACACCGGCTCCCACAACCTGGTCTTCTCGGGGGCGCCGGAAAGCCCCAACGGGACGAAACCGACGGTCGGCAACAGCGGCGGGACGGCGATCAATTTCGGCTCGACGACGGCGATCACCTTCACCGCCGGTGTCGCCAAAACGACCTCCTCGACCAAAAATGGCGTGATGAAGCTCTACAAGAGCGGCGCGACCAGCGTCAAAGTCAGCGAGGGCTCGATCTCGAGCTCGCCGGACCTGGCCCTCACGGTTACCACCGCGGCGACCCCGAAAATCTCGCTGGCCGTGCCGACGACGACGCCCGTCGCGGGGACCGCGAACAACCTGACGATCACCGTCTCCGACACCTACGGCAACCCGATAACGACCTACACCGGCTCGCACGACCTCACCTTCTCGGGGGCGTCGGCCAGCCCCGGCGGCAACACGCCCACGGTCAGCGACAGCTCCGGGACGGCAGTGGCATTCGGCAGCCCCACGGCAATCGAGTTCGACGCCGGAGTGGCCAGCGTCGCGGCGGGCGTCAACGGCGTGATGACCCTCTACAAACCTGGTAGCAACAGCCTCAAAGTCAGCGACGGCACGCTGACCAGCGCGACGACCTCGGCGACGGTTACCGTCGCGTCAGCCTCGAGGTTCACGCTCGCCGGCACCGCCACGATGACCGCCGGGGGGACCAACAGCCTGACTGTCACCGCCTTCGATCTCTACGGCAATACGGCGACCACCTACACCGGTCTCCACGACCTGGTCTTCTCGGGCTCCTCGGCAAGCCCCACCGGTGTCCTGCCGACCGTGGTCGACAGCTCCGGCTCGGCGATCAACTTCGGCTCGGCGACCGCGATCAGCTTCAGCTCCGGTGCCGCCAAAGTCGGCTCGTCGAAAAACGGCGTGATGAAACTCAACCGCGCCGGCGCGACGAGCATCGCGGTCAGTGACGGGACGGTCTCCACCACGACGCCGCTGGCCGTGACGGTCAACCCGGGGACGGCCGCGAAATGGGCCTTCTCCAACCTCAACATCAGCGGCGGCGTGCTCGGCTCGACCTGCCTCTTCACCTGCTCGGTGACGGGACTGGGCAACAGCGGCACCGTCATCGCGCGAATCAACGTCACCGACAGCCTCGGCAACACCGCCAACGCCGTGGGCACCGGCCACACGGTCAAAATCACCACCACCGGCGGCACGATCGTCGGCACCCCGCTGACGATCGCCAATACCGGGCCCGCCGAATCCACGACCGCCTTCACCTTCACCGCCAAATCGTCGGGCACTTACAGCGAGACGATCACCGCAGCGACCAACGCGGGCACCAACTACACCAGCGCGACGCTGACGGCGAGCCGCTAGCGACGGCTCGACGACCGGTCAGACGTTGAGCCGCGGCAGCATCCGCTCCAGCCCGCGCGGCAGCCACCAGACGCGATCGCCGATCAGCAGCATCAGCGCCGGCAGCAGGACGATGCGAACGACAGTCGCGTCGAGCAGCACGGCGATTGTCAGGCCGACGCCGAGCTGACTGACCGTTGCGATCGGCGCGCCAGCAAAGGCGATGAAGACCGCCATCATGATCACCGCGGCGCCGGTGATCACCCGGGCGGTCTTCTCCAGGCCGAACTCGATCGCGGCCGCGTTGTCGCCCTCGCGGTCATAGTGCTCGCGCATCCGCACGAGCAGGAAGACCGCGTAGTCGATCGAGAGGCCGAAGACGACGCCGAAGATCATCGTCGCCCCCACCGCGTCGATATAGGTGTGCCCGCCAAGCGGCCAGCCCTCCGGCACGTAGGTGAGCAGGGTGAGGATGCCGAAGGCGACCGCGACCGTGGCCAGGTTCAGGCCGACCGCGATCGCCGCCAGCGGCAGCGATCGCAGGACGAGGATGAGGATGAGGAAGGTAGCCAGGGTGATCGCCGCGATCACATAGGGCATCCGCTCCCTGGTCACCCTGCTGTAGGTGTTGACGGTGGCGGGGAAGCCGGCCACTCCAGCCGCCAGGCCAGTTTCGGCGCGCAACGCATTCGCATAGCCCTCGAGGCGCTCGTTGAGGGCGATCGAGCCCGCCGAGTTGAACGGGAAGCGGGACATCACCAGTAGGGCGGCGGCCTGACCACCGTTCTCGAGATCGATTGCTTCCGCGGCCCGTTCGCGCGTCCTTCCCTCCGTCCCGTCCAGCGCCGAGAGCGCGAAGTAGCCGGAGTCGACGAGTTTCGGCAGGGCACGGCGCAGCCGGGCCAGCCGCCGGCTCGCCGACTCGCTCTGCGCGATGACGCGCTCCGAGGCGCGGTGCAGGCCCGACTGGATCGGCTCCGAGCGACTGTAGCCTTCTCCGAGGCCCTCCTCGAGCCGGGACGACACACTGCTGATCTGGCCGAGGCCGGTGGCTATTCGCGCCGCGCCCGAGTCGGCTCGTCCCAGCCCGTCCGCGGTCGTCTTCGTTTCCCGATTGATCCTCGCCGCTCCGCCGGCGACCCTCGCGCCACCGCCCTTGATCTGGTTCATGCCATCGGAGAGCTGCTTGGCAACGTCACCGAGCCTTTCGGTGCCGGTGATCGTGCTTTCCAGCCAGTACTTCATTTCTCTCGCGTCTTTCCCATCTTCGGCGAGGCGAGCCTGGAGGGCGCCCAGCTCCGCCGGCAGCCCCGCGTATTCGGGCGCGTAAGGCTGGCCGTTGGGGTCGGTACCGCCGATCGCACCGTAGGCGCGGCTCACCGATTCCAGCACCGAGGCGTAGCCCGGGTCCGACGTCTCTGCCGTCATCGTGGCGAGCTGGTCGATGGCAGCTTTGAGCTGATCCGCGGCGACCTGCGCGGCCCCCTGGAGCTGTGGCAGCTTCGACTTGCTGTCCTGACCGAGCGATCTCATCAGCCGGCGGCCCCTCGGCAGCGCGTTCATGCGTGGGTTCTGGGCCAGGCTGGCGAGCTGCAACTTGATGAACAAGGCGCCGTTAGCCGCTGTGGCCTGCCCATCGGCGAGCTTGCGGGCGCCATCGGCAAACGCCTCGACGTCATCGATCGCCTCCGCGCTGCGGGAAGCCGCGCGGCTCAGTCCCTCGGCAAGCTTTTGGGCGCCCTCCTGCGCTTTGCCGGAGCCACTGGCAAGCAGCCCGGTGCCGTACGTCGCTCGTGAGATCCCGTTTCGCAGAACGGCGACGCCACCGGCAACACGGCCGAGATTCCGGCCAAGCCGGTTGAGGTTGGCAATCGGCCCGGTTTTCTCGTCCGAGGAGAGAAGGGTGGCGGCGGCGTCGCGCAGGGGCGTCACCCCACGTGCCACCTGCTCCGGGCCCAGCACCGACTGCACGCCGGGAATGGCGGCGAGGCGGCGTTGCCAGCGACCGAGGGCGGCAAGCCGGTCCGGCTCCGTGATCGTGCCGCGATCGGCATCGGCGACGATCACGAAGGGAGCATCGAAGCCGCGGCCGACCGAGCGGGAGATCAGTTCGGCGTCCTGGCGAACGGGATCGTCATGGGGAAGCTGGGAGATGCTGAACGGGCCGGTCTTCAGACCGATCACCGGCGCCGCGAGCACCAGCACCACGCCACCGATAAGCGCGGCGACCGGAGCGGGGCGTCGCAGAGCGGCCGAGACCAGGGACATCAAGGGCGAGCGCTCTCCACTTGGCGCGACCCCGATCCGCCAGCGGTCGATATTGGCGCCGAGTAGGGCGAGAGTGGGTGGGCCGATCACGGTGGCGACCACGACGGTCAGCACCACCACCAGGGCCAGCGTTCCGGCCAGCGACGCGAGCAGGGCCCCGGGGACGACGAAAAGGGCGACGACCATCGAGAGCACGAGCGTGCTGCCGGCGAAGACCGTCGTGCGCCCGGCGGTGCGCCTGGTTGCCCAGGCGGCCTCGACCGGGTCGGCGCCCTCGGCCAGCTCTTCGCGGAAGCGGGAGACCATCAAGAGCGAGTAATCGACACCCAGGGCCAGCCCCATCATCGTGCAGACGGTGAGCGCGACGGCGTCGACGCCGACCCAGTTGGTGAGGATCGCGAGCAGACCGCGCGAGGTGAGGACCGAGATGGCTCCGAAGGCGAGCGGGACCAGCGCCGCCAGCGGCGAGCGGAAGACGAGCAGGAGCACGATCAGGAGGACCGGCAGCGCGATCAGCTCGGCCCGCTCGACTGCGTCGATCGACTCCTCCTGGATCGCCTTCGAGAGGGTCGCGAAACCCGTCTGGGTGGCGCGCACGGGTGCGTGGACGTTCTCTGCGAGCGCCCGTTCGAGATCAGGAACCGTCTTGTCGACGGCCTCGTCGATGCCGGTGTGGAAGTCGGCGAGGATGAGGGCGCGTCGCGGGCCGGGGCGCAGCTGCCGGACCGCGTCCTCATCCCAAGGCGAGAGGGTGGTGACTCGCGGGTCGCGGCGCAGGGCGCGGATCAGCTCCGGCCCCTGGCGATCGACCGCGGCGGCCGGGCCTCGCAGGAGGATCGGGAACAGCGCCGTGTCGCCGAAGTGCTCGCGCAGCTCCCCGTTGGCGCGCGAGGCCGAGGTGTTGGGGATTTCGATCGTGCTTGGGCTAAGCCGCTCGTTGAGACCGGCGCCGAAGGCGATCAGAATGAGCACGAACAGCGAGGCGATCGCCAGCGTGCGGCGGGGGTGCCTCAAGGATGCCGGCACACGGGGCTTCTCCTCGCGCCCGATACGCACGCCGTCGCCTCGCCCCCTGCGCCACCTCCTCCGCATAGGTACTCAAGGGTACCTGAAAAGAACCTGAATTATTGGAGATTGGAGAGCGCCGTGGCGACCGCGAAGCCGAGGGTCGTAACGAGACCGGCGACGCGGCCGGACTCCCTGGTCGCCTCGGGGATCATCGAGTCGATCAGCATCACCAGCAGGGCGCCCGCCGCGAAGCCGTCGATGGCGGCGCGAAGCTCACCCGAAGCCCCATCGGCGATCGCGTAGCCGGCGACGCTGGCGAGGGCGCAGATCGTGGCGACCACGGCCCAGAGGCGCAGGATCTTGCCCCGGTCCGTGCCCGCCTTGCGCATCTCGCTCGCCGAGCCGATCGCCTCGGGCAGGTTGGAGACGAAGATCGCGACGAGCAGGCCGACTCCGACTCCCTCCCCGGCCGCCAGGCCGATGCCGAGCACGAGCTGCTCGGGAATGCCGTCGAGAAAGGCGCCCAGCGCCAGCGCGGTGCCGGCATCGGAGCCGCTCGTCCGCCCCGCTCGCCCGCGGCCGACCGAGTGACGCCTGGCGATCAGCCCGTCGAGGCTGAAATAGGCGAGGGCGCCGACCCCGAGGCCCGCCGCCATCGACGTGAGGCTGCCGACCTCGATCCCCTCCCCCGCCAGCTCGAAGCTGACGGCGCTGATCAGCGCCCCGGCGCCGAAGGCGAGGACCAGTCCCACCTGGCGAGCAGGCCAGCGCCGGGCGAAGGCGAGCAGAGCACCGATCACCAGCGAGGACGCCGCCAACGCTCCCCAGCCCAGTGCCGCGCCCATCTACCGAGAATATCCCGCTTCCATAACGCGGGTTTCGCCAATCCCTCCTAGGCTTGCGGACATGGTGAGCGCCGAGGAGATCCGCGCGGTCGGCGTCTTCGCCGACCTCGACGACGCCGAGCGCGAGCGGCTTTCCCGGGTGGCGGCCGACATCAGCCTTGTCGCGGGCGAATACGCCGCGCACGAGGGCGACGAGCGCGCCATCTTCGCCGTGCTCGAGGGTCGCATCGAGGCGGTGAAGAGCGTCGACGGAGTCGAGCGAGTCGTCGGCGAGCGCCACCCCGGGGACGTCTTCGGCGAGGTGCCGATCGTGCTCGGGACCGTTTTCCCGGTCGGCTTCCGCGCCGGAGAGAAGTCGCGCGTGATGCGAGTCGAGCCTCACGACTACCACGCCATCGCAGCCGTGGTTCCGGACGTCGGCAAGGAGATCGGCAAGCTCGCCGGCCACCGGATGGGCGGCTCACGAGGACTCGAGGGCATCGCCGCCGACCCGCCCCCACCCCGCGCGATCGTCGTCGGCCACCGCTGGGACGCCTCCTGCTCGGAGCTGCGCCGCTTCCTCGACCGCAACCAGATCACCTTCAAGTGGCTCACCCCCGAGACGTCCGACGCCGCAGGCCAGTGGGGCGGCCCACTGCCCGCCGAGGACGACTGGCCGGCGATCCGCGTCATCGACGGCAAGACCGCGGTCAAGCCCCACCCGCGCAGGGTGGCCGAGCTGCTCGGCGTCAACACCGAGGCGGCCGCCGCGGAGTACGACACGGTGATCGTCGGCGCCGGTCCGGCGGGACTGGCCGCCGCGGTCTACGGGGCCTCGGAGGGCCTGCGCACGATCGTCGTCGAGCGCGAGGCGCCCGGCGGCCAGGCCGGCACCTCCTCGCGGATCGAGAACTACCTCGGCTTCCCATCGGGGGTCTCCGGAGACGAGCTGGCCAGCCGCGCCCTGAGGCAGGCGCGCAGGCTCGGCGCCGAGATCCTCGTCACCCGGTCGATCGGCCGTATCGACGCCACCAATCGCGAGGTTCACCTCGACGCCGGCGACGTGCTGCGCGCGCGGACGATCATCCTCGCCTGCGGGGTGACCTGGCGGCAGCTCTCGATCGAGGGCTTCGACCGCCTCGCCGGCAAGGGCATTTCCTACGGAGCGGCGCGCAGCGAAGCGGAGAACACACACGGCCTCGATGTCCACATCATCGGCGCCGGCAACTCAGCCGGACAGGCGGCACTGTTCTTCTCCACCCACGCGAAGAGCGTGACGATCCTCTGCCGCGGCGACTCACTGGAGAAGAGCATGTCGCGCTACCTGATCGACCAGCTGGCGACCAGGTCGAACATCGACGCGATGTTCGGAACCGAGGTCGCGGCCGTGCACGGCGTCAACTCGCTCGAGGCGATCGACGTCCGCGACTCGGCGACGGGAGAGACGACGCAACTCGAGTCGGGCGGCCTCTTCATCTTCATCGGCGCCGACGCGGAGACATCGTGGCTGCCGCCCGAGATCGCCCTCAACCACCACGGCTACGTGCTCACCGGCTCCGATATGCGAGCCGAGCACTGGACGCTCGATCGCGACCCCTACCTGCTCGAGACGAGCGTCCCCGGCATCTTCGCCTGCGGCGATGTCCGCTTCGGCCCGGTCAAGCGCGTCGCCGCCGCCGTCGGCGAGGGCAGCATGGCGATCGCCTTCATCCACCAGTACCTCAAGGCCAGCTAGGCGGCGAAGCGCTGTTCCGACCTGGCCCGCCGCTTGGCGGCCTCGACCTCACGGTCCTTCGGCGGCGCCGAGGTGACCAGCTGATCCAGCAGCCTCGACGAGACCTCGGCGACGGCCGCGACGGCCTCTTCGAAGGCCTCGGCATTTGCCTGCGAGGGCTTGGTGAAGCCGCTGATCTTGCGCACGTACTGAAGCGCCGCGGCATCCACCTCCTCCTCACTGGCGGGAGGGTCAAAGTTGTAGAGAGTCCTGATATTTCTGCACATGCTCCGATGGTAGGTCACTGCCCCCGCAGCTGACAAGCTCCCGAGCATCCCGAAAGTCCGGACTCTCAACCCAGTTCGATCACGCAGTCACGACCGCTCGCATCCCCGGATCGAGTCAGCGCCGGCACCGCCGCGGCAGCGGTCGACGCCGGGACCGCCGCGCAGGCGGTCAGCGCCACGGTTGCCCTTGAGGACGTCGGCGCCGGAACCGCCCTTCAGCACATCCGGGCCGCCACGGCCGAGCAGACGGTCCTTGCCGGCCTCGCCAAATGCGCGGTCGGCCGCCGAGCCGCCCCCGACAAAGTCGTCGCCGCTCCCGGCGCAGACCAGATCGCGACCCGCAAGCGAGACGATCGTGTCGTTGCCTTGGAAGGTGGCGATGACGTCGCGGCCAGCCGTGCCGGCTATGACATCGTCGCCCGCAGTCCCGACGATCGAGACGACGACCCCGCGGCAGGTGGGCGCCGGCCCGACGACGTTGGTCGTCGCCGTGGCCTTGTTGTTCGATGCGACGGGGTCTTTCTGCGCTCCCTTCACGGAGGCGGTGTTGCGGATCACCCCTGTCCTGCGAGGGATGACCGAGAGCGTCACCGTCGGCGGGACGGAATAGTCCACCGCCGGCACGCTGATCTGGCCGAGATCGCAGCTGACTTTCTTGCCTTTGCGCACGCAGCTGCCCGCGGTCGCAGTGGCGGAGACGAAGTCGACTCCCTTGGGAAGCTGGTCGGTGACGGTCACGCCCGTCGCGATGTCTGGCCCGAGGTTCTGCACCTGGATCGTGTAGATGAGCGTCGATCCGACGGCGACGGGGTCCGGGCTGTCGGCCTTGGTGATGGCCAAGTCGGCCGAGCCTGCTTTCGCCGCCACGCCCACGCCCGCAAAGACGAGAGCGAACACTGCCGTGATCGCAAATATCCACCAGCTCCGCACAGGGTCCTCCCTTTCCAGCGTTTGCCTTCTGCACTGAAACGCAGACGAGCCATGGCTGTCAGGCCCTATCGCCGCGCATCCAGACACCCCCGGTGACGCAGACGATTGCGCGGGTAGTGAGTCTGGATGGGACTGCCACTGGCGATCAGCGCGTTCGACTGGCTCGAGAACGCGATCAGCGGCGAGGTCTGGACCTATCCGGCGATCGTCGCCGCGGTCGCCTTCGACTCGCTGCTTCCGGTGGCGCCGGGAGAGGCGGTGATGATCACCGCCGGGGTCCTCGCGGCCAACGGGGACCTCAGTCCCGTCCTCGTCGTCTGCGCCGGGACAGCAGGCGGCTGCCTGGGTGACAACGCGTCCTACGGGCTCGGGGCGTCGCTGGGTCGTCGCGCCGAGCGTCGCTTCTTCTCCTCGGCGAAGGCTCGCCAGCGGATCGCCTGGGCGGGCCGCCAGCTCGAGCAGCGCGGCGCGGCGATCATCGTCGTCGCCCGCTTCGTCCCCGGCGGCCGCACCGCGACAACCTTCTCTGCCGGTGTGCTGGAGATGCCGTGGCGACGGTTCTTCGCGGTCGACGCGCTCGCCGCCGCCATCTGGGCCACCTACATGACCCTGCTCGGCTATTTCGGCGGATCGGCCTTCGAGGACAGCCTCTGGAAGCCCATTCTCGCCGCCGGCTTGGTCGCCGCCGCTGCCGCCGGCGGCGCGGAGCTGGTGCGTCGAGCCAAGCTCTCCTAGTCGTTAGGGATGCGCGAACGAGCCGGCCGCGGCAAGGCCGACCCAGAGTGAGTCGTAGGCATCGCCCGGCCCGTACCAGAGGATGTCGGTGCGGCCGTCGCCGTTGAAGTCGCCTGAGATCGGGTTGTAGGTGCCGACGACGGTGACGGGGGCGTCGGAGAACACACCAAGGCTTTCGCTCCCGTACCAAAGCGCGTCGTGTCCATCCGCGGGTCCGTACCAGAGCACGTCGGAGCGCCTGTCGCCGTTGAAGTCTCCCGATATCGGCGTGTAGGTGCCCTTGACCGTGGCGTCGACGCCGGTCGTGAACTGACCCTGGGTCGTGCCGCCGTACCAGATCGAATCGGGAGCATCGCCGGGGCCGTACCAGAGGATGTCGGACCTACCGTCGCCGTTGAAGTCGCCTGAGATCGGGTTGTAGGTGCCCTTGACGGTGACGTCGACGCTGGTCGTGAACTCGCCCAGGCCGGGGCCGCCGTACCACATCGAATCGAACGCATCCCCCGGCCCGTACCAGAGGATGTCGGTGCGGCCGTCGCCGTTGAAGTCGCCTGAGATCGGTGTGTAGGTGCCCTTGACGGTGACCGGGGCGTCGGAGAAGACGCCAGGGCTTTCGCTTCCGTACCAAAGCGCGTCATGGTCATCCGCGGGGCCGTACCAGAGCACGTCGGAGCGCCTGTCGCCGTTGAAGTCTCCCGATATCGGCGTGTAGAAGCCCTTGACCGTGATCCCGTCGGAGCTCGGTCGCGACGGGCAGCCTTTGTTCGACTTCGGCCCCTTCTTCCTCGGGCATCGATCCTGGCTGTCGGGGACGCCGTCTTTGTCCGTGTCCTTGGGCTTTGGCTTTGCGGGACTCGACACCTTGCCCAGGCGCCAGATCTTGGCGATGCGGCCACCCATGCGCGGATCGAAGGTGAACGGGTTGAACCTGTGGCGGCTGATGTGGCCGCCGGGACCGAGGTTGTCCCAGTTCGAGTCGATGACTTCGAAGTTCCAGCCGCCGAGCCTGCGCAGAACGATGGTGGTGTGCAGAGGGCGTCGTTCTCCAAACCATGAGTCCGAGGTACCGGCAGGAGTGACCTGGATGATGTCCCCCCGAACGGCAGCGTTTGGATCCGTTATCCGGGTACCGCCCTTGGCCCGGAACGTCCCCTGGTAGCCAGCCTCGCCGGCGCGCGGGGAGATCCTGCCGTTGGTGGCTCCCGCCAGGGCATCGGCGACGAACCTGTAACACCACCCGCCCACCTTGTTCCTGCGGGTTTTTTCCAGCCTTTCTGCCTCACTCGCAATCGCCGAGTTCTTGAAATAGCTGTTCGCGGCCGAGGCGGCGGCCGGCAACGCCAGCCCAATGACCACGCACAGGGCGGCGACGACGAGTGGCAGGCGATTTGGTCTCATGGTTCGAAGGCCGGAATTCGCGGCAGCGAGGGCGAACAGCCTAATTGCCCCGGCCGATGCTTTGACCGTGACTCCCGGCGACGACGAACCTGTCCCCTGGACCGGGTCGCAAGATCAACACCTCGGCCGGCGCCTTTTCCAGAAGCCAGACGAGATCGTCACCGGAGAAGCCGGCGCCGACCTCGGCGGTTGCCGGAACGACGACGCGGTCGAAGCGCTCGTGGCTGAGCAGCCGAGCGAGCGCGTGGCGATAGGAGCGACCACGCTCGATGCGCGAGTCGACCTCGACGCCCTGGGCGGTGGCGCGCTGTTCGATCGCCTCGAGCATCGGCATCGCCTTCGCCGCCTCGGCCGGGATCGCGCAATCGAGCGGCAGCTGCTTCGGCACCGCCGCCAGGTAGGCGGGCATCAGCGTCGCCTGCTCGGCCCGCGCGAGGCGCAACGCCGCGTCCAGCGCGCGGCGGGAGATCTCGGCGCCGGTGAAAGGCAGGAGGATCTGGTGAATGACCTGCGGCCGCTCCGAGCGGCGGCCGCGCAACCGTGAGCGTGCAATCAGGTAGCCGCCGCCAAGGCCGGCGACGAGAGCGACGCCGATCAGCGCCCGCTCGACCGTCATCGCTCCTCCTTGGGCGCCCGCCGCGCGACGATCCGCACGTCGACCCCCGGCGGCGTCGCCCGCATCAGCCGCTGCGGCAGCGGCTCGCGAAGTCGCGCCAGTCCGCGGGGAGGCTCGGACTCGCCGACCATGAGGTAGGTGATGCCGCGCTCGCGGACGACCCGCGCGGCGCCCTCGACGAGGTTGTCGCTCACCTCGATCAGCAGGGTGGCGCCGAGCACCGAGGCGAGGTGGCGCAGCGCCGTCACCTGACGCTCGACCTCGCCCTCGATCGCCTGGTTCGGCGGCTTCACCCAGAGCAGGTCGAGGCCGGTGCCGAGCCGCTGCGCCGAGCGCCAGGCGCGGCGCACGAGGCGTTGCGAGGAGGGTTGCGGGCGGACCAGCGCCAGCAGCCGCTCGCCAACCGCCTGCGGCACCTCGGCGGCGATGCGCTCCTCGCGGGTGCCGAGCGGCTGCTCGACTACGAGCCGCTTCGCCTCGACCTCTTGCGCAACCTGGCGCAGCGCCACCTCGCGCAACGCCAGCAGGTTCTCCACAGTGAAGAAATTGTTCAGCGCCGGCTCGATCGCCTCGCCGGGGTAAACCTTGCCGGCCCGCAGGCGGGCGATCAGCGCCTCCGGGGTGAGGTCGATCAGCACCACCTCGTCGGCCTCGCCCAGCACCGCGTCGGGAATCGTCTCGCGCACCCGCGTCCCGGTCAGCTCGGCGACCTGGTCGTTGAGCGACTCGAGGTGCTGGACGTTGACGGTCGAGAAGACGTCGACCCCGGCGGCAAGCACGTCGCGCACGTCTTCGTAGCGCTTTTCGTGCTCGAGGCCGGGTGCGTTGGTGTGGGCCAGCTCGTCGATCAGCGCCAGCTCGGGGGCGCGGGCCAGCAGCGCCGGCAGGTCCATCTCCTCGAGGGCGGTGTCGCGGTAGGTGACACGGCGCCGCGGCAGCGTCTCCAGCCCCTCCGCCAAGGCCGAGGTCTCAGGGCGCTCGTGGGGCTCCATGTAGCCGATCGCCACGTCGCGGCCGCCGTCCTGCTCGGCGTGGCCCTCCTGCAGCATCCGGTAGGTCTTGCCGACCCCGGCGGCCATGCCGATGAAGACCTTGAGGTGTCCACGGCGAGCGGATCGCACCCCCTCATTCTCCGCCGCGGTTCCTGCGGCCTGCACCTCATGCTCCCAGCAGGTTGTGGATGAGGAGGTCGAGCAGCTTGATCCCGACGAAAGGCACGATCAGGCCGCCGAGGCCGAAGATCAGCATGTTGCGGCGTAGCAGCGCCGTGGCGCCGATCGGCCGGTAGCGCACGCCGCGCAGGGCCAGCGGCACCAGCAGCGGGATGACCAGGGCGTTGAAGACGATCGCCGAGAGGATTGCCGAGAGCGGCGTGCCCAGGGACATGACGTTGAGAGCGTCGAGCGGCCCGTGCTCACCCGGATTGGCGGCGTAGGTGAAGGCGAAGATCGCCGGCAGGATCGCGAAGTACTTGGCGACGTCGTTGGCGATCGAAAAGGTGGTCAGCGCCCCGCGCGTGATCAGCAGCTGCTTGCCGATCTCGACGACCTCGATCAGCTTCGTCGGATTCGAGTCGAGGTCGACCATGTTGCCCGCCTCGCGGGCGGCCTGGGTGCCGGTGTTCATCGCCACCCCGACGTCGGACTGGGCCAGGGCCGGCGCGTCGTTGGTGCCGTCACCGGCCATAGCCACCATCCGCCCTTCCTGCTGGTGGTCGCGGATCAGCTCCAGCTTCTGCTCGGGGGTCGCTTCCGGCAGGAAGTCGTCGACGCCGGACTCCTCGGCGATCTTCGCCGCGGTGAGGCGGTTGTCGCCGGTGACCATCACGGTCGAGATCCCCATCCGCCGCAGCTCGTCGAAGCGGGCGCGCATCCCCTCCTTGACGATGTCCTTCAGGTAGACGACGCCGAGCACGTGGTTGTCGCGGCAGACGGCGAGCGGCGTGCCCCCGTCGCGGCCGATCAGGTCGAGCTGCTCCTGCAGCTCCGCGGGTGGCCGCCCGCCCTGCTCGGTGACGTAGCGGACTATCGCGTCGCCGGCGCCCTTGCGGTAGCGGTTGCCGTTGACGTCGACGCCGCTCATCCGCGTCTCGGCCGAGAAGGGGACGAAGTGCGCCTCGTGGGACTCGAGCTGGTGCTCGCGGATGCCGTACTGCTTGGCGAGCACGACGATCGAGCGGCCCTCGGGCGTCTCGTCGGCGAGCGAGGAGAGCTGTGCCGCCTCGGCCAGCTCGGCCTCCTCGATCCCCGGCATAGGGATGAACTGGGTCGCCTCGCGGTTGCCGAGCGTGATCGTGCCGGTCTTGTCGAGCAGCAGCACGTCGACGTCGCCGGAGGCCTCGACCGCGCGCCCGGAGAGGGCGAGGACGTTGTGGCGGACGAGGCGGTCCATGCCGGCGATCCCGATCGCCGAGAGCAACGCGCCGATCGTGGTCGGGATCAGCGCCACCAGCAAGGCGACCAGGGTGACGACCGAGGCGTCGGTGCCCGCGAAGTCGGCGAAGGGCCGCAGCGAGACGACCACGGCGAGGAAGACGAGGGTGAGGCCGCTGAGCAGGATGTTGAGGGCGATCTCGTTCGGCGTCTTGCGCCGCTCGGCCCCCTCGACCAGGGCGATCATCCGGTCGAGGAAGCTCTGGCCCGGCTCCTGGGTTATCTCGACGACGATCCGGTCGGAGAGGACGCGAGTGCCGCCGGTGACAGCGGAACGGTCGCCGCCGGACTCCCGCACGACCGGCGCCGACTCGCCGGTGATCGCCGACTCGTCGACCGAGGCGACCCCCTCGATCACGCTGCCGTCGCCGGGGATCGTCTCCCCCGCCTCGATCGCGACGACGTCGCCGCGGCGCAACTCCGAGGCGAGCCTCTCCCCTCCGTCGCGCAGGCGGGCGACGGTCTCGGCGCGCATCGAGCGCAGCGCGTCGGCCTGCGCCTTGCCCCGGCCCTCGGCGATCGCCTCGGCGAAGTTGGCGAAGACGACCGTCAGCCAGAGCCAGATGCCGATCGCGAAGGCGAACCAGGCGGGCTCGGCGCCGCTGCCCAGCGGCGACCCACCGAAGGCCTGGATCAGCCAGTCGGCGGTGACGACGGCGGCGCCGAGCTCGACCACGAGCATCACCGGGTTGCCGATCTGGTGGCGGGGATCGAGCTTGCGCAGGGAGTCGACCAGGGCGCGCGCCACGATCGCCCGGTCGAGCAGGGAGCGCGGCTCGTTGCGAAGCGTCTCGCCGTTCATTGCGCGATCCCCAGGTCGAGGGCGAGGTTGAGCTGCAGCACGTTCACGCCCGGCTCGCCGAAGAGGGCGAGGAAGCGGCCGTCGGTGCGCTCGTCGACGAGGTCGAGCACCGCGGGCAGCGGCAGGCCGCGCACAGCGGCGACCCGATGCGCCTGGATGCGAGCGTTGGCGAGCGAGATGTGCGGGTCGACGCCGGAGGCCGAGGTGGCTGTCGCGTCGACCGGCACGTCCCCGGCGCTGAGGCCGGGGTCGTAGGGACGCTCGCGCTTCAGGTAGGCGGCGAGCTGCTCGGCGAATAGGTCGGCCAGTTCGCGGCTGTTGGGACCGAGGTTGTTGAAGTAGGTGACGTCGGCGCTGTATTCGGTCGCCGAGGGGCGGCTCTGGAAGTAACGCGGCAGGCCCTTGAAGTCCTGGCCGATCAGCTTCGAGCCGACGACCCTGCCGTCGAGCTCGACCTTGCTGCCGTTGGCGGCGCCGGGGAAGAGCAGCTGGGCGACCCCGGTGGTGACGAGCGGATAGGCGACGCCGAGGACCAGCGTCAGGAGGACGATCGCGATCGTCGCCGTGGTGAGGTCTTTGCGCAGGCCGCTCATCAGAAGAGCCGGTCGGTCAGTCCCTGCACGACCGGGCCGAGCAGGAAGGCGGGAAAGAAGGTGAGCGCGGCGACGATCACGACGACGCCGATCAGCAGGACGACGAAGGTGGGCGAGTCGGCGCGGAAGGTCCCGGCCCCGGCGGGGGCGATCCGCTTGCCTGACAGCGACCCGGCCACCGCAAGCGCCGCGATCATCGGCAGGAAGCGGGCGAACAGCATCGCCAAGCCGCCGAGCAGGTTGGCGAAGTCATACCCGTAGGCGCCGGCGTTGCCGGGCGCGTTGGGCTGGACGAAGCCGGTGTAGCCGGCGAAAGCCGAGCCGTTGTTGTTGGCCTGCGACATGTAGGCGTAGAGGGACTCCGAGAAGCCCTGTGGGCCGGCGTTGAAGATCGACTGGGTGCCGTCGGAGCTGGCAACCGCCCAGGAGGTCGCGAAGAGGACCAGCAGCGGCGTGACCAGGACGCCGACGAGGACCAGCTTCACCTCCCGCGACTCGATCTTCTTGCCGAGGAACTCCGGCGTGCGGCCGACCATCAGGCCGGCGATGAAGACGGTGAGCAGGACGAAGAGCAGCATGTAATAGAGGCCCGAGCCGACCCCGCCGAAGACCACCTCGCCGGTCCCCATGTTGGCCAGCGGCACCAGCCCGCCGATCCCGGTCAGCGAGTCGAGCGCAGCGTTGACCGCGCCGCAGGAGGTGACCGTCGTCACCGCCGTCCACAGCGAGGACTCGGCGATGCCGAAGCGCTGCTCCTTGCCCTCCATGTTGCCGCCGGTCGAGCCGTCGAAAGCGTGGGTGAGGACGCCGGCGTGGTGCTGGGCGGGACTGCCGTGCTGCTCGGCGGCATAGACGACGGCGACGGCGACGAGGAACATCGCCATCATCGCCGCGTACAGCGCCCAGCCCTGGCGGCGGTTGCCGATCATGCGGCCGAAGGTGCTGGTCAGGCTGGCCGGGACGATCAGGATCAACAGCAGCTCGACCATGTTGGTGAGGCCGCTCGGGTTCTCGAACGGGAAGGCGCTGTTGACGTTGAAGAAACCGCCGCCGTTGGTGCCGAGCTCCTTGATCGCCTCCTGCGAAGCGACCGGGCCGAGGGCCAGCGTCTGCGTGCCGCCCGCGAGGGTGTGGAAGGTCTGCGAGCCATCGAGGGTCTGGATCACGCCCTGGGAGACGAGCAGCAGCGCCGCCAGCAAGGAGATCGGCAGCAACAGGTAGAGGTTGATCCGAATCAGGTCGCTCCAGAAGTTGCCCAGCGAGGCGCCGGAGCGGGCGGCAAAGCCGCGGATCACCGCTGCGAGCGCGGCGATCCCGACCGCGGCGGAGACGAAGTTCTGCACCGTCAACCCCGCCATCTGGACGAAGTAGGAAAGCGTCGTCTCGCCGCCGTAGTACTGCCAGTTGGTGTTGGTGACGAAGGAGGAGGCGGTGTTGAAGCTGAGGTTCCAGGGACCCGACCCGAAGCCCTCCGGGTTGAGCGGCTGGATGCTCTGAGTGCGCAGGAGGAGGTAGAGCGCCAGCCAGGAGAGCAGGCTGAAGACGACGATCGAGCGCGCGTACGCCTTCCAGTCCTGGCCTTCCTCCGGCCGCACCCGCAGGGCCCGGTAGGAGAGGCGCTCGGCCGGGCCGAGCAGCGGCGAGAGGAAGACCCGTTCGCCGCGGAAGACGCGGGCGATGTAGCCGCCGACCAATGGCACCAGCGCCGTCAGGACGAGCAGGAAGACGACGATCTGCGCCCAACCCTGGGTCATCGCACCCGGCCCAGCACCTCGATCGCCGCGTAGATCAGCCCGAAGGCCGCAAGGGCGAGCGCGAGGGAGACGAGATCCATGGATCGATCGTGCTCCCGACCCCGTCAAGGCCGCATGAAGGAAGCGGCCCCGCGCATACAGATTTCATGAAGAATTACCGCATCCGACTTTGACCACACTGGAGGGGGGTCAAAGTCGGATGCGTGTTGCCTGGTCAGCTCGTGAAGCGATAACCCACGCCTGGATCCGTGCGGATGTAGCGCGGGCCGTCCTCCGGCTCGATCTTGCGGCGCAGGTTGGCGACGTGGGCGCGCAGCACCTGCACGTCGTCTTCGTACTCCACCCCCCACACCTCGACCAGCAGCGAGCGATGGGTCATCAGGCGGCCGCGGTTCTGCGCGAGCGTGCGCAGCAGCTCGAACTCGGTCGGGGTCAGGTGCACTGGCTCCCCGTCGCGGCGCACGATCCGGGCGACGAGGTCGATCTCCAGGCCATCAGCCGTGATCAGCGGCTCCGAAGATTCGGGCTTGGCACGCCTCAGCACCGCCTCGAGCCGCGCGACCAGCTCCGGTGGCCCGAACGGCTTCGTCACATAGTCGTCGGCCCCGGCGGCAAGGGCGCGCACCTTCGCCTCCTCCTCGCCGACCGCGGAGAGGACGATGATCGGCATCTCACTCCACTCGCGCAGCCGTTTCGTCACCTCGACCCCGTCGAGGTCGGGCAGCATCAGGTCGAGGATCGCCGCCGGCGGCGGCTTCACCGAGGCGCGGTCGAGCGCCTCCTCGCCGGTCGCGGCGGTGACCGCCTCGTAGCCGGCGTCGCGCAGGATCACCCGCAGGGCGCGGAGGATCTGGGGCTCGTCGTCGCAGACCAGCACTCGCGGCGCGTCGTTCATGCCCCGGCTCCTCGTGGCGGCAGGGTCACGACGAAGCTCGTGCCCTGGCCCGGCAGCGACTCGATCGCGATCTCACCGCCGTTGGCCTCGACGAACCCCCTGGCGATCGCCAGGCCGAGGCCCGAGCCGGTGTTGGCGGCGTCGCCGCGCTGGAAGGGCTCGAAGATCCGCTGCCACTCGCTCTCCGGGATCCCCGGCCCCTGGTCGACCACGCGGACGACGATATTGCCGCCGACCAGACGCGACTGCGCCAGGACCGGGCGCCCGTCGCCGTAGCGGGCCGCGTTCTCGAGCAGGTTCGCGAAGGCGCGCTCGAGCTGGGCGGCGTCGGCATCGACCAGCGGCAGGCCGGGGTCGATCGCCAGCCGGATCGAGCTTGTCCCGGCGACGCCCTCGCGAGCCGCGTCGAGCACCTCGCCGAGGTCGACCGGCTCGCGATGCGGCTCGGCCTTGCCCGCCTCCAGCCGCGACATGTCGAGCAGGTTCTCGACCAAGCGGGAGAGGCGATTGCCCTCGCCGACGATCGCCGCGCTCAGCTCGGCGCGCTCCTCGGGTGTGAGCGTTCCCGAGCCCAGCGCCGAGCCGCCGGCGATGATCGAGGTCAGCGGTGTGCGCAGGTCGTGGGAGATCGAGCGCAGCAGCGCCGTCTTCAGCTCGTCGCTGCGCCGCAGCGCCTCGGCCTCGACCGCCTCGGCCTGCATCCGGTCGCGCTCCCGGGTCAGCTCCTCCAGCTCGACCAGCGCGCGGTCGGCTTCCTCACGACGGCGTTCCGCTTCGAGCGCCCGGGCGCGAGCGAGGCCGGCGACGCTGCTGCTGATCACCGCCGCGATAACGAAGGCGGCCAGGGCGACCCAGTTCTCCTCCTCGGCGATCGTGAAGCGGTGCAGCGGCGGGATCTGGAAGAAGTTGAAGGCGAGGGCGCTGGCAACCGAGGCAAGCAGCCCGAGGCGCAACCCCCAGACAATCGAGATGAGCAGGATCGCCGGCAGGTAGACGATCCCCAGCGAGACAACCGGCGCCACCGACTTGAGTGGATAGACGAGCAGCGTCCCGATCGCGACCGCGGCGAGTGTCGCCAGCAGTCCCAGCCAGATCGACGGAGGCTCGCTGCCCAGCCCCAGGGAGATGTTCCGGCGACGCATCGACCTCAGAGTAAGAGGACGCGGAGGTTGAATCGTCCCCCGACTTGGCGTAGACATCTTCTGACCGTGCAAAACGAGGAGGAGATCCCAGTGAACGCGAACAGTGAGCTCAAGGCCAAACACCGGTCGATGTGGGCGTCCGGCGACTACCCCTCGATGGTCGAGACCTTCCTGCTGCCGCTCGGGCCGCGGCTGGTCGAGATGTGCGAGATCGGGCCCGGCATGCGCGTCCTCGACGTCGCCGCCGGCACCGGCAACGCGTCGATCCCGGCCGCCGCGGCGGGGGCGAGCGTCGTCGCCAGCGACCTGACCCCGGAGCTGTTCGACGCCGGCCGCGCCCGCGCCGAGGCCGAGGGAGTCGAGCTCGATTGGGCCGAGGCCGACGCCGAGGACCTGCCCTTCGAGGACGCCAGCTTCGACGTCGTCATCTCCTCTATCGGAGTGATGTTCGCGCCCCACCACAAGGCCGCCGCCGACGAGCTGGTGCGGGTCTGCCGCCCGGGCGGCACAATCGGCCTGCTGAGCTGGACCCCGGAGGGAATGATCGGCGGCCTCTTCCGCACGATCGGGCCGTTCGCCCCGGCGCCGCCACCCGGCGCCCAGCCCCCACCGCTCTGGGGCGGCGAGGACCACCTGCGCGAGCTGCTCGGCGATCGCGTCGAGCTGGAGAAGCTCGAGCGCGATGTGCTCGAGGTGACCGCCTTCGAGCAAGCGGCCGACTTCGCCACCCACTTCAAGGAGCGCTACGGACCGACGATCGCCGCCCAGGCCAACGCGCGCAAAAACGAGCGCGAGGCGGAGTTCGAGCAGGCGCTGGACAGCTACTTCGAGGAGCAGAACCTCGGCAGCGCCGAGGACGCCCGCTTCGAGATGGAGTTCCTGCTCACGGTCGGACGCAAGCGAGCATGAGCTGAGCGGACAGCGGGGGTCGGTCGCACATAGTGCGATCATGCCGCCGATGAGATCTCGGTCAATCGTCTCCGCGGCGGTCACCCTTGCGATCGCCGTGGGGGTCGCGACGTCCGCCGTGGCGGCGCCGTCGACTCCGGCTGACGTTCAGCGCGGCCTCGAGCGCCTGGTCGCAGCCAAGGGCGGCCCGCCGGGAGCGATCGCGACGATCTACCGCGACGGCAAGCTGACCGTCTTGCGCGCCGGCCGCGCCAACGTCAAGCACAAAGGGGCGCCCGCCGCGACCGACCACATGCGGATCGCCAGCGTGGCGAAGGCCTTCAGCGGCGCCGTCGCGCTCAACCTGGTCCGCGCCGGCAAGCTCGGGCTCGACGACTCGATCACGCAGCGGCTCACGGGGATGCCGGCGGCATGGGGCTCGGTGACGGTGCGGCAGATGCTCAACCACACCAGCGGCCTTCCCGACTACACGCAGTCGAAAGGCTTCGCGAAGCAGGCGGAGAAAGACCCGCGCGGATTCGTCTCGCCGCAGAAGATCATCAGCTGGGTCAGCAACGACCCGCTCGAGTTCACCTCCGGCTCCAAGTACGAGTACTCGAACACCGACAACATCGTCATCGGCCTGATCGCCGAAGCGGTCACCGGCCAGCCTTACGGCAAGCTGCTCGAGCAGATCGTCTTCGGGCCGGCGAAGCTGCGCCAGACCTCGTTCCCGACCAAGGTCGCCCTGCCAAAGCCGTTCATCCACGGCTACCTCGTCGCCCCCGGCGAGCAGCCGGAGGACGCCTCGACCTTGCTCAGCCCGAGCGGCGCCTGGGCCTCCGGCGCGATCGTCTCCACGCCCAGGGACCTCAACACCTTCATCCGCTCCTACCTCGGCCTCAGGTTCTTCGATCGCGACCAGCAGCTCGAGCAGATGCGCTTCGTACCCGGCGGCGAATCGAGCCCGCCCGGGCCGGGCAAGAACTCGGCCGGCCTGGCGCTCTTCCGCTACCAGTCCAAGTGCGGGACCGTCTACGGCCACACCGGCAACTTCCCCGGCTACGTGCAGTGGGCGGCCGCCAGCGCCGACGGCAGCCGCGCCGTGACGACCTCGCTCAACATCCCCGCCCCGAGCGGCAAGCTGCTCGCTCAGCTGCGCGACGTGCAGGCCACCTCGGTCTGCGCCCTGCTCGGCAAGTAGAGTCGCGAGCGGCCTCGCCGGGCAGCGCTCAGCGTCGCCGTGGGTCCATCGCGCGGGAGATGACCACGCGCTGGATCTCGTTGGTGCCCTCGTAGATCTGGGTGATCTTGGCGTCGCGCATCATCCGCTCGACCGGGTACTCCTTGACGTAGCCGTAGCCGCCG
>Ga0164241_10000873_pt1 | contig 43526 bp, 37 predicted proteins | sample OricomyardsoilBY_FD_108780 | JGI IMG/M metagenome (GOLD analysis project Ga0164241, IMG submission 108780) | Backyard soil microbial communities from Emeryville, California, USA - Original compost - Back yard soil (BY) | ecosystem: Environmental > Terrestrial > Soil > Unclassified | place: USA... | reverse complement strand
CGGAGCAGAGGAACCCTGCGGCCCCAGCGATGTCGTCGGGTTCGCCCCAGCGGCCCGCGGGAATGCGCTCCAAGATTTGGCGGCTGCGGTTGGGATCGGCGCGCAGCGCTTCCGTGTTCTTGGTGGCGATGTAGCCGGGCGCGATGGCGTTCACGGTGACGTTCTTGCTGGCCCATTCGTTGGCGAGCGCCTTGGTGAGCTGGGCAATGCCGCCCTTCGACGCCGCGTAGCCCGGCACCAAAATGCCGCCTTGAAATGAGAGCAGCGAGGCGATGTTGACGATGCGCCCGCCGCCTTGCTCAATCATCAGCTTGCCGATGCTGCGCGAGAGCCGAAACGGCGCGGAGAGATTCACTTCGAGCAAGAAGTCCCAATCAGCGTCCGTGTAGTCGACCGCGGGTGAGCGGCGAATCGAGCCCGCGTTGTTGACGAGCAGATCGACGCGACCGAACGCGGCGACGGCCTCTCGCGCGAAGCCTTCTTGGGCGGAACGCTCGGAGAGATCGGCCGAAATCGCGACCGAACGCGGCCCGAATTTGCGGATCTCTTCACTCGTGCTTTGCGCTTCGTCACCGCGGCCGTGACAGATGACATCAGCTCCGGCGCGCGCGAGGCCTTTGGCGATCGCGGCGCCAATGCCCGTGCTCGAGCCGGTGACGAGCGCGACTTTGCCTTCGAGATTGAACCAATCGAGCGCCATGTCTTACTTCTTGCTCGCTTCCAGGCCAGAGCCGGCTTGATCGAAGCCCGGTTGCACGTTGACCACGCCGAATTGGCGATCTTCGACCTCGCGGTGCGCGGCCATCATCCAAATGAAATTGATGCTGTGACCTGGAGCTGCGACGTTCGGGTGGTAGCCCGCGGGCATCAGCACCGCGTCGCCGTCACGCACCAAGCTCACGAATTCAGGCTGATCCGGCTTCGTGTACACGAGCTGAATGCCGAAGGCGGGCGCGGGCATGTCGAAGTAGACGTACACTTCTTCGAGCAGTTGGGTGTGTTCGTGCGGCGGCCAGCTCGTCCAGTTGCCCGGTTGCGAGCGGGTGAAGCCGGCCAGGAGGCGGCCCGCGTTCACGTTCTTGCCGATGATGATGTTGAGATCGCGCGTCGTCGACGCGCCGCCCGCGGTGAACTTCAACGCCGTGTTCTGCTGGACCTCGGCGTAGCGCACGATCTGCAGTGGATAGTCACCCTCGACGTCTGCCGAGCATTCGACGAGATCGACTTCAGAGTCGGTCGAAACTTGCACCGCCGAGCCACGCGGCACGTAGATCGCGTCGTACGTGTCGAGTTCGTGCGGCGTGCCGTCGACGGAGATGCGACAAGCGCCCTTCATGCACAAGAGTGCGGTCTCGCGCTTGCCGGTTTCGAAGCTGACGCTCGGCGCGCTGCGGTCGAGTCGAACGCGACCGTAGGCGAGGTGCGCGAGGCTGCTGTTCTCGGGGGTCACGGAGATGACGCGGCCGAGTTTTTGGGCGGTTCCCGAGAAGATCAACTTTTGGGGATCGAGAATGACGTCGTTCATGGCGAGCTACTTTCGTCTATCGGCGGGGCCGAGAGTCTAGCCTAATTTGCACCAGGGTTGCCTTGCTCGGCGAGCAACGTTCGTGATATTTCCGGGCGCGAAAGACAGGCGAATCAATGATGAGAATTCGATTCGGATTGGTGTTTTCGGTGACGGTTTTTCTCGGAACCTGTGTGGCAGTTGCGCTCGCTGCGCCGCCCGCGCCCGGGGCTCCGAAACCTGCGGAGGCAAAGCCCGCGGGTGCCAAGCCTTTGGAGGCAAAAGCAGCCGCCCCAGGGGGAAATCTCGTCGTGATCACGGTCGCGAATCCATCGTCGTTTGCGCGCGCTCGAGAAACCATCGCGCTTTCGGGGACGGAGCTCACGAAGATCGCGCCCGGCTTCGAGCTGAAGAAGGCGCTGGTGGTCGATGCCGGCGGTCGCCCGGTCCTTTCCCAGCTAGTCGACATGAGCGGCGATGACGAGCCTGACGACTTGGTGTTCCAAGCCGACTTTGCGCCAGGTGAAGTCAAGCGTTTCAACGTGCGCCTGGGTGAGCGCCCTCATGCGGTCGCTGCCCCGGAATACAAGGTTTACGGTCGCTTCGTGCGCGAACGCCATGACGACTTCGTGTGGGAAAACGACTTGGTCGCGCACCGCATGTACGGACCCGATTTGGAGACTTTCGCCAAGGATCCGCTGGTCTCGAGCGGTATCGATACGTGGGCAAAGCGCACCAACAAGTTGGTCGTCAACGAGTGGTACATGACTGACGACTACCACCAGGATGCCGGGCAGGGCGCTGACTTCTACGGCGTCGGTAAGTCACGCGGTTGTGGCGGGCTCGGTGTTTGGGCAGGCGGAAAGCTGTACACCTCGCGCAACTTCACTCGTTCGCGCGTCCTCGCCAACGGCCCGATTCGGCTCGTTTTCGAGCTCGACTATGCACCTTGGGAGATCCCGGGCGGCGTGCACGTGAGCGAGACCAAGCGCGTCATTCTGGACGCTGGCACGCCGTTCAATCGTTTCGAGAGCACATTCGCCGGTGCCAAAGGTCCGCTCTCGGTCGGCATCGGTATCGCCAAGCATCCCGGTGGAGCAGTTCAAACCGACGCAGGCTCGAGCTCGATGCGCGTTTGGGAACCAGTCAAAGACACCAAAGGCACCGCCAGTGGCAACCTCGGGTGTGCCGTCGTGTTGAGCCCAGGCGCGCGGCTCGATGCGCAAGCGACTGACCTCGACTACCTCGCGGTCACACCCGCGGATGCGGCGGGCCACGTGGCCTATCGCGTCGGTTCCGCGTGGGATCGCGCAGGGCACGTGCGCGACGCGGCCGCTTGGGCAAAGACGGTGGAGAGCCTCGCGGCCCGAGCCGCGCTGCCGCTGCAAATCCAGCTCGCGAAACCTTAGCGGCCCTGACTCCGTGCGTTCAACTCTTCGAGCTCACCGGGCGCAAAGCTGAAGCGCTCGGTGCTTTCCTCGTTCCTTGCAACGTTCAATTGCAGCATGAGGGCTGCGGCACTCGCGTCGCCAGCGGAGCGTGCCTTTTCGAGGTACGCCACCGCCGTTCCGAGTGCCGCGCTTGCCCGACGCGCGTTGCCTTCAGTCAACGCGCGTCCAGCTTCAATCAATTGCTCGCCGACGTGCTGCTTCCAGAGTAGTGCGGCCATTACCGCATATTACATCGAGAAGCAGGCGCCCAGGGCGTCGTTTTCTGCCTGACAGCCGTCACCCGGGAAGACGCCGATGCCATCCAAACACACCCAGTTGGCTGGATCGGAGGAGAGGCCTGCAGTGCAGACGTTGAGCGCAGTGTTTTGATCCAAACAGTACGGATAAATATCGTTCACGAACTGCGTAGTGCCGAGACACGAGGTGACGCAGTACTCGAACGTGGGTTGATCGGCGCAAGGTGCTTGCGAGCTAGCGCGACACGCGAGCGCACATTCACTCTGCGCGGCTTGGTCGGCGCCGCAACGCCGTGAGCTCGCATCCACGTTGATCGTGGTCGGCTTGCCGTTGTCGGGCGACAACGTCCAGCTCAGCTTGTCGCGATTGCCAAAATCGACGCCAAACGCGAAGTCATGCTGTCCGGGCATGAAGCGCGTGGGGCGCTGGTTCTTGCTGTCCTTCGCGAGCTTGTTCTTCGCGCCGTAAGGTACGGCGACACTCACGCCGTTGTCGTTCCGATAGCCAAAGAACGCGGTGAGCGTGCCTTGAGGATTCGGCGCGACGCAATCGAACACCGGCTTGAGCGGCTCTTGCCCGCCCTTCTTTTCGGCCTTGTCGAGGAACGGCAAGAAGGCGTTGGGGCGAACGTACAGGCTGTAGTCCTTGCACGACAGACCGCCGAAGTAGTCGACGCCTGCAACATAGGTTTGCCCACAGTCTTCGATCAGGATTGGTCCGCCCGAGTCGCCGAAGCAACCGTTGGCGTACGGGGCTCTGCCATCGGTCTTGACGATGTTCGCGCGATGAGCTGCGTCGTTCAGGCCTGGATTGGGATCTTCGGGATGATTGTCGGCGAGGGTGGGCGAGCCGAGCGTGCGGGTCTTGCCGGTGCGCTGCACGCGCCCGCCTGCGCCGGTCGTGGGAGTAGGTGCGCTGTTGGCGCCCCAGCCCGAAATCGTGACCTCCTGATTCACCTTCAACTCGCGACGTGAGATCGGTAGCGGCGCGAACGGCAACTTGCGATCGAGATACACCACACCGAGATCCGGATAGAACTGCTCGGCATTCCAATCCGGATGTTGTTCGAACGAATCCGCTTGTGCCCAATTGGAAGGCTGGCCCGGAGCGGGTGGCAGCATGCCATTCGGACCGGGGCCGAGCTGGCCGAAATCAGCCTCGAAGTTGTCCCCGAAATACACGAACAGCTGATCGGCAAAGACGTTTTGCAGACAGTGCGCCGCGGTCACCACGACGCGTGAGGCGAAGTAGGTGCCGGAGCAAGTGCGCGTACCGAGCGAGCCGTTCGAGTTGATTACACTGGCATACAGCATGACCACTTGATCGCGTCCGCCAGTCTTGGCGGGCCCGATGATCGCTTCGCTCGAGGAGCCCACGGTCGGATCGCCCCCGTCAGCGCCTGCTCCACAAGCTGCAACTACCATCCCGCTGATGAGAACCGAACCGAGTGCGCGTAGCTTCATGCGATATCCTTCCGAATTTGGTTTGCCGAAAAATCATGAACATAGCTCGGAAGAGCCGAGTTCGGCTACCCGATCTCGCACTCTCGCGTACGAATGCGCGACATGTGCAGGTGAGTGCACAACTCGGAGCGCGTGGTGCACGTGATGCGCAGCACATGGCTATCACGTAGTAAACGCCGAGTGATTGAGGCGCTCGCTCGTGAGAGCTGTCGTGCGTGAGTGCGCGCTTGCCGTGTGCTGCCTTCATGGTGAGTGTGCGTGTGTGCTCAGGCGCGCGGTTCGTGTGTACTGATTTCGCGCGTCTAGCGCGTGTCGAATTGGGACCGCGGCATGCTCGAAGTAAGACGCCGAGTCAGGTGTAGGAAACTGGCGCCGTGCGGAACGGCCCGCGTTTTCTGGCCTTTGCGCTCAACTTCTAGGTTGGCCCTGCGTTTGCACTAATGGCCAATCGTGGAAGCACTCGAATTCGACGCGAACGCGCTACTTGAACGGATTGCAAGCGTGCTGGGCGATTGTCTGGCGGTTGGCTCTTTGAACCGCAAGACGGGCGCGCTCAGCGCGTCGCTGCCGCGCGCGGAACTCTGGGCTGCGGCTCTTTCTCGCGCTGCAGCGGGTACAGGCGCTGTGTTCCCGGGTGTGCGCTTGGCCGCCGTCGCTGCGGTGCTCAACAACGTTTCCGACGGTAAGCATCGCGCTGCGCAGCTCGAGCACGTCTCGCTCTCCGCGGAGAACTCGCGCATCGTTTTTCAACGTTGTCCGTGGGACGAGCGCGATGTGCTGTTCGTGATTCTGCCCGACGACGGTGGCGCCGAGACGAACTTTGCCCTGTTTCGACTGGTGCTCGAGTCGGTGCGGCGCGACGTAGCCATCGTTCGCGCTCCGCGCGTCGAAGATCGTTGCTGGAACTGAGCAGGCGCGGCAAGCTTCCCTTTTTTCGGTGTGGGAACGCCGGTAGCGCAGCTACGGTTCGAATTCGAGAACGTCCGCGCTGGAGCGCGTCTTGGGCGCATCGCTCACGATGATACCTGCGGCCGTTCGTAGGACGTTCAGCTCGGGAATTGTCGTCCGGTGACGGCCACGCTCCTTTTGCGCCGAGCAAGGCACATTTCGGCCAGAATCTCAGTGTCGAACCGGAACAATCATCGGCTCGTGCACGATCCGGACGTGTGTCTGTCCCTGCAGTTGGTGAAAAGTTCTCTCTCTCGTCCGCGCCGCCGAAGGCTGGGACTGATGAGGCGTGTTTCGTGACCATCAACCAATGAAACACGATAGCGCGACGACGAGCGTCGGCTCGAATTCGCGAATTCGCATGTGCACGCATTCGGCAGCTCGCTGCGCGAGCGGAACTGCGATTCGATGCACCAACCCGCCGGGGTGTCGGAATCCGCGCGCGATTACAACGCTGTCACTCGCGAAAGCGTGCTGCGACAGTGATAGTACTTTTTCGAGCGCTCGGGCTGTCAGTGCACAATAACGAGCAGTGTTGTCGAACCAGACTCTGCACCTGCTGCAGTGCGCGATCGACTCATCCCTCGGTTTCCGTTGGTTGCTTCACAGGCGTTTCAGTTTCGAGAAATGGTCAGGTTTTGTCAGGAATTTGCGGGTTTTGTTCGGGTCGGTGTGTGTCTTTCGCACTGACGGATCTCGCCGTGTGTTCGTGCGCGATAGCGGGGCATCACTCTTCGGAGATGTGCACAGTCGAGCACTCGAGTGTACATGGCGAGTGTCGACAGCGGATGTCGCTCTCGAATGTATGCAGATGTGCTGGACGTGCGCCAAGGTCGATGTTACATAACCGTTGGTAGAAGTTGGAAGAGCGCGTGGGATGGCCCGCGTGCGGAGGAGCAGGGTTGTGGGTTGAGTGGCCCGACGTTCGTCGGAGCACTCGAATTGGCGTGGCGGCATTCGTCATTCCAAGCGGCGCACGTGCGCTCGCGCCCACAGGGTGTGGATTCGGGAGCTGACGAGATTCGCCATTTATCGGCGGAAAACGGTGCGGTGCGCGTTCACTTAGATAACGCGCGGTGTTTGACGTTTGTTCTATTGAAAGGACCACCCAGTGAAAGAAGTCTTGAGGTACATCTTCGACCGCAAACGAGCCTACAACCGTTTACCGCTCTTCGAGTGGATGCGTGATGAACAGCTGAGTGCGCGACAGCGCTTGGCCTTTTATCCTTGTATGGCGCACTTCATCCTGAGCTTCGGTGATCTGAACAAGTTCGTACTGCGTGAAGAGCGTCCCGGCGATACGTTTCAGGACATGGTCAACGCGCACACTGCGGAAGACGACCATCACTGGCCCTGGTACTTGGAAGACTTCACCAAACTCGGCTTCGACGCAGAAATGCGCGGGACTGATTGGATGAATTTCTTGTGGGGTGAAGAGACCAAGCAGAACCGGATCCTGCTCGCGCGTCTCACCTCGCTCATCAAGATGACCAATAGCATCGAGCGACTGGTGGTGATCGAGGCGATCGAGGAGACCGGTAACGTGCTCTTCAGCACCATGCTGCCGCTCGCGCTCGCGGTGGAGAAGGAAATCGGGCAGCAGCTCCGCTATTGCGGTCCGTTCCATTTCGAGCTCGAATCGGGCCACGCGGTCGGGGCGGATCACCGCGCGCTCGTCAGCGTCAGCCTCGACGAGAACGCGCGTGCACGCTGCCGCTGGATGATCGACGAGGTCTATTCGGCCTTCGAAGGCTGGACTCACGAACTGCTGCGCTACGCGCGCGCACACCCGCTGCCGGCCGAGCGCACCGTGCCGGACGACTTCTCATCGTCGACTTGGCGGATCGGCGCGCCGCTCGAGAACGAAGACGCCGAGGACGAGCGCAAACTGGGCTGAGTCACCTAAACTCAGACATCGACACGCGTGCCACGCGCGATCGCGATCTCGTTGGGACTTCCGTCGTAGAAGTCTCAGCGAGACTGCGCGCGAGCGATGGTCTCCAACATTCGCGGGATCGCCACCGAAATCAGGATGCCCAGGTTTGCTCGCTTGTTGTCGACCAGGATGCCTTGCAGCAGCGCTCCGTGGTTGACCACCGCCACTGTGTGGTTGCCTTCCATATCGAGCAAATAGTAGCGAGCGAGCGGCGGGAAGTTCGAATCCGTGAGCGAACTCTCGAGCTCGGTCGTGATGCGCGTGAATAGCGCGACCGCCACCGGCTGCTGATTGAAGCCCGCTAGAGACAGGCCAGCGCTGCGCTCCCAGATGTCGGTTGCGACGAGGCCGTCGCGAAGAACGTTGCGGAGATCTTGAACGGCTGTGTCGAGGATTTTGGTGTCGATCATGGGTTCTTTCCGAGAAGAGTATTGGGCGCGCTCACGTTGAAGGGTGAACGAATCAGAGCTTGCGCACGGTGATTTCCAAAGCTTCCTTGAGTTGCTCGAACGCCCGAGAAGAGAGCGGCTCCGAGCCAACGGTGCCGAGACAAAAACCGCCGCGCTCGTTGCGACTTTCGACCCACGACATCATGTTGTTGCCGAGCCAGAGCGCACCGGCAGTGGCGTCGATTCCAGGGATCATGCGCACCGAGACCAACGCGGACAGCAAGGGGCCCACGAGCGAGACGTGCGCCTCGGAGATGCCGTGTGCCGCGAGCGTGAGCCCGTTGTCATCGGCGATGAAGGCACCCGTGCAGCGCTGATGATCCAGCGTCCACGCCAGCAGCGCGTCTACACAATCAGACGGATTGTCCGAGGTGAGAACCAGCTTGGGCGCGGGGAACTGTGACTTCAGCCGCGTCGGCGGAGGCACGCTGATCGCGCGCGGTGACGCTTCTGCCACCGGCGCTGCGGCGGGCGCACGCGCGGGTGGAGGGATGGGTCGCGCCGCCGAACTCGCGTTCGCGATCTTGAAGGTCTGCACGGCTGCCCGCGGCGCGCTGGCCCGGGCTAGCAACTGCGCAACGCTCGCGGCGTCAGTCCACGAGACGGATCGGGCCGTCATCTTCTCCTCCTTCCTGAACGCCGAGGCGTTGTTCGATTTCTGCCGCCAAGCTGTCGAAGACCGCGGCCACCGCGGGGGCGCGGCGGCTCAGCAAACCGAGCGGCACGCCCGCGCGGCTCGCCTGCAAGAACGTGCTGTCACGAGGGATCGCGGTGTCGAAGACGCTGTCGCGGTAAAGCGACCACAGCTCCTCGAGTGACGCGAGTATCACCGGATCCTTGAACGAGCTCATGTTGCACACGACTCCGAGCAAGGAGCAAGAATCGCCCGCGTCGCGCAGCTGTGCGAGCAAGTCCAAGAGGCGCGGTAGCGAGCGCAGCGCGAGCGGCTCGCATTGCGCAACTGCAATCACGCTGTCCACTGATTCGAGCGCGAGGCGAGTCATGCCGCCGAGTCCGGCAGGAGTGTCGAACAACACGGCGTCATACTCGGCTTGGCTGCGATCGACGATGCGGCGCAGAATGTCGTTGTCTCGCGCGCACTTCGATAAATCGTCGATGGCCAGCGTGTCGACGAAGCCCATCGGTAGAATCTGCAACTCGGGTAGGCGTGTCTTCACCACCTCAGGGAGATCGCGGCCCTGGGCGAGGCTGGCGGCGAGCCCCGCGCGATCGCTCACGCCGTCGAGCGAGAGACCGATCGCTCCTTGCGGATCCGTGTCTACGAGGAGCGTTCGCGTGCCTCTGCGCGCGAACGCGAAAGCACAGTTGAGCGCTGTGGTGGTCTTTCCCACACCGCCTTTCAGGCTTGTAAATGCGATAGACAGTGTCATTTGGGATACCCTAACTTGCGGAGTTGCTCCAAATTGGCTCGCACGAGGTGCGAGGTGGGGTCGAGCTCGGAGAGGCTGACGAGCGCGCGCGCGGCATCGTCGTAGTTGCGACCCATCATCGAACGGCGCGCTTCTTCGTTGAGTTGCCGAATACGTTCGGCGAGTTGCTCGGGCGTGGCCAACGAGGCCTCGAGCTGCGTCGCGGAAATCGGCGGCGGCTGCGAAACGAGCCCTTCGTCGATCCGCCGCAATGAGTCGAACACCAGCTCTTGCAGGCCCTTGAAGATGGTGCGCTCTTTGCGTGAGCCGTGCGCGCTGCTGACACGCGCCCGCATTTCCGGGCGAATCAAGCGGGCGAAGGCGTCTTCTCCGACACCCAGCGCGTCGAAGGCCGTCCACACTTCGCCGTCTCGGACTTCGATGATTCCCGCGTCGCCGCCCTCACGGCTGAGCACGAGCACGTGCGAGCCGCCGGACATGCAAATCATTTGTAGGAAGTCTACCGGGGCGAAGTTCACGTGCGGTGGTGTCGACGGCCGCCCTTGGGCGCGCGCCATCACGACCAACGTTTCTTCGGCGATGGGATGAGTCGTGCGCGTCACGCCGGGGGGCTCCGGCAGCTCTTGGTCCTCGTTTGCTACCAAAACCAAGCCTTTGGTGCGCGCGAGCAGTCGTTCGATGGCGTCTTCCGGGGCGTCTTCCAAAGGAGAATAGAAGATCAAGCCAACGCTCGGCGCGTCCATGAGCACTTGATCGAGCTCGTGCCAGCTCGCGGCTCCGAGCGCGCTCATCGACGTTTGATCTGCGATGATTCGAATGCAGCGCATGCGCTCGCGCAGCACGGGATCGGCGACCACTGCTAAAACCATTTCGATTAGCGGCTTTCGAAGTCGAGATCTTTCTGCGCACGCCGCAGCATCACCTGTGCAGATTTGTCGCCCGGACGCAGTTCGTCGCAGCTCGTGAACGCCGCGACCGCATCGGCGAAGCGACGTTGAATGTAGGCCGCGGTACCGCGCGCGAACTCGTCTTTGTACCTGCGGTCGCTCTCCGTTTCGACCGGTGGGGGAGCGCCCACGCTGCGCGCCGTGTCCGGCGCGGGCTCGTCATCGGGAGGTAGATTGATGTCGAGCGTCGCGGGCGCCTCCACGCGCGCTGCGATCGTGTGCAGCCCCGAGCGCGTCTGCGCGGCCTCTGCGCTGGGCGGCGGCGCGTCGGCCTTGCGGTACAAACCCACCAAAACCTGCAAGGTTTTGAGCTGCCCGAGCGGGCACATCTGAGCGATGTCGCCAAATGTCGAGTTGCCGTCGATGTAGCGCGAAACCAACACCACATCCGGCGAACGCGGCACGTTCACCGCCATTTGCTGGGCAACTTGATCGAGCCCGCCGAGTCGCTTGGCATACGCGCCGATCAAGAATTCCTTGATCTGATCGATGCTCTTCTGCAGCTCCGCGCTGTCCGGAGAATCCGCGCGCGCGCGGTACAGCACGGCGAGCGCCTCTTCGTAGCGACGCTCGCGCAGGAGCACCAAGACGTCCGCCCGCACCAACGCTGCGCTCGCGTCACGCTCTGAGCTCACTGCAGCTGCCAAGTCACTCCGCTCCGCAACGCGCATAATGCAACGATAGTACTCTCGCGTGGCAACATTGCGCTAGGGGCATCCATGGACAGATCGCTACTTCAGTAACGAGTGATTCGAACGGTCGTGCTTACAATCGAATTAAGAGACTCACTCCGTGGAGTTGTAGCGAGTCACGTGGCGAAACTCGCCGCAGCTGGATCGGTGTGCAGCCCTGTCGACTTTCGCGGGGCTGCTTCGCTGCGTTCGAGGATGATCTCGAATCACTCGTGAAACACGCGCTAGAGCGTGAGCAACGGATCGCGATCGCGATCGGAAATCAGCACTTCGAGTTGCTCGTTCGCCAGACTCCGCAAATTGCGCGCGAATTCTGGCAAGAAGCCGCGCTCGGTGTGCGTGTGCTCCGATAGAATCACGCTCGAGCCGACGCGCAATTTTGCGAGCACGTCATGGTGGCGCATTTCGCCAGTGACGAACAGATCAGCGTGCGGCGCCTTTTCGAACAAGCTGCCACCTGCGCCCGCGCAAACCGCAATGCGGGCGATCGGCGCACCCAAGCTATGTGCACTGGCAGTTGCGACGCGCACGCTCGGCAACGCGAGGTGTGCTTTCAAGCGCGCAACCGCTTCCCCTAGCGAGATCGGCGTGTCGAGTTGCAAGAGCCGCCCAGCGCCGACGTTCGAGCGTGGCGGTGTCGACAACGGGTATACGTCCCACGCCGGTTCTTCGTACGGGTGATGAGCCGCGATCACGCGCGCCAAACCTCTGATGCTCGACGCAGGACAGCGCATCTCGAGCCGCGTTTCAGATACGAACTCGAGTTTACCGCGTTCGCCCACGCGCGGTTCCGCAGCTTCATTGCCGAAAAAGGAGCCGCGCCCTTCGAGCTCGTAGCTGCATTCGGAATAGTTTCCGATGCGGCCTGCGCCGAGTTCGCGCGAAAGTGCGCTGCGGAGCTCGGCGACGTTCGCTTCCGGCACGAACACCACGAGCTTGAACTCCTCCGCAGACTTCGCCGCGGGCGTCGTGATTGCCGACGAGCGACCCGCGCCGAACGCGCGCGCGAGCCAATCATTCACGCCGTTTTCCGTCGCGTCGAGCGCAGTGTGAGGCGAATAGACGGCGAGTTTTTCCGCGAGCGCGCGAAGCAGCACACGCTCTTCCGGCGAACGTGCTCGCAGCCGCTTGAGGCCGCGGAAGAGCGGCGGATGATAGGCAATGATCAGATCCGCCCGGCGCTCGATCGCTTCCTCGAGAACGGGCTCAGTCAGATCGATGCACAGGAACGCGCGCTCGATCGGGCGTGTGGCGGCGCCGAGCGGTTCGAGCAATAGGCCGGTGTTGTCCCAGTCCTCGCTCAGGTGGAGGGGGGCCAGCTGTTCGAGCAGCGCGATCGCTTCCGCCAACGTTCGACTCATGCGCGGCAGCATAGCGTGCCGGCGCGCGCGCCAGCGCCGGCGATTTTTCGCGCGGATCAGTCGCCGAAGCGAATATTGGCCGAGGAAGATTGTGACAGTCGTTGGCGCGTGAGCGAAGCCGGGTACTCCAGCAGCAGGCCCTCGCTCGGCACGTTCATCAGCAAACGCTCGAGGTCCTTGGCGGACGCGGGCCGCTCGGCGGCGCGCTTTTTCAGGCACAGCATCACCGCCAGATCCAACGCTTCGGGGATTTGCAGATCGGGACGAGCCACGCGCAGCGGGCGCGGGATTTCGCGTTGATGTAGCTCTAGTAGCTCGCGGCGATTGCGCCCGCGAATCGGCAAGTCACCGGTCAAGGCTTCGTACATCAGCACGCCGAACGCATACAGATCCGTGCGCGGGTCGACGGGGGCACCGATGCATTGCTCGGGCGCCATGTATTCGGGCGTGCCGAGCGTGTAGCCGTCTTGCGTCAACGATTCGGACTCGCCCAGTTTGCTCATGCCAAAGTCCAGCACCTTGATCGCGCCATCTTCACAAATGAAGATGTTTCCAGGCTTCAAGTCGCGGTGCACGATGCCCAATTGGTGCGCCGCGCTGAGCGCGTGGCAAACCTGAATGAACATCGGGATGCCGAACCCCGGAGCCACCGGGCCCTGCGCTTTCAGTCGCTGGGCGAGGCTCATGCCGTGCAAGAGCTCCATCACGACGTAGATCGAGCCGTCCGGCATTTGATCGAGGTCGAGCGTCTTTACGACGTTGGCTTGCTCGATCGAGCCCTGCACGCGAGCTTCGCGGCGCAGCCGCGCGATTTCGGAGGCATCTACCGCGGCCGCACCGCGAAGCACTTTGATGGCGACTTTCGCGCCGATGCCGACGTGCTCGGCCGCGTACACGGCGCCGATCCCACCCGACCCGATGCGATGCAAGATTCGGTACTTGCCGCCCAGGGTTTCGCCCGCCAAATCACCGGCCGCGTCGCGAAAGTGACCGCGGGCTTCCAAACCGCGTTCCAGCGCGGCAATACGGTTTTTCTCGAACACGCGCGAGGCGCGCTCCTCTTCGACTCGCTCGGTGAGTCGGCCGATCGCCGCCCCGGCCCCCATGCCGATCGCGGTGGCGATGACAGCGCCCAAATGGCTGCCAGTGGCCAGCAATGCGGCGCCGCAACTCAGGCCGCCAGAGGCCGCGCCGAGGGCCACGCGGTGCTTTCGGGGCGCCGCCCAACGCACTCGGTACCGGCATTCACTGTCGCCTTTGGCCAAGCACACGTCGTGCTCGATGGTGGCCTCTCCCAGGCCCCAAATCCGCGGCATCGAGCTGAGCTCGGCGCGTCGGGTCATGCAGAGCAGCGGGTCGGTTTGCTCGGCTTCCAGCTCCGGCCTCGGGCGATAGACGATTTCCGCCTTGTCGCGCTCGAGCTGAATCAGCTCGTACGCGCCGACGCGGGTCGACTCGGCCGAGTTCGCGGCCAAGTAGCGATAGGCATCCTCCGGTACGGACGCGACGCGCAATAGTCGCACGTACGCCCCTAAGGTTTCCGGATGGGTCATCCAGCTGCCACGACTCGAAAGCGCGTCATCGCCGAGCGCGGTGGCCAGCGCGCTCAACGTGCGGCGTGTCGCAGCGAGCGAGAGCCACGCCGAATCGTCGTCGACCAGTGTGGGCGGAACGCCAACGGTGGCGAGTAACGTGCGCACGGCACTGTCACCGCGCTCGTCGCGCAAGCGCAACAAGTAGGGCTTGAGCAGCGTGATGCGCAGTTCTTCGCGACCCGCGCCGGCAGCGGGTGGCAGTGTGCGCTCGACACGAGGAGTCCGCGGCGAGCCGTTCAAGCTCTTTCCTCGGACGATATCTTTGGCGCGCGCCGCATGCTGATGAGCGATCTTAACACCCAGTCCTGGGAGCCGCTGTTTGGGTCAGCCCTCAGGGTTACAAACGGCAGCATAGCTTCTGCCAGTAGTCCCGCCCTTGAATGAAACCGCTTTTTTCATGCGAAAGCGCTGTTGCGGTCTGGCCCGCGACGGCCGAGTGGCCAAGGCCTGCGGGCAGACCACTTTCGCCATTTTGCTGAACGGGCGCGGAGCTTTACGGGCGCCTGGAGTTGGCACAATCTTCCGCCACGGCCGCAGCTGTCCAGGCTCGCGAGTCATCCAGGAAGAACAACAACATGCAGCTCGGAATGGTAGGTCTCGGTCGGATGGGTGGGAACATGGTCCGACGTTTGATGGACAACGGCCATCAATGCGTCGCCTTCGACGTGTTCGCAGAAAGCGTGGCCAAGCTCGCTGCAGAGGGCGCAACGGGCGCCAATAGCCTGGCGGATTTCGTAGCGAAGCTTTCGACGCCGCGCGCGATCTGGCTGATGGTCCCCGCAGCGCACGTCGACTCGACGATCGCGCAGCTGGTCCCGCTGCTCGAGCCCGGCGATATCCTCATCGACGGCGGCAATTCGCACTACCAGGACGATATCCGCCGCGCGCAGGAGATCGTGCCCAAGGGCCTGCACTACGTCGACGTGGGCACCAGCGGCGGCGTTTGGGGGCGCGAGCGCGGCTACTGCATGATGATCGGCGGTGAGACCGAGGTCGTGCAGCGGCTCGACCCGATCTTTCGCACGCTGGCGCCGAGCATCGATAGTGCGCCGCGCACCGCGGGCCGCCCCGAGGGGAAAGGCACTGCCGAGCACGGCTACTTGCACTGTGGTGCGGTCGGCGCGGGTCACTTCGTGAAGATGGTGCACAACGGCATCGAGTACGGAATCATGGCGGCGTACGCCGAGGGGCTCAACATCTTGCACCACGCCAACGCCGGCAAAGGCGTGCGCGCCAACGACGCAGAAACGAGCCCGCTCAAACACCCCGAGCACTACCAATACGATATGGACTTGGGCGAGATCACCGAGCTCTGGCGGCGCGGCAGCGTGATCAGCTCATGGCTGCTCGATCTCACCGCTGCGGCCTTCAGCAAGAGCCCGGGGCTCGCCGAATACTCGGGTCGCGTGGCGGATTCGGGTGAGGGGCGCTGGACCATCCAAGCAGCGGTCGATGAGTCAGTCCCCGCGCACGTACTCACTGCGGCGGTTTACGATCGCTTCAGCTCGCGCGGTGAGGCTGATTTTGCGAACAAGATTTTGTCGGCGATGCGTTTCGGCTTCGGCGGCCACGTGGAGAAGAAAGGCTGAGTCATGCCCGAGGCACAAAGCGACGCATTCGTCTTGTTCGGCGCCACCGGCGATCTCGCGTACAAGAAAATATTTCCCGCGCTGCACTCGATGATCAAGCGCGGGCACCAGACCGGCGTCGTGGTCTGCGTTTCGCGCGGTGGCTCGAGCCTGGAGAAGTTACGCGAGCGCGTGCGCGAAAGCGTCAAAGAATTCGGCGGCGGTGTGGACGAAACCGCGTTCCAGACCTTGTGCAAGAGCCTGCGCTACGTCGACGGTGATTACCGAACCCCCGAGCTATTCGGCAAGATCCGCGACGCGCTGGGTGACGCCAAAAATCCGCTGTTTTACCTGTCGATCCCGCCCAGCGTATTTCCGGAAGTGGTCGAGTTGCTCGGCTCGACGGGCTTCTCCAAAGCCTCTCGCGTCGTCGTCGAAAAGCCGTTCGGGCGCGACCTCGCTTCTGCCAAAACGTTGAACAAGACGTTGCAGAGCGTGTTCAAAGAGTCGTCGATTTTTCGAATCGACCACTTCCTCGGCAAGGAGCCGGTGCAAAACCTGCTCTACTTCCGTTTTGCAAATTCGCTGTTCGAGCCGATTTGGAACCGCAACTACGTGGCCAGTGTGCAGGTCACGATGGCAGAGTCATTCGGCGTCTCGGGTCGCGGTCGCTTCTACGAAGAAGCAGGCGCCATCCGCGACGTCGTGCAAAACCACTTGCTCGAAGTGGTCGCGTTCTTGGCCATGGAACCGCCGCCCGCGGGCGACCGCGAAGCCCTGCGCGACGAGAAAACCAAAGTCTTCAAAGCGATCCGTCCGCTCACTCCCGATCACATCGTGCGCGGCCAATTTCGTGGCTATCGCACCGAAGAGGGCGTCGCGCGCGACTCGACGGTCGAGACCTTCGCGGCGCTGCGCTTGCACATCGATTCTTGGCGTTGGTCCGGCGTGCCGTTCTACGTTCGCACCGGCAAGAATTTGCCGGTCACCGCGACGGAAGTGTTGGTCGAGTTCCATCGGCCACCGCATCAAGTGTTTTCCGAGCCGCTCGCCGAACGGGCCAACTACGTGCGCTTCCGCCTTGGGCCGGACTTCGCAATCGCCATCGGCGCGCGCGCGAAGCACCCGGGTGAAGCCATGTCCGGCGATAACGTCGAGCTTTACCTCTCCAACCAAACCGCGACCGAAATGGGCGCTTACGAACGCTTGATCGGCGACGCCATGAAAGGCGACGCCAACTTGTTCGCCCGTGAAGATGGCGTGATCGCCGCTTGGCGCATCGTCGAACCCATCCTCGGCAACGCCGCGCCCATCTACGAGTACGAAAAAGGCACTTGGGGCCCGGGCGACGCCAATCGCCTGCTCGCCCCCGGCAGCCGCTGGCACGATCCGGTCAAGACACCCAAACCCTGAACTTAATCCCTCAGGGTTACGTTGCGCACTCGAGCTCCACTTCGCCCGCACAATCTGGCGGAGTGGAGTTTTTATTTTTGGGTTTGATGGTCACGCGCTACGACACGACCGTCATAGCCTTCGGCGTCGCGGACGACCTCCTGCGGATGCAGCTGTAGTCCGTGCACCCACTCTGACCAAGAGATCCTGCTGCGCGGCACAGGTTTGGCTCATGGCCCGCAGAAATCCCGCATTTTTCCGGCCGCGCGCCAGGGGGCGTCGTTGGCACGGAGCGTGCTCCAAATGGGGGTGGACTACTTTGCCAGGAGCTTGAACTATGCGCGCTTTCTCGACTCTGACTTCGCTGTTGGCCCTCGCATCGCTACTCGTGCTGCCCGGTTTGGCGCACGCCGAAAAGACCTGCAGCACGGACGCCGACTGCGTGAAGGGTTGGACGTGCCATGACAGCGGGACTCTCGATTGCGCGACTCCGCCCTGTGCCTCCGGCGAAAAGTGTGAGCCGCAGCCCGCCGACTGCCCGTCCTACAAGTCTTGTCAGCCCGAACCATGTCACGCGGACAGCGACTGCGCGGAGGGCATGGTCTGTTTTAGTTATACGAGTTACAGCTGTCCAGCGTCTGCGTGCGCGTCGGGCCAAGAGTGCCCGCCGGATCCAGACTGTCAAAGCAAGACGAGTAGCGTGTGTGCGCCGCGCTACGCGCTGCCGTGCGCCGCTGCCAGCGATTGCGGCGCCGGTTTCCGATGTGAGTCGACCGAGCTGTGCGAGTGCAGCGGCGGAGGCCCAGCGCCTGGCGGCAACGGGAGCAGCGACGAGAGCGGTGCGAGTGCCGGCAGCGCCTCGACGTCAGTCTCAGACAGCTGTACCTGCGAACCGTCGAAAGAAAAGTCTTGTCACGCCGACCCGGTGAAATGCACCACCGACGGCGACTGCATCGCGGGCTGGAGTTGCGCGACCTTCACTTCGGACGCTACCTGCGTCGGTACCGCACCTGCTCAGGGCGGTGCTCAAGGCGGTGCAGCTCCAGCCCCGGACTGTCCGGCTCCGACCGAGATCAAGGAATGCGTCCCGCCCTACTACTCGCTAATCGGGGATTCCCGCGGTGTCAGTCATGATTTGGGCGGCTCCACGTCGGGTTTCGGACAAGAGGCGTCAGGCGGCGTGATTCCGCCCACTGCTGACAACGGCAGCGACAAGGGCACTGGCGATGGCGACTCGACCTCGAGTGCGGGCTGCACCGTGACCCATGGCGGCAGCAAGACGAGCTCTACGCTCGCCTTGTTTGGCTTGCTCGGAGTGCTGAGCGTGCTGCGTCGTCGTCGCGCGCCCTGAATCCACGTGTCTGGTCGGGGAGCGCGCAAATGCGGTTTGCGCGCTCCGGCCAATTCGACGAGAACGCGCGCTCCGTCAAAGCTGATGCTCTAGTGACGCGGCTGCGCCCGGCGATTCATGCATGTAACTCGCGTGTCGCGAGTGAGGGAGACGCGGCGGTGCCCGCGCACACGGGTGTGGAAAGCGCGGCACACGGAGTTGCGTGGGTTGCTGGCTGCGCAACTCCTTATGCGCAGCGCGTACAGCGCGCGCGTCGCGAGACTCGATTGCTACACCCCATGATCCGATCGTCAGAGGTTCACCGCGATTTCGACGCAAAACCTCGGATTTACGGCAGCAAAACCCGAGAAAGCAGCGACAAACACAGCGTTGGCACGCGCGATGCAGTTACCAGAAGCGAGGCGCTGCGGTGCGACCCTCCCCTCCGCACCGTGTGCGCCTCCCTTACTTCACTCAGTCACTCGCTTCCTTCCTTGCTTGAGCGGCCGCGAGGTCTTGACCTTCCCTCGCGGCCGCGTCTTTTTTGTAGCGCGAGGTTTGGGAGCTTTGCTCTTGGCGGCGGCTCGCGTGCTGACTTTCCCGCGCTTTGCCGCGCGTTCTGCCCATCGTTCGACGGTCTCCTGCGCGCGCAGCTTGGCAATCGCGGCGATCAGCTTCGTTGGAACCGGCTCGGTGAGCGGGAAGCGAATCGTGCCCTTGCGGAGCTCGAAGGGCGAAAGTTCTCGCGCGAACGCCGTGACCACCTTTTCCGTCGCTGGATACAGCGAATAGTGCTCTTTCCAGGCCGCAAAATAGATCACCGCGCGCCCATCCAACTTGAGCGCAGGGATCTGGTAGCTGATGACTTCTTCAGCCCTGGGGATTGCTTTTCGAATCACCGCACGCACGCGCTGCAGTGTCGTCTGCGTGCCTTTCGGGAGCGTCGCAAGGTATTCGTCGACGGATTTGAAATCGGCCTTGGCCATCGCTAGTTCTCTTTTCGGTAGAGTCAGTGTTCCTGGTCTACGGGCACGACTTCCGAGCTGATGACGCCGCGAGTCGCATCGATGTCGAACACCACGAAGTGACGCCCGATATCGCCGCCGCGTTCGGGGGACGCTCCGCCGCCACCCGAGATTACGGCCTGGATTCCAGCGTTTTCGAACGAGTAGTAGGAGTGAATGTGTCCGTAGAGCGTGAGATCGACGCCGCCTTCGGCGAGCTTCGCGAGCAGCGCGGCCGCTTCTCCACGGCTAGCGAAGGCGGCGTTTCGCGTGCCCACTGGGTCGAACGGCGGGATGTGCATCGCGACGACGTGCACTGAATCCCTTCCGTTCGCGAGCCAACCATCGAGCCAATCATCGGCAAGCGGGTCGATGGTCGCGCTCGCGGAGTCGAGCAAAGTAAAATAGACGCCCCGGTGAACGAATTGAAAGTTCGCGCGCCCGAACCACTGCTGGTACGCAGGGGGTCGTTCGCCGAGCTCGTGGTTACCGAGAGTCGTGTAGTACGGTACATTCAGCGTCGTCAGCTCGTGCTGGAAGCGTTCGAGCTCTTCGACTTCGCCCTCTTCGGTGAGGTCACCTGCGCCGAGCAAGAAATCGAGGGTCGGTTGCGCGTTGATCACTCGATATACGTCTTGGATGCGATCGATCGCCTCCTGAACGTCACTCATGAGCGCGAAGCGAAAGCGCCCTTTTTCAGCCGCACCAGGCGCGGCAAGTCGAAAATGCCAGGCCCCCGGAGTGAGTGAGAGCTGCCAGCTCTTCTTCGTTGCGCCTTCGCCATTGACGACCGGCACGATGTGACGCGCGTCCAGATCGCTGAGCTCGAGCGCCGCCATGGCGTTCTCGACGTCGAATGCGAGCAGGAGTTGATCATGTACGACTAACGAAAATTCTACGCTTGGCGCGCTGAGCCAGAGCGCGAGTCGGTTGCGTGAAAGCGTGCGCACGGCTGCGAGTCCGGATTCGACTTCGACGTCGAGTGCCGCGCTTCGAACTCGGCCGACCTGCAGATCCTGACGCGTACGCTCTTCCGCGGGTCGCGTGCACCCGAGTGTCAGGAGCAACGCGAGCCCCGCGATTCCGCTCGATCGAAAAGTCATGGTGTCGTTCCTCGTGACGCCAACGTCCCTTCACGCAAGAGCAGCGACAAGCCGCCGACCATCGCCGAACCGAGTTGCGCGTCCAGCAGCACGCCCAGCCGCGGCGTGAAAAACCAGCGCAAGTCCGCCCCGAATTTGCCGAAAACACCGCTGATCCGGCCGGGCGTGAGCAGGCCCGCAGCGTAGTCGTCATGGCGGTGGTCGTAGTACAGCCGGGCTTCGCTGCCGGGGGCCGCGCGACCGCGCAATACGACTCCAAGCCCCACCTTCAACAACAGCAAGTCGTCAGTGTCAGCGGGCACGCTCAGCCCGGCAACATCGTAGGTCACTTTGGCGACTCCGTAGCCGAGCGCCAAGTCGAAGAAGGAACCACGTAAAGTGTCGCCGAAGTGCGAGAAGTCGAAGCGTGTGTCGAGCATGAACTCGAGTCCGGAGCGCTGAAAGCGTTCCGGCACGTAACGCTGAAGCACGCCCCCCAGTACGAGATCGACATGATCATCGCGCTTCCCGGGTTCCCCCGGCTCGAGTCCGAGCAAGCGATATGCCGCTTCGACTCGGTAGCGCACGTTCGTGGAGTTGGTCGCAAACCACGCGGACGGCGTCAGCCGGAAGTGCCCTTGGCGCAGCGTCAGGCTCTCGACTACGAAATGCCCGTAGCTAAAGTGCGGATCGGCGACATAGCGGTAGCCGAGCTCACTCTCGAAGCGTGCCGGCGCTCGCGGGATTCGGTCGACTGCGTCGCCGTCGGTCGCGAGTGTGCCGTACAAATCAGCGCCGAATGAAGCCAGCAAGAGGCTCGTGCCAAGCACGGTCGCGGCCACCGCGGGTCCCGCGAGATAGCGTGAGTTGCCCGTTGCGCGCAGAGTGCCATAGCCGCCCAAGGCCAACGCCAACCCCAGGCCTTCTCCGATCAGCAATGCGAGTCCTGTTTTCTTGTGCCCCAAAGCATAGTGCCCACTTCCGTGCAGCACGAGGCCCGGGACAATCGCGGCCCCTGCGGCGACGCCGCGATCGTGTGTCAATGGTTTGGCGCTCGGGGCCGATGCCGCGTTTGCAACACTGCTCGCGGCCGACACAACCGGCGCCGGCGTGTCCTTGCTCGTACCGGGGTCGGCGGCGAACGCGCACACCGGCTGAATCATCACGGACAATAGGATTGAGGCCGCGAATGCGCGCACGCGCGCGACGCTAACACGCAGGACTGTCGTCCGACCAGGATCGGCGCGTTGGCCGTTCGACCCGTTGCAGGTTGTCACCGAAGTCTCCACATCGTGTAAGCTAACCCGCATGGAGACGCCTTCCCCCGAGCTCGAGGCGCTCACCTTGGCACTCGCAGAGCTCGTACGCGAATGCGGCGCGACCCTCGGCGCAATCGTCGATGAATCGAGCGTCGTGTGGTGCACCGCGCCCTCGTCAGAAAATTCCAAAGAGGTCGTCGATCAATTTTTTCAAACCGAGATCGCGCCCAACATCAAGTCACTGCTGCACGGTCATCGGTTGAGCATTCATCTCGCCTCGGGCCCCCAGCGCTATGTCGCAGAGTCGTTCGCCGCGCTATACGTGATCGCCCTCTGGTTGGAAGCCGAGTTCGATACTGATTTCGTGCGCGCCCGGATTCGCCTCGCGTTGCCGAAGATCGAGGCACTCACCCTTGCAGTCCCGCCCTTCGATGGACCCGAGGGGAGTGGAGGAGCACAAAAGCGCTACGGCTGACGTTCTCGAGCCATCGGGCTCGTGAGCGTTCGCACGGAAGCGGCCGGCTCAAACGCGAGTCACGCAGCGCGCCGAGTCATCGGGAGTCATTTGAATGGGGCGGGCGTGCAACCGCGACCACGACAGCCTTCCACATCGACACCGCGCGCGTGGCTCTCTTTCTTCGCCCAACAGCCGCTGTTGGTCGTGTCCTCGTTGTAGTCGAACTGGTGTGGCCCGGGGCTCTGATTGTGGAACACGCCCGTGAGCAGCACGTGTTCGGAGTCGAGTTTGATGCGCGCGTGGAAGCGATAGTAATTTCGGGCAGGGCTCTCGCTCTCGTACGCTTCGGCTGGCGCGTCGAAGAAAATGCGCGCCTTGACGATGCAACCCTCGCCCGTGAGCTGCACGCGCGAGAATTCGTGCTTGTGCACGCGCGCGCTAAATTCCTGCTCTTGCGTCCAGGCATAAGCCAGCGTCGGCAACAATAGCGCACCAGCGACCAATGAGTGGGATAGACGCCTGTACATGCGGAGAGGAATCGTGCCACGCCGGCCCGAACCAGCGCAACTGCGCGGGCGAGCTCACGCTTCGCGGGCCGGAACAACGCGCCCCGGTTGCCGACGTTTCACGCGGGTGACGCGAATTCGAGCAGCACTTGAGTCAGCCGCGCAGCGCGTCGAAACAACTCTCATGCACTCGAGCAGCCGACTCGCGGTAGCATCGACGTCGAGAGTTTCGCGATGCTGCCCGCCAAAGCGGGTGGGCTCGCAAGGAGGCGCGCGGTGGAAGAGCAATCGATTCCTCAAATGCAGCGAGAGCAGCTCTTACGCATGGTCGCGCGCGGCTTTCACCGCGAGCTGCTCAAGTATGGCGTCGAGCCGCCGGAAGTGATGGCCGTCGCCACACACTTGCTCGACAATCTGATGAGTGATGATGAGCCCCCGGCCTCCCGATTTCTGGGCGACTCTTTTCGCGTGAGCTCCGTGCGCGACGACTGGCAAAGCAACCGGCGTCTTCAAGTCGGCGGAATCAGCTTACGCCCCTTGCAAGAGTCAGACATGCCGAGCATCGCCGAGTGGCTCAGCGATGCCGAACTCCGCAATAGCTTCGTGCCCTCGTATCCCGAGGGACAATCCGCACAGCACGCGTACTTTCTCGACGACGCTTCCCACGATTACCTGACCATCCTGTTCGAAGGTCGTCCCGTTGGCATCGTCGGGGCGGAACAGCTCGAGTCAAAAAACCACAAACTCGAAATGAAGAAGCTCGTGGGCGAAAACGGCTTGCGCGGTAAGGGCATCGGCAAGAGCGCCACCTTCGCGTTTTTGTTCTACGCCTTTCTGATCCGTGGCGTGCACAAGGTCTACGTGTATTCGCGCGACGCGAACATCCGAAACATCAACCTCAACAGCCGCTTCGGTTTCGAGCTCGAAGGCATCTTCTTCGAAGAACTGCTCGAAGCGGAGCGGCGCGTCGACATCGTGCGCATGGGGCTTTCGAAGCCCAGCTGGCTGTCGATCTTCGGGTAGGCAGCTCGGAGCTCTGGTTTTGTTGGTGGTCAAGCGTCACGGCGTGTAACTTCCCAGCCTTCGGCGTCACAGGGCGGCCCCCAGCAGAGCGCGAGTCACGGCGTTGCAATGCGTAAATCGCGGGCCTGGCAAGGTCGGTGGCCGCGGTCGAGTTTTGCGCTATCCTGATTATGGAATCACATTCCGAATAATGGAACGCTCTGGAACGGTCGATAAAGCCCTGCGTGTGCTCGAAGTGCTGCACCAAGCGCGTGCTCCGCTGTCATTGGCGGAGCTTTCGCGCGAGCTTTCCATTCCCAAACCGACGACCCATCGCTTGCTCGCGTCGCTGCTCGATGCGGCGTTGGTCGAGCAACGGGCTGACGCTCGCTACGCGCTGGGCATTGGCCTGGTGCGACTCGGGCTCGGCGCGCTCGCGCTCGATCCAGTGGTTCGCGTGTGCGAGTCCGAGCTCGAGCGCGTGGCACACGAACTCGGTGAGACCTTTTTCCTGGTCAAAGCGCGAGGTGGTCGCTTGGTCGTGCTGAACAAGGTCGAAGGCACCGGAATGCTGCGCGTGGCGCCCGACGTGGGCGCTGAAGTGCCGGTCGAGGTCACCGCGAGCGGCCGTTTGTACATGGCGTACGCGCCAGAGTTGCTCGCGGGCAATCCGGGAACGAAGCGCGTGTCTGCCGCAGCCGTCAAGCGCGCTCGCACTCGCGGCTATGACGTGAACGAAGCCGAGTGGCTGCCTGGCCTCACGGTAGTCGCGGCCCCCATTCTCTCGAACGGCGAGCTCTTGGGCTGCGTCACCTGCGCCGGCCCCGCTGTGCGACTCAACGGACCGCAGCTGAAAGTAGCCATCGAGGCCACCTGTGGTGTGGCCGAGCGCGTCTCGCGCAACTTGCAACGGAAGGTAGTGAAGCGATGAAAAAGGCAGTTTCGATCGACGGGCAGCTGGTATCCGAAGGACAAGCAACGATTTCGGTGCTCGACCACGGGCTCTTGTACGGCGATGGCTTGTTCGAGGGAATTCGCGTGCGTGCGGGGCGAATCTTTCGACTCGAACAGCACCTAGCGCGCCTGGAGCTCGGTGCTCGCTACCTCGGGCTCGAGCTCCCGTTCGACACGGAGGGGCGCGCGCGCATCGTGCAAGACGCCGTACGCGCGTTCGGGCAAAGAGAGGCCTACGTTCGCTTGTTGGTCACGCGCGGCGAAGGGCCGCTTGGCGTCGATCCCACGACTTGCAAAAAGCCAACCGTGGTCTGCATCGTGGCGGAGATTGGTCTCTATAGCGCCGAGCAACGCGCGCAGGGATTGAGCATGATCACCTCGAGCTATCGTCGGCCAAGTCCCGACGTTCAAGACGTCGCGGTCAAGACGCTCAACTACCTCGGTTCGGCCCTGGCCAAGCAAGAAGCCAAGAGGCAGGGGGCTGACGAGGCGCTACTACTGAATCAGCAAGGGCGCGTGGCTGAGGCATCGGTGGCCAATGTGTTCGTCGTGCGCGGGCGAACCTTGTCGACGCCACCCCCGCTCGATGGCTGTTTGGAAGGCATCAATCGCGCCGCGGTTATCGAGCTTGCTCGAGGCTTGGGCTTGTCGGTCAGTGAATGCTCGCTTGGCCGGCGCGATTTGCTCGCGGCAGACGAGGTCTTTTTGACTGGTTCGGGCGCAGGTGTGGTCGGCGTGCGAAGCCTGGACGGGCGCGCGATCGGCCGCGGTCGCACTGGTGAAGTGACGCTCGATCTCGAGCGTCGCCATCGCGTGCTCGCTGAGACCGAAGGCCCGGTCAGCTTGCCGTGAACGCCGTGCCGTCAGTGGGGGCACTCGGCGTATAGGCTGAGTGAATCCAGCCAAAAGCTCGAAATCAACGAAGTATCGTTGATCGCCTCCGCGTAGAACGTGAGCGCGCGGCCGCGCAAGGCGTCGAGTCGATCACCCTCCGTGATCGAGTAGCTAAACGCTTTCCAGCCGTTCGTCACCTCGGTGCCTTTCCAGAAGTGAAACGACCAATAGTTCTTGTCGTCCTGGAGCGTCAGGTCCAGTTGATCGCTCGTGTCATTGGGGCTGGTTTCGGTGCTCTTGATTTGAAGCCAACCCGAAACCGTGAGCTTCGATACTTTGGCTGGGATCTGCACATCCTGCAGCAGGTTCGTTCGGCTGCCCTTGTCGGTGTCGAGTACGCCACCAAGCCACGCCAGGTAGTTGCCTGAGTGCGGAGCCACGTTGGCCGCGATCAGCGCTTGGTTCGTGCCGTTCACGATCAAGTCGGAGACTTCTAGAATGCCCGGCGCCTTCGACTCTTGTCGCCAATCGACCGGGCCTGCATCGAAGTCACCGTTTTTCAAGAGCTCTGCGTTGCAGCCCCCGATGACGGGCGCGCCCGCAGTGCCTGCGGTTGCCGCGTCGCCGGCGCTTCCTGCGCTTGGCATACTTCCGCCACTGCCAGCGACGGGCGCCTCCCCGCTGCTCCCTCCAGCACCTGCAGCGGGCGTGCCCCCCGCGCCGCCGTGACTCACGCTGCCAGCGCTTTCGCTAGCACCAGCGCTGGCATTTCCACCGTTTCCGGCGTGCCCGACGCTGGCTGCTCCCGAGCTGTCGGAGGTTGGCTTGCGACCGGCAACTCCATTGCCCGTGCCACCCGTTGACTGGCTGCCTGAGCTGGTGCCGGCGCTATCGCCATCGGTATTGCGACTGCTCAAGTGATCGAATCCAGCGATCTGAGCACACGCAGCGGAGCAGAGCGCGCTGATGAGAAGGAGGCGCAGGCGGAGCATGGCAGTACAAGAATACCTCTGCCCGGTCATATTCCAAGCCGTTGGCGAAAATGACACACGTCACTTCATGCACGTCGTTCACCCTCGAAGGTGAACCGCGACTTGTACGTTTTGATCATCCGCGCGTTCAGATTTTCGAGACGCTTCGTCGCGAGTGCGAACGCCCATCTGTTGTACACTTGTGGTTGATGTTGCATCGCGCGCTCTTGGCTTCGACCTTGGGAACTTGGCTCCTGCTTCAGTGCCCGCACGCGCATGCTGATCCGGCCGCCGCCGAGGCCTTGTTCCGGGAGGGCAGGGCGCTACTCGAGCAAGGACGGTTCAGCGCGGCGTGTGAAAAGCTCGAAGCCAGCAACGCCCTCGAGCCCTCGGCAGGCACGTTGCTGAATCTGGCGACCTGTCGAGAAAAGCAGGGAAAAACGGCTACGGCGTGGGCCAATTTCGTGTCTGCGCAGCGCCTCGCACAGAGTCAAAATCGCCCCGAGCAAGAGGCTGAAGCCAAGCGACGCGCGAGCGAACTCGAGCCGCTTCTCTCGACGCTGAGTCTGTCGGTTCGCGACCCGGTTCCCGATCTCGTAGTGCGGCGCGCCGGACGAACGGTGCCGCCTATGAGCTTCGGCGCTCCCGTGCCGATCGATCCCGGGACCACGGTGGTTGAAGCGAGCGCTCCCGGCTATGAGCCAGCGCGGCTCGAGATCGTGATCGGCCCGTCCAGGGATCACCAGGTGCTGGAAGTTCCGAAGCTGCGTCAAGTTAGGCAGGTCGAGCGAGGGTCTTCGGCAGCGCCGAGCCACGAAGCGCAGGGCCCTACTGGCACGGACGTGCACGCAAATACTAGTCAAGTGCTACCGTGGACGATCGGCGCCGTCGGTGGTGCGACGCTCGTCGCCGGTGGAGTTCTCGGCGCCCTCGCACTTTCGTCCAATTCCAAGGCGATCGCCGCGTGTGACAAGCAAAACAACGCTGCTGAATGCGCGGAAATCCAAGGCCGCCGAGACAATCAAGCGTTGGCTTCGACGGTTTGCGTCGGGGTGGGGTTAGTCGGTGTCGGCGTGGCAGCCCTCTGGCTCTTGACCGGACAATCGGGAAGGCCGACCAGCGCGTGGTCGTACCAAGGCGAAATCACGCGCGAGAGCGCACTACTGCAGATGAGGGTCGGATTCTGAAGAGTCTTTCGCACGGCGCCATCGTTGGTGACCGCTACCGAATCATCGCGCCGCTTGCGCGCGGTGGCTTTGGTGCGGTGTACGTAGCCGAGCAGCTGACCACTGAGCGCCGCGTGGCGCTCAAAGTGTTGGCTCGCTACGACGATCTCGTTTCCGTCGAACGGCTGTTGGCAGAGGCGCGCGTGACTTCCCGTATCGTGAGCGACCACATCGTTCAGGTCGTCGATGCGGGGGTCGACCGAACGAGTGGAGACGTGTTCGTGGTCATGGAGTTGCTCCGCGGGATGACGCTCGATGAGCGCGTGATGCAACAGGGCGCTCTGCCCGTCGAAGAAATCGCAGAATACGTGCGGCAAATCGCGGTGGGGCTGGACCGAGCTCACGGTCACGTGGATAAAAATGGTCGACCGACACCCATCGTTCACCGCGATCTCAAGCCCAGCAATATCTTCATCACCGCGCGTGATGACGGACAGCCGCTGCTCAAGATTCTGGATTTTGGCGCAGCAAAAGTACTGTCCCAGACCACCAAAGCGAGCGGCTTGATCCGAGGCACGCCGCAATTCATGGCCAGTGAACAGGCGTTGGGTGAACCCAGTACGCCGGCCACTGACATCTGGGCGCTCGGATTGATCGTGTTCTACTTGCTGACCGGACAATCCTATTGGCTGACCGTGAAGCGCGACGGCACCGAAGATCAGATGTTTGCCGAGATTCTGATGCTCCCGCTCGTAGCAGCGAGCCAGCGCGCGAGAGAGCTCGGCCTGAGCGCGCCCCTGCAGCCGGCTTTCGACCGTTGGTTCTTGCGTTGCGTGAACCGAAACTCCACACAGCGGTTTGCTAGCGCGGGCCTGGCAGCGGGCGAACTTTCGCAGCTATTCGGCGTGGAAAAGACGGTGCGCATCAGCTCGACGCCGCGCTATCCGTCGCCCGCACAACCGCCGCTCGTTGCGATCGAACCGCCGCGCGGCTCCGCCGCGCAGCTCGAAAGTCAGGACGTCGCGGCCTTGTCGAGGACGCGTCAGCGACCGCGCGCGAAGGCCGAGCGCACGCGCTCTGGCCTGCTCATGCTTGGTCTGGTGCTTGCCGGCCTGGGCGCTGCAGCTTCGGTTGCACTGTGGAAGCGTGCGCCCGTGGCTGCCGTCCCGCCGAGTTCGATCAGCGCGTTCGCGCCGCCCGCCATATCCAGTGCGCAACCGTCAGCGAGCGCCGAAGCTGCGCCGCCCGTAACAGCGAGTACGGCTGCGCCGGCTGTGCCAGAACGAGGTTCCACGCGTCCAGTCTCCAAGGTGGCTGCGAGCGCGCGCCCCGCGAGTATTGAAAAGCGCCCCGCTGCGGTACGACCGGGCGCTGCGCTCAAATCAAAGGGATCGCCCCGGGATCCGTACGAGCAACGCTGACCCCGCGCGCTGCGCCGGCCGCGAGAATGCACAAGATCGGCGTCACCACCAGGTGATAGCGATCCTCGCCGAAGAATACGATGTGCGTGAGCGCGGTGACCGCGAGCAGTGCGAGCAGGTAGCCGCCGGTCGCGCCCTGCGCTGGGCGCCCCGGCAGCGGCAGGAGCGCGAGCACGGGCGTGAGCACCGCGAGCAAGTAGAACGGATGAGCGTCGTTGAGCGTCGCGTAAGCCGCGACGCCCAATACGACCGCGCCGAGCGCGAGCTGCGTAAAGAACTCCGGTTTCGCGCGCGCATCCCAGCGCGGCCACGCAACCACGCACATCGCAGCAACGGCGAGCAGTAGGCGGTGAAAACCGGTGAGCAGCTCGCGTGCTGCCACGCGTCGCGTCTCAGGCCACGAATCCGGATCGGCTTCGTGCAGGTACTCGATGGCGAACGACTCGTGATCGAAAGTCTGCCCGAGCTTGAGCGGACCTTTTGCGAGCCAAACCCCGGGCGCGGCGGTGATTTTCGCACGGCCAACTTCACCCCAACAGCGATCTTGCTGCACTTGCCCGGTCACGATCGGGCAGCCATCGGCGGCGCGCAGCGTTTGAAAGCGCCCGGTTTCGGTGATCGCACCAATCGCTAGGTTCCAGCCGCCGTTGGTCGATACGAGCGCACAGCCGTCCAATCGTTCGCAGTTGCGGAGAGTCCAAGGCAACACCACGATCAGCGCGACGACAGTCGCGGCGGCGGCGCGCGCGCCAGCTTGCCACAGCGGCTTCGGCTGCGTGAGGATCAGGAGCGGCGCCGCCAGCAAGCTCGCCGGGCGCACCAACGTCGCCAGGCCCAGCAACGCGCCGGCAAAGGCGACTGCTTGCCAGCGGCCGCGAAAATGCAGCGCGGCATGCGCGGCGGCCAGCATGAGTAGGGCGGCGAGCGGCTCGGTCATGACCACGGCCGCGTAGGCGATCAAGCCGGGGTGCATCGCGCTCAAACCCGCGGCGACGCGCGCGCGATCGGGGCTCAAATAGTAACGCGCGACACGGTGCACGAGCGCGGCCAAGAGCGCTCCGGTGAGCGCATTGACCACCGGTGCCACCACCAGCTCCGCCCCAAAAATTCGATAAAATAGCCCGAGAACGGCGCTGTAGCCCACCGGGTAGTGGACCCAGGGCTTCCACAACAAGTGGCCGTGCGAGAGCACGTCTTCGGAGTAGCCGAGGCCGCGTGCGATGCGCTCAGCACCAAAGTGATAATAGTGCCCGTCCCAAACCGGCTCCTTCGCCCAGGCGATGGCTACGAACAGCCTTGGCAAGAGTGCGACCATGAACACCGCCAAGGTGAAGGCGATGTCGCGGGACAGAAGGCCTGCATCCCTTAGCCCTCGCGGGCCCGGGGCCTTCAAGGTTCTTGTTCCCCGTCGCTGAGTGCGCGCCATTCGCGCAAGCGCCGCAGGTAGGTCTTGGAGACCTGCGTTGGATCGAGCTTGAGGAACTTGGCCAGCTGCTGCACGAAGCCGCGCGTGTACACGAGCGCGGGCAGTTCGGCGAAACGCTCGGACTCGATGGCTTGTAGGTGCGTGGAGGAGATCTTGGTCAGCTTCGCGATTTCGCTCAGCTCGATGCCGTGCGCCTCACGCACTTTGCGCAGCAATGTGCCGGTGAATTCGGTTTCGCCGTTGATCTCTCGCGCGAGCTCTTTTTGCAGCATCGAACGCTCGGCTTCGAGCGCGCTATCCAAGCCCGCGTTGCGCTTCGGTAGTTCGGCTTGCTCGGCCGGAAAGACCGAAGCATCGTAGGCCTTGCGGCGTAGCGGGTCGAGCAAGGTGTCGTGCGCCTCTTCGACGCGCGCTTGCTCGGCTCGCAGTTGCTCGCCCTTGAGCAGCGAGGTCAACGGTAAGCTGCCCGGTTGGTACAGCTCGCGCTGTCGCTTGTATGCGCGACGCAAATCTTCGTCGCTCGCGCTTTGGTGCGTCCAGAGCACGTCGTACAGGTTTGGGTCGCCGGGCAGCAAGGACAGCGCGCGCACGTTCGGCTGTTGTTCGCGGGTCGTGCTCAACGCCAACACGCGCCGCGCGATGCGCTCCAAGTTGCGTGCGCTCTTACTCGTCGGGCTATCGATCAGGAGCGGCCTACGATGAACGACACTGAGCCACACCGCGTCGTCTTGCTCGATGTGCCCGACGTAGTCGTAGTTGATGCCCAGGTAGCGCTCGGCCATGTCGCACATCGCGGGACCGAGTTCGGTGTCACCGCGCAAGCGGCCGTTATTCACCACTAAGCGCGGTCGCAGCTTGGCCAGCTCGGCGGCGCAAAGCTCGCCCAAGGCCGAGTCGTAACGCGCCATGGCGCGCACCAAATCTTGCGGTGGTGGCAGCGGACCGAGCTCGGCTTCAGCGCGCTCCAAGAGCCGCATCTTGAAGCGGTCCTTGCTCAGGATGCGGCGCATGACACGCTGATAAAGCGCGCGCGCGAAACGATAGGTCGCCTCGATGCTCGGCGGCTCGGGCGACGCGACGGTGATGCCGATGTCCGCGCTCAGAAACAGATCGAGCGTGGCCGGACCAGTCCCGGCGCCGAGATCGATGATCACGTAGTCGATGTCGAGCTTTTGGACCTGGCGCGCCCAGCGCGGTTTGCGGCCGGGCCGCACGGGTACCGGTGAGCCCACGCGGTAGCCCTGGGGGACGAGTTGGAGACCCGGCACTTGGGTGGGCAACGCGAGGAGGCTTTCCTCCTCTTCATCCTCACTCCCGGTGGGCGTGGTGTTCGGTAAGTCGATGCCCAGCACGGTGTGTAGCGCCGCGCCGGCCGGATCGGCGTCGATCAGCAAGACCGAACGGCCGAGCTGCGCGACGTACACACCCAGGTTCGCGGCGAGCACGCTCTTGCCGACTCCACCGCGGCCCCCACCCACCGCGATCGTACGCCGCACACCGGGAGGGGGTGCGATACCTTGGGAGGAATCGGGAGGGTAGGAAGGCGGCGACACGTCCGACATGCAGGGAGGCTCGCGATTTACATGACTCGTGCCGCCTTCGCCATCGCTTCACCCCCGCGGCGCCACGATAACGTCAGAGGGGAAAGCCGGATGGCGGGTCTGGGACGGCGCGGCAAATTGACCCGCGATTTCCGAAATCGTCGCGCAAGGCGCCGAAATCGGTGACGAAAGAGCGATCGCTTCCGATCCGCCTTCCAAGATCGCCCAGGTCGAGACTACGCTCGGGACCGCAATGTTCAGCCTTCGCTTGGCTGGGGCAGCCCTTGCTTTAGCCCTGTTCAATTCTCAATTGACCACCTGTCGTTCGCCCGGCGAAGGAGGCTCGGAGGCCGCCCCCGCCCACACCGAGGTCAAGGACGTAACACTGCCCGGGGTAGACACCTCGGAGCTGACCTCGCGCGAAAAAGCGGACTGGTCGCGTGACGTCTCGGACTTGCTCGCTCCCTGTGCGGATCAGCCGGTCAGCTTGGCCCAATGCGTGAAGGAAAATCGAAACTGCAAGCAGTGCGTGCCTGCTGCGAATTTCCTGCTCAAGCAAGTTCGGCGCGGGCGCCCCCGCGCGCAGATCGAAGCTGCCTACCGTAATCGATTTTCCTCGGACGCAGTCCAGAACATCGATTTGCAGGACTCACCCGCCAAGGGACCGAGCGGCGCGCCGGTGTTGATCGTCGAGTTCGCCGATTTCGAATGCCCGCATTGCGCCGCCACGCGCCCGATGCTCGATGATTTGTTCAAGCGCTATGACGGCCAAATCCGCTTCGTGTACAAGAATTTTCCGCTCGGCAGCCATCAATTTGCGGAAAAAGCTGCGCGTGCTGCGATCGCCGCGCACAAGCAGAACAAGTTTTGGGACATGGAAATCGCGCTCTTCGACAACCAGTCGAATCTCCAGCCCGCGGCCATCGAGCAGCTCGCCAAGTCGGTTGGCCTCGACATGCCTCGCTTCATGAAGGACTGGGAGAGCGAGGCGGTCGCCGATTTCGTGGCGCGCGATCGCAAGCAGGGTGAGCGCTTGGAGCTCACTGGGACGCCGTCGATCTTCATCAACGGACGCAAGTTCGAGAGCGCCGGCGAGTTCAAAGACGACCTCGAAGAATGGGTCGCGCTCGAGATCAAACTCGCGGGCGGCAATGCGACTCCGCACGTGGCTGAATCGGCACCGAGCACCCCGGCCGCGAGCGCAGCGCCTGCAGGTTCGGCGAAAGCCGCCGGTAAAGAGCAGAAGCCGCGGGCGCCGCTTTGAGAGTCGTCAGCGCCGATCACGGCTGCTTTCCGACAGGGCGTCATTATCCGGGCATCGCTCACCTGTTGCGCATCGTCGCCGCAGGTTTGGTCGACGATTTTGCCGCGGATCATGCCGTGCACGGTCTCCACATGGTGGCGATCGATACGGAAACGACCGGCCGTGATCCGCTCACCAGTCGCGTCGTCGAAGTTGCCTGCGTGTTCTGGCGCGATGGCGCGGTCGTCGAGCGAAAGAGCTGGCTGATCAATCCAGGCTGCCCGATCCCGAAAGAAGCTTCGGACGTGCATGGCATCGGCGACGATCAGGTCAAAGATGCGCCGGCTTTCGCAGCCATCGTGCCAGAACTGTTCGAGTGCCTCTCCGGGCACGTGCCCATGGCATACAACGCCGAATATGATCGCAAGATCCTGACGGCCGAACTCGGACGCTTACCGAGCCTGCCCGCGAACGCGCCACCCGCTTTCAAAAAGGGCGTCGAGTGGGTGGATCCGCTGGTTTGGGCGCGTGAATTGCAAAAGCTCGAAAAGAGCCGCGCGCTCGGCGACGTCGTGCAACGACTCGGAATCGTGCTCGAGAATGCGCACCGCGCTGCAGCGGACGCTGAAGCGACGTTACACGTGTTTGCGGCGTTTTCCGCGGATACGCGCGTCCCGAAAGCCTACGGCGCGTTGATCCAAGAGCAGCGTCGCCTAGCGCGCGCGTTCGAGGACGAACGCGGTTGGCGCTTCCGCTGACACTGATTCGAAATATGCACCGGCGCGCCAACGGACGCCGATTCTTGCCGCCGTGAGTGGCGACAATCACCGCTCGCTAGCCCGTTGTCGTGAAACGGAGGAACGCGCTACCGTAGCCTCACAACCATGACTCGACGCGTAGCGGTGAAGATCGGGGATCAGCTGTTCCAACGCGAAGACGGCTCGGCGTTTGGCTCCGTCGTGGGCATTCACGCGCACGAGCTATTGGTCGAGATCGAAGGCGTCGGGCAGGCTGTCTTGCCCGGGGTTGCCATCAAAGCCGTGCACGACGGCAAGCTGATCGTGGACATCAACCAGCTGCCGCCGCCTTTGCGCACGTCGATCATGCACGCGCACGATCGCGAAACCGAGTAGCAACACCCGCTCATTATGGAGTCAGTACGGCTCTGAACCGCACTCGATTCTCCATCACCTTGGCGAAAGCCTCGTCGGCTTGTTCGAGCTTGAAGCGCTCGATGCGCGGGCGCACCCCGCTGAGCGCGCTGAAGCTGAGCGTTTCTTCCGAATCGATCGCGGTGCCGCTGGGCCAGCCCGCGACGGTTTTGCCGCTCAGCAGGCTGAATGCCGAGAGCGAGATCGGCCCTTGTGGTGCGGCGATGATCAGCAGCTTGCCGCGCGACTTCAAGCCGCCGAGCGTGCTGGCCATTGCCTCGGCGTTTGGCGCGGTCGCGAGAACTAGATCGGCTCCGCCCAGCTTTTGCAAGCCTTCAGCTGCGCTGGTCGTCTCGGTGTCGACGTACTCGTGCGCGCCGAGCTGGCGCGCGAGCTCTTCTTTGTCAGCGCCGCGCGAGACGGCGATGGTGCGAAAGCCCATTTTTGCCGCGTACTGAAGGCCGAGATGGCCGAGCCCCCCGATGCCTTGCACCGCGACCGTGTCGCCGGCTCGCGCGCCGCTGTTGCGAAGCGCGTTGTAAGTCGTGATGCCGGCGCACAAGAGCGGCGCGGCTTCTAGCGCGTCCAGGTTCGCCGGCATACGCGCGACGGCTTCTTGCGGCACCACGGCGAACTCCGCATACCCGCCGTCATAGCTGATGCCGCAGACCTTCGCTTTCTCACAGTTGATGAACAAGCCTTTGCGGCACGCCGTACACTGAAAACAGTGCCCACCGTGCCAGCCCACACCAACGCGGTCGCCGACTTTCCAAGCCGTGACGCCGTCACCGACTGCGTCGATTTTGCCCGCGATTTCGTGACCGGGAATGCGTGGCAGTTTGAGTCCGGGATACGCGCCCGATTTCACGAACGCGTCACTGTGACAGATGCCGCAAGCTTCGACACGGATCCGTACTTGCAAAGGTCCGGCTTCCGGCACGTCGCGTTCGACGAACTCGAATCGGCCACCGGCTGCAGATATTTGAACGGCTTTCATTTTGGCCATAGCGCCTCCTCGTTGGTCAGTGGAGCGAATGCATAGGACAGGGGGTGCACGCCGCCAGTGGTGAGTCGTTCGAACTCGGGGTTTTCAGCTCTTTCGCGGCTTTGCCGAAGCGCGCTGCGGGCTCCCGGCTCCAAGAATCGGCGCCAAAATTCGTTCAGCTTTCGCCATCGATAGGCTCGAGCTTCGCGCATGACCTGTGCGGGCACCCAATTCGGAAACGGCGTCGAGATTGAACGGTGAGCGCCGCTCTGAGTGTGCTCGTTAGCGAGTCCTTGCTTTCGAGTCACGCGCTCGAATCTACTTCCTCAGCTCCTCGCCGAAAATCTACTCTGCGCCGCCAGTCGCAGTCGACTGTGAGGCAACCGCAAGGGCCGGTGTTGCACTCGTGCGTGGGGGGCGATCGCGATCCCGCATCGCACCTCGCAGCCCTCGAAGTTCCCGTCAAGCCGCGTCTCCCGCTGCGCGCCGCGAGACGATGCATCTCTCACAGCTCGACCGTCAGCGACCACCCAACCCCGCAAAGGCATCTTCGTGCACGAAGTGTCGGCTCGTCTTTGCACACGCTTGCGCCATCAAAAATCATAGTTCGTGCACGAATATCCCCAGTCTTGGCCGAGTGGTTGAGGTTGAGCGTGAGACTTCGCACGACATATCACTTCGTTTGGTCATCGAAGACGCCGACTCGGATCTGAAGGACATAGCTGCGCGAGTCCTGCTTTCGTGCGCGAAGTATCTGTTCGCCCTTGGACAGCAGGTTTGCTCTCCGGCGTCATGCCTGTGTGCACCAATGCCCGTTCGGTTGAGCGGCGAGCCCTACGGCGGCTTGGTCGCCGCGCGCGGATGGAGGCCATACTTGTGGTCTCGGTCGTCAACCGATCGGCATTGCTTCGTGCACGAAGTATCCGCTTCGGTCAGCACGGCGCCGCCGCTGCGCGAAGTCTCGGTTTCGTCTTGAGGGCACCGCTGCTGCGCGAAGTCTCGGTTTCGTCTTGAAGGCGCCGCTGCTGCGCGAAGCATTGATTTCATTTGGAGGGACCCGCGGCTGCGTGAAGTGGTGCTTCGTGCATGAAGTGTCGAGCTCCTCCGTGCAGGGCATCGGCTCGTATGCGATGACGGGCTGGCGTGGTCGCAATGGCGACGCATGCGTGGGCACGGTACTTACCGTCGCTCATCGTCGCATTGCGCGCCCGTTCCCGGGTGGGCCCCCAAAACCCGCGGGGCCGCCAAATGCGACTCAACGCTTTGGGAACCGCTCACTGCGGGATTTGGAAGCTCTTGGGAAGAGTGACGGAGCTGCCACTGAAGGGCGGGACGTGGGCGCCGCGGAATACGGTGGCTACGCATTGGCCGACGGGGGTGCCGGCGAAGGGAGCCGAGACGGTGACGGATTTTACGGGGCCGTCGGGGGAGAAGGTGACGCTTGCGGAGCCGGAGCCGGTGGGGCCGCCATCGCGTTTGCAGCCGGTTGCGGCAGAAGCAGCGGAGCCCAGCGCGGCGAGTGCCGCGCCGCGGTTGAGCGGTGCGCGTTGATCAGGGGGAACGATCGCCGCCGCGGGGGGCGCAGTGGTCGCTGCCGCGACGTTCGTTGGCGGAGTTGCGACGTTGGTTGCGGGAGCCGCGACGTTCGTGGCGGGCGGAGTTGCAGTGTTGGCTGCGGGAGGCGCGACCGCGGGGGTCGGATCTTTCGACTTGTAGGGATTGTCGACTTCGGTGGGATCGCGACCCGGGTCCTTGGTTGGACGAGTGGCGCTTCCTGGTGCCGCGCCCTGCGGGTTTGCGGCTGCTGGCGGTCGACGACCGGCAAGTACGGCGCTCATCGCGTCTCCATTGGGCACGGTGGGCACCGTCGCGATCGGCAGACTGTCGATGTTCACGCCGACCGGGCCGGTGTCGTCGTTGCGCGCGTTGGTGCTTGCGGCTCGCTGCGCCGGGCTTTCGAGATGAGTCGTGATCAACGGAATGGGAGCGGAACGATGGGTCGCCCAGAAGATCGCGCTGCTGGCGGCGGCGATGCCGCCAATCGCCGCAAACAGCGGTAAAAATCCGGTTCGGCGTGTGTTGTTGCGATCGAGAGTTTGCGGGTGCGGCGTGGTGCCGGTGCGTGAATGCGAGTACTGCGAGCCGCTGGTGGGCGGTTCGGAGTGCATCGCAAAGTGCCCGCTCAGGCGATCCGAGCTTGCGCGATCAGGCAGCGCGGATTGCTCGGGGACGAGACCCGTGACCACGGTGCCGTCGGTGATGGTCAACGCTTCGCGCAGCGCGTGTCGTTGTTGCTCGATGCGCGGGCCGAGCACGCGCTTCACCAGCTGGCCGACGCCAGCGGGTGAAACCATGATTCGCTCGTCCTTCAGGTAGTGCTCGAGCGCGTCGCGAAGCTCCGCCGCGGTCTGGAAGCGTTCGTCGACGTTGCGCGCGAGCGCGCGTTCGACGATCACTGCGAGGCCAGCGGGGTACTTGGCATAGACTTCTTGCGGCGGGGGAATGCGGCCGCTCTTCACCAGCTCGAGCGTGTGAGCTGGGTTTTCGCCGCGGAACAGCCGCTCACCGGTGGTGAGTTCGTACAAGACGATGCCGAGCGCGAACACGTCGCTCCGGCGATCGATCTTGCCGGCGCGGGCTTGCTCCGGCGACATGTAGCCGAATTTGCCTTTGATTCGCTCCGTGCCTTCGAGTTCGGTGTGCGCGGTTGCGTTGGCCACGCCGAAGTCGACGAGCTTGGCTTGCCCGTCGAGGCCGACCAAAATGTTGTGCGGCGAGACGTCGCAATGAACGATGTTGCGAAGCTCGCCGTCCCAGCCGCGCAGCTCGTGCGCCGCGTGTAGCCCCGCGGCGGTATCCGCGATGATCTTGACCGCCATCTCTGCGGGGATCGCGCGGCGCCGTTTGGCCTCCTTGATCAGCGCGCGCAGCGAATCACCCTCCACCCACTCCATGGCCATGTACAGGATGCCGCGGTCTTCCGAGACTTCGTGCACTTTGACTACGTTGGGGTGATCGATGCTACGGACGATCTGACCTTCACCCAAAAACATGGCGCGGAAGTCAGAGTGCCGCGCCAGATCGGGGAGCATGGCTTTCACCGCGACCAAGCGTTGCTTGCCGCTGATGGGCGCTTTTTCCCGCGCGACCCAAACGCTCGCCATACCGCCGCGCCCAATGCGCGTGAGCAGCTCGTAATGGCCTAAGGTCGACCCTGACTTTAGTTCGGCGTTCATCTGTGGGTCGAATGCGACCAACCGCGCAGGCTCAATCTGAGAAATGCGGAGATCGAATCGAAGTCCGCTACCCTTATTTATGTCACGACTTTAACACGCACGCGAGCGCTGCTCTCGCATTCATCGATCGCAATCGCTCACATCAATCGGTTGGTGTGCTCAGCCGCAGTTGGCGTTCCACACCTTCCACACACCCCCTCATACCCCCGCGCGGCGCGGGTGTTCATGTAGTTCAGGGTGTACCGCTGTCGCCTGGATCTTGCGCGTTCGCTGAGCGCGCTTTGGCCAACGCCGCCGCACTCGGGCTGATCTTGGGGGCAACTACCTTCATCGTGACGTCGAGCAGCAATGTCTCACCTGGAGTCAGCTCAATCGTGCGTCGCTCCACCGCTGCGTGAGGGTGTTCCAAGCGCACGTAGTGGCTACCTGCGCTGAGTGGGATTGGGCGAGCAAACGGCGTGACATCGACTTCTTGGCCATCGACTATTACGTGTGCCCAAGGGTGCGCAACCACCCGCAACGAGGCGCGCCCCGTCGGCAGGAGGTCGAGTCGACGCCCAGCCTGGGCCGCTACCGCGGTGCCAACTGCTTTGCCGGATAGCGACTGAATCGCAAATCCGCCGCCCAAGATGGAGAGCAGTGCCAGGAATAAACCGGCAATTGTCACTCCGACGCGGCCCTCGTTTACACGCGGTTTGCGCACCGCCGTGCTTTTGAGGGGGCTACCTTCGACCAAGCGCGCGCGGATCAGCGTGTCGCGAATCAGCGGTGCGGTGGGTTCGGCCCCCAATTCCTGGGCGGCTGCTTCCAGGATCGCGCACGCCTCGAGCGCGCCATCGAAGCGATCGCTAGGCATTTTCTCGAGGCAGCGCTGCGTCATTCGTTCCAGCGCTTGGCTCACGCCGGGCGCCTTCTTGCTCAACGGCGGGACCGGGTCGCGTCTGATGCGCAATGACGTGCTGCGATCATCAGGTCCATCGAACGGGCGCTCTCCGCACAACATTTCGTACAGCAGCACGCCGAGCGAGAAGAGATCGCTGCGTCCGTCTGCGCGCTCGCCCAAGATCTGTTCTGGCGACATGTACGCGGGACCGCCATATCCCGTGCCACCTTCCAGCAACTCGGGCGCTGTGGGCATGCGCTCGTCGAACGCGACGTTGAAGTTCGCGAGCTTGAGCGAGCCGTCCTTGCCGAGAAGGATGTTCTTCGGTTGCACGTCGCGGTGCACGACGCCGTGGACGTGCGCGTGCGCGAGCGCCCGGCACACCTCGAGCGCCACCGCGCAGGCGAAGGACTCCGGGACGCGCTTCATGCGCTTCATCACCTCTTCGAGTGATACGCCGTCGACGTATTCGAGCACGAGCCACATCCGCTCGCCCCGGCGCACGAAGTCATATACCTCGAGGACGTTGGGGTGACTGAGTTCGGCGAGCAAACGCGCCTCACGCTCGAGCGAGGCGGCAAACGGCGAGGAAGGCAAGATGCTCGAGCCAAGCGCTTTGATGAACGCCGGGCGCCCGAGTGGCTCTTGAACCACGTGGTACAGGTCCGTGATCGGTCCCGTGCTCAGCTTTTTTACGACTTCGCAGCCGTCGAACCGCTCCACTGCCGTCATTTCGCGCGCACGTTAACATCGGCAATCGGCCTGGTGTCGAGCCAAGAACTCGCTCAGTTGAGACTTCGGGGGCTTGGCACTACAACCCCAGGGCGTAGCCTATGAACGGCGAGTCACTCCCAAACCCTGTCGCACCGTCACCGGCGGAGCCTCGTGTGACCCTGCGCCAGCGCGTGAGCGCGTGGTTGCTCGGGCTCAAAGCTTACTTCAGTGAACAGGACCCGCGGTTCTTGACCGCGTTCGCGCCCGCTTTCGTGCTGAGCGTGCTCATCTACGTACGAAGCCCGCTTTCGAATTACATCTTCGACGAGCAAGAGGCGCTGCTCGCAAACCCGTACGTCAACGGGCAAGCGGGCGGTTTTTTGCACGCTTTCACGCGCGATTTCTGGGGTTTGCCGCCCGACCGCAGCATCGGCTCGTACCGGCCGCTACCGGATTTGGTTTGGCGCGCGCTGTGGTTCGTGAGCCACCGGCCGTTCTTGCACCATTGGGTCAACGTGCTCGTCCACGCGGTCAACGCCTCGCTCGTGGCAAGCTTCGTGTTTTCGCTCAGCCGCCGTCGAGACACGGGGTGGCTCGCAGGGGCGTGCTTCTTGGCCTCGGCGGTGTTGACCGAAGCGATTACCGGCGTGGTCGGCATCGCGGACGTGTTTGGTGGGTTGTTCGTGTTGGCGGCGCTGGTCTGCTTGCAGCGCGGTCTGCTCACGATGCCGCTGTGCGTCTTTGCTTTGGTGCTGCTCGGCTTGTTCAGCAAAGAGAGCGTGCTCGTCGCGCTGCCGCTCGTGCCCTGGGTGGCGCTGGTCAGCGCGCCGATTTTGCACCGTGACCGGCCGCTGCGTGCGCTGCGCGCGGCGAGTGCGTTCATCGCCTCGGCGGCCGCGTTGGTCGCATATACCTATTTCCGCCGGCGCTTTTTCCCTGTCATATCGCAGGTCGACGCGGGGGCGGCCTTGCCGGCCGAGGCGGGCGCATTCGCCCGCGCGTTGGCCAAGTTCCTGCACTGGTTTCAACAACCGCAGTTGCCGCACGATCCCGTCAACAACCCCTTGGTCGATGCGGATTTGCCCCACCGCGTGGCCGGCGCCCTGCGCGTGTACGCGCGCGGCCTGGGCCAGCTCGTCTTTCCCTGGACTTTGAGCGGCGACTACTCGTTCCCGCAAGAGCCGATCCCCGAGCGCGTGTTTTTCCCGGAAAGCGTCTTGGGCGCGCTGCTGATGGTGCTGCCGCCGCTTGCCGGCATCGCGATCTGGAGCGTGAGTCTGGTGCGAGAAGCGCGGGCGCGCGCTCGGGCCAAGCTGCATGGACTCGCCACAGGAGCGCTGTCATTCGACGAAGGTCAGGGGCTACTGGCCTTGCTCGCGATTGGCTTGGTGTGGCTGCCGGTCGCGTACTTTCCGCATTCGAATATCCCCGTGCTCTTGCCTACGATCCGCGCGGAGCGTTTTTGGTACTTGCCGGTGTTCGGCTCGGCTTGTGTGCTGGCGGTGCTCTTTTCGCGCCTGCTACGCACGTCTTTCCCGTGGGGGGCGAGCATCGTCGGCGCCTTCCTCGGCTTTCAAGCGCTCGCCGGGCGCTGGCACGCCTTCGACTATACGGATGATTTGATTTTCTGGCGCGCGACCCACAACGCTGTGCCGCGCAGCGCCAAAGCGCAACTCAACTACTCGGTCATGCTCGGCGCCCGCGGTCAACTCGAGGATCGCCTCAAGATCAACGCAGAGGCCATGCGCCTCGCGCCCAAGTGGCCAATGGCGCATGTGTATTACGGTGACACGCTGTGCCGACTCAAACGCGCGGAGCAGGCTTGGCCTCATTACATGCACGGCTTCGAACTCGCGCCCAACGATCTCAACCTGATCGCGCTTGGCCTGCAGTGCGCGTGGGAAGAAAAGATCATCGACGCGCACAAGGACGAACTGCTGGCGGCCGCTGAAACTCACCCCGGCAGTTGGCTCGCGTTCCTCGGCAGTGATCTCGTTTACAACGGCGCGGCGAACGGCGGAGTGCAAAAGAAGTACCGCCCGCGCGCGTACGACGAGGGACCGAAAGACTCTCCTTGAGCCTGTGCTGACAGTCCCCGAGCACTTAGCATTCAGTTCGGAATCTATCAAACGTCACACGGGCGTCGGTGCTCCTAGTTCGCACGTGAGTGCCCTCGCGAATTCGTCCAATTCGTTTTTGGGTGAACCAAGGGGTGGCTAGTGGCATGATGCAGGCATGCGTTGCGAGCAGCACGGCTTGGCGGTTGGGCCAGGAGGCGAGTGCGTGTTGTGCTTGCGCCACGCTCGTCGGCAAGCGGAGCAACGCACGCGCCGGGTTTTGGTTGGGTTCTTCGGGCTCGTCATCTCGACGTGTGGCGCCGTGTTCGCGCTGCGTTCGCTTGGCACTGCGCCTGCTCCGGAGCTGCAGCGCGCTGTCCCAGTGGCTGTCACTCAGGCGGAGCCGGCCGTCGTCGACGCACCCAAAGTAGAGCGCGATGCGCCAGCGGCGCCGTCTACGGATCTGGCCAAAAATGAGCCAGATTCGCCGTCCGAGCAGCCAGTTCCTGCCCCGTCGATAATTTCTTCTGTGCTTGCTCCTGCACCCTCTGCTGAGCGTGCGCTGAAAGCGCGCGCGCCGAGCGAGCGCGAGCTGCTGACCGCCTTGCGTGCGACGCCCGTGTCGATGTTTTCCACCTCGTGGTGCCCGCACTGCGAGCGCGCTCGTCGCTTCTTCCGAGCGAACGGCATGAGCGTGGTGGATCGCGACGTCGATGCCGACGCGCAAGCGGCTGCCGAACTCAAGCGGCGCTCCGGCGGCAAAGCCGTCCCATTGATCGACGTCGACGGGCGCGAGCTCAGGGGCTTCGATGAGCGAGCGACGCGCGATGCCGTAGTGGCGAGCGTCGAGCGCAGATTGGGCATTACTGGTATAAACCTGACTGTGGCTTCCGTGTCGACGCAGGCGCGCTAACTACGAAGCGCGGTCTAGTAACTAGACTGCGCTTCCAGCAGGCAAATTGTTTTAGGCGCGAACTCAGCCGCGGAAAGCGCGGTGAAGTAACGATACCGGGAGCGAGCAGGCACGTTGTCTTTAACGTGATGTCGATATTGCGATTTATTGCGTGAGCATTGCTATTTGTGGTGCAGCCGCGATATCAAGGCACCGCTAGCTCATTGGTTGTGGGGACAAGCGTGTTGCCAATATTTGGCACGACGCAATTTCCGTATTTGCAATCAGCGAAAGCAAGAAGCGATGTCCAAGAAGAAGCGTAGTAGTGTCCTCGTGAGTGCGGGTGTGATCACCCTGGTCGGTACTGGTCTCCTGGTCGGCTGCGGCTCGGATGAAAACGGCGGAGACGACGGCGGTAGCGGTGCTTCGTCGCACGCTGGTGCCACGGGCGTCGCTGGCTCGCCGAGCGGCGTCGCTG
>Ga0164241_10000872_pt1 | contig 43610 bp, 40 predicted proteins | sample OricomyardsoilBY_FD_108780 | JGI IMG/M metagenome (GOLD analysis project Ga0164241, IMG submission 108780) | Backyard soil microbial communities from Emeryville, California, USA - Original compost - Back yard soil (BY) | ecosystem: Environmental > Terrestrial > Soil > Unclassified | place: USA... | reverse complement strand
TCCGGAAAAGCTTTTTCTCCAATGATGGCGAAACTGGATGACAAAATATTTGATGACGACAGCTGGATATATGAACGCAAGTTGGATGGCTACCGCGCTTTAGGCTATACTGGTAAAGAAGCGAGGTTAATATCCCGAAACGATATCGATTTTAGCGCGAAATACAAAAAGATAATTGCAGAATTAAAAGCCATTAAGCGCGATGCCGTGCTGGATGGTGAACTGGTGGTTGAGGATAGAGCGGGACAAAGCCGTTTTCAGGATCTGCAGTTGTACAATGGCGATACTAAAGATAAGGAGTTAAAATTCTATGTTTTTGATCTGCTGAGTTTGGATGGGCATGATCTGCGCGGTATTGAGCTGTTGAAACGAAAAGGGCTTTTAAAGGCACTGGTTGAACAACTGGGTGCCGAATCAATAATATATAACGACCACATAGTTGGCAAAGGAACCGAATTATTAGCTAAAGCAAAAAAAGATGGCTGGGAGGGTATAATAGGTAAAGATGCTGAAAGCGTTTATGAGAGTGGCAAGCGTACTGACCGTTGGCGAAAGTTTAAATTACAATTATCACAAGAAGCTATAATATGTGGTTATACCGCACCGGCCGGCTCCCGCAGTCATTTTGGGGCATTGATATTAGGTATTAAGCAGGGCGGCCAGTTGCGCTACATTGGCAACTGCGGAACGGGCTTTAATGAGGCAGGGTTAAAGGAACTCTATAAAAAACTGGAGCTGCTTGAAACTGACAAGAAACCCTTTAAAGAAAAGCCACACAATCGTACTAAAGTTACATGGCTAAAGCCGGAACTGGTATGCGAGGTATGGTATTCTGAATGGACGGCCGATGGCCATTTGCGACACCCGGTTTTTAAAGGTTTGCGTGCCGATAAACAAAAAGAGGAAGTAGTTATGGAAACCGCTGATAAACAAATGGCCGATGACGAGATCATTACTTTAGGTAAGCAAAAGTTAAAGGTTACTCACCTGAATAAGTTGTTTTGGAAAGACGAGGGCATAACAAAGGGACAACTGATAAATTACTACCGGGAGATGGCCGATTGGATAGTTCCGTATTTAAAAGATAAGCCAATATCTATGCGGAGGCAACCAAATGGTATTGATGACCCCGGTTTTTTTCAGAAAGACAATACGGCTAATCTGCCCGCATGGATCAAGACTGAAAAACTGTATTCGGAAAGCAATGACAAGCACATTAACTATATAATAGGTAAGGATGCTGCTACCTTAATATATATGGCCAATTTAGGTTGCATAGAAATAAACCCCTGGCTCAGCTCCTACAAAAAACCCGAGAATCCGGAGTATGTAGTGATAGATATCGACCCGCACGATGTACCGTTTACCCAGGCGGTAGAAGCGGCCCTTAAAACAAAAGAAGTTTTTGAACGCATGCAGCTTGACGTTTTTATTAAAACATCGGGCTCAAAAGGTCTGCACATCTACTGCTATCTTGGTGCCAAATACGACTACGACCTTGTTAAAATGTTTGCCGAATATGTAGCCAAACAGATCCATGCCGAACTACCGGATACCACCAGCATAGAACGCAGCCCGGCCAAACGCCCCAATAAAATTTATATCGACTTTTTGCAGAACCGCCGGGGGCAAACAATTGCCTGCCCGTATTCGGTAAGGCCTAAGCCCGGCGCTACTGTATCTATGCCACTGCACTGGAATGAAGTAAATAGTGATCTTAAATTATCCAACTATACTATTTTCAATACAAAAGAACGGGTAGAGAATACAGAGGATCCATGGAAAAACTTAACGGCTAAAAAGGCAGATTTGAAGAAAGCATTAAAATTGCTGCGAGAATTATAAAATGGACAATACTAGTGCGATATTAAATTATAAATAGAATTAATTTCCTAAAACAATATGTTGTGGCACCTACTTTGCATTGTTAGCTGTAGAAAAACATAAAACATCATTTACCATGGCAACTACAAAAACAGCTAAAAAAGCAGAACAAACAACAGAGGTTCAGGAATCTGCGTTGAACGAATTATTTCTTGACGAATTAAAAGACATTTATTGGGCAGAAAAACATCTTACTAAAGCCTTGCCTAAAATGGCTAAAGCTGCAACATCTGATGAATTACGCGCAGCTATTGAAAAACACATTGGCGAAACCGAAAATCACATTAGCAGGTTAGAGCAGGTTTTCCAATCTATTGGTGAAAAAGCTGTTGCAGTAAAATGCGAAGCAATGGCAGGTTTGATCAAAGAAAGTGAAGAAATTGTTGAGGAAACCGAAAAAGGCAGCTACACCCGCGATGCCGGTATTATATCCGCCGCCCAAAAGGCAGAACACTACGAAATTGCCACCTATGGTACATTGCGCACATTGGCGGGCGTGTTAGGATACGATGAAGCGGTTGATCTTTTAGAGGCTACTTTAGCCGAAGAAAAACAATGCGATGAGGATCTAACTATTTTGGCCGTTAATGGTATTAATAGGGGAGCCAGCACAGAGGCTGAATAATATTTGCCGATACAATAGATTAAACGAAGGCCACTCCTGAAAAGGGGTGGCTTTTTTGTTATAAAAAAAGTAAAGTGTAGCTGCGTTACATGAGTGCACAATCATATAATCTGTCTACACTTGCAAATGGTTGTTAATTGTCTGGTAGTAAGTTGATTATTATTATAATATTCCCGAAAGTTGTATACACTTATGCTGTGATTATTCTAAAAAGTGTATACAACTATTGGGAATAAGAGCTTTATAAGCCAAAAAGTCCGCAAGATTATCTCCTGCGGACTTTTTAAAATTTGATTGCGCTATATTATTAAAGCGCTGTTGGCCTTCTTATAACTCCTAATATTAAAGAGATTACAGCAATTACAAGCAATACGTGAATAATGCTGCCTGCTGAATATACAAAGAAACCTAGTACCCATCCTATGATGAGAATAACCGCGATGATATACAATAATGAGTTCATGGTAGTGATGTTTTAGTTAAAAAATTCATAAGTTATATCAAGTAATACCAAAACGGTGCCAAATGAGCAATCATGTACACAAAGCGGCCCTACATAGCAAAAAACGCCCTTTTTTAAGGGCGTTCTGTATTTTTTTACTCATAAGATGGAAGCAATTTGTTTTATTCAAGCGTCATCCATTTTTTACGTACCGCTAATTGCTGGGGTGTAGCATTTGCAAGTTGTTCTATTTTAAATTTAACAGTGGTAGACCGTTTAAGAGTCACCGTTAAATTTTTTTCCAACCCATCGCGTATTAGCTTTACTAAAATTTTATCTCCGGGCTTTTTATTGCCAAAAAGTGGTTCCTGGCTGTCAACAGGTTTGCCATCCACTGTAATTATCTCATCATTAACATTTATACCATCGTCCCACGCTGCAGTCCCGCGCAATACCGATGCTACTATCACCCTGCGGGTATTAGCTATCATGGTAATGCCTAATGCCGCAGTATTGCTTCCGGCTAAATCGTCGCTTATTTTACAACCTGCGTAAGTCAGGTAACTGTTGTAATCAATATCAGCAACGCCGTTTATGTATTTAGCATAAAAGTCATCCAGTTTTTTGCCGGCAAATTTTTCAAGGGCCAGCTTAAATTCCGCATCGGTGTAGCCTCGTTTTTTAACTTTGTAATACTCGTTATACATATATTGCATTACATCATCCAGTGAGTGTTTTCCTTTACTGAAATTAATTATATCCAGGTCCAGCATCATTGCCACTACAGCGCCCTTGGTATAATAAGATATGGTGGTATTGACCGAATTCTCGTTGGGGCGGTATGATTTTATCCAGGCATCAAAACTTGCCATGGCAGCGCTTTGCACCTTAACGCCCGGCTGATTCTCCAACTGAGTAATTTGCCTAGCCATTAGGTCAAGATAATTTTGCGGCGCGTATAATTGCGTACGGCGTACAATAACATCCTGATAATAGGCAGTGAAACCCTCGGCTATCCAAAGGTTGGTGGTGTAGTTCTCGTTGTCATAATCAAACGGACCTAAAGCAATAGGGCGTAAACGTTTTACATTCCATAGGTGGAAATGCTCATGCGCCGCTAATGATAAAAAACTCTGGTAGGTTCCTTCATGTGTATAACCGTCGCGTGTAGCGCCTAAAGTTGTAGAACTTAGGTGCTCTAAACCACCGCCACCTTTTAAATAATTATGTATAATAAAAGTATAATGTTTGTTAGGATTCTCGCCAAAAACGGCCACTTCTTCTTCAATAATGCGGGTAAAGTCCTTCTTAATACGCTCTTTATCATAGTTACCCCCACCGCTCATGGCCACTTCATAGTCTGTTGCACCCACTTTAAAGCCAAACACATCCTGCGTGCCTACTTCCAATGGCGAATCAAACAGGATATCGTAATTAGGTGCTGTGCGTGTAAAACTATCACCGTTCACTTTCTCTAAACTTGTTGAAACGGTTGTCCAGCCTTTATAAGGAATGATGCGGATGGTTGAGGGATTATTAAGCATCCCAGCCGGATAAATAAAAATATCCGGCGACGAAAGGAACGCGTGGTCGGCATCAATAAAGCTGGTGCGTACTGATGCCTCAAAAGCATATAGCCGGTATTTAACTGTCACCGTTGATTTCCCGGTGATATTAATATGCCAAATGTTTTTACGTGTTTTAACCGCAGGTAGTGCCTTATTACCCGCACTAACGTCCAGCGATTCAATGTTCTTTGTAAACTCACGCACCAGGTACGAACCGGGGGCCCAAACGGGCATTTTAAGATCCAAAGTTTTCTGGGCAAGGCCGCTTATTGTCATTTCCACATCAGCATAGTGAGCCTGTGCTTCGGGAAAAGAAATGGTATAGTTAATTTTTACCTTATCAGCAGCGTAACCGGTATTCGTGTTCATTAAAATGTACGTTATAAAAAAAAGTGTAGTAAGAAATTTTTTCATAACCGCAATGTATAAAAATATGCCTATTAGCTTATCAAAAAATTAGGATAAAAGTGTTGTAACATGGTTGATACAAGCAATTATCTGGAAATTGAACTATTTACTTTTGACGTTTTCAGCTTTAGCATACAATAAGGTTGACAACGACTTCTGCGGGTATCATTAAAGTCGGCAAAAACGGCTTTAGATAATAAGGATCTTAAATAAATTGTCCATATTATAATATATTTGGTGGTCCATTCAGCCGGGCCTGAAGTATTGTTGAGGAAATCAAAAATAAGGCATTAATTTCAGAGGGGAATAAAAAAACCTAAGCGTCTTTTATAGGAAATATGAAAACCAGATATATTGTTTACATCGTTATAGCCGCAGTGATCGGCTTTCTAATTTATAACAAGTTTTTCAGCGAGGCCGCTCAAAAAAGAGCTGCTGTGAACGCTAAAGGACCCGGTGGTCCGGGCGGCGCAGGCGGACGCGGTGGGGCAGGCGGTCCTGGTGGGTCGGGTGGAAGGCGCGGAGGTGGTGGTCCTGGCGGTGCAGGTGGCGGCGGAGGTAGAAGAGGCGGCCCTGTAGCTGTCAATGTAATGATAGTAAAAGACACAACCATAAGTAATAACATTGATGTAACCGGCACTATTGATGCGAACGAAAAGGTGAATTTGATAAGTGAAGTTGCAGGCAGAATTACCGGCATTTATTTTACCGAAGGCAGCCATGTAAACAAAGGCCAATTGCTGGTTAAAGTGAATGACCAGGACCTGGTAGCGTCGCTTAAACAAAATGCTTACAACATAGCGCTGGCAAAACAAAACGAGAGCCGTAATAAACAATTGCTGCAAAAAGAGGCGATAAGCGAGGTAGAATATGAGACGTCTTTAACCAGCCTGAATACCTTAAATGCGCAGGCGGATATGATAAAAGCGCAAATAGCTAAAACAGAAATGCGGGCACCGTTCTCGGGCACAATAGGTTTGCGTAGCGTAAGCCCCGGCGGCTACCTGTCTCCTAATACTGCCATAGCCACCCTGGTAAATATGGATCCTGCCAAGGTTACTTTCGCCGTTCCCGAAAAATATCAGGCTTTTATAAGACCGGGCAGTAAAATAAGTTTCAACGTGGCAAGCTCGCGCGACGATTTTAATGCAACAGTATATGCTATTGAGCCATCTATTGATGTCAGTTCGCGCACCATTACTGTTCGTGCAAAGGCGGCTAATCCAAGGGGAGTGCTTAAGGCAGGCAGTTTTGCCAAGATAAACCTTGCGCTTGACCACATACCTAAAACTATTATGCTGCCTACCGAAGTGGTTACCCCCGACATTAAGGGCAATAAGGTTTATATTTATGACAATGGCATAGCTGTTCCGCGGTCGGTTACTACTGATCTGCGTACAGACACTAAAATACAAATTACCGATGGCTTAAAACCGGGCGATAGCGTAGTGGTATCTGCCATTATGCAAATGCGCCCCAAAGCCGAGTTAAAATTGATCAAAGTAATTAAATAGTTTAGCATGAGTTTATCCTCAGTTAGCATAAAAAGGCCGGTATTGGCAACAGTTATGTCTGTTGTTATAGTGGTATTCGGCATAATAGGCTACAATTTTTTAGGTATTCGCGATTTCCCTTCGGTTGATCCCCCTATTATAAATGTGCGTACAAGTTATACAGGTGCCAACTCTGATGTAATAGAATCGCAGATCACCGAACCATTGGAGAAGGCCATTAACGGCGTGCCGGGTATACGCAACATATCGTCAACAAGCTCTGTGGGCAGCAGTAATATTACTGTTGAGTTTGACCTGGATGCTGATCTGGAAACCGCCGCTAATGATGTGCGCGACAAGGTAAGCCAGGCGCAGCGCCAGTTGCCGCAGGATATAACTGCACCGCCGGTTGTTACCAAGGCCGATGCTAATGCAGATAACATTCTCACCGTATCGGTAAAAAGCAATAAGCGTAACATTACGCAAGTGAATGACTATGCCGAAAACGTTTTGATGGAAGGCTTGCAAACCATCCCCGGCGTAAGTGCTATCAATATTCAGGGTACGCGTCAGTATGCCATGCGTTTGTGGATAGATCCGTCTAAGCTAACGGCATTGGGCCTGGCCGCCAATGATATATCTGCAGCGCTTAACCGCGAAAATATTGAGCTGCCAGCCGGTAAAATTGAAGGTAATAAAACCGAACTGAGCATAAGGGCAGTGGGAAAAATGACCACTGAAAAGGAATTTAACGATCTTATAATACGTGCAGATAGTAACCGCGTTATACGGTTGAGCGACATTGGCTATGCCGTATTAGGGTCGGCCAACGAGCAAACAGCTTTTAAAGAATCCGGTTCGCTACAGGTGGCATTGGCGGTTGTACCGCAGCCGGGTGCTAATTATGTAGAGATTGCCAAAGAATTTTATAAAAGATTTGAACAATTAAAAAAAGATCTACCACCTGATATTGAGGTGAAAGTGTTGGTTGATAAAACTAAATTCATTAAGCAATCAATTACAGAGGTTGAAGAAACGTTGGCTATATCGTTTATATTGGTTGTTATTATTATTTACCTGTTCTTCCGCGATTGGCTTATCGCTTTCCGCCCGCTTATTGATATACCTGTTTCACTGATCGGTACATTCTTTATAATGTACATTTGCGGGTTCTCTATTAATATTTTAACCTTGTTAGGTATAGTGCTGGCAACCGGTTTGGTGGTGGATGATGGTATAGTTGTCACGGAGAATATCTATAAAAAGATAGAAGAAGGCATGGAGGTGCGTAGAGCAGCATTTGAGGGATCACGCGAGATCTTCTTCGCGGTTATTTCAACTTCTGTAACGCTTGCAGCAGTGTTTCTGCCGGTAATGTTCCTACAGGGATTTACAGGCCGCTTGTTCCGCGAGTTTGCGGTGGTAGTAGCGGGTTCAGTTCTGATATCGGCTTTCGTATCCCTTTCACTAACACCCATGTTGAGTGTTAAATTGATACGCAAGAGTCATAGACACTCTAAATTTTATGAACGTACCGAGCCATTTTTTGTAAAAATGACCAATGCCTACACAGAAACGCTTACCAATTTTATGAAGCGTAAGTGGATAGCGATAGTTGTTTTGGTGGCTTCCCTTGGTATTGTGTGGGCGCTTAACGGTTCTATACCATCAGAACTCGCTCCACTGGATGACCGCAGTTTTCTGCGTTATTCGGTGACAGGTCCGGAGGGTTCATCATACGAATTCATGGCTGATTATATGGATAAGGTATCAAACATGGCTGCCGATTCTGTGCCCGAAGCTACCATGAATGTTGAGATAGTAGCCTTTGGAGGCGGTGGTGGTGGCGTAAATAGCGGTTTAGGTTTGATCGGGCTTGTAGAGCCGGATAAGCGAAAACGATCGCAGCAGGAAATAGCCGATGCCTTAACCAAAGGCCTTCAAAAGTTCCCGGATGCAAGGGCAATAGTAACCCAGGAGCAAACCATAAGCGCCGGTGGTGGAGGTGGACGTAATGCGCAGCCCATACAGTACGTGCTTCAAAACCAGAATTTCGAGAAAATACGTAAAGTTTTACCGCAGTTTATGGCAGAGGTTACACAGAGCCACGTATTTGTAACTCCTGATGTAAACTTAAAGTTTACTAAGCCTGAATTAACTGTTACAACTGATAGAGAGCGCGCCCGAGATCTGGGTGTATCTGTAGCGGATATAGCGCAGGCATTACAGCTTTATTACAGTAATAGCCGTTTAAGTTATTTCTTAATGAACGGTAAGCAGTATCAGGTAATAGCGCAAGCCGATAGGGTTAACCGTGATGAGCCGTTAGACCTTAAAACCCTGTACGTGCGTAACTCGCGCGGGCAACTAATTCAATTAGATAACGTTGTAAAGGTAGATGAGGATGCTACACCGCCTTCAATACTGCACTTTAACCGTTTTAAAGCGGCGACAGTACAGGCCGGTTTAGCACCAGGCTATACCATTGGCGATGGTATAAAAGAAATGGATCGCATAGCCAAGGCAACATTAGATGAAACGTTTAGTACTGAATTAAGCGGGCCCTCCAGGGATTTTGCCGAAAGCGGATCAAACATTATGTATGCGTTCATATTCGCGCTGTTACTCATCTACCTGGTACTTGCAGCGCAGTTTGAAAGTTTTAAAGATCCTATCATCGTAATGTTTACCGTGCCATTGGCAGTTGCCGGGGCTTATTTGTCGTTATGGCTATTTGATCAAACCCTTAATATATTTGGACAGATAGGTATAATTACGCTGGTTGGTTTGGTTACCAAAAACGGTATTTTAATTGTAGAATTTGCTAATCAGCGTATGGAGCACGGCTTGAAAAAGTATGATGCAGTGATTGAAGCTGCCACTGCCCGTTTACGACCGATTTTAATGACAAGCCTTGCCGTGGTTTTAGGCTCGGTACCAATTGCACTTGCTTTAGGTGCAGGTGCAAAAAGCCGGGTATCATTGGGTATAGTTATTATAGGCGGTATGCTGTTTTCGCTGATATTGACATTATATGTAATACCAACCATGTATGTATTAATTGCATCAAAAGTACGCCGCGACCCCGATGCCGAAAATGAATTTGAGCCCGAAACCAAAAAAAGCAAAAAAGTAAAATTGGTTGAACAACACTAAGAAATGCCTTTAATGAAACTTAAACAAATAGCCTGCCTTATTTTATGCTGTGTGGCTTCATCTTTTGTAGCAAGAGCGCAAAACGCACCGCTACTTACGTTGAAAGACGCGATAGACACGGCGTTGCAGAATAATTACAACATAAAGCTGGCGCAAAATAATGCAACCATAGCACAAAACAACGTTACACTGGGTAACGCAGGTTTTTTGCCTGCACTGACCGGTAGCTTTAGTAATAATAACAGTGTACAAAACAGTACCGTAACGCGTACCACCGGAACAAACAGCTTTGTTAATGTGCGCAGTAAAAGTTATAACTATGGTGTGGCAATGGACTGGACCATTTTTGATGGTTTTGCCATGTTTGCTAATTACGATGCCTTGAAAGTGCGCGAGCGCTTAAGCGGCATAACATCGCGCGATACTGTGTTGCAAACATTAACTAATGTAATATCTACCTATTACAGCTTAATTAATCAAAATCAGGTTTTAAAGTCACTGCGCGGAGCTATCGGAATATCAAAGCAGCAGTTAAAATTTGCACAGGATAAGTTTTCTGTAGGCACCGTTTCGCGGTTGGAGGTGTTAAATGCGGAAGTGAATGTAAATACAGATACCGCCAGTTATTTAACGCAGTTACAACAATTTAAAGCTACTAAAATACAATTGAACCAGTTGTTGGTAAGGGATCCGCAGGTAGATTTTTCTGTAACCGACACCATTGTAGTTGATGACAAGTTAGTGCTCGGCAATATAATTGCCGCTGCCGCTAATCAAAACCCCAGAATCTTATCATCGCAAATAGCCAAACAACTTGCCGAGATCAATTTAAGACAGGTTAAAGCGGTACGATACCCTGTTATTGGTGTAAATACGGGTTATAATTTTACCAACAGTAGGTCGCCGAGTGGTGCGCTTTTGGCTAACGACGCCCGCGGTTTAACCTACGGTTTTACGGCAAGCATGAATATTTTTGACGGATTTAACCAAAAACGCCGCGAAACAAACGCTAAAATACAATTAGAAAACTCCGCGTTGCAGGCTAAAAATGTTAAGCTGGGTATAGATGCGCAGATCAATTCGTTATATGTTAATTATTTATCGGGGCTTGACCTGATCAAGCTTGGGCAGGCCAACGTGGCAATAGCAAGGCGCAACCTTGAAATTACTTTGGATAAGTATAAATTGGGTAACATTACTCCGCTTGAGGTACGCCAGGCCGAAGAAAATTACATTAATGCACAGGTGAACTATCATGCAGCGGAATACCAGGCTAAAAGTGCTGAGATAAGCCTAAAACAAATAACTAACAACATTAATATCCAATAATAAAATAAAAAGTTATTTTTGATGAGCAAAAATGACTGGATCTTACAAAACCTGCTTACTCATTGATGACAATTATATTGATAATTTTGTCACGAGTAGGCTTTTGGAAAACTCTAAGTTTGCTGACAGTGTAGTAATACACCAATCATCTGCCGAAGCTATTGACGCATTGCGAGACGGCACAATTAGCCCCGACGTTATATTTCTGGACCTCAGAATGCCGGTTATGGATGGCTTTGAGTTTTTGCAGGAATACGACAAGCTTGACATAGCAAAAGAGGGCGTAAAAATATTTATGCTGTCATCATCGCTTGATCCTACGGATCTTCGCAGGTCGCTTGCTAACAAATACATCACCCAATTTCTTCATAAACCACTAACTAAAAAAATACTGGAAGAACTTTCATGATCTTAGTTGCGGATAGCGGATCATCAAAAACAGATTGGTTGCTTAAACAACCCGACCGGGACCCCGTCGAGTTTCGTACCCCGGGCCTGAATCCATATTTTTTAACCGAGAAAGAGATAGTTAAGATATTGCAGGACCGCGGCGCCGAAATGCTGGCCTACAGCAGTAAAATTGCCGAGATATATTTTTTTGGGGCGGGGTGCTCGGGGCCCGACCGGCACGAAATCGTATCAAACGCTTTAAGTCAGTTATTTCCCAAGGCATATATAAGCGTTGATAGCGATTTACTGGCTTCCGCATACGCTACATGTGGGCATGAGAAGGGGCTCTGCTGCGTTTTAGGCACAGGTTCCAACATGTCTTTTTTTGACGGCGAAGACATCCATTCGGGTAAACATGGCCTGGGGTTTATCCTTGGCGATGAGGGATCAGGTAACTGGTTTGGTAAGGCGTTAATAACCGATTTTTTATATGGCGAGATGCCTTATGAGGTACATACGCTGTTTGAAAACACATATGAACTTAATAAAGAAGTTGTAATGCAGAATGTTTATCAAAAACCTGCCGCTAATGCTTACCTGGCTTCGTTTGCAAGGGTTTTAAATGTAGTAAGGCGCACGCAATATGGGCAGGATCTGCTAAAAAAAGGCTTTCTGGAATTCATTGAAACCAACATAAAATCGTATCCTCAATATCACGATCATAAATGCCATTTTGTAGGTTCAATAGCCTACACCTTTGCGCCTGAGCTCACCGCACTTTGTAAAGCTAACGGCGTACATGTGGGTAAGATCATCAAACAGCCCATACATGATCTGCTGACTTTTATTTTAAGTCGCGAGGCTTTATAATAGCTAACCGGATAGAAACGGTATACATTAACCATACTGTTCCTTTTGACGAACCTCATTGTCATTTGGTATTTATAATAAAAAAGGCCGAACCAACGTCCGGGTCTCCCGCTTACTCTTTTATCAATACCATCTGATACCGCTTTCCCTCCATCTCTCCATTAAGGTCCAGTCGCATGCCTTCGCGTCTTAACTTCCCGTTAAATTGCCCTGGGCCGGTGTTAGGATATCGCCATTTCATATCGATGTTACCCTGGTCATCTAGTTTGTAATTACCTATACGTACTCTGCGATGGTCGTTCCACTTAAAACCAACTACGTCATCCAGATCAAGGTATACATTGGTAAGTATACTGTCTGTCGAAGTTTTAGCTTGATAGCTAATGCCATTTATTTTCAGATTTTCTACACGATATTTACCGGTAAGTTCAGGATGCCTGTTGGGATGTTGATAGGTAATTGTAGATAGTATCGGGATTAGCACGAACAAGGTGGGCCAAAGCCATTTTACAGGAGTATCATTATTACTTGTCCGGATAATTAATTGAGGCAAAAGATGCGAGCCATGTGCACAAATAAAGTAAATAACTGCGGTCAACAAAACTATCCCCTGGGCCAATACACCTAAAGGCATAGCATAAAAAAAGTCCATTAAAGTAATGAATACCAGCATGGGGAAGGCAACAAGGCTACCTAATAACCTGGTACGGTTAAATAGGATAAGCCCGGCTGCCATTATTTGCAGTAAAGCGATAACCGCAGTAAAGCCATATGAGAAATGGAAAAAAGCCCAAACCAGGTTATATCCCGAAAATGATGAGAATGGTTCGTCTAACTTTCCGAGCGGTATTAACATCTGCAGTTTCTGTAGTTTTTGAATACCGAACATAGCGAGGTCTAAAGCCAGGCAAAATGCGATTAACTGTCTAAGCCATACCTTATGTAAGGAGGGCAGACCTCGCCGTTCGCGGGAGTGCCAGATAAGTACCACAGCAAGCGCGATAAATAAAGGCAGGTAAGCCGCTATGTAAATAAGATCAAGCGGGACAATGGCGCTTAGGTATTTGGAAGCTAGTCGCCTAAAAACGAGACCTACCACAAATGCGGAGAGCAGGCCGAGCAATAGTTTTTGATAAAGTTTCATGTGATCTGTTTTTCCTGCGAAGTAAGGTGTTGCTAATAAAAGTTTGTTCGGCTGTATCCAAACGCATCGTCCCGTTGTATAGCGACGTATATTTACGGCATAAACGTCATCATCATTATGCATCAATCTTTCGCATTGTTATTTTCGGCGCTTAGTGCAGGGAGCTTATTTCTGGCAGCGTTTTTATTGCTGACAGGTGTTGTGCAGGCAAATCGCCGGGCGAATAAATGGTTAGGAGCTTTTTTTTTGCTGCTGAGTTTGCTTTTTGTTGAATTGTTTTTAGAGCGTGCCGGCCATGCGCCAACCTTGTTGATCCAAATAACCGAATGGCCACGCTGGGCGATTTTTCCCTGTTTATATATAGCTGTGTTTACATTTGTCCATCCGCGGCAGCGACCACTGCTATTATTTATTCACTTTCTGCCGGCTTTTATTTTTGCCGTCGTTTTGATATTGGGTTATGGAGTACATTTACCAAATTGGGTAGGATTCATCGCACGCTATTTCTTTTTTGCGCAAGGCCTGGTTTACGGGTTATTAAATCTTCAAATATTGACAAAACATCAAAGCCATATCCGCCAATTTCTGGCCGATACAGCTTCGGATCTGACTTGGTTACGCAACTTTGTATACGCGCCATTGGTGATGGCGGGGGTATGGTTAGCCTTTAGGCAGTTACCTACCATGGACGGACTGTTGCAATTATTATGTTTAGGCGGGAGCCTGTATTTTGTTTCAGCAGCATTTAGGCAACGCGATGTTTACCCGGATAAGATATTAGGGGTTGCAGATAAATTGATCGCTCTGCCCGCTGCATCCACAACCGCCCAAAGACTTACTTCACAACAGATAGATATACTAAAAGACAGAGTGGTGTTGATCGTTGATCAACATAAGCCTTATTTAGACCCTGCACTTAACCTGCAAACCTTAGCAGATAAGGTCGGCATTAACACACATGAACTTTCCCTGGTTTTAAATAAAGGATTTGGGATGAATTTTTACGCTTATGTTAATGGCTTGCGGACCGAAGAAGCGATCAGATTACTGGAGTCGGGACAATATGGCCACGGTGACATGGAGGCTATCTCGATCAGGGCGGGTTTTAATTCACGTACCACTTTCTATGCGGCAATTAAGAAATTAAAAGGCGAAACGCCCACGAGTTTGCTAAAACAGGGCGTTTCACTTTAGGCGTTCCGCTTTTAGTATTTAAAATAAGATTAGCTTTAAGCAGATAATTTTATCGGAAACCTTATGTTTGGGTAATGAACGTAGAGGTAAAAGATTTAACCAAAATTTACGGGTCGCAAAAAGCAGTTAATGATATTTCATTTAGCGCGGGTTTAGGCGTACTTGGATTTTTAGGTCCGAATGGCGCGGGTAAATCAACCACCATGAAAATGCTTACCTGCTTTTTACCGCCTACAAGTGGCAGCGCAGATATCTGCGGATTTAGCATTCATGGTCAATCCTTACAGGTACGCAGCAATATTGGTTATCTGCCCGAAAACAACCCGCTTTATACTGGTATGTACGTAAATGAAGCGCTTGCTTTTGTTGCGGGTATACATAAAATTGAACAACCTGCCACGCGCATTGCAGAGGTGATTGAACTTACCGGTTTAGGCGAGGAACAACACAAAAAGATAGGGCAGCTTTCAAAAGGCTACAGGCAGCGGGTAGGTTTGGCACAGGCCATTTTACATGATCCCCCGGTTTTGATATTGGACGAGCCTACTTCAGGACTTGACCCCAATCAATTGATCGGCATAAGGCAACTGATACGCGATTTAGGCAAAACAAAAACTGTAATTATATCAACCCATATTATGCAGGAGGTTGAGGCTATTTGCGACAAGGTAATTATCATCAATAAGGGAAAAATTGTAGCTAATGATACGTTGGCAGGCTTGCTGGCCGCACACGGTTCAGATTCGTTAGAGAAGATATTTGTAAAGTTAACCAACAACGCTTCGTAATGCTGCAAGCTAAATACATGAAAAAGTATTTTTTTACCATGCTGCTTTTTGCAGCTACCGCTTTTTCGTGCCTTGCTCAGGAAGAGGGCAGGATGAGTATCGGGGCTGACGCGGGTATACCCGTAGGGTCGTCGGCTGATAACTTTTCGTCTGTTATAGGCGGCTCATTAAAGGTAGAAAACCCAATAGGCGATGCAAATTTCATTACCTTTTCAATAGGTTACTCCTCGCTATCTTCAAAAAGCACGCTGCTCGGTGCCAATATAAAGCCGCCCGCTGCAATTTTTACACCTTTAAAAATCGGGTTAAAGCACAGGCTTGCCGGCTCGCTATTTATCGAGGCCCAAACGGGCGCGGCATTTGAGATACGTGGCAGGCGTACTACCCGTTTTGTTTACGCTCCCGGCCTGGTATGGAGCATTAACAGATTTGATCTGGGGTTGCGATATGAAGGCTGGGCGGGTAATGGAGAGGCGATTAGCCAGGTGGCTATGAGGTTGGGATTTAAGCTATAAAGCATTAACCGCGCTTTAAAATCTTCTTCAGGAAAAATCTTAATTGCATATACTGCTTTACCGGTGTTTTATTTAAGTAAACTTCATTTTTGATGTTTAAGGTGCTGGCTTTATAATAAAAACTACTGCTATAACTTTCGGAAGCGAGGAGGTTTTGCACTACTGATTTTTGATCAACGTACTCTTTATTTTCGCTAACGTAGTCAAGCGTGTTGAGAACATACCATGGAGCCAGATTGGCATTTTTTCTCAATTCGCTGCGCAAACTATCTTTTAAAACAAAACCGGCATCTGTGAAAAACCGGTGCCAGAATTCACGCGGTTGACAGTTGATATGGCCGTGCCCCCCTTGGTTAGGCACAGCCGCTGAAAAAATAACTACGTCTGCGCTACAGGTTAGTTGTTTGATCAAGCCTGCGGAACTTGATGGTTGCAAATGCTCAGCAACCTCTGTGCATATAGCTATGTCAAACTTTCTGCCGGCTAAATGTTTAATTATCAGTTCTTCATTATTCAGATCAACCTTTGTGAAGGAAACATTTGCACCGGTAAAATCAGGTTCCGAATACCCATCTATTGCCTCAACCTTCACGTTTAGTTTACTTAATGATTTTGAGAGGTTGCCCGTTCCGCAACCAAACTCTATTACGGTTGAAGGCTTATACGTCGCAACAATAACGTCAGCCAGGTAGGCATAATCTGTCGAAAAAATATCGTCGTTAAAATAGCCTGAGTTGTATTGCACCATAAAGCTAAAGTAGAAATTATTTAATTAACACAACAGATTTTGAATGAGGAAGCGCAATAATTGATCTGCGTTTAGCAAGACAAGGAAGCAAAAAAGCTTCATTGTTAGTGGTGCCTGATTCGAGCATATCAGATTACCGCTACGCCAGGTTAGACAGCTTATTCATTACCGCTCCCAACTTTTCATGTTACAAATGCCGGCCATCACTACGCAATCTCAGCTACCATAACGTAGCGAAGTTTGCAACCGAAAAAGCACCATACTAAAAGAAAAATGTAACAGATAGCATTTTGCTGCGTCTTAAGGATGATAATAAAGTTAATACATTAGAAGAAGTATTTATAAAATTAACTGGCCATTAATATGATTTATATAATATTTTTATCTTTGTATTAACATAACAACAATTCACAATTTTATTTAACCTTAAAAAGCAATTTATGAAAAAAGTTCTTTTAGCGACCTTATTATTTGTAGGTGTAGCAGCAACAAGTTTCGCACAAGATGGTGGTAAATTTAGCGTTGGCGTTGAAGCAGGTTTACCTGTTGGCAGCACTTCAAATGCCTACAACTTTGTAATTGGTGGTTCATTAAAGTATGATCTTCCAATTGTTGAAGCTACTAACTTTACTATTTCTGCCGGTTACAGCTCATTCCAGGGCAAAACTGTTGGAGGTTTTAAATTTCCTGCGGCAGGTTTCGTACCGGTAAAAGCTGGTATTAAATACTTCCTTGCCGAGTCTTTTTACGGTGAGGCACAAGTAGGTGCTGCTTTTTCAACTCAGAAAAATGGCGGTACTGCATTTGCTTATTCTCCTGGTATTGGCTACAAATTTAGCGATGTGGTAGATCTTGGCGTTCGTTATGAAGCTTGGTCGAAAAATGGTACAACCAGCCAAATTGCTGCCCGTTTAGGTTTCAGTTTCTAGTTAAAGCTTTTGCGTAGCGATATGCATATATAAAAAGGCTCTCGGTTAAACCGTGGGCCTTTTTTCGTTTGAGCAAATATTGTTGTAATTTCGGCGTTCAAGCTCTTGCGGTGTATAGTATCCTCAAAAAAGAAATTACCTCCTATTTAAGTTCATTGATAGCCTATTTTACTATAGGCGTGTTTTTGGTAATGCTCGGCCTTTTTTTATGGGTGTTCCCCGCTTCAAGTATATTAGGTTATGGCTACGCCGGACTGGACAGCCTGTTCAATACCGCCCCCTATCTATTCATGTTCCTGGTGCCGGCCATCACCATGCGCTCAATAGCCGAAGAACGCCGTGAAGGTACTTTTGAGCTGCTGGCCACACGCCCTTTAACACAGTTGCAGATAATATCAGGAAAATATCTGGCTGCAGTAATATTAGTGCTGTTTTCGCTGCTACCCACGCTGGTTTACTATTATTCAGTGTATACGCTTGGGGCCATACAAGGTAATATTGATACAGGGGCGGTAATTGGCTCCTACATTGGATTGTTTTTACTGGGCGGCGCGTTCGCAGCGATAGGTTTGTTTGCATCAGCGGTAACCGGTAACCAGATCATCGCTTTTATCATAGCGGTCTTTACATGTTTCTTTTTTTACAGCGGGTTTGATTCGTTAAGCGGTTTGCTTTCGTTGCAGAGTTTGGGCGTACAACGCCTGGGCATCACCCAGCACTATACGTCTATTAGTCGGGGCGTATTAGATACCCGCGACCTGGTTTATTTTATTGTACTAACGGGTATCTTTTTATGTCTTACGCTTTTTGTGTTACTACGACAAAGGCAAAAAAGCTTGCGAGAAGAACCGCTGCTGCAGATTATTGGTGCAATGGTAGCGCTGATGTTGATATCGGCATTTACGTTTACCCGCTTTGATTTTACCAAAGAGAAACGATATACCCTGTCTCAAACGAGCCGTGATATTTTGGCTAAGCTGCCTGCAGACATAAAGGTTACCGTCTACCTTCAAGGCGAGCTGACCGGTGGTATGAAACGTTTACAGAACGAAACGCGCGATATGCTATCTGACCTGCAAGCCTACAGCGGCGGTAAACTTCAATTTGAGTTTGTCGACCCGTTGGCGGGACAATCTGCCGAGCAGCAGGAACAGACTATAACAAAACTACAAGCCTGGGGACTTGAGCCTACTAATCTGGGCGTTGCTACGGAAAATGGAATGAACCAGCAGATCATTGTTCCCGCAGCGATGTTATCAAGCAATGGAAGGAACGTGCCTGTTAAGCTGCTCTATCAACAACGCGAAATGGGCCTAACGGCGGATGAGGTGATCAACAACTCTATTCAAAACCTTGAATACGCGTTCGTATCGGGCATAAAAAAGGTAAGCAACGGCGGCACATCAGCCATTGGTTTCGCCACCGGGCATGATGAGCTGAATGATGCGCAATTAAACGATGCAATGGCCAGCCTGTCAGATGGTTTTTTAGTAGGTCGGGTAGATCTGAAAAGCATTCCGTTTGACAGCCTGCGAAACATTAAAATGCTGGTAATAGCCAAGCCTGCAAAGGCCTTTACCGAAACCGAGAAGTTTAAGCTGGATCAATATATAATGCGTGGCGGCAGGGTGCTGTGGGCCATTGACCAGGTAACTGCCGAATTGGATAGCATTCGGGGCCACGGTGACGAGGAAATGGCCTTCCCAAGGCAGCTGAATTTAGATGACCAGTTGTTTGTTTACGGTGTGCGCATCAACTACGACCTGATAGCCGATTTAAGCAGCGCGCAAATACCTGTGAGCACGGGCAACGTTGGCGGACAGGCGCAGATCCAAATGGTGCCCTGGCTGTTCTACCCGATATTTGTACCCTGGTCAAAGCACCCCATTGTGAAAAACCTTGATGGTATTTACAGCGAGTTTCCATCTACAATTGATATACTGGAAACGAAGAACACCCGTAAAACGGTGCTGCTGACCTCATCCATCTATAATAAAAACCTAAAAACGCCACACCTCTTATCGCTACAAGCTATTGAACAGCAGCCAGACCCCAAAGCTTTTCAAAGCGAGCCTAAAATAACCGGTGTTTTGCTGGAGGGTAAGTTTGTTTCAAGCTTTAAAAACCGCCCGCAGCCGGATGGGGTAGGATCAGCAATAACCACAACTGCCGAAAGCGTTTCCACTAAAATGGTTGTGGTAAGCGATGGTGATATTTTTAAAAATCAGGTAGGCGCAGATGGATCGCCCTTCCCATTGGGCTACGACCGTTATACGCGCCAAACCTTTGGTAATAAAAACCTTTTATTAAACATTGCCGATTACTTAACAGACGATTCGGGGCTGATTGAACTGCGCAATAAAGAAGTACAATTGCGGTTGCTGGACAGAGCGCGCATCAAAAGTGAAAAAATGTATTGGCAGCTTGTAAATACTGTTGTGCCCTTGCTTTTAGTGTTAATATTTGCTATTTTTCAACATTATATTCGCAGGCGTAGGTATGCTCGTTAAATTTTATACTTTTGATAATTAATCATTAATTATATATATGAGATTTATAGTTTCCACATCAACTTTACTTAAGCAATTACAGGCGGTAAGTGGGGCATTAAGCAGCAGTACGGTTTTACCCATATTGGAAAACTTTTTGTTCGAGATAAAAGAAGGAAACTTAACTATTTCGGCTACCGACCTGCAAACCAGCATGACCACTACTTTAACCGTGGAGGCAAAAGAGAACGGCCGCATAGCTATACCATCGCGCATTTTGTTAGATACCTTAAAATCATTACCTGAGCAGCCTATAGCTTTCTCTGTTGATGATAGTACTTTTGCTATTGAAATAAACGCCGGCGACGGTAAATATAAATTAAGCGGCGAAAACGGCGAGGACTTCCCGAAGATCCCACTAGTAGAGAACGCCTCATCGGTTAATTTGCCTGCTTCGGTTTTATCGGAAGCTATCAATAAAACCATTTTCGCGGTAAGTAATGATGAGCTGCGCCCCGCTATGACAGGCGTTTACTGCCAACTTTCGCCACAGTATTTAACCTTTGTAGCTACTGATGCGCACAAACTGGTGCGTTATCGCCGCCTCGACGCGAAAGCTGAGAGCGTTACATCATTCATTTTGCCTAAAAAAGCATTGGCTTTGTTAAAGTCGGCTTTACCTTCTGATGATGTAAATGTATCGGTAGAGTACAACAGCACAAGCGCTTTTTTTAAGTTTAATAACATTAACCTGGTTTGCCGTTTAATTGACGAGCGTTACCCGGATTACGAAGCTGTTATACCGCAAAACAATCCTAATAAGCTGAGCATCGATCGCCTGGCGTTTTTAGGCTCATTAAGCCGCGTAGCTATATACGCTAATAAGACAACGCACCAGGTTAGGTTAAAAATAACAGGCAGCGAATTGCACATTTCATCAGAAGATATCGACTTTGCCAACGAGGCGCACGAGCGTTTAAGCTGCCAATACGAGGGAACAGATATGGAAATTGGTTTTAATGCAAGATTTTTGATAGAAATGCTGAAAAATTTAAGTGGAGAAGAAGTATCTTTGGAAATGTCTTCGCCAAACAGGGCAGGTTTATTACTGCCGCAGGGAGGAGATGAGAACGAAGATGTGCTGATGCTGGTTATGCCGGTGATGCTTAATAGTTATGCTTAAGTGTAAACTTAAATTATAGATCCAAAATCTAAGTCCGGTGTAAAAGCCGGACTTTTTTGTTCAACCCAGATAACAAAAGCCACAATTGTAAGTTAAATAGCAATTGGCTGCCCATGAGGAATAGAACCTGCATATTAATATTGATTGCGCTACTGGCATGCACAGTATATTCATGCAAAAAAATGAGTGTGGATCTACCACCTGAAACGGGCGACCCCGCATTTGTAAATGTTGTTAATGCCACTGCTGATACGCTTAATATTTTTCAGAACGGAACCCGCTTTAATTATAGCTCGGGTTTTTACCCGGGAGGGTCATTAGGGTATTTAACGGTATTAGCGGGTGAACATCAATACCAAATAAAAAAAGCCGGTACGCCAAATGTGTTGCTGGGTTTACCCTTGAAATTAGATAGTGGTAAAGTATATTCTTTTTTCATTGCAGGCAACTCGGCCGACCGTGTATTTTTAACAAAAGATGTATTTTTGGCTAATAGCGACGTGGAGATACGGTTTGTTAACGCTTCGCCAGGAATGACCTTTGATATTAAAATAGCGGGTAACTTTAGCTCCGGTAATCGTACCTTTAAATCGGCTACTGATTTTGTTAAGATGACTGCCGACAAAAATCATTATGAATTGTACGAGACAGGAAATCCAAATCCTTTAAAAACAGGTGATTTAACCTTAGCTGAAAATCGCGCTTACACGTTGTTTACAAAGGGTACGGCAACCGGAACAGGCGACAACGCTTTAGACGTAAAATTAATAGTAAACAGGTAAAATGAGACGCTCATTGATCTATATTAAATTGAAAGGAATAGCGTGGTTATTTGCGTGTTTTGCGGGCCTGTTGTTAATGTCCGGCATAATATCGTGTGGTAAAGCAAACACCGCTATTCCGGTAGGCGCCAACATCCAGTTTCAGGTGGTTAATCTCAGCCCTGACCTGCGCCCGATAAATCTTTGGGTAGGTTTTATTAAAAGAAATGTAGCATATAGTTACCCAACACCCTCGGGCTATTTTTCAATGGCGTCTGTTGATACACCTTTGCAAATACGGTCGGCATTAGCTAACGTATCAGGCGCAAACCTTGTATCTATAGATACATTGCTGAAGGCAAATACCAAATATACCTTGTTTGTTACTGGCTTGCGGGCAGATTCGACAATAACGGGAATTTTTACAACTGACACCTCATCCACAAGTACGCCCGGCCGTGGAAAGGTAAGATTTGTTAATGCTTCACCACGTTCGATAGGTTTAGACGTCATCGCCAACGGCACCACTGCCTTCACCAACCGTGCCTACAAAAGTGTTTCAAAGTTTATAGAAATGGCGCCGGGTAGTTACGAATTTAAAATAACACCAGCCCGGGCGCCAACCAATGTATTAAAAACGCTGCCTCAGCTAAGTGTACAGGACGGCAAGTTGTACACCATATATTCGTATGGAATGATAGGCCGGGTAGATTCTGCAGCATTTGGCGCTGGAGTTATAGCCAACAAATAAGGCTTTAACCATATATATTTATATTTTTGCCCCAAAACATAAAAGCCCTTGGAACTGATTAAGCACCTCATTGATTTTATACTTCATATAGATACACATCTGTCTGCCATAATCAGTCAATACCAGGGTTGGACATATCTTATATTATTTGTGATAATTTTTGCCGAGACTGGCTTTGTAGTAACGCCCTTCCTGCCTGGCGACTCTTTACTGTTCGCAGCGGGTGCACTAATTGCAGGCGGCAACACAGGGTTGGATATCTTTCTGCTATCGCTGATATTGATTGTGGCCGCCATAAGCGGTAATACCGTTAACTATACACTGGGTAAAATATTAGGTGATAAGGTTTTTAAGCCGAACAACCGGATACTTAAGCTGGAATATTATAACCAAACCCATGCTTTTTTTGAGAAGCACGGCGGTAAGGCGGTTATCTTCAGCAGGTTTATACCTATAATACGCACCATTGCTCCATTTGTGGCAGGGGTGGGCCACATGCCATTCGGACGTTATACCTTGTACAATGTTATTGGTGGTGTATCGTGGATAGTGATATTCCTGTTTGCGGGATTTATGTTGGGGAATATAACTTTCTTTAAAGAACACTTTTCACTTATAGGCATTGGCATTATTGTGGTATCGGTGATCCCGCCGATATTGGCTGCTGTAAAAAGCCGCACAAAAAAGTAACTATCCCACAATAGGCGCGTCGCCGAAAGTTCGCCGCTTTTTTTTGCCGCGGTAACTGAACCACGTTGAATAAGCCACCGGTATTAAAAAATACATAAAACCGCTGAAGCCGTAAAAATTGGGAGGTACTAAGCAGGTAACCGTCATAGCCAAAATACATACAAATACACAGATGAGATTGATGCCGCTCAGCGTTGCGGTTTCAAACAACTCTGGAGCGGTAAGCCCAATTTGCAACGCGAATTTTTTTGCATTCCGGTACATTAAATAGAACAATAGGTGGATTACCAAAAAACCTGCGCCATAAACAAGCATCAGTTCTCTCACCTGATCGGTTCGTATCATAAGGTGTTTACTTTCCTGATCGGCGAAAATTAACACCGAGAGAAATTTTAAAGGGTACGCATATATAAGTACAAAAAACAGCAGGATAGCGTTAAGTACAAGCGTGAAATTATCCTTTAAGGCAAACCGTCTGAAGAAAATATTCTGCAGGTTCCATATATGAAAAAGCACGGTAAAACATATGGCGAAACTAATAGTACCCTTCATGGTCTCATACAACTCGTCGAAGGTTTTGGGTACTTCAATAGAAACAATGATAAGCGTTAATGCGAATGCAAATACTGCATCGCTAAAAGTCTCTAATCTGGAAGGTTCATGGCTACGCCACGCAATGGAATCTGAATGTAGTTTGGCTGCTTTTGTTCTTAGCATGATCAGTTAAGGTTGAATGTTGCTATTTTTCCTGCTTTAAATATACTTTCTTCTTTTTGAATTTTTAAACGCTCTGCTGCACTTAATTGCTTCGCAATGAGTTTATTCAGATCCGGCTGCCCGGCATCAACCCAGGCCGAATACCAATAGCTGCCAACAGATAGCACTGCCGAACGCATGCGGCGCTGCACCATACCCCGTAAAAGCTTTTGATAAGCGCTGCTGTAAGCAACAGAATAATCTTTTACTTTCCGGGTACCGCGAACCGTCATGGTATATTTCTTTAAAGTGGGAAAGCTGCGGTTAAGCTGCCGTTCCAATCGCAGAACAGAATCGGCTTCGCTGAATGATGTGCGGCAGATATGGAATGCTTCGGTTAGCGGATTCTCAATGTACCGCGCCTTCCCTGCATTGCAGTTATAAGCGGAAGCAAAAAGTTCCGGCAGGCGGCTTTCCCAAAGCGCGTGTATGCCTTGTTGTTTAGTAAGCTGCCCATCGTGGTTGCTATGGAGGTGTAGCGGAACATGCGCGTCGGCCACGTAATGCCCCAAATTGGCCGAGGCGGTCAATATTGCTGTTGTATCGTGCTTTTTAAATGCATCAACCAATCGGTAATACTGGGATTGAATGGCCCACGGAACGGTGCCATATTTATTCAGGGTATCTACTGAATACTTTTTTGCAGCATCTGCCCACTTGCGTGGAATGGCCATAAAAGGTTTTTTACCATAATGATCCGCGTTTAGGAAGTGGTGTGGCGCTTCTGTCGAGTCTACGTAACGGCGTTTATCAGCGCTTATGGCATGTTCTGTAATAAAACCAATATTAGCCTTGTAGAAGCCTGCCATGGCCTTAGGCAGAATAAAAACAGCAAGCCGGTTAATGCGGTAATGCGCGTAAAACCCCCAGGAAGAGCAGGTAATGGTAAGCAATACTGCCGCTACAATACGGGTGGCAAATTTCATTTTAAGGCTGGTTGCTAATGACGTAGTAAATTACTGGTTTTTACAGATAAAACTAATTTAAAAAAGACATTTGTTTTTAAATTAAAACGTCATATATTTGCAGTCCTTAAATAAGAACAGAAAGAATAGAGCTACAATGGCAAATCATAAATCATCATTAAAAAGGATCAGATCAAACGCTGCGAAGCGTCTGCGTAATCGTTATCAGGCAAAAACCACCAGAAACGCTATTAAGAAATTAAGAACCAGCACCAGCAAAGCTGATGCAAGCGCTCTTTTATCTAAAGTGATCTCGATGCTTGACCGTTTAGCTAAAAAGAACGTTATTCACAAGAATAAGGCTTCAAACAATAAATCAAAGCTTACTAAATTCGTTAACGGATTAAGCTAATCATATTTTAAACTTTCTAAGTTTAGAAAAGCGATGGGTTGTATAACTCATCGCTTTTTTTGTACATTCAACTTGTGGAACCTTACCAGGAAAAAATAAGTATTAAAGCATGGGCTGAAGAGGACCGCCCGCGCGAAAAGTTAAGCAGCCAGGGCAGACGGGCTTTAACTGATGCTGAATTGATTGCCATTCTGATTGGTTCAGGCAGCCGTACTGAATCGGCAGTTGAATTGAGTAAACGTATTCTTCATCATTACGGAAACGATTTAAACAAGCTGGGTAAGGCATCGGTAACTGAATTATCACGCTTTAAAGGCATCGGCGAAGCGAAAGCTATCTCAATTATTGCCGCATTAGAAATTGGTCGCCGCCGTAACGATACCGAAAGCAAAGCGCCGGAAAAGATTAACAGCAGCAGGGATAGTTATAATGTGATGCGCAGGCACCTGATGGATCTGGGTCACGAGGAATTTTGGATAATACTTCTAAACCAAGGCGGAAAAGTGATCTCCACAGAACTGATTAGCAAAGGGGGATTGACCGGTACAGTAGCCGATCCAAAGATAATATTCGGAGTAGCATTACAACATCAGGCAGTTTCAATTATTCTTACTCACAATCACCCATCCGGTACATTGCGCCCAAGTCAGTTGGATATTGATCTTACAAAGAAAATTACGGCAGCAGGCCGCATGTTGGAGATAAATGTGCTTGATCATATCATATTTACTAATGAGAGCTTTTATAGCTTTGCGGATGAGGGAATTATGTGATTTCGAATTTCGGATGTTCTTTTTCGGATTTGTTGTTATAAGCAATCCATTTTCACATATCGAAAATAATCGATAAATTTGCACAATGGAACTGGATGCAAAGAAAGTAGAGCGGATATCAAAAGCATTAGGCGATCCTTATCGCTTAAAAATAATGGAGATGGCTAAATGCCAGGCAGAGAATAACTGGCTCAAGTGCTCGTGCGTGATGGAAAATATTGAACTGGCGCAATCTACCATATCCCACCACATCAGTCAATTGGTTGATGCAGACCTGCTGCTTACGGAGAAGGATGGCCGTAATGTGCGCTACCGCGTTAATAAAGAAGTACTGGATGCTTACATTAAATTTCTTGGCGTTCTAATCAACTAAAAAAAATTAAAATAATTAATCGAAACATTTCGATATATCAATTTAATGTATTTATATTTGCATCGGATTTAATGGAAACATTGCCCGATAAAATATCGAATAATTTAAATATATAAATAAATGAAAAAGTTAGAGAACAAAGTTGCCGTAGTTACCGGTGGTAACAGCGGTATAGGACTAGCGGCAGCTAAATTATATGCACAGCAAGGTGCCAAAGTGGCTATAACCGGTAGGAACAAAGCAACGCTTGACAAGGCCGTAGCCGAGATCGGAGAGGGCGCTATTAGTTTTATCAGTGATGTGTCGGATATTGCCAGTATAGCTCCCGCCTATGAAAAAGTAGCCGAAGCCTTTGGTAAAATAGATGTTTTGGTGGTTAACGCGGGTGTATATGCCGGTGCGCCGTTGGCTGATCTTACTGAAGAAATTTTCGATCAGTTGAGCGATATTAATTTTAAAGGCGCATTTTTCTCTGTGCAAAAGGCCTTGCCTTACCTGAATGATGGGGCATCAATTATCATTACATCATCGGCTGTTAGTAACAAAGCTTTTGGTGATGCGGCGGTTTACGCAGCTACCAAGGCAGCAACTACTTCATTGGCAAGAGGGTTATCGCAATCATTGCTTGACAGGAAGATCCGCGTTAATGTGCTGTCTCCCGGCCCGGTTGAAACACCAATATTTGGCAGGAACGGATCGAGCGCGGAGGAAGTTGACGGCATGAAAGCTTATTTGGCGGAAATGACACCGATAAAACGTATTGGTAACGTGGAAGAAATAGCCGAAGGCTACCTGTATCTTGCATCAGACGATTCAAAATACATGGTAGGGGGCGACCTGGTATTGGATGGCGGTTTCAGCAGATTTTAATTTCTAAGGTAAAAGCTGAAGATTTTGGGTTTTTTTGGAGGCAGCCTCACCAGCTGTCTCTTTTTTTTAAATTGTGATGGTGGTCAGTTTTTTTATTTAAAACAACGCTAACTTTATAAGGTTAACTAAATAAAAACACGCCATGATAACACCAGACGACGAATTATTACCCGACGATTCAGAACCCGAAGATTTTGAGCAAACCAGTCAGCAGGATGTCCACTCCAATGGATTTGATGAAGAACTGCCGCTTGAAGATAATGAGGTGGATACAGATAAGTTGAGTCAGGCTTACGATGCCTCTGAACCTGCATATACGCTGAATTTAGACGACGAGCCGTCGGACGATGAATAATTAGATCTTACTATTACGAATTACGATTTATAGCAATCGCTACAAATCGTAATTCGTAAATCTAACATCGTAAATCACTTCCCCACTTCCGCCCTAAATCCTATCTTTGCCGATTATCGTTCCGAAGTAATGAAGATATCATATAATTGGCTTAAAGAATTCATCCAAACCGACAAGACTCCGCAGGAGATCTCAACCATATTGACCGGCACCGGCCTCGAGGTAGAAAGCCTGGAGAACGTACAGGCTGTTCCCGGCGGATTGGAAGGTCTGGTAATAGGGTTTGTTAAAGAACGCGCGCAACACCCCAACGCCGACAGGTTGAGTATAACCAAAGTAGATGTTGGTACGGGTACAGACCTCCAAATTGTTTGCGGAGCAGCCAATGTAGCTGCGGGACAAAAAGTGGTTGTGGCTACTGTAGGTACTACTGTACATCCAACTGCAGGCGAGCCATTTGCCATTAACAAATCAAAAATAAGAGGCGAAGTATCCGAAGGGATGATCTGCGCCGAAGACGAAATAGGTTTAGGAGCCGACCACGCCGGTATTATGGTTTTGGCCGAAGATGCAGTAGTGGGTACCCCCGCCAAGGAATATTTTAAACTGAACGACGATTACATGTACGAAATAGGTTTAACACCTAATCGTGCCGATGCCACTTCGCATTTAGGTACAGCAAGAGATATCGCCGCATTCCTTAAGACTACTATTATAAAACCGGATGTTTCTGCTTTTAAGATTGACAATAACATTCGCGTTATTGATGTGGTGGTAGAAAACGAGCAGGCAAGTCCGCGTTATGCAGGTTTAACTATTTCGGGCGTTGAAGTAAAAGAATCTCCGCAATGGTTAAAAGAGCGTTTGGCGGTGATTGGTGTAAGGGCCATCAACAATATAGTTGATGTTACTAATTACGTATTGCATGAATTAGGACAGCCCTTGCATGCTTTTGATGCTGATGCTATTAAAGGTGGCAAGGTGATAGTTAAAAATTGCCCTGAAGGAACGTTGTTTAAAACGTTGGATGACGTAGAGCGCAAGCTATCTGCCGATGACCTGATGATCTGCAACGCTGAAGCGCCGATGTGCATAGCAGGTGTTTTCGGTGGGATAGATTCGGGTGTTACAGAAAAAACTACCGCCATATTTTTAGAAAGCGCCTATTTTAATTCGGTCTCAGTTCGTAAAACTGCCAAAAGACACGGCCTTAAAACCGATGCATCTTTCCGCTTTGAGAGAGGAACCGATCCTGATATGCCTGTTTTTGCTTTAAAGCGTGCTGCATTGCTCATTAAGGAATTTGCCGGGGGCAGTATATCGTCAAATATCATAGATCTTTATCCTAACCCGGTTCAGGCTTTCGCGGTTGAGCTGCCTTATAAAAATGTAGACAGGTTAATTGGTCAGCAGATCCCGCACGAAGAGATCAAATCAATTGTTACCGGTTTGGAAATGCAGATCGTTAAAGAGACCCCCGAAGGTTTGTCATTGAGCATACCACCTTACCGTGTAGATGTTACCCGTGATGTGGATGTGATAGAAGATATACTGCGCATTTATGGATATAACAATATTGATTTTCCTACGCAAGTAAGGGCATCGTTAAGCACTTCGCAGCGGCCGGAAAAAGATACAGTACAAAACCTGTTAAGTGATATGCTTACTGCAAATGGTTTTAATGAAATATTATCTAACTCGCTTACTAAATCTTCTTATTCTGATGATCCGAATTCGGCGGTGAAGATCTTGAATCCGTTAAGTTCTGATTTGGATATCATGCGTCAAACCATGCTGTTTTCGGGTTTAGAGGCTATCGCCTATAATCAAACCCGCCAGGCGGCTGACCTGAAGTTTTACGAGTTTGGCAAGGTGTACAGCGTAAAGGAGGATAAATACATAGAAAGCCAACGTTTTGCCATATTCATCACCGGTGATGCTACCGCTGCGCAATGGAATCAAAAAGCCAAGGCTTCATCGTTTTATAACATCAAAGCGCTTGTGGATGGCATCCTGCAAAAAATAAATGTTAACGATGCCACGTTGGCCGACAGTACTTCAACAGAGTATGCATTCGGATTAAACTACGTACGTAACGGCAAAACATTGGTTAGTATTGGTAAAGTAGCCCAGGGCGCTTTGAAAAAAGCAGGGGTAGAAAAAGAGGTGTACTATGCTGACATTAATTTTGATCAGTTAATATCCATCGCCAAAAAGAACAAGATCGTTTATCAGGAAATATCTAAATTCCCGTCGGTAAAACGCGACCTGTCAATGTTGGTGGATAAAGCCGTAACTTTTGATCAGTTAAAACGCACAGCCCAACGCACAGAGCGCAAGCTTTTGCAGGATGTAGATATTTTTGATGTTTACGAAGGCGACAAGCTTCCGGCAGGAAAAAAATCATACGCGCTGAGCTTTGTTTTACAGGACGCAGAAAAAACGCTTACCGACAAAGCCATTGACAGTGTTATGCAAAAAATTATGTATAACTTAGAGAAGGAAGCCGGGGCGGAGATTCGTAAATAAAGATTGGTTATTGAAGTTTAAAGATTGGGCTTAGCATGAAGGCTTTTACGGATTTGGAGGTTTGGCAAAAATCCCGGCTGCTCAGAAATAATATTTCAACATTAGCAAAACTCTTCCCCGCCGAGGAGAAATACAGATTAACTGACCAGATCATTCGTTCGTCGAGATCAGTCGGAAATAATATTGCAGAAGGTCATGGTAGATTTCACTATGTTGATTCATCAAAGTTTCTTATAAACGCTCGTGGATCATTGATTGAAACCTTAGACCATTTGATAATAGCCTTAGATGAAAAATACATTACGAAAGAAACTTTTGATACATTTAAAGCCGATTGTGAAGAATGCCTTAGGATGTTAAACGGCTATATCAATTATTTAAGAAATCAACAACCACAAAAAACTAATCTTTAATCTTCAATAACCAATCTTCAAAACGCAATGTCCACTGCCGCAACTTTAGATAAAGTAATCAGCAAAGCCGAAAGGTTGATAGAGCTGTGCACTGCCTTGCAGGAGGAAAATGACTTGTTGAAATTGGAAAACGAATCCCTGGCGGTCGCGTTAAATGCCAGCAAAAATAAGACAAAAGAACTGGACGAAAAGTTGAGAGCTTTGAAGTTAGCCAAGTCATTTTCAGAAACAAATGAAAAAAGTGTTGACATTAAACAAAAAATTAACGAATTTGTGCAGGAAATAGACAAGTGTATTGTATTGCTGAAAAAGTAATGCAGAAAGTGAACAAGCTCAAATGGGAGAAATCTCAATAAAAATAAATATTGCTGACAGAGTTTACCCCTTAAAGGTGAACATGGAAGAGGAAGAAATAATACGCAGGGCAGCTAAGTTAATAAACGACCGTATAAAAGAATACCAGGAGAATTACGCGGTTAGAGATAAGCAGGATTTGCTTGCTATGAGTGTGTTGCATTATGCCACATCATCATTAAAAGCAGAAAAAAAGGTTACCGTTGAAGATACAGAGGTAGCCGAAAAAACTTATCAGTTAGACAAATTGCTGAACGACTTTTTTTCAAAGCAGTAACGTTCTTTACATATACAAGAGCAATTAAGATTTAACCGCGGTTAAATTTTGAGTTCACTATTGAAAACTTAACACTTCAATATTAAAGGATCAAAGAGGGCATGTGTTACTACAATGTATTAGCAGTAACCCATGGTCCTAAAGTATCTGCATGAAGTTTTTCTAATACATGAGCTTGAAGTTTAATCGCGGTTTTTTTATTTATATAACCTAAAACAAAGAATGACCAATATTTTATATGTTATTATCGGGCTGCTGATAGGCATCCCGTCAGGTATCGTTATAGGCCGGTTCCTGCTGAGAAAGCTCTTTAAAGACCAGGAAGCAGCGGCCCAGCTAAAAGTTAAAAAAATACTGAAGGATGGTGAGAATGATGCCGAGATACTAAGGAAGAATAAATTACTGGAAGCAAAAGAGCGCTTTCTACAAATGAAGGCTGAACATGAGCAGGAGATAAACGCTAAAAACAACGAGATCAATCAGCGCGAGAACGGGGTTAAGCAAAAAGAGCAATCGTACAACCAGCGTTTAGAGAACATTACCCGTAAGGAGAACGAACTGGATAACACCCGTAAAAACCTGGAGCGCCAGACGGAGATAGTTGTTAAGAAACAGGAAGAGGTTGATGCGTTAAAGAATCAGCACGTACAGCAGCTGGAAACTATAGCGGGCATATCAGCTGAAGAAGCAAAAGATCAATTGGTAGAAAACCTGCGTGAAGATGCGCGCAGCAAGGCGATGGCGCAGATAAAGGATATTGTTGACGAGGCCAAGCTAACCGCTACCAAAGAGGCTAAGAAGATAGTCATTCAAACCATCCAGCGTACCGCTACCGAGGCTGCTATTGAGAACACTGTATCTATTTTCAATATAGAGAATGATGAGATCAAGGGCCGTATCATTGGTCGCGAGGGACGCAATATCCGCGCGTTGGAAGCAGCAACCGGCATTGAGATTATTGTGGATGATACTCCGGAAGCTATCATCCTTTCGGGGTTTGACCCGGTACGCCGCGAGATAGCCCGTTTGGCTATGCACCGTTTAGTTACCGACGGACGTATACACCCGGCACGTATTGAGGAAGTGGTTGCCAAAACCCGCAAGCAGATAGAGGAGGAGATTGTTGAAATTGGCGAGCGCACTGTTATAGATTTGGGTATTAGCGGCCTTCACCCTGAGCTAATAAGAATGGTTGGCCGTATGCGCTACCGTTCATCATACGGACAAAACCTGCTGCAACACTCGCGCGAGGTAGCTAATTTCTGTGCTACCATGGCCGCCGAGTTGGGCCTTAATGTAAAACTAGCTAAACGAGCAGGTTTACTTCATGATATTGGTAAAGTGCCTGATGACAATCCGGAACTGCCGCACGCAATTTTAGGTATGCAGTTAGCCGAAAAATATAAAGAACACCCTGAAGTGTGTAATGCCATTGGCGCTCACCATGACGAGGTAGAAATGACCTCAATGTTATCGCCGATAATCCAGGTTTGTGATGCTATATCAGGCGCTCGCCCCGGTGCGCGCCGAGAGGTAGTGGAAAGCTACATCAAGCGCTTAAAAGAACTGGAAGAGCTGGCTATGTCTTACCCGGGAGTTGAAAAAACTTTCGCTATACAGGCCGGTCGTGAGTTGCGCGTGGTGGTAGAAAGCGAGAAAATAAGCGATGCGCAATCAGAAACGTTAGCGGCCGATATCTCTAACCGTATCCAAACCGAAATGACCTATCCGGGCCAGATCAAGGTTACGGTGATCAGGGAAACGCGGTCTGTTGCGTTTGCTAAGTAAGAATAGAAATATTCCAATATGTCATTGCGAGGAACGAAGCAATCGCCCGCAGTAAAGTCCGCGATTGCCGCGCTCCGCTCGCAACGACATATTTTTTAAGGTTTAGATAAACCATGAAAAATCAACCCCAAGCTAAACAGCCGCAAATAGAAAAGCGCCCGGTGGACGTTCTGCTGGATGAGTATGCGTCGTTTCATACCAATCCGACTAACCGCGTTATCAATTATTTCTGTATACCGCTTGTGAGTTTTGGTATACTGGCTTTTGTCTGGTCAATACCCTTTCCGGTGCTTGGCTTTTTAGGTGAGAATAAAGGCTTTCTTAACTGGGCGTCGTTTTTAGTGGCGTTTTCCCTCTATTATTACCTGCGTTTGTCGCCAATGCTGTCTTATCTAATGCTATTTTGCCTGGGAGTCTTCAGCTATACAATTGTGTTGTTAGAGCAGAATTTTGTATTGGCGCAAATTGGCTTAATGCTTTTTGTGATAGGTAACATTGGCCAACTGGTAGGCTATAAAAAAGAAGGCCGCAGGCCTATCTTCGCCCAGGATTTTAAATTTATGCTCATCGGCCCTATGTGGCTATTCAGTTTGATCTTGAGGAAATTTAAGATCAGATACTAAACACAAAGCTCGATTTTTTGGCCCGCCCTGCTGTTCCAAAAAATATAAAGGGTGTAAAACCTATTGACGGTACTAAACTGCTGACCTTTAGCACCTATGTGTTTTAACGTGGAACAGTTTGGAACGCTTTTAGGGGCTTTTTTTGGTTGTTTTTATATAGTTTGGAACACTTTGGAACAGTCGGGAGGCGGTTTGGAACACTTCACTATTCGCTCCAAATCAATCCAACATCCCTAGCAATTCATCATCACTAATAATAGGAATATTCAACTTCTGCGCCTTTTCTAACTTAGAAGGACCCATATTATCACCTGCCACCAGGTAGTTGAGTTTGGCAGAAATGCTGCTCAATATTTTACCGCCATTCTGCTCAATAATATCCTTCAGCTCATCACGCGAGAACTTTTCAAATACACCCGAAATAATGAAGCTCTTGCCTGCAAACTTGTCGCTTGCCAGTGTAACTTCTTTCTCTTCAACTACAAACTGCAAACCTGCAGCTCTTAGTTTTTCAATCTCTTCGCGATGCTGTTCTTCGCTAAAGTATTCTATCAAACTGTGCGCTATTCGGTCGCCTATTTCGTCAACAGCAATCAGCTCCTCAAAAGATGCCGCCATCAGGTTATCAATATTTTTGAAGTAAACAGCCAGTTTTTTAGCTACCGTTTCGCCGATAAATCGAATGCCTAAACCAAACAGCACTTTTTCAAATGGCATTTGCTTGGAGCGCTCAATGCCGTCAAGCATGTTGGTGATAGACTTCTCGCCAAAGCGCTCCATTTTCTTCAGGTCATCTTCATGATCCTTTAACTCATACAAATCGCTGATGTGCCTGATGAAGCCCTTCTGATATAAAGTGTCAATTGTCTCATCGCCTAAGCCATCAATGTTCATCGCCTTGCGGCCAATAAAGTGCTGCATTTTACCGGTGATCTGCGGGGGGCAGCCTTCATCATTAGGGCAATAAAAAGCAGCCTCGCCTTCCTGGCGTTTAAGCACGGTTTGGCAAGCCGGGCAATTGGTAATGTATTCAATGACAGGTGCCGATGGATTGCGTTTTTCCAGATTTACGCTGATGATCTTGGGGATGATCTCTCCGCCTTTCTCTACATATACCCAGTCACCCTCATGCAGGTCAAGCCGTAACATTTCGTTGGCATTGTGTAACGTGGCCCGCTTGACCGTAGTACCCGCCAACAAAACCGGCTTTAAATTAGCAACCGGCGTTACCGCGCCTGTACGGCCCACCTGGTAGGTTACGGCCTGTAGCTGCGTTTTTACCTGCTCGGCTTTGTATTTATAGGATATAGCCCAGCGGGGAGATTTGGCCGTGAAACCCAGCTCCTGTTGCTGACCATAGCTGTTTACTTTAACCACTATACCGTCAATATCATAACTCAGCTCAAAACGGCGCTTATCCCATTCAGTAATAAAAGCCAGTACATCATCTATAGTATTGCATAACCTGCTTTCATCATTTACGTGAAAGCCCCATTCCTTAACTGCCTGCAAACTTTCCCAATGGGTTTTGAACAGTCTCTTTTCGGTATACAGACCATATAAAAAGCAATCCAGCGGGCGCTTAGCTACCTCGCTTGAATCCTGCAGTTTTATAGTACCCGATGCAAAGTTGCGTGGATTGGCGTATGGCTGCTCGCCGTTATCAACACGTTCCTGATTAAGTCGTTCAAAAGCCTTAAGGTGCATAAACACTTCGCCGCGTATTTCAAATTCATCGGGATAGCCGCTGCCATGCAGGCGTTTAGGTATTGTGCGGATAGTACGCACGTTAGTGGTCACCTCATCACCTTGTGTGCCGTCGCCACGGGTAACAGCTCTAAGCAGCTTGCCTTGTTCGTAGGTAAGGCTCATAGATAGGCCATCAAACTTCAGTTCGCATACGTACTCAAAATTGTCGCCAATAGCCTTACGGATGCGCTGGTCAAAGTCCAATAGTTCCTGCTCATTGTATGTATTGCCCAATGATAACATGGGCCAGCGGTGCTTTACGGTAGTAAACTCCTTCGTAATAAAGCCGCCAACCTTTTGCGTAGGCGAATCGGGATCCAGAAGCTCCGGAAACTGCTTTTCAAGCGCAGTTAGCTGCTCCAGTTTTTTATCAAATTCAAAATCAGATACCGTGGGCATAGCCAGCACATAGTAGTTATACGTATGCTGTTTTAGCTCTGCCGATAATTGGTTTATTAGTTTTTTAGCTTCCGAAGGTGACATGCCAACGAAGATAGTAAATTGAGCGCTGAGCAAAATAATTTTATTAAACAATGCTATCACCATTAAACTTTTTAGGGTAAAACAGGTCTTTATTATAGTAAATGATATTACGATGCCTTTTAATTTGAGCGCTAACTTTATTGGGTAATAAATTTAAGAAACCTTCATTTTCGGGAGAGGAGCCCGCCGGTGAGGGTTTTTTATTTCCCGGTTTACAGGTTATAATCGTATTATTGTGTTAGTATGAAACGATTATACAACAACCTTACCTTCCAGGTTTTAGTAGCCATTGCGCTTGGTGTGATAACCGGTTTATACTTCCCTTCTTTTGCGCCAACTGCGCAGCTTATCAGCAAGACCTTTATTAACCTTATTACAATGTTGATCGCGCCTATCATATTCTTCACAATAGTGCTCGGTGTAGCCGGTATGCGCGACATGAAAAAGGTGGGCAGAGTAGGCGGCAAGGCGCTGTTGTATTTTGAAATTGTGACAACATTTGCCCTGCTGATAGGTGTTGTTGTATGTAACCTACTTAAACCCGGCGCCGGGTTTGTTAGCCATGTAAAGGTTGATGCCACTAAGCTGGAGGAATACGAAAAGGCCGCTTCTGCCATGCATTGGGGCGATTTCATTGCCCATATAGTACCACCTAACTTCTTTGATGCTTTCGCCAAAGGCGATATTTTACAGATCCTTTTCTTTGCTATATTATTCGGCATTGCGCTTAGTCGCATGGGCGAGAGCGGTCATACCGTGGTTAACCTGTTTGAGAAGATATCCAAGGTGTTCTTCAATATTATGCATATGGTAATGCGGGTAGCGCCTATCGGCGCTTTTGGTGGTATGGCATTTACTGTAGGCAAATATGGGATATCAACACTGCAGCCTTTGGCTAAGCTGATGGGATCGGTATACTTAACTATGTTCCTGTTCATATTTGTGGCGCTCAACTTTATCTGCTACCTGTACAAATTCAGCCTGTGGCAATACCTTAAGTTCATCCGGCAGGAGATACTCATTGTATTAGGCACCTCCTCATCCGAGCCCGTGTTGCCTGCCATGATGGAAAAGATGGAAGCCTTTGGCTGTTCAAAATCTGTAGTTGGACTGGTTATACCGGCAGGGTACTCCTTCAATCTTGACGGTACAACTATTTACCTGTCCATGTCGGTTATATTTTTGGGGCAGGTGTTTAACATTCCGCTCAGTTGGGAGCAGCAGCTTACTATCATCGGTATCCTGATGGTAACTTCCAAAGGCGCCGCCGGGGTCACGGGCAGCGGCTTTATAGTGCTGGCGTCAACACTCACCGCTATTAAGGTTATACCCGTTGAGGGGGTAGCTATACTGCTGGGCGTAGACAGGTTTATGTCTGAAGCGCGGGCCATTACCAATATGATAGGCAACGGCATGGCAACTGTGGTGATTGCCAAAAGCGAGAAGGAGTTTGACGAAGCAAAGTATCGCGCGGCGATAGCTAATAATTAACCTATAAAACTATGAAAAGACTATTACCCTTTGTCCTACTGCTGTTAGCAGCCCAATTGGTGTTAGCCCAGCAGGATGAATACGTAAAGCCCGGCCAGGTTATTGAGAAGGGTAAGGCCCCTGCTATGAAGTACAAACTGCTTAGCACCAACGGTACCACCAAAACCTATATAGTGGTGCTGTATAGGGGTGATGACATCCTATCAGGTATGACGGAGTTTGCCGAGAAGGAGAACATCCAGTTTGCGCAGTTTAACGGGGTGGGTGCCATTAGCTCGGGCAGGTTGGGTAGTTATGATCGCGATAAGCAGATGTACCATATTTTCCCTATAAAGCAGCAGGCCGAGATCGTATCCTTTATTGGTAACATAGGTATCTACAACGGCAAGCAGGTGGTACATGTGCACATGAGCGTTAGTCAAAGCGATGGCGTTATGCGCGGCGGGCACCTGTTTAACGGCATTGTATGGCCAACATTGGAGATAATGGTAACTACCGATCCCACCGCTGTTTATAAAGCGAGGGAAGATGAGACCGGTTTTGTGCTGACGGACCCAACGCTTACGCACTAGTTGCGTTTCACGAAAATATGAAACAAAGTGAAACAAGATGAAACGCTTTTTATCATAAGCTATTGATAATAAGTATTATAGCGGTTTGGGGTGAAACAAAGTGAAACTACTTTTAAGTCAGTAAAGTTAGCTGTGTTTTGTGGTTAAATTATTGAATATCAGTATAGTTGTGAAATTGATGTTTTTGTCGCGTAAGTGAAACGCTTTTTTAAGCCCCAAATGTATGAACGAGATGATGAATAAAGAGATAAAACCATGGACGGTACTTGCGGAGGAAGACGTATCGCCGAGCCATTGGTTCCCGGTTACCAAACAAAAGGTTAAGCTTGCCAATAGCAACGTTTACGACTATTACTTCTCTAAACTGGGCGATGTTGTGCAGGTTTTAGCCATTACTAAAAAAAACGAGGTGGTATTGGTGCGGCAATACAAACACGGCCTTGGCGAAATTACGCTGGAGATACCCGGCGGCCTGCAGCAGCAAAATACCTCTATTATACATTCTGCCTTAAACGAGTTGGAAGAAGAAACAGGCATAAAAGCCACCGCAGATCAGCTTATCTCTTTAGGTAAAATCGCCATCAACCCTACCAAATTAAAGCAGGTTACGTATGGGTTTATAGTGTTTGATGCTGAGTTTAATTCGGAGCAGCGCCTGGATTCAACCGAGGATATTGAAGTGGTTTTAAAGCCCGCGCCCGAGGTTTTGCAATTAGCGTTGAGCGGTGGCATATGGGTTACTGATTCACTAAACTTTATTTTAAAAGCGGCTATGTTGTATCCGGAGGTTTTTGGGCGGTAGGGCGGGATTGCAAACACCCCGCTACAAGTATGGGATTGCGGATGCGGACTAATTTGTGTTGATCTTTAATTAACTTGCTGATAATTAATGCAAGTAAAATAACGGTATTATGGGCAGACCACGTAAACATAAAAGACTTGAAGATTACTCACCAACTGAACAGGTTTGGATATCTCTTATAGCTATAATTATATTTATTGCAATGATTGCTAAAATCATTGCGAAACATCAATAGTTCTTTGTCCCCAGTGAATATAAGTGCCTTCAAAACGGGAATCACACCGCCCGCCGCTCGTTTTTAAATCTTTCGAACACTCGTAATCACAGATCAACTAACATGGTAGGAAAAAACAAAAAAAAAGCGATGAGCTTTAGCCCATCGCTTTTTAAATTATAAGGTTTTATATATTACCTCATATCACTCTTTACTTTATTAGCTGTACTTTGTCCGGGCAGATAGATCTGCAAACCTAAAGATAATGTAACTGTACTTTGGTATGACGCATTTCCAAAACCCTTCAGTCCATTATACATTAATAAAGTTTCCAAACCAACATTTGGTGTAACAAAATACGCAAAGCCCGGCCCAAAGCCCAGATTAATACCATTGGTGTTACCCACGCCATTACTAACGTTAATACCGCCGAAACCGGCCGTAACCTCGCCAAAAAATCTGCCATGGCGTAGTATCTCAACATCACTGCCGGTATAATAACGGCCTAAAGCACCTAACCCATAAGTAGTAGTGGTAGGCGTGTTTTTGGCGGTTTGTATGCCCAAATTTGCATAGCCCCCCAGCGCCAGGTTGTCTTCAATAAACCAGGCCGCTTTAGGCGTCAGGTCAAAGCTAAAAACCTTACTGTTGTCAAGCCCAAGGCTAAGGTTGGCAATGTTGCCGCCCATTAATACGTTGCCTTTTTGAATTTGAGCCTGCGCTGCAAACCCTGTAAAGGCTAATAAACCTGCTATTAAAACTTTTTTCATGGTTTGATAATTAGTATTTATTAGTTTAACGAGAATTCAACCCTACGGTTTTGCTGACGACCAGCTGCTGTTTTATTGGTTGAAATAGGCTGATTTGGACCATAACCTGTTGCTTCAATTAATGATGCGTTTGCACCTTGCGATACCAGGTAAGCTTTAACAGCTTCTGCACGGTCTTTAGATAAAGCCATATTTAATGCCATTGAACCTGTATTATCAGTATGACCGGCTAATTTTAAGCTAAAGCTTTTCTCTTTTAACAAGTCGGCAACACGGTTAAGTGTTTCGTATGATCTTGCTTTGATAGTAGATTTGCCTAAATCAAACTCAAGGTTTTTTATGGCTTCGCCAACTACACGGCGATCAGACTCGGTAACAATAACACGTTCTTTAGTAACAACAACCGGAGCCGGAACTTTTAACGGACAACCTGCGCCATCAACCTGCGTACCTGCAGCTGTGCCTGCACACCTGTCAAACTTGTTAGCTACGCCATCGGCATCATCATCACCCATTTCGCGGGCATATTGTTGAGCCAAAGCTAGTCTGGCTTGTTCTTCCTGCATTCTCGCTTGTTCAGCAGCAGCTAAACGTGCTCTTAACTCAGCGCTTTCGGCAGCACTTTCTTCGCGCAAGGCCGCAATCGGACTAAAGTTTTGCAACTGTGATGATTTTTTACGACCAATAGCTATTTCAATACCTGCGTGAGCATAAGAGAAACGATCATTCAGGCCGGTTAAAACGCCGTCAAATCTGTTTGATTTAACAAAGTTTACGCTATAGCCAAGGTCAATGTTGAGTCCTTTTGAAAGGCCGAACTTTATACCCGCACCTATAGGTATGTATATACTTTCGTCGTACGTGTTACTTGCGCCATTCGGCGTATTTATTACGTTAGCGCTTGTTGACATTACACCTACACCACCGGTAGCATAAGGAGTTATTACGCCACGCTTGGTATTTAAGCTTAAATTGGCAAGTGTAAGGTTACCGCTTAAAGCCACAGCCCATTGAATGGTTGTTTTAAAACTGCTTGCATCCTGCGCAGGAGATCCTGCCGGAAGACTGTTAGAGCGGAAGCCCTTAACTGTACCTGCCAGGAAATCTGCCTGCAGGCCAAATGAAGGTAAAATTTGTTTTTTAATGTAACCGCCATATCCCCACGTTTCCTGCGGTGTTTTAAAATCGCCGTTAGACAGGTTATTTAATGGAGTAAAATGCGTTAACATGCCGCCGTTAAGGCCGATAGACCAAGTGCGGAAGTTTTTCTTGTCGAAGCGTTTGGTAGTGTCTGAGTACCCTTGTGCAAATAGCGCGCTTGTTGATCCGATAAGTGAAAGGACCATGAGAGATCTTGTAAAATTGAATTTCATTGTATTGATTGTAAATGATGCTGAGCTTGTGCGCAGCATACAGCACAAGGCAACAACCGCACCCATTTTAACCTATTTGCTTTTAGCTTGCGCAACCCTCTCGTAACCACCGTTAAAGATTACAAGCATGTGATAAACGGAAAACCTGGCTGCTATTTAAATGTGTTTACTAAATAGTTCATGTTTCGGTTTAAAACTAAAATTTGGTACTACCAATGGCATTTGGAGCTATATATAGTTGACAGCACAAATTGGCGACCCGAGTAAAAGCCGCGTTTTTAGGCTATAAAAAGAGTTGGCGGGGGCATTTTTTTTAAAACAGAAGCACTGCATTTTGCAAACTACTGCGCATCAAGGGCTTGAAATCTACTTTAAAAAACGGTTCCCGGGGCCTGTTTATACCAAAAAAAGCAATAAAATTTCGCTAACATTGCGGGCTCAAAATGGCGCGGATTTTTTTTAATAAAAAATTTTGTCGGGCATTAAAATTTTGTAAATTTGCAATCCCTTTCAGAAAGGTATATATCGCCGCTTCTGAATTAAGGGAACGGTTCTTTAAAATAAAAATTATTAACCTGAATAATTGACCGAAAGGTTTTCGCGGTTGTTTCCCCGATAGTTTGCTCAGGCAAACCAAACAACAAAGGTAAATAAGCCTCCTTAGCTCAGCTGGTAGAGCGACTGACTTGTAATCAGTAGGTCATTGGTTCGATCCCGATAGGAGGCTCAGTTTGATTTCGAATTTCGAAATTTCGATTTCGGATTTTATCTGGCTAAAAGATAAATCCGAAATTGTAAATCCGAAATCCGAAATAAACTTGGGGGGATACCAGAGCGGTCAAATGGGACGGACTGTAAATCCGTTGCTTCGGCTACGAAGGTTCGAATCCTTCTCCCCCCACAGGGTAATGAGTGAGGGAAATATTGAGTGAATGAGTGAATGAAAAGGTAATATTGAAAAATGTTCACTCAATCATTCGCTAATTCACTCAATCACTCATTAAATAAAAAATAAAAGCGGAAGTAGCTCAGTTGGTAGAGCGATAGCCTTCCAAGCTATAGGTCGAGAGTTCGAACCTCTTCTTCCGCTCAATAAAATGTCGGATTGCGGAATTTCGATTTCGGATTTGGCATTATGATTAGAATAGATGTATATGGCGGATGAAAAAATTCGAAATTGAACATCCGAAATTCGAAATCAAATTAGCCGACGTAGCTCAGGGGTAGAGCACTTCCTTGGTAAGGAAGAGGTCATGGGTTCAAATCCCATTGTTGGCTCAACTTATTAAAGTATAAATAAGTAATTGTTTTAAATATAAATTAACCTACAAATAAAATAAATCATGGCAAAAGAAAAGTTTGACCGCAGTAAGCCGCACTTAAACATCGGTACTATCGGTCACGTTGACCACGGCAAAACTACCTTAACTGCAGCTATCACTAAAGTATTAGCTGACGCAGGTTTATCAGAAGCTCGTTCATTTGATTCAATCGACTCAGCTCCTGAAGAAAAAGAACGTGGTATCACTATTAACACAGCGCACGTTGAGTACTCAACTGCTAACCGTCACTACGCTCACGTTGACTGTCCAGGTCACGCGGATTATGTGAAAAACATGGTTACAGGTGCTGCACAAATGGACGGTGCTATCATTGTGGTTGCTGCTACAGACGGCCCAATGCCTCAAACCCGCGAGCACATCCTGTTGGCTCGTCAGGTAGGTGTACCTTCATTGGTTGTGTTTATGAACAAAGTTGACATGGTTGATGATCCGGAATTGTTAGAATTAGTAGAAATGGAGATCCGTGAGCTACTTTCATTCTATGATTTCCCTGGTGATGATATCCCGGTAATTCAAGGTTCAGCTCTTGGTGGCTTGAACGGCGATCCGAAATGGGTTGGTAAAATTATGGAGTTAATGGATGCTGTAGATAGCTACATCCCAATCCCTCCACGTTTAACTGATCTTCCATTCTTGATGCCTGTTGAGGACGTATTCTCGATCACTGGTCGTGGTACTGTTGCAACCGGTCGTATTGAGCGTGGTGTAATCAACTCTGGTGAGCAGGTTGATATATTAGGTATGGGTGCTGAGAACTTAAAATCAACTGTAACAGGTGTTGAGATGTTCCGCAAGATCCTTGACCGTGGCGAAGCTGGTGACAACGTAGGTTTATTGTTACGTGGTATTGAAAAAACTGATATCCGTCGTGGTATGGTTATTTGCAAACCAGGTTCAGTTAACCCACACACTGATTTCAAAGCAGAAGTTTACGTATTATCAAAAGCAGAAGGTGGCCGTCACACTCCATTCTTCAACAAATACCGTCCGCAATTCTATTTCCGTACAACTGACGTAACCGGTGAGAT
>Ga0164241_10000871_pt1 | contig 43613 bp, 34 predicted proteins | sample OricomyardsoilBY_FD_108780 | JGI IMG/M metagenome (GOLD analysis project Ga0164241, IMG submission 108780) | Backyard soil microbial communities from Emeryville, California, USA - Original compost - Back yard soil (BY) | ecosystem: Environmental > Terrestrial > Soil > Unclassified | place: USA... | reverse complement strand
GTTAGTTTGATTTGGAGTTTCACAATAAATTGGTCGTCATTTTGCGTAATAGTCAACTCATGTTTACCGGGATAAAGCATTTGAAGCCTTTTGGTCACATTGTTCAGGCCAATGCCTCGCCGGTTCTGTTCGGGGTCATTTTTTAGTTTTGGATGAATGCTGTTGCTAACCTCCAGCATCAAGCCGCCGTTTACATCATTTAGCGTTACCCTGATGTAAGATGGTGTTTCAAGGCTAATGCCGTGCTTAAAGGCGTTCTCTATAAACGGTATCAACAGCATGGGGGCTATCTGGCGGTCGTCATCTGTTACATCAATATTTTCTTCTATGACGATATGAGCCGATAGCTGGGTGCGCAATTTTTGCAGCGCTATATAATTGTTTAGGTACGCTACTTCCTTGCCAACGGAAATAAATTTGTGATGGTTCTCTTCCAGCATAAAACGCATCATGTCTCCTAACTTCTGAATGCCCGTAGCAGTGGTTTTAGAGCCGTCTATCAGAGCGGTACCATATAAGGTATTTAACGCATTGAACAGGAAGTGCGGATTGATCTGCGACCGTAGAAAAGCGAGGTCGGCCTCTGAATGGCCAAGTGCTGCTTCCATTCCTTTTATCTGTAGTATTTTTTCTTTTTGCCTTTTATATTCAAGCCATGACAAAGGAGAAATAACTGCCAGTTGCAGAACCCAGATTCCAAACACATAAATAAAGGACCATTCCTCTCCAAGGAAACGACTGAAAACAACCGTGTAAGCAAAACTTGATAACAACAGTAAGCCAACCCATTTTCGCTTTGCCGGAAACAGGGCGTACATATTGGTTAACAGCACCAACAGGCATACCGGTACAACCGCTGTATAAAAACGGTAAACCGCCGGGCTGAATAAATCGAAAGCTGCAAAAAAAGCAAGTATGGTAAAATAAAGCAGCGCTATAAAGGTGGTGGCGTTGCTCACCATAATCAGGTATTCTGATCGCTTGATATACTCTACTAACAGCTCGCGAATGGAGATGAACAAACAATATAAAATTACCACGCCGGTGGACATCCCCAGTCCGCCAAACGTGTTGGCAAGCGGCTGCGGATGATAACCCAGCGTGAGGGGTATATAGGGGTTTCGGGCAAGAAAATAAGGATCGCAATAAAAAGAAATAATATTAACGACGGGGCCGAGTAAAAAACAAATGGCAACAAGTTGAAGGGCTGCGCCCGCCACTCTGGTTAAAAGCCTGGTTCCCCGTTTATTCAACAACGCATGCCTCAAAGGTGGAATAATTCCTTTGTTTATCCATATATAACAAACATATAGAAGCAATATCGAGCCTATCTGCGGTAGCAAAATGGCTTTAATATAGTTTGCCGTTAGATTATTGTTTTGAAACTGTTTTTGTAATTGCTCTGCCTGTAAGGCCGTAATATTAAACGCATTAGCTACGTAACATCCTATAAGGATAAGGGCCAGTAAGGTGGCTAGTATTAAGCCGTGTTGTTGCCATTTAACTTTCATATCATTGGGTTTTGGATCAATATTAAACCCTAAACCCCTGGCATTCTGAAAAATGTGACTGGATGGCCAAAAAATGTGACAAAATGTGTAATTACGCTATTAAGCCAATTAAACATTTTTTAAAGCAGATGTTGCCTTTTAAGACTTTAACAGTTCGAAAGATTTCTCTTTCGCTCCATCGCACAGTCCGCCCGTTGCTCTATCGAAATGACAGGTTTTACTCAAAAAAAATGCAGACACTAATCAAACATCTGCACATCTTCTAATCTGCATATCCGCACATCCCCTTATCTGCACATTAAAACTATTTCTTCAACCCTATCTCCCTTAATCGCTCATCTAAATACTCACCCGCGGTTATATCGCTGTAGGCCTTGGGGTGTTCAGCATCAATAGTTGATGGCAGCGATGTAAGGTCCATATCTGCTTTTGGATGCAGGAAGAACGGTACCGAAAAACGTGAGAATTTCATCAACTCGCGCGGCGGGTTTACTACCCTATGGGTTGTTGATTTCAGCTTGTTATTGGTTAGTCGTTGCAGCATGTCGCCAACGTTCACCACCAAATCCTCGCCATGCGCCTTTACCGGGAACCATGTGCCGTTGCGGGTGAGTACTTCTAAGCCGTCGGCGCTGGCGCCTATCAGCAGGGTTATTAAATTAATATCTTCATGTGCCCCGGCACGTACCGCGTCGGCGGGTACGGCGTCAGGGTTTTCTATCGGGAAGTAGTGCAGCGTGCGTAAAATGGAATTGCCGTTATGTACTTTATCGTCAAAATAATGCTCGTCCAAACCTAAATAAACCGCAATGGCCCGCAACAGGTTAATGCCTATGGCCTCCAACTTTCTGTATATCTCTAATGTAACCTCGTTAAACTTTGGCAACTCTTTAACCACCAGGTTATCCGGGTAATCATCCTTACTAACACCACCATCCGTTACTGTCTGACCAATCTGCCAAAACTCCTTCATATCCGGCGTTTTAAAGCCCTTGGCCGTTTCTTTGTTTTTGCCTGTATAACCGCGCTGACCAGCCAGTTCGGGGATCTCATAAGATGTTTTTACATCATCGGGCAAGGCAAAAAGCGCCTTTACTTGTGTGTAGAGGTCATCAATCAGCGCCTTACTTAATCCGTGATTGGTTATGGTAACAAAGCCGGTATCGTTAAAGGCTTTTCCTATTTCGTCAGAAAATTGTTTGCGTTGGGCAGCGTCGCCTTTGACGTAGTTATTCAGATCCAGCAAAGGGATGTTTACGGTTTCCATATACACTTAATGTTTGTTAGCGTAAAAATATCATTTTAAATACAATTATATAGCACATTATGTGTGGGGTGGGATCAATTACATCATAGCGTGTTCATAGCGATGGGTTTGAAACCCATCGCTATGAACACGCTATGGAAAAAGCCGCAGAAAAATTAAACCATCGGTATTTCATTACAGTTCCTTAACACTTTTAACATCAAATTGCCTATTTTTGCAACCTCTAAAAATTGAGGTAGCTATTTTGATGTACAAGGAATACAAGCAGTTAAATTTATCGCAGACCGGAAAAGACGTGCTGGACTTTTGGCAGAAGAATAACATCTTCCAAAAAAGTATCGACAGTCGCCCTGCCGGTAACCCTTACACTTTTTACGAGGGCCCACCTTCGGCAAACGGAATGCCCGGCATTCACCACGTAATGGCGCGTGCTATAAAAGATATTTTTTGCCGCTACAAAACCTTAAAAGGCTACCGGGTTGAGCGTAAAGGCGGATGGGACACCCATGGTTTACCTATTGAGCTCGCGGTTGAAAAATCATTGGGCATCACAAAAGAAGATATAGGTAAAAAAATAAGCGTACAGGAATACAACGACGCCTGCCGCAAAGAGGTAATGCGCTATACGGATGTTTGGAACGACCTGACCGAAAAAATGGGCTATTGGGTTGATCTGGCTGATCCGTACATTACTTACAAAAACGATTATATAGAAAGCCTTTGGTGGATATTGAAGGAGCTATACAATAAAGATCTGCTTTATAAAGGATATACCATTCAGCCGTATTCGCCAAAATCGGGTACCGGTTTAAGTTCGCATGAGCTTAACCAGCCGGGCACTTATAAAATGGTGAAGGATACTACCATTACCGCTCAGTTTAAGGTTAAGCGCGATAAGGATTCGGAGTTTTTATTTGATGGCGTATCCGGCGATGTACATATTTTAGCATGGACAACAACTCCTTGGACACTACCATCAAACAGTGCCCTGGCCGTTGGTGAGAAGATTACCTACGCTAAAATTGCTACGTTTAATCAATACACTTTTGAGCCTATAACAGTTGTATTGGCGCAGGACCTTGTAGCTAAGTATTTCAAAGCCGAAGGCGAGAACGCTTCGTTTGAAGATTATAAAGGTGGTGATAAATTAATTCCGTGGGCGGTAAAAGGCACTTACAAAGGATCTGAATTAGTTGGCGTTCACTACGAGCAATTGCTGCCTTACGTAACCAATGCCGATCTGGAGCAAAATGGTTTCCGCGTTATAGCAGGCGATTTTGTTACCACTGCTGATGGTACAGGTATAGTACACATAGCCCCAACTTTTGGCGCGGATGACTTCAGGGTGGCCCGCGAAGCAGGCGTGCCTGCCGTTATGGTTAAAGATGAACTGGGTAAAGATGTGCCATTAGTTAACAAGCAAGGTAAGTTTGTTGATGAGGTGAGCGATTTCCCGGGCTTTTATGTAAAAGAAGAATATTACACCGCTGAAGAGCGCGCCGCCGAGGGTTTTAAACCTACGGATGTGCTGATCTCGATCAAATTAAAGACCGAGAATAAAGCCTTCGACGTAAAGAAATACGAACACAGCTACCCGCACTCGTGGCGTACTGATGAGCCTATATTATACTATCCGCTGGATAGCTGGTTTATACGCACTACTGTTTTAAAGGACAAAATGGTAGAGCTGAACAAAACCATCAATTGGAAACCGGAATCTACCGGTACAGGCCGTTTTGGTAACTGGCTGGAGAATTTGGTAGACTGGAACCTTTCGCGCTCAAGGTACTGGGGCACCCCATTACCTATCTGGCGCGAAGAAGAGGGTAGCGAAGAGAAGTGTATTGGCTCTGTTGAAGATCTGAAAGCTGAAATTGCTAAATCGGCTGCTGCTGGTTTTATGCCTGCTGATTTTGACCTGAGCGATCTGCATCGTCCATATGTTGATGACATTATATTGGTATCTGCCAACGGCAACAAAATGTTCCGCGAGCCTGATCTTATTGATGTTTGGTTTGACAGCGGCGCCATGCCTTACGCGCAATGGCACTTCCCGTTTGAAAATAAGGACAAATTTAAAAATGCCTACCCGGCTGATTTTATTGCCGAAGGTGTTGACCAAACCCGTGGCTGGTTCTTTACGCTGCATGCCATAGCGGTTATGCTAAGCGAGGCCAGCGATGAAGTAAAAGCTATTAATGCCGAAATTGGTAACAAAGGCATAGCCTTTAAAAATGTAATATCAAACGGTTTGGTGCTGGATAAGAACGGCAACAAAATGTCAAAACGCTTAGGTAACGCTGCCGATCCGTTTGATACTATTGAGCAATACGGTGCCGATGCCGCGCGCTGGTACATGATCAGCAATGCATCGCCATGGGATAACCTGAAGTTTAATACCGATGGTATTGACGAGGTAAGGCGCAAGTTTTTTGGCACCTTATATAATACGTATAACTTTTTCGCGCTTTATGCCAATATCGATAAGTTCAATTACAGCGAAGCAGAGGTTGAGTTATCGCAGCGCCCGGAAATTGACCAGTGGATCATATCCTTACTAAATACCCTTACCAAAGAGGTTGATGGTTTTTATGCCGATTTTGAGCCAACCAAAGCTACCCGCGCCATACAGGACTTTGTTGACGCGCACTTAAGCAACTGGTATGTTAGATTGAGCCGTCGCCGTTTCTGGAAATCAGATGATTCTGCGGATAAATTATCAGCATATCAAACACTATATACCTGTTTAATTACTATAAGCAAATTAATGGCGCCGGTGGCACCGTTCTTTGCGGAACGTTTATATACTGACTTAAACGCGGTAACCGGTAAAGAGCAATTTGAATCAGTGCACCTGGCCTACTTCCCGGAATACAAAGCCGAATTGGTGAACGTTGGTTTAGAAGAGCGCATGCAAATGGCGCAGGATATATCATCGCTGGTGCTGTCGCTGCGTAAAAAGGTGAGCATTAATGTTCGTCAGCCATTAAGCAAGATCTTACTGCCTATATTGGATAAGAATTTTAAAAAGCAGGTGGAGCAGGTAAAAGAATTGATCCTGTCTGAAACCAATATTAAGGACATAGAATATATAACTGATACGGCAGGCATCATTACCAAAAAAATAAAACCCAACTTTAAAGCCCTAGGCGCCAAGGTAGGCAAGGATATGAAAGCGGTGGCCGCTGCTATAAATGAATTTGGCCAGGATGAGATAGGTAAGTTAGAAGCAGAAGGTCAAATTTTGATACTTGATACTAAATACTCAATACTCCTTGAAGACGTTGAAATAATAGCCGAAGACGTCCCCGGCTGGCAGGTTGCAAGTTTAGGAAAACTAACTGTGGCTTTAGATGTTACCCTAACCAATGATTTGAAGGAGGAGGGGATATCGCGCGAGTTTGTTAACCGCGTGCAGAATTTACGCAAAGCCAAAGGGTTTGAAGTTACCGACAGGATAAATGTGCAGGTAAACGGTCCCCAGGATATTTGGCAGTCGGTGCAAAATAATTTATCCTATATTTGCGCCGAAATTTTAGCCGATACTATACTGCCTGAAAATCAATTATCTGACGGTGAAAAGACCGAGATAGACGGAAATGAAATAATTATCGCCATAAATAAACTATAATGAAACAAGAAACAGAAAAAACCAGATATAGCGACGTAGAGCTGAAAGAGTTTAAAGATCTGCTGCTGGATAAATTAGCAAGTGCCAAAGAAGAGCTGAACGCGCTGGCTACCTCGCTGAGCTCGCCTAACGCTAATGGTACTGATGATACAGCCGGCACTTACAAAACATTGGAAGATGGATCGGCTACTTTAGAGAAAGAGCAGATCAACCAACTGGCTGCGCGCCAGAAAAAGTTTATTGACCAGTTAGAAGCCGCTTTAGTGCGTATTGAAAATAAAACCTACGGCATTTGCCGCGAAACAGGCAAGTTAATACCTAAAGAGCGCCTGCGTGCCGTACCGCACACCACCTTAACTATGGAAGCTAAATTAAAGCAATAAATGAAGGCTGCTTATACTAAACCCTTTATTGCTGCTACATTAGTTATCATTGCCGATCAGCTCATTAAAACATGGGTAAAGGGCAACATGTACCAGGGCGAGGAGATAAAGTTTTTGGGCGAGCGCGGCATGCTTCACTTTACCGAGAACAATGGCATGGCCTTCGGAATGGAGCTGGGTGGCGAATGGGGCAAACTTGCCCTTACCCTTTTCAGAATTATCGCTGTTATTGGTATAGGGTATGGCATGGTGTATCTTATTAAACATAAATACCATCGGGGATTGATAATGAACGTGGCGCTTATATTCGCCGGTGCCATGGGCAACATAATCGACTCGACGTTTTATGGTGTTATTTATAAATACGCGCCGCTTTTTCACGGGCGAGTGGTTGATATGTTCTATTTCCCGCTTATAACCGGCAATTTTCCAGCCTGGGTACCACTTTGGGGTGGCGAGGAGTTTGTTTTTTTCCGTCCGGTGTTCAATTTAGCCGACGCCTCTATCTCGGTAGGCGTTATTTTGATTCTTATTTTCCAAAAACATTATTTCAAGCAGGAAGAACCCGAAGAAATAGCGCCTAACAGCGAAATGGTAGAAGAATAGTCTGCATATTAGTAATACAAACAGAAAAAGCCCCGAAGTTCGGGGCTTTTTCTGTTTACCGGCTTTTATTATGTTCTCTTTCGGCCATTTTCTTGCTATAATCAAAAAATACTTTTACCTTTTGTATGTATTTTTATTTTATGCTGAAAATTGGGGCATTTTGAACTTAAAATTTATCAATTTTCACTTTTTTTATAATTATTTTATAAAAAATTTCATTTTTATTATCTATTTAATAAAAAAATACTAATTTTAGACATGCAATTGAGGGTATACAAACAATTTTACATGATTTTTGTGTTGATGCGCGCATGTTTATGGAATGTGAGCGACTCTTTTGCAGGTGATGGCAATATTGATACCCCAGCAGATCATATAACAAAGATTGAAGAGGCCAATGCAGAAATATTATCAGCCGCAGTACGGCGGGCGCTATATATGGCCGATGACAGCGCAACAGAACAGGAAGATTTTTTAAGAACACAGGTAAGCCATACTACCGCCTTGCCGGTGTTCCATCGGGACAAAGTATATAATAGGAAAAGTTTAAACGGAGAGCGTGCCCGTTTTTTAAGGCTGCTGCTTTTCCCCAATCACTCATTCGGGTGAAAAATAAGACCCTATAAAAATAAACTATTGAATAACACCGGGGCAACCCCAAACATTAAACTTATTGTATAACAACCTAATCAACAAATTAAAAAATGAAAAAAATCGTACCTTTTGGCATTCTTGTAATTGTGGTTATCCTGGCACTGATGTACCCGGGTAATACCGCAGCAACACCGGCCGCAACCACTTACGTAGGCGCAGACATCGCCTGGATGCTTATCTCAACAGCACTTGTATTATTAATGACTCCTGGCCTGGCCTTCTTCTACGGCGGTATGGTTAGAAAGAAAAACGTAATTTCTACCATGTTGCAAAGTTTTGTTTGTATGGGCCTTATTACCATCATCTGGGTAGTATTCGGCTTCAGCATGGCTTTTGGCGAAGACGTAGGTGGTTTAGGACTTATTGGTAACCCAAGCTCATTCTTTATGATGCAAAATACACTGGGCGTTGCCTGGCTGGGCGGTACTATACCAGTGATACTTTTCGCTATGTTCCAGTTAAAATTCGCGGTTATTACACCTGCGTTAATAACCGGTGCATTTGCAGAGCGCATCCGTTTTAACTCTTATTTGATCTTCATCACACTTTTCATTATTGTTATTTACATCCCTCTGGCTCACGCAACCTGGCACCCGGAAGGTTACTTCTTTAAAATGGGAGTGCTTGACTTTGCCGGTGGTACCGTAGTACACATGTCAGCTGGCTGGGCAGCGTTAGCGTCAGCTTTATACCTTAAAAAACGTAACGAAGTTGCCGAAGCGCACACACCTGCACGTATCAGCTACGTAATTTTAGGTACCGGTTTACTTTGGTTCGGTTGGTTCGGTTTCAATGCGGGTTCTGCTTTAAGCTCAGGCGAGTTAGCAGCAACAGCGTTGGCTACTACTACCACCGCATCAGCTGCGGCTGCTATGTCATGGATATTCTTTGATATGCTGAGAGGTAAAAAACCATCTGCAGTTGGCGCTTGTATAGGTGCTGTTGTAGGTTTGGTTGCTGTTACTCCTGCTGCGGGTTTCATTACTGTATCAAGCTCATTAATAGTTGGTATAGTTGCAGCTGTAGTAAGTAACCTGGTAGTTATCTGGAGAAGCAAAACCAATATTGATGATACGCTTGACGTATTCCCTTGCCACGGTGTAGGCGGTATGGTGGGTATGTTAATGACCGGTATATTTGCTACCAAAAGCGTAAACAGCTTTGGTGCTGAAGGTTTATTCTATGGCGAAACTGCTTTATTTGTTAAACACCTTATCGCTTTAGTTGCGGTATCAGCATTCGCGTTTATCGGTGCTTTTGTTTTATTGAAAATAACTGACCTGATCAGCCCGCTGCGTGTTACAAAAGAAGAAGAGCTTGCAGGTTTGGACGTTAGCCAGCACGACGAAGAATTGTAATTATTCAACTCATAATCTAAACATAATCCCAGCAAAAGCGCCCCGAATTATCGGGGCGCTTTTGTTTAAAAGGATATTAGGGCGAGTTCCCCGGGGAGACACGAAGCAGCTTAACTCATTACTCCGCCGATACTAGCTTTAAAACAGTTGGCGTTGGAATGCTGATGGGGTTATTCATCTCTATTAATATGCCTGTCTGCTTGTCAATTCTGTAGATCTGAACAGTGTTTGATTGCTGGGCCGCCAACAGTAAATAATGTCCGCCGGGTTCAATAACAAAATTACGCGGCTCTTTACCCGTAGGGTACCGGGTTAAATATTTTAATTTACCGCTTGCCTGGTCAACAGCATAAACCACAATCTCATTAGCTGTACCGCGGTTAGTGGCATATAAAAACCTGCCATCCGGCGATACATGTATATCAGCTGCGCTACTGCGTCCGGTAAAACCCGGCGATGCAAGGCCCACGCTGTCAATAAAAGTTATTTTGCCTTTCTCGTAAGCGTAGCTGTTAACCGTTGCAGCCATTTCATTTACCAGATATAAAAATTTCCCATCAGGAGAAAAATCCATGTGGCGCGGACCACTGCCGGGCTTAACCTTTTCAAAGGCAACGTCCCCGGGCGTTAAAGCAGGCACTTTACCGGCCTTATATCTGGCAATGGATACTTTGTCTGTGCCGAGGTCTGCATAAAGCACATGCTTTTGATCAGGCGAAAAAATGGCGGAATGGATATGCGATCCTGCCTGACGCTGCGGTATTATACTACTGCCCTCGCCAACGATGGTTTGTGTAGCTGATGCCAGGGATCCGTCTTTATTTATCGGCAAAACCGACAGTTTACCATTACCATAACTAGATACAATGACGTTCTTCGCGTCTTTATCTATTGCAATGTGTGCCGGATTTGCACCTACTGAAGATTGCTTGTTAATAAATTTAAGCGCCCCCGAATTATAGTCGAAACTAAAAGCGCTTACCCCGCCCTCAGCAACGGCATTAACCGAATAAACAAATTTTCTGTCGGCCGATATGCACAAAAAAGTGGGGCTTGCTGTTTCTACTTCGCCTAAAAAAGCAAACCGCCCTGTTTCAGCATAAAACCGATAAACGGTGATGCCCCTGTTTCCGTCAGGCGCGGTATACCCTCCTATTAGAAGATCATATACTTTTGGGGTAGCTGATTTATCTTTTTTTTGCGCCATGGTGAATAATGGTAGCCATATAAAGAGTGAAAACAATATCTTTTTCATAAACCGGATAGTTTTGGATATGCAAATTACATAAAACCTAAAACATACTATAAAACAAAAAACCCCGGCCATTAACGGTCGGGGCTATATATTTTTATAACGTATTTACTTGATCAGATGTTTTAGCTGAATGATCTCTTTTTCATCTAAAAAGCGCCAGCGGCCACGCGGAAGGTCTTTCTTTGTAAGGTTGGCATATACCACTCTATCCAGTTTCACCACCTCATAACCCAGGCTCTCGAATATGCGGCGTACAATGCGGTTTTTACCACTGTGTATCTGTATACCTATTTCGCGTTTCGAGCCACCTGCCACGTATGATACCGAATCAGGCTTGATCAAACCATCTTCCAGCTCAACGCCAAAACCAATCTTGTTCAGATCGCCCTGGCTTACACTTTTACTTAACTCTACATGGTACAACTTACTTATGTTGCTGCGCGGATGTGAAAGCTTGTCTGCCAGATCACCATCATTGGTCATCAATAACAAACCCGTAGTGTTGCGGTCCAGCCTTCCTATAGGATAGATGCGCTCCCTGCTGGCTTTTTCAACCAGATGCATAACCGTGCGGCGCTCCTGCGGATCTTCGGTGGTAGTGATATAGTCTTTCGGCTTATTTAATAATACATAAACCATTTTTTCGCGTTTCAGCATTTCGCCGTTATAGCGTATCTCATCTTTAAACGGATCAACCTTGTAACCCAGCTCAGAGATCACTTCACCATTAACCGATACCACACCAGCTTCGATCAGTTCATCAGCCTTACGCCTTGAACAAATGCCCGCGTTAGCAATATAACGGTTAAGTCGTATCAGGCCTGATTCTTTAGGCTCGGTAGCTTTCTTGCTCCGCATTGTTCTAACGGGAGCACTGTACTCACCTTCATTACCCTCGCCCTCTGGTCTTGGCTTGCGGAAAGGTTTATCACCATCACGTTTAAAGGCTCCGGGTTTTGAACCATTGTCAAACTTTTTCCCGCCGCGCGACTCAAAACCGGCTCTCTTTGGTTTATCTGTACTGCCACCAGCGCGCTCCGGTTTTTTCTCGTATGATGTTTCGAAGCGCTTTTTCTCTGGGCGGTCACCACCAAAACTTCTTTTAGGACGGTCGTCCGAACTGCCGGTAGAACGATCGCCGTATGGCTTTCTATCCCCATCAGAGCTTCTGCCTTCACTTCTTTCACCGCCAAAGCTTCTTTTAGGGCGATCTGAATCACCACCTGATGAACGGCCCGAATAGGGCTTTCTGTCAGAATTAAAGCTTTTACCTTCAGATCTTTCGCCGCCGAAGCTTCTTTTAGGTCGGTCATCGCCACTGTCGGCTGAGCGTCCTGAATATGGTTTTTTGCGTGGTTCGAAGCTTTTACCTCCGCTGCTTTCGCCGCCAAAACTTCTTTTAGGGGCATCACCATCGCCTGTCGGCCTGCCTGAGTAAGGTTTACGCGGGCCGTAGCTTTTCTTTTCGCCCGGCGAGGAGAAAGAACTGCGCTCGGCCGCGGGGCCACTTGAATATCTTTTCTTAGAATCGTTGTTGCTTGATTTGTCCGTGCTTTTTGAGAAGCTACCACGGGTTGACGAAGATGGTCTTTTTGAATTATCATCACCCTTTGTATTGCGGTTTGATGACTTGCCGTTTTTATCGTCGCGACTGTTTGTTGGTCGTTTAAATACCATATGTTTTTTGATTGCGCTTTCGCAGCGTGAAGCCGCAAAGATAGCCTTTTTTCGCGCCGTTAAGGGGGCTTTTTTCAACTTTTTTTGCCGGTTCAAAAACTGCGTTTAAACCGCTTTAAACGGCGATTTTTAACTTATTTTAAATTTCTCAAAACACTAAGCCTGTGATAAGTGTTTGACAATGTGCTTAATATACGGTACCTTTGCAAAAGAAATTACCCAATAGTTCATTTAACAACGAAGAAAAAATGATGAAAAAACACTTAATTACGTGCTCCGTAATAGTGGTGCTGCTAATCATTTTCAAGCTTAACACTGCAAGCTCAGTAATAACAAAACCCGCGCCAAAAACAGTAACGCCGGTAACGTACGTAATACCCAATTTGGTTATTAACACTAAAACTACTGATGCCGCTAATGATTACAGCTTTGCTAACGAGGCCCTGCCCGTTAATGCATCTGTTTACAGAAAATTACAGAAATCACTTAAAAAACACAATTACAAAAACATCCAGTCTAATATACTGCATGCAAAGGCATTAAAGTTGTTTCCTATTATTGAGCCCATTTTAAAAGCTCATGGCATACCCGAGGATTTTAAATACATTCCTTTGGTTGAATCGGGTTTACACGAGGGAACATCTCCAAAAGGCGCAGCAGGGCTTTGGCAATTTATGCCGGGCACCGCCCGCAGCTATGGCTTAAAGGTTAACAGCAAGGTTGATGAGCGCAAGGATATTAAAAAAGCAACCCTTGCCGCATGCAGGTATATTAATGAACTGTATGATGAGTTTAACAGCTGGACATTGGCAGCCGCGGCTTACAACAACGGGTCTGTTAAACTGGAAAGAGCAATAAACAGCCAAAGCGAGGACAATTACTTTATGATGAAGTTGAACCGCGAGACGGGCAACTATGTTTACAGTATTATTGCCATGAAGGAGATTATTGCAAAACCTAAAAAGTACGGCTATTCTGAGTATTACACTTTTGCCAAGTTTCAGCCAAAAAATTTTATCGCGTATAATTAACCATAATTTACGGAGCACATGCAGCCCGGTTGCCAATGGCAAGCCGGGCTTTTTTATGCTGTCAGGTACTATTTAAGCTTTACAAAATAAATACGGTTACGGTCAACACTACCAGTACCTGCTAATACTTTAGCGCTGAAAGTATTTGATCCGTTATCAACTACGCCAAAGTCATCATCGTTTGATATGGCTAATATATTTCCCGGCAGCAAGGTAATACCTTCAGCCTTATCATGCGGATAAACAGTTGGCATATCTTTCAACAAATCAACAGCTAAGGTCTTTGTAACCGGTGTTATACCTGCACCCAATAAACCAGCCTGGTCATTTAACTCCTCCACTGTTTTACCACCGTATAACTTTCCTGATGCTGCATTTGTCGCGTCAGAGATATCTGTAGCGCCTGAGATATCAATTTTGAATATTTTTTTTAATGTAGCAGGATTAGTTGGCGCACCGCCGAATAGACCATCGCGTTCAATGGTTAAAAACGTAGTAGCGCTTAAAGCGAGTATCTCGCTGCAACCGGTTAGGGTTGTATTCTCCATTAAATAAGCATATTGTTTGGTTGTCCCGGTGGCAATATCATAAGTAAGTATACGCAGTACTAAAGAGTTGGCAACTGCCGCTTTGGTTGGGTTGTACATAGGCGATTGCATTAAACCTATCAATGTTTTGCCATCAGGTGAAATGGTTAAACCTTCCATGCCGCGGTTGGCTCTTCTGCGTGCAAACACCAAAGGTATTTTGCGCCCACCTGTTCCGCTACCAAATGGATTAATGCGCTCTAACGTGCGTCCGCCTGCATCAAAATGCACTATGTGCGGCCCGTATTCATCGCTTACCCAAAAAGAACCATCGCTTGCGCGAACCAACCCTTCCGAGTCAAGACCGTCTTCGCTGGTTGTTAATACATTTCCGTTTAAATCATAAGGTATTTCGCCCGTGTTTCCCGCGCCCACAGGGTTAGGCAAGCCATTTAACTTACCACCGGCCGCATTTTTAAATTCAATAATCTGCTCCAATACCAGTTTGCCGTCTTTCAATCTAAACTTACCAATAGCGGGGGTAAAGTCTGGTTTGCCTAACAGAATTGAACCAGTAACAGTAGTACCGGCAACGTTAGGTCCACGGTCTGTCATTAAATAAAATACGGCAGGATCATTAGGGTCAGCAGCTAAAGCAGAACCATAACCGCCATTATATACTTTAACACCCGCAGCGGTTGTCATTAACAAAGTAGGATCGCTGGCCTCGGCCATAGCGGGGTAGGTAAAGTCGGGTACTTCATTTTTATTCTTTTTGCACGATGCAAGGGAAATAATGGCAATTGCCAATACGCCAAGTAAAGGTTTTCTCATTCTGATTTATTTTTATTTATTGGCGCAAATAAACGCTTGGCAGATAACCGCATTGTTAACATAAAAACAAATTGTAGCCCGTTTGTTAAAAGTAACGGGCAATCCGGCAACGCGCCTATTTTTTGTATCTTTGCTTAAATTTTTAGCATTTTTACCGGCAACGGTTTTATATATAATATGGACGACAAACACATCGACCTGGGTGAGCAGAGTGAGGTAGAAGTATACGGGGCAAGGGTACATAATTTAAAAAACATCGACGTTTCTTTTCCGCGTAATAAGCTGGTGGTTATCACCGGCCTCAGTGGCAGCGGGAAATCATCATTGGCATTTGATACCATATATGCCGAGGGGCAACGTCGTTACATGGAAACCTTTTCGGCCTACTCGCGCCAGTTTATGGGCGGTATGGAACGGCCGGATGTTGATAAGGTTTCGGGCTTGAGCCCCGTTATTGCTATTGAGCAAAAAACCACCAGTAAAAACCCACGTTCAACTGTAGGAACGATTACTGAGATCTACGATTTTATGCGTTTGCTGTATGCCCGCACAGGCATAGCTTACTCCTACATAAGTGGCGAGAAAATGGAGCGCATGAGCGAGGACCAGATCTTCAAAACCATTTTAGACAGGTTTGATGGGCAACCCATCAATGTTATGGCACCCGTTGTTAAAGCCCGCAAGGGCCATTACCGCGAGTTGTTTGAGCAAATACGCAAACAGGGTTATTTGAAGGTTTATATTGACGGTGCGATTGCCGATGTTGAACCTAAAATGCAGTTGGACCGCTACAAGATCCACGATATTGATATTGTGGTTGACCGTTTGATGGTAAATACCGACGACAGCAAAAGACTTTACGATTCTATTCAATCAGCTTTAAAAACCGCGAAGGGTATTATCCGCATAGCGGATAAAGACAATAATGTTTACTACTTCAGCAAGTACTTGATGGACCCTGTTTCGGGCATCTCGTACGATGAACCACAGCCAAATACTTTTTCGTTCAACTCGCCGTATGGCGCCTGCGAAAAGTGTAACGGACTGGGATATATTTTTGAGGTGGATGAAGCTTCGGTTATTCCGAATCCAAAATTAAGCATCATGAACGGCGGTCTGGCTCCGCTGGGCGAGTTCCGCGAAACATGGATCTTCCAGGTATTGAAAGCGCTGGCAAAAAAATATGAATTTTCGCTTTCTGTGCCGATAGAAAAACTGGAAAGAGAAAAGCTTGACCTGATTTTAAATGGCACCCAGGAGTTGCTTACTGTAGCCGTTGAGTACAACAAGTGGAACGTTCAAAGCTACCAGATAACTTTTGAAGGCATCATACGGATGCTGGAAGAGCAGCAGGAACGGCGAAACGACGAAGGCATGGACGATATGGAAAACTATCGCGTGCTGAAGACCTGCCCTACTTGCGATGGCGCCCGGCTGAAAAAAGAATCGCTGCACTTTAAGGTGGATGATAAAAACATTTTTGAACTGTCAAGCATGGATATAATCACCCTGCGCGATTGGTTCAATGGCTTGGAGGGCCGCCTTGATGATCGTCAGAATGTTATAGCTAAAGAAATACTGAAGGAAATACGGTCGCGTATTGGCTTTTTGCTGGATGTTGGTTTGAGCTACCTTACGCTCGACCGTACAGCCAAAACGCTCTCAGGCGGCGAGGCGCAGCGCATAAGGCTGGCCACACAGATCGGCTCGCAGCTGATGAACGTTATGTACATTTTGGATGAGCCGAGTATCGGTTTGCACCAACGCGATAACGAGCGGCTGATAAACGCGCTTAAAAACCTGCGCGACCTGGGTAACACCGTACTTGTTGTTGAGCACGATAAAGACATGATATTAGAGGCGGACCATGTAATAGACATGGGCCCGGCAGCAGGAGTACATGGCGGCGAGGTAGTGGCGCAAGGCACACCTGCCGAATTAATGGCCAAGCATACACTCACCACATCATACATTAACGGCGAGCGTGAAATCGCCATCCCCGAAAAGCGCCGTGATGGTAATGGTAAAACGCTTTCGCTAAAAAAGGCAACAGGGCACAATCTTAAAAAAGTAAGTGTAGATATTCCTTTGGGTAAGCTGATAGGTATCACGGGCGTATCCGGCAGCGGCAAATCCAGCTTGATAACAGAAACATTGTACCCAATTCTCAATCATCACTTTTTCAGGGCCAAAAAGCACCCGCTGCCTTTTGGAACAGTTGAAGGACTGGAGCATATTGATAAAGTAATTGAAATAGACCAAACCCCTATTGGCCGAACGCCACGCTCCAACCCGGCTACGTACACCGGCGTTTTCTCTGATATCCGCAATTTATTTGTTGCATTGCCTGAGTCGAGGATACGTGGTTACAAACCCGGTCGTTTCTCGTTCAACGTAAAAGGCGGCCGTTGCGAGACCTGCCAGGGCGCGGGTATGAAAGTTATTGAAATGAACTTTTTGCCCGATGTACAGGTGCCATGCGAGGAGTGCAGCGGCAGGCGCTACAACCGCGAAACGCTTGAAGTACGCTACAAAGGCAAATCAATAAGCGATGTGTTGGATATGAGCATTGAGGATGCCGTTCCGTTTTTTGAGCATATTCCTTCTATCTATCGTAAAGTAAAAACATTGCTTGATGTCGGTTTAGGATATATCCGGCTGGGGCAGGCATCAACCACCCTATCAGGTGGCGAGGCGCAGCGTGTAAAGCTGGCTACTGAGCTTTCTAAAAAAGACACCGGGAACACCTTTTATATTTTAGATGAACCAACTACCGGTTTGCATTTTGAAGATATTAACGTACTGTTAGGCGTATTGCAGCAGTTGGTTGACAAGGGTAACACCGTGTTGGTTATAGAGCACAACCTTGACGTTATAAAAGTAGTTGACCATGTTATAGACCTCGGGCCGGAAGGTGGCTCAGGCGGGGGTACCATACTATTCTCGGGTACTCCCGAGGGCTTATGCAAAGTAAAGAACAGCTTTACCGGGAGGTTTTTGAAAAAAGAGATGGGATTGTAATTATTCTATTGTACAATATTTTGTACAATAGAGATCAATCCTTTATCTTTACTTCAAACATTATAAAATGATTACCACCTATTCAGATTTTCGGCAACAATTAAAATCATGGCTGGATAAAGTACGAGAGAACCATACGCCACTGTTTGTTACTAATGCAAAAGGTGAGGACGTGGTGGTGCTTTCAAAATCTGACTATGAAAGCATGGAAGAAACATTTTATCTGCTAAAAAGTCCCAACAACGCTGCAAGATTATTAAAAGGCATTACAGATTACAACAAAGGCCTGGCGCAAGAGAGAAAACTAATTGAGGAATGAAGATAGTTTTTCTCAATGACGCGTGGGATGACTATTTGTATTGGCAAAGCACAGACAAGGCAATGCAAAAAAAAATAAATTCTTTAATAAAAGAAATTGAGCGTCAAGCTTTTGAGGGAAGCGGTAAACCTGAATTACTGCGCCATAATCTCGCCGGATGGTGGTCGCGCCGAATTAACTTAGAGCATAGATTGGTTTATAAAATAGACAACGAGGCTATTGTGATCCTACAGTGTAGGTATCATTATTAGCGCGCTGTGACATGCATTCATAAAACTCTTCCAAACAATTTAGCTATTTGAATTGTACCTTGCACAAATATTTCTGAGTTGACCGCTACTACCAAAAAGTTTATCTCCTACGCTTTAAAAGCCGCTATACTTAGTGCGGCATGCTATTATATTATTCATCAATACTTAAACAATGGCGATAACTTAAAGCAATTTGAGTTGTTAATAAGCCGTATTCCGCGCGGGCATGTTATTACAATAATGTCGCTGGTTGTGGTTTTAATGGTAGCTAACTGGACGCTGGAAGCATTAAAATGGAAATACCTCACCCGTAACCTGGCACAAATAACCTTGTGGGAGGCTATTGAGGGTGTATTTTGCGGGCTCACCTGGGCCGTTATAACTCCTAATCGCTTTGGCGAGTATGGCGGGCGCGTTATGTATCTTCCTGCTCGCAGGCGTATTCATGGTGTCTTCGCTATGGCTGTTGGTGCGTTTGGGCAAAATGTTATCACAAATGTGCTTGGGTTTATAGCAATGGCCTGGTTTGCGTACACCTTTCTTGGCCTTAGCACACTAATGATGACTGCCGTATTTACGTTCGCGTGTACATCCATAGCTTTTTTTCTGATTCTTTATTTCAACATTAAATGGGCCGTTTGGCTACTTGACCGTATCCCCTTCCTCAAAAAATTTCACCGTTTTTTTGAAATTATGGGCCGGTACCAGTTTGCAGAATTATGCACTATAATGTATTTCTGCCTGGGTCGGTTCTTTATTTTTTCTTTTCAATATTACCTCGTCATTCACCTGCTGGTTCCGCAAATACCTATTTACGAAGTATTTCTGATGGTATTTATTGTTTTCTTCATACAGTCTGCGCTGCCCTCGCTTGATATTTTTGATATTGCCGTTCGCAGTGCCGTGGCCACAACTGTTTTTGCTTACGTAACCGATCAGCATGTAGCTATTATTGCCGCCTTTGCTTCAATATGGTTGATTAATCTTATTTTTCCGGCAATAATAGGTTCAGTATTTACGCTAAATATTAAATTCTTTGATCGTAACGCTTAGCATCGCTTTTCTATCCCTCACGGGTTTATACCTGCTGGTGCTTTTATACCTGATAAAAGGATGGGCTGCGTTGAAAACAACGCGGGTAAACTCATCAGGTTTTACAACGCGGGTTACCGTACTTATAGCGGCGCGTAACGAGGAGGAAAGCATCCATTTAACTATTGAAGATATTTTAGCGCAGGATTACCCCAAACATCTTACAGAAATTATAATTGTTGACGACCACTCAACCGACCGTACTGCGGATATTATACGTAGCTATGCCGACCACGGCGTAAAATTACTTCAGCTTAATGAAGACAAACCGCTTAATTCATACAAAAAGAAAGCTATAAGCGAAGCCATAGCCATATCAACAGGCGATTTAATGGTAGCTACTGATGCAGATTGCCGCATGGGTAATAAATGGCTATCAACTATTGTTGGCTATTTTGAAGCAGAACAACCGGTAATGATCTCCTCGCCGGTTAGCTATTTCGAAGAAAAGTCGCTGTTTGAACGCATGCAGTCGCTTGAATTTTCGTACCTGATAGGTGTTGGCGCCGCTTTTATCGGTAATGGCCGCGCCTCAACCTGCAATGGAGCCAATCTGGCCTATCGTAAGGATATTTTTTATGAAGTGGGTGGTTTTAAGGGCATTGATGAGCTGGCATCAGGAGATGATGAGTTGTTGCTTCAAAAAGTAGCGCTGCGTTTTCCCGGTCGCATTGGTTTTACAAAGCTCAACAGCGCTGTAGTATACACACATGCCAAGCATAATTTAACAAGCTTTTTACAGCAACGCCGGCGTTGGGCATCTAAATCAACCCGGTATAAGGATAAAAAAATTGTGGCCCTGGCTGTAGGCATATGGCTATTCAATATATCATTGTTGGTAAGTGCTGCGCTCAGTTTTTTTAGCAATGACATTTTTAAGCTTTTTTTAATACAGTTTGCGCTTAAAATTGCTTTCGAAGCCTGGTTCCTGCTTCCAATTATGCTTTTCTTTAAAAGGCCGGCTATGGTGCCGCTAATTCTGCTCGTATCGCCTTTGCACGTTATCTATCTGGTTTATATCGGTCTTATCAGCAACAACAGCACCTATCTGTGGAAGGGACGGATGGTTAAATAGTAGTTCAAAACACTGTCAATCATTATACCGAAATTTATGAACCCGATTTGCCAATAGCTGTTTATTAAACGATATTTAGCCAAACAATTAAACAATTGGCCGAGTTAACCCCTGCGCGACGTACCTGGAAAGCATTCAAGCGAAATAAATTCGCGGTAGCAGGCCTCGCCTTCATTATAATCGTATCGGCTATAGCGGCGTTAGGTTATTTAATAATGCCCGATGACACCCCCCTGGCCAATAATCAAACCATACAGCTCAGCCTTAAAAAACCGGGTACAAAATTTATGATGCTTCGTGTTAAAAAACCGGAGCACGTTGATACAGTAAGTTTTCTAAATAAAATTTGGTATGGCCAGCCTGCAGTTTATACTGATGTGCCTATAGTAAATTATCGGTTTGTTAAAGATTTGATACTTGTAAAAGAATACATAGGCGATGAGGACAAACCCGAAACCCGCAGCTACAATATTTATGAAGTGTTAAACGGTACAAAACCTTTAAAGGTCAGTCATTCGGGCACTACCGTGAACACCCAACTTTATGATGAAATAAAATCGCGTCATATTGTTAAAAAAACCTTTTGGTTGGGCACAGACATTTACGGACGCGATATTTTAAGCCGATTGATATTGGGCGCGCGGATCTCGCTTTCAGTGGGTATAATGGCAGTAATTATCAGCTTGCTTATTGGCGTTACCATTGGCGCATTAGCAGGTTATTTTGGTGGATGGATAGATGGCGCGTTAAGCTGGCTGATGAATATATTATGGTCGTTGCCGGCACTGCTACTGGTGTTGGCCATATCCTTTGCGCTGGGCAAGGGCCTATGGCAAATTTATGTGGCAGTGGGTTTATCCATGTGGGTTGAAGTTGCAAGGTTAGTACGCGGGCAGGTTATCAGCATAAAACAAACTGAGTATATAGAAGCGGCGCGAGCCCTTGGCTATGGCAATACGCGCATAATTATCCGTCATATTTTACCCAATATTACAGGCCCCATTTTAGTAATGGCCTCATCCAACTTCGCATCGGCGATATTATTAGAGGCCGGGTTAAGTTTCCTGGGCTTTGGTGCTCAGCCCCCTACCCCTACCTGGGGCGGTATGATACGCGAACATTATGGTTACATAATTATGGATGCTGCCTATTTATCTATCATTCCTGGCCTTGCTATAATGCTGATAGTCTACGCATTTAACCTTATAACAGTAGCATTACGTGATGCATTTGATATAAAAGCCCAAAATACACGCATGTAAAAAATTTTTGTCTATTTTAGACAACACCGAGCAAACCAATCAATGCAGGATATAGACCAACCCTCAGGTGAAGAAGAATTAATACGATTACTGCTAAAAAGGCAGTCAGAGTTAAACTCACTGCTTGAAGTAACGCGTGCAATCAATAAAAACACTTCCACAACTGTACTGATACAGATGCTGGAGGTAATTTTGCAAAATCATTTACATGTTGGGCGGTTTAGGTTTCTGATAGAAAAAGACAATAACTACGCCTGCATATCAAAATACGGGGGAGATATTGAACCCACAGGCATATTAAGTAAAGCCTGTGCTACCTTAAATAAAATAAAATCGCCGGAGCCTTTGGCTAAAAGCGCTAATGTGGTTCTAAATAAATACGATTATTTTATCCCGATATATCACAAAAGTAAAGCACTTGCCTATGCGCTAATAGGTGATTTCAGCACGTCAGGAGAAATGTTGAGCAACGATCTTAACTTTATACAAACCCTTGTTAATGTGGTGGTGGTTGCGCTGGAAAACAAGAAACTGTTCAGAGAACGATTACAAGCTGAACGTTTTCAGCGCGAAATGGAACTGGCGGCCGAAGTACAAAACATGTTGATCCCCTTAAGGGTACATAAGGAAACCGCGGTAGAAGTAGGTGCCCGATACTTACCTCACCAAAATATAGGCGGCGATTATTTTGACTTTATACGCTTAAATGACAACGAGTTTTTATGGTGTATTGCTGATGTATCCGGAAAAGGGGTCTCGGCGGCATTATTAATGGCAAATTTCCAGGCTAGTTTGCATGCCTGGACGGCTGTTGAAGACGACCTGACTAATATTGTAGAGCGCCTTAATCAAAAAGTTATTGACAATACAAAAGGGGAAAGATTTATTACCTTGTTTATAGCCAAATACAACCAGCAAACCCGTAAACTGAATTATGTAAATGCCGGGCACAACCCTACTATACTTTATAGCCGCGGCGAAGCTGTAACACTTAAATTGGGTACAACCATGATAGGTGCTTTTGAACAGCTGCCTTTTTTAAACCAGGGCGAAGTTGACGTAGAGCCAGGTAGTTTGTTATTTAATTACACCGATGGCTTGCTTGATTTTGAACCATATGGCGATAAAAAATGGGACGCGGAACTGCTGCTTGATTTTGTTGTTGCCCGGGGAGAAGAAACCCCTGACACATTTAACCAGGCGCTTTTAGATCATTTAAACTTCAGCATAAAAGGTAAACCCATTGATGATATAACCATGCTTACGTTGCGGATATTTTAAATTTTGTTTAAAACGTGTGAAAAACATTTGTTGCAACGTTTAAGTAAATATTGTCTTTTTGTATTGTGTTATTAGCCAGATATCAGCATGAACTAATTGAAGCGGGTTGCGACGAAGCAGGCCGCGGCTGCCTGGCCGGGCCGGTGTTTGCCGCGGCTGTTATTTTGCCGCATGATTTTGAGCACGAATTGCTCAATGATTCCAAGCAACTATCTGAGGAAATAAGATATGCCCTACGCGATGAAATTGAACGAAAAGCAATAGCCTTCGCCGTAGCTTCGGTTGATAATATTGAGATAGACGAGATCAACATACTTAATGCATCGTTCCTGGCCATGCACAGGGCCATTGAAAAACTGCACCTGAAGCCCCAATTGCTGCTAATTGATGGCAACCGCTTTAATAAACACCAAACTATTCCTCATCAATGCATTGTAGGTGGCGATGGTAAATACTTCAGCATTGCCGCTGCATCTATTTTAGCCAAAACCTATCGCGATGACTACATGAAGCAGATAGCATTGCATCATCCTGAATATGAATGGCACAGCAATAAAGGCTACCCAACCATTAAACATCGTAAAACCATTTTGCAAATTGGTTATACCCCTTACCACCGGCGCACTTTTAGGGTAACCATGCTGGATGCTGAAGAAGTAGCAGAGTTTTAGCGCCTCAAAATTACATTCTTATGTTCCGGCGAACCGCCGTTACCTTGTTTCTATGAGGCATTTAGGCTATTTTTGGTTTATTACCTAAAATTTGTTTTGAAAATACTTATTCTGTCTCATCGTGTACCGTTTCCGCAAAATGGCGGCTACTCTATTGTGGTGTGTAACACCATAAGGGGTTTGTTGCGCATGGGGCACCAGGTATCAATATTGGCGCTTAATACAAAACCCGGCCTTGAAGATTGTTTACCAGATGAAGATCTGCTTGGCAAAATTACCTATAAAGCCTATCGCATAGATATTACAGTTACCGTGTTCCAGGTAGCCACTAATTTGCTGCAAAAAACTTCTTTTAATATTGACAGATACTACGACGAAGGCTTTGAGCAGTTGGTGATAAATGAAGTAAAGACAAACAACTTTGATATTATTCAATTTGAGGGCCTGCTTACTACGCTGTATTATGATGCTGCGAGAAAGAACTCAAATGCCCGACTGATATGCCGGGCCCATAATATTGAGAACCAATTGTGGGATCGTCTGTCGCAACAAAAAATAGATCCTTTTAAAAGATCATACCTTAAGCTTCATGCGCGACGCATTAAAAATTACGAGCTGCATCAGCTTAACAAGTTTGATGCCTTGCTGGTGTTTACAAACGAGGATAAAAACACCCTTGTTAAGGATGGCATTACCATTGAAATACAAGTATTGCCTATCGGCATCAGGCTTGACCAATATACCGCAGATCACAGCCTGACAGAGTTCCCGAGTTTATTCTTTCTGGGATCATTGGACTGGTTGCCTAACCGCGAAGGCATGGAATGGTTCCTTGAAAACTTTTATAAGGATATAGCCAGCGGCGAACTAATGACCAAACTATATGTTGCGGGTAATGACATTCCCGAAGTTTTTGACGATTACGAGGCGCTTGGAAAAATTTTCATTCAGGGTGAGGTTGATAATGCGCTGGAATTTGTAAACAGCAAAGCTATAATGATAGTGCCCCTGTTAACAAGCGGCGGTATGCGTGTAAAAATTGTGGAGGGTATGGCCATGCAAAAATGTATCATCTCTACATCCTTAGGTGCCGAGGGAATTAATTATGTGAACGGCCGGGATATATTGATAGCTAATACCACCGAGGAATTTTATAAAGCCATAAAACGCTGTATCAGCGACGAGGAGTTTTGTCGCGAAGTAGGCGCTAACGCCCGCAAACTGATAGAGGCCGAATACGATATACACCTGATAACCCAAAAACTGGTTGACTTTTACGACGAGTGCCTGCAGCCTGAGTATAAAGTTTAGCGAACCATCATCCCATTAAGCTGCCCAATTTTATTACTTTTGCCCCGGTTTAGTTTATTAATATGAAGAACACCGCATTAACTGATATCCATATAAAATTGGGAGCCAAAATGGTACCCTTTGCAGGTTATAACATGCCTGTGCAGTATGCAGGCATCAATGCCGAGCATGAAACCGTGCGTAAAGCCGTAGGCGTTTTTGATGTGAGCCACATGGGCGAGTTCATCCTGAAGGGTGATGGCGCCCTTGACCTGATACAACGCGTTAGCAGTAACGACGCTGCAAAATTGTATGATGGCAAAGTGCAATACTCCTGCCTGCCCAATGAGCAGGGCGGCATTGTTGACGACCTGCTGGTTTACCGTATTGATGAGAAAACCTATATGCTGGTGGTGAATGCATCCAACATTGAAAAAGACTGGGACTGGATAAGCAAATTCAATACTGAAGGTGTGGATATGAAGAACATATCTGACCGCACATCGCTGCTAGCTGTGCAGGGCCCAAAAGCTGCCGAAGCATTGCAAAGCCTTACCGACATCGATCTGGGCACTATGGAATATTACACCTTTAAAAAAGGGAAGTTTGCCGGGATAGACAATGTATTGGTATCAGCAACCGGATATACTGGTGCAGGTGGTTTTGAATTGTATTTTGATAATGCCAACGCAGAACACATTTGGAACGAAGTTTTTAAAGCAGGCGAGCCTTTCGGTATAAAACCAATTGGTTTGGGTGCCCGGGATACTTTACGATTGGAAATGGGTTTCTGCCTGTATGGCAACGACATTGATGATACCACATCACCACTGGAAGCGGGTTTGGGCTGGGTAACCAAATTCAGTAAGGAGTTTACCAACTCCAAACAACTGGAGCAACAAAAGCAGGAAGGTATTAAACAAAAGCTGGTTGGCTTTGAAATGGTTGAAAGGGGCATCCCAAGGCATGATTACGAGATAACCGATGCAGAGGGCAATACTATCGGCAGGGTAACATCAGGTACCCAATCTCCATCGCTGCAAAAAGCCATCGGGATGGGTTATGTGCCTACCGCTTTTGCTAAAGAAGGCAGCGAGATATTTATAAAGATCAGGGATAATAAAATCAAGGCAGTGGTAACAAAACCACCGTTTACCCCCTAACCCCTTAAAGGGGAACAATAGTGCATTAATGACTATACAAAATAACACTACTTCGGCTTCAGGGCCCAGACTACACGCTTGCCTTACTCCTGCGCTTATTCCGCTATATAAAGTGGAGGACTACATTGTAGTTATAATTGATGTATTCAGGGCCACCACCTCAATTTGCTACGGCATTGAGAATGGCGCCGAGGCGATAATCCCGGTATCAAAAGTAGAGGAGTGCAGTGCTTATATTGAAAAAGGATTTGATTACCTGTTAGCAGCAGAGCGAGACGGCGAAGTAGTCTCGGGGTTCGATTTTGGCAATTCGCCATTCTCTTATACCAAAGAGAAAGTTAGCGGTAAAACCGTGGTACTTACCACCACTAATGGCACGCACGCGCTGCATCTGTCGCGAAGGGCAAAAAAGATCGTTATCGGCTCGTTTTTAAACCTTACCGCGCTTTGTAACTGGTTGAAGCTGCAACAGGAAAACACTTTGCTGGTTTGCTCCGGCTGGAAAAACAATTTCAACCTGGAAGATACGCTGTTTGCCGGTGCCGTTGTTGAACAACTAAAGGATCACGGCTTTAGATTAGATGATCCTGCCGTTGCCGCTAGTGATATGTACAACCTGGCTAAAAATGATCTGAATGGGTATCTCAAAAAAACATCTCACAGCGCGCGCCTTAAGGCGTTAGGTATTGAAAAGGATATTGAGTTTTGCCTTAATGTTGACGTAACGACTGCGATACCCGTTTTAGACGGCGAGCGGCTGGTAAAATTGGTGTAGCGTAGCAGGGGGGTAGAATAGAGATTTTTACTTCAACTTCTCGTTATTCTTATGCCGCTCGGCATCGCGGATGCTTTTTTTCTCCATGTTTTTTTGAAGCGCTTCGGTAAGGTCAATACCTGTTTGGTTGGCCAGGCAAATCAGCACAAATAAAACGTCGGCCATTTCATCAGCCAGGTTTACTTCCGTATCTGATTTTTTGAAGGATTGCTCACCATACTGTCGCGCCATTATGCGGGCCACCTCGCCTACCTCTTCCATTAAAATGGCGGTGTTGGTGAGTTCGTTAAAATAACGGATGCCGGTGGTTTTTATCCAGCTGTCTACCAGCTTTTGAGCTTCTGAAAGTTCCATAGGTTAATGGTTATCCTTGTCTTTTGTATTCATTACGATAGTAACAGGACCGTCGTTGGTTAAACTTACCTTCATATCCGCCCCAAAAACACCCGTTGCCACCTTTTGCCCCGTTATCTCTTCCAGTTTAGCTATCATTTTTTCGTAAAGTGGTATGGCTTTTTCTGGCTTTGCTGCGCGAATGAACGAAGGACGGTTGCCCTTTTTGGTTTGAGCGAATAAAGTAAATTGAGATATGAGCAGAATGTCACCGCCAACATCCGCCAGCGCCTTATTCATTAAGTCATTCTCATCACTAAAAATGCGGAGGCTGCATATTTTTTGTGCCAGCCATTGCAGATCGTCGTCGGCATCGGCATCCTCAATGGCTAAAAGTATAAGCAAGCCAACATTGATCTGGCCGGTAATTTGTCCGTTAACTGTGCACGCTGCCTCTGATACTCTTTGTATAACTGCTCTCATATCATCAATCAGCAGGCAAGATAATTAAACGCACGCTAATTTATCATCACCGCTATCGACGGCGTTCGGTCGCTTTCGTTTTTCAAACGGTCAATAGCGCTTACAACGTATAAGTAAGTTTTGCCGGGTTGCACGGTGGTATCATTAAACACCGTACCTGTATTATAATTTATACGCAGAATATTTTTGGGATCATCTAAGTTTATCTTTTCATCGCCGTCAAAACGGTAAATAACATAACCATAAACAGGCTCCTTGTCCCGGGCGAGTAAGGGAGCTTCCCATTTAAGTTGTATGGTACGCGGGGCTATTTTACTAACCGAGAAACCACGCGGCACATTAGGCGCTATCGAATCAAGCCACAACATGGGTGGCGGCAGGGCCGGATATCTGTAAAAATTTTGCTTCAGCGAGTCTGTAAAACCATATAGGTTTTTTGTTAGGGAGTTGGTGTTAAAAAACACGCTGCCCTGCACACGCGGATTGCCACGCAGGTATCTTATCTGATTAGGTAGTTCCGCGGGGTTATGAAAAGCAAGCGATGCTCTTTCGGCCATTCGGTAGGGTGCCTGGCCTATGTATACATGGTGGTTATTTGCATTGTTGCTCCACCAGTCAACCAGCACGTCAAATGCTGCCAGGCGGTAACCAATTTGCCAGTATAGTTGTGGGTTAATATAATCAACCCAGCCTTCCCTGATCCATTTACGCGAATCGGCAAACTGCTCGTAATAAGCATCGCCGCCTTTGGTATCAGATCCCTCAGGGTTTTGTGATTTATTGGCCCAGATACCCCGCGGACTGATGCCAAACTTCATGCGTGGATTATGCTTGTGGATACTATCTGCAAGTTCTTTGATCAGCATATCTACATTGTTACGGCGCCAGTCGCGTATGTCCTGATACTCTCCGCCGTATTTGGCAAAGGCAGCCGCGTCATTTATTTTTTGTCCGGATATCTGATATGGATAAAAATAATCATCCATATGTACACCATCTATGTTATAATTATCAACCACGTTTAATACTACCTTTATAATGTACTCGCGTACTTCGGGCAGTCCCGGGTTAAATAACTTCTCATCCCCATAAATAAAAAACCACTCGGGCTTTAAATTGGTAATATGGTCTGGGCTCAATAAATTAAACCGCCTATCCTTTGTAGCGCGATAAGGGTTAAACCAGGCATGCAACTCCATACCACGTTTATGCGCTTCTGTAATGGCAAACTCCAATGGGTCATAAAACGGCACAGGCGGTTGCCCCTGTTTGCCGTTTAGCCAGCGTGCCCAAGGTTCGGTGCCCTTTGCATAAAAAGCATCAGCAGCAGGGCGTATCTGAAACATCACTGCGTTTAAACCGGTTTGCTGGTGTGCATTTAATATGTCTACCAGTTGTTTCTGCTGTTCATCTCCGGTCATGCCGGTGCGGGTTGGCCAGTCTATATTCTCAACGGTAGCTATCCACGCCCCCCTGAACTCGCGCTTGGGCTCATACCTAACCTTAGGTATTGTATCTGTTGGGTTTTGTGCAGCTGCAATAAAGGGCAGCAATAACAGTAAAAATATATAACGGTATAAATGCATTCAAGCGGTTTTTTTAGGGAATTGCAAAGATATAAACTCCATTGTATGCCTGTTTATTATGGCTGATTTTAATTGCACTTTAATTCGGGCTTACGTTTATAACCCCCTTTTGCGAACAAAATTTTTATTACGTTTTAAAAACATTATCATAATTTTTGCATTTTTACCTATATTAAATATTAAATAGTATTAAATGCCGGTAAAATATCCTTTATTTTGGAACGTTAAGGTACTTATAAGGCAAACATAAATGCAGACTGCTTATTTGAATTAGCGTTGCCAATTAATTAATCATCAAATTTTATGGAAAACAAACAGGAACAAACACCTAAAAAAAATTCCAATGTTATTTACTTTTTAATATTAGTAATTGTAGCATTGTTAGGAACTGATGTGTACTTGTACTTGAAGAAAAATAAATCTGACGAGAAGATAGTATATCAGAATGATGAGAAAACGCGGTTGGAAACCGAACTTGACAGCCTTGAGGCGCAAATAACACAGGTAAACGCCGGCCGCACACGCATGACCGTGGAAATGCAGGCAAAGAATGATTCATTACAGGCAAAGATCAAAGTTTTACGGTCTGATCTGGCAAAAGGTAAATTAACTGTTGCTGAACTGGCGAAAGCACAGGAGGATGTTAAGCAGTTGCGTTATTTTGTAACTAAATACACAGCTGACATTGAGGAGCTGAAAAAACAAAACAGTGATCTGACTGTGGAGCGCGATACACTGCGCACTAACCTGACCACAGTTGCTGCAAAAGCTTCTGATCTGGAAAAACAAAACCAGGATCTGAATACCAAAGTACAAGTGGCCTCTGCCTTAAAATTAGGTGGCATTAACGTTGTTGGTTATAAAGTGAAAAGCAATGGCAAGGAAAGCGATGAAACCAAAGCCAAAAACGTTAATAAATTAAAAATAAACTTTACCGTAGCAGGTAACCAGGTTGCGGCGAAGGGCACGCATGATATATTTTTCAGAATAATTGACCCTACCGGCAATTTAATAACCGCTACCGATGGCGGAACGTTTACCGCAGATGGCACCGAATTGCAGGCGACTTACAGAACATCAATTGATTTTAATGATGATGGCAAAACCTATCCGGTTGAATGGATGAGCCAGCAGCCTTTTCAAAAAGGAACTTATACCATAATAATGTATGCTGATGGCTATACAATGGGCAAAGGCAGCATTTATTTGAAATAGTGCTATGAGAGTTAAGAATCAAGAGGCAAGACTCAAGATTTAAGATTTAAGATAAAAAAACCGGTTCCATTTAAGGAACCGGTTTTTTTGTTAGGGGCGATGCTATTTACTTTACAGTGCAGCTGTTGTTTGCACAGTTGGTCGGATCAAGCCATCTTTAATCATTTGTTGCTGTATAGTCTTAAGATATCCTTTTAAAAAACTGCTGATACTTACAGGATCATAAGTTTTTGACTGAGCTGTCCATATCAGTTGCTCTGCTTTGGCATTGTATAGGTTTGTTTCCAAGTAATAAACCTTCGTCTCGTCATAATAATCCGGCGCGTATAACGAAGGGTACCAGTTATTATAATAATTCCAAAAACTATTGTAGTAGCCGTAACGTAAGCCCGGGTTCCAATAGCCGCTTCCGGGGCGGTAATGGGTTTCGGTATCTTCCTTTAACAAGGCAATGGTTAGTATACCGTCGGCGCCGGTGGATTTTATGCGACTTAACACTAAGTCCTTACGTTGTGCACTATTGGTGTTAAAATCAGGCGGAAAAGCATCAAGTCCTTTGTCAACCTTTATACCTTTTTCCTGTAATTGTTGCTGTATACCGTCCTCAACAGCCTGCTTTGCTGCTATGTTACTGCTTAAGGCCGCCACAAATAAGTGGTCGTAGTTATCGGCCGTTGCGTTTGGTTTGCGCCATGAACTTATTACTTCGGTAGTGGTGCTACACCCTACCAATAGCGTTGCCAACGCTATGAATATTTTTACTGAGTTTTTCATAGATGTTAAAATTTAATAGATAATTATAACATCTGTTACCCCGTAATGGTTTCTTTGTAATTAATTTATTTTCAGGACTTAAGAAGCGGTTTTAAAGGGTCCTTGCTTTTATTGAATGCTATCCGGCCTTATAGGTAGATTCCTTTATTTTACCCGATGGCCGGCGTAATGATAAAGCAATTACAAAAACAAACAGGCAGCAGAGCAGTATTATACTTGCGTAAGTATTTCGTGCGGTATTGTTGTCCATAAAAGTTAGCGCGGCTAAAACAAGCACTATAACGATCACCGTTGTTATGGTTGTGCTTAACGTAAATTTTGATCTCATAAATAAATTGTTCATGTACAGTTGGTAGATAAACAAATTGTGCGCCAGCATTAAAAAGGGCTTTAATTGCACTTTAAAGCCCTTTTTAAAATCAATTGGGGAATAGTTTTTATAAGTTGGGGAAATATATTGCTCAGCTATAAGTGATATTAGTAAAAGATATTTTTCCAAAATTTGGAAACGTTTATCTATTTTAGATTTTTGGCCACGCCGTTACCTATTATACCCATGGATGCTTACCATATATTTATTGTAGAGGATGATGTATGGTACAGCGAGTTGTTAAATTATCAGCTTTCGCTTAACCCCGATTACCAGGTAACCAGGTTTGCTACCGGGAACGATTGCCTTAAAAACCTGCACAAAAAACCGGACCTTATAACGATAGACTATTCGTTACCCGACATGACCGGCGCAGACCTTTTTAAAAAGATCAGAGCTATTAATCCCTCCGTTCCGGTGATAGTAATAAGCGGGCAAAATGACGTGCATACAGCCGTTGACCTCCTAAAAACCGGAGTTAGCGATTACCTTGTAAAGAACGACAATATTAAAGAACTGCTTTGGAACGCTGTTATCCGCGTACGCGAAAACCAGTCGCTTAAAAAAGAAGTTGAACATTTACGCGAAGAGCTTGGTCATAAATACGAGATCGGGAATATTATTAAAGGAACATCGCCTGCCATAAAAAAAATATTCGGTTTGATTGAAAAGGCAGCCAAAGCCAACATCAACGTATCAGTAACCGGCGAGACCGGCACCGGCAAGGAGTTGGTGGCCAAAGCTATCCACTACAATTCAGATCGCTCTAAAAAACCTTTTGTAGCGCTTAACATGTCGGCTATCCCATCCGAGTTATTGGAAAGTGAGTTATTCGGTTATGAAAAAGGGGCATTTACAGGTGCCGCCGGGCGGAAAATCGGGAAATTTGAAGAAGCCAATAAAGGAACACTGTTTTTAGACGAGATAGGTGAAATGGAGCCAGGTATGCAAAGCAAACTTTTACGGGTTTTGCAGGAGCGCGAATTAACCCGGCTGGGCGGACACGAAAAAATAAAACTGGATGTGCGGCTGATAGTGGCGACGCATAAAAACTTAGCCGACCTGATAAAAAAAGGGAGTTTTAGGGAAGATTTTTATTACCGCATAATGGGGCTGCCTATTGAGCTGCCCCCATTGCGCGAACGCGGCACCGACATTTTATTATTGGCCAAAACGTTTTTAGATGATTTTGTTAAAGAGAACCGGATGGAGGCAAAGTATTTAAGTACCGAAGCCAAAAACAAATTGATGAAGTATCATTTTCCGGGTAACGTGCGCGAGTTGCGGTCGGCAATTGAACTTTCTGCAGTAATGTGCGATGGCAAGGAAATATCAGCCGATGATATAGGCTTTCATAATTCAGGCGCGAACAGCGTTGCCGTTGCAGGCGATAAAACTATGGATGAGTATACCTGCGATATTATCAGAGCTTATCTGGATAAATATGACAACAATGTTTTAAAGGTTGCCCAAAAGCTTGACATAGGCAAGTCAACCATTTATAAGTTACTGCAGGATAAAAAGCTGTAATGTCTATAAACAAAAAACCGCCCGCCGGTTAAGGCGGACGGTCCGAACAATTACTTATTTCAAGTACAAATTAGGTAGCACACGGTAGCCAGCTGCCGTATTTGTATACCAATCCGGGTAGAACGTACCGCCTGAGCTGGCCCAATCAGCAAAGTGCAGGTACGCGTCTGTTATTTTAACTTGTTCTAAGGGGTATATAAAGTTGTCGGCGTAGTTTATAGCCCACGGGTAGTTTTCTTTTGATAAATAATATCTTGATGATGTTGCTTTTGATGTGTCATCATCTGTAGCAAACAATTTGGTATCCGCCTTATCAGTTGGAAGATAGCCAGACAGGTGTACTTCATAACCTCTGCGCGAGTTACTTATCAGGAATGGATTGATTGTAGTCATTGTTAACGTAGACTGTGCTACCGGGCTGGCAAGCGTTACTAAGACTGATGCTGTAGCGCCATTGGTAACCTTGTCTTTGCTGTTTAATACATTTACAAAGTATGCGTTACCAGGGTTGTTTATCATTATATCAGTGTTATCAAACGGAATGATAACTGCTTTGCTTTGGCCGGCTTCAACGCCGTTTGCAGCAAGTGTTATATAGCTATCCTTAAATTTTTGGCCTGTTACTGATTGTACAGCCGACGCAGCAAACGGGAACTGAACACCAAAACCATTTTTAAAAGAAGCACCTACAGCGGTAACATTGTAATCGCCTTGCAGGGTAACCACCTCGTTTTTAGCGTTACTTACAAAAGTATAACGGTATTTAATTACAACATCATTCAGGTCAAAATCACCTTTTTTAGGCCAGTTATCTTCAAATGCTATGTTTGCAAAACCACTTGCCGACGGATAGTAGCTTATATAAGCTTTAGATGCATCGCTGGGGAAAGCGTCTAATTCGTCTATTACACCGTCACCGTCAGCGTCACCACCTGTATCAACAGTTGGAACACCGTCGTTTGAAATAGCAGTAACAGGGTTAGATGAAGCATAGAAAACAAGATCGTTAAAATCATCGTCTGAGCCATCCTCTCTATCCAGATCCTCAAAACCTACAAGGGTTACCTTGTTTGCGTCGTCATAAAGCAAAACAGCATGTTTTCTTTTTGAAGATTTTCTCTCAGGGTTTAAGGCAGCGTCCGAATAATATTTGGTGTTGCCTGTATTAATACCTTTACCTGTCCATGCATCGGCAATCAGGATAAAGCCAATAGAGGTACCTGCTTCAAAAACTCCAAGTTTAACCTTGTTACCTGCTTTTAAACCACCGCCAGATCCGTTAGCCGAAGAGTTGGGCAATACGATAGTAGCATTTTTTATGTCTGATGCGTCATTTGGTGCGCTACCGGTTTTATAGGTATAATATGCAAGTGTATTTAAGTAGCCTGCTCCTTCAGCAACAAAAGTTACCCAAACGTCTGACTTTGCAGTTATATTAAGCGTTGAGGTCGCATCGCTTGCCAAATATTCAGGATGTGTTTCAGTCAATGGCTTAGACTCAGGCAATGACGCATTAACATGCGATAGCAATGATGCGCTTATAACATCATCAGTAGCTAATAAATATTTAGGCACTCCATAGCTTAAAGGCACGGCAGTTGTATTTACCACCGCTTCGCTGGTTGATGTATATGGCAATGGATAAGCAAAGGTAGTACCGCCGGCTGCTAATAAAGTTAAAGTAGAACCTGAACCTGATTTTTCAACTATAGGCTCAGCAATTATATCACCGCTAAAACCTGTCGTACCGCCAATACTTGCAGTAACCGATGTGCCATTGACGTTAGCTTTTGCATAACGCATTAACCCAACATAAGCAGGATCTATAACAAGTTGCTTAAGGTCTGCCGGAATAGACAACTGGGTAACCAGGTTTCCGCTATTGTCTGTAACGCCTTTATATATTGATGCGTTGTCTGCTGTATTAGCAGGGTTATAAATGCTTACTACAACTCCTTTTAATGCATCGCCATTTGGAGCTTTAAGTGAAAGCGAAAAGTTAATATTTTTTGTCGTACTAAAATTAAACCCATCGGGCGCAATTTTAGTTACATTGTCAATTGGTGTACCACCGTCGGAAGGACTAACACTGGATTTTTTACATGCCGCTAACACGGTTAGTGCAGCAAACATTAATGGTGTAAATTTTTTCATTTATTTTGGGCTTTGTACTTTTATACGCCTGTTATGCAAAGTATGTTCCAATACCAAAAAAGGTCTTCTGTAAGCTAAAAAAGCACTTTTTACCCTGTACCAATTTCCACATTTCGGAATACATTCCATTTTTTGGACTAATTATATTTCCCTCCGCTCTTCAATGGAAATGTAATACTTAAACATTTCAATACCCTATTTGTTATAGAAATAAATGACTTAACCTTACTCCTATTATTTATTTCTTGCCGCTACTTATCCATTTAAGTCAATTAAAAAAAATCATTTTTCATAATAAAATCACAATAAAAATGCATCAACTGCATATATTATCGCTAATTATAAAGCAAATTTTTGGCGATTTTAATAATTAAATCATTAAAAAATTGTAATTATTTCAAAATAAATTGCATTTTTATAAAAAACACTTCATATATTCCATTTTTAATGAGTAAATTGTGTAACCACCAACTTAAAGGCGCTATTTTACATGCACGAATCAGCTTATTTTAATAAATATAGCCCCATTGACGGAGTATGGGATGAAATGTACGGCGACAATTCAAGTGTGCGTGAGCATTACAGCAAGGTAATAGATTATATTTCCGGCGAGTCGGCCGATGACCTGAATAAAAAAGAAGAGTTAGCCAAGCGCCTGTTCATGAGCCAGGGTATCACTTTCACAGTATACAATAATAACGAGGGTATTGAGAAGATCTTCCCTTTTGATATTATTCCACGCATTATAACCGCTTCTGAGTGGGCCTTTGTTGAGAAAGGAATAAAACAACGCCTTACCGCGCTAAACCATTTTTTAAAGGATATATATCACAATCAATTTATAATAAAGGACGGAATAGTTCCGGTTGATATAATTTACTCGTGCCCGCACTTTCTGCGCGAGATGTATCAGCTGCACGTTCCTTACGATATTTATATACATATATCGGGCATTGACCTTATCCGCGATAGCGATGGTACCTTTTATGTTTTGGAAGATAACCTGCGCACACCATCGGGCGTAAGCTATATGCTGGAGAATCGCGAGATAACCAAACGGCTTTTTCCGGATCTGTTACCGCAATGCGGCGTTCGCAGCGTTACCGAATATCCTTCTATACTTTATCGCAATCTTATGGCGCTTTCGCCAAGGCAGATAGCTAATCCAACCATCGTGCTGCTTAGTCCGGGTATTTATAACTCTGCATACTTTGAGCATACCACACTTGCCCGTTTAATGGGTGTTGAGCTGGTTGAGGGTCGCGATCTGGTGGTTAAGGACCAGAAAGTATATATGAAAACCACCATAGGTTTACAGCAGGTTGACGTAATATACCGCCGCGTTGACGACGATTACCTTGATCCGCTGGTGTTTAACCCTAACAGCATGCTGGGGGTGGCGGGTATTATGGGGGCCTACCGTAAAGGCAACGTAGCAATAGTAAATGCTATTGGCAACGGCGTAGCCGATGACAAGGCCATTTACACTTATGTACCCCAAATGATAAAATATTACCTTAACGAAGAGCCCATACTAAAGAACGTGCCAACTCACCAGTTGGGCAACCCCGACGAAAAGGATTATGTTTTTAAAAACATGAACAAGATGGTGATAAAACGCACCAACGGCAGCGGCGGATATGGTATGCTGATGGGCCACGCGGCATCAGACGAGGAAATAGAAGATTATAAAAAAGAAATATTAAAAGAGCCCCGCAATTTTATAGCGCAGCCAACCATAAGTCTTTCTGCAGCGCCATGTTACATGCAGGGCGAGCTTAAACCAAGACGTATAGACCTGAGGCCATACGCGCTGTTTGGTCCGGACGGAATTGAGATAGTACCCGGAGGATTAACACGGGTGGCCCTAAAAGAAGGCTCATTGGTGGTTAACAGTTCGCAGGGGGGCGGCAGTAAGGATACGTGGGTGCTGGCGTAAGCCCCCTAACCCCCTAAAGGGGGAACATAAAATTATTTATATGATAACCTTAATAAACAAAACTATTCACAATAACTCCCCCTTTAGGGGGCCGGGGGGCATATGCTAAGTAGAGTTGCAGCAAGCTTTTATTGGATGAGCAGATACATTGAGCGCAGCGACGGTTTGTTACGTATGCTGAAGATCAATTATGCGTCATCGCAAGATACTATTGAAGAGTTTACGTGGGAGCCTGTTATAGACATGTATGCCGAACTTGGCGAAGACGAAAGCGCTAAGCTGGATAACGACAGCCGCGCGGTACTTAAGTACATGGTTACCGGGAAAGGAAATTCCAATTCCATTGTCAATATTATAACCCTTGCCCGCGAAAATGCCCGCAGCGTTCAGGAACATATCACCAAAGACCTTTGGCAGTGCCTCAACGAGTATTATCACGCGGTAAAAGACACTAAGCTGGAACGGGCCCTACAGCGCGAGGATCCTATAGGCGTGTTAGATGTGCTGATAAAACAGGTTATGCTGTACTATGGCACTGTAGAGATAACAATGGAGCGTGGCGAAGGCCGCAGCTTTATGAATATCGGAAAATACCTGGAACGTGCCATTCAATCGGTTGATATTTTGGATACTAAATTCGGCTCTATATCAGACAATCCCGACCTGCTTACTGATACTACTTACTGGAAACACCTGCTGCTCTCATTAGGAGGATATGAACTTTATCTTAAAACCTACCGCGAGGGCTTTGAAGCCGAGAACGTTTTAGAACAGGTGGTATTGAACAATGATTTTCCCCGCTCTGTTATCTATTCAGTAAATAATATACAGCGCTATTTTGAAAGGTTAAAAAAGGATAGTAACCTGGATAATTTCAGGGAGATGTCTTTCAGAATAGGCCGTTTACAAAGCCGTATCAAGTACAGTTCGGTTAGAAGCATAAAACAAGAGGGGCTGCATACATTTTTGGCACAGATAAGGGGAGAGCTTTACGGAATAAGCGACGCTTTGAACGAATTTTATTTTGCTAATTCTTAATTGGATACGACTGACCGGTGATAAATAAATATAAACAAGATGCCTGAGTTTCAGATACAACATATAACCACTTACATTTATGATAGCCCGGTTCGCGATAGTGCTAACCAGATCATACTTTTCCCTATAAAGGATGATTACCAGGACGTAATTAAACACGACGTTTTGGTAACCGGAAGCCCTGTGGTTGATACTTTTACCGACTATTACGGCAACGAAGTAGGATCGTTCACTTACAGCGAACCGCATACAATAATGGTTATTACCTCAAAAATGCTGGTTACAACAAAACATCGCCTGTTGCCTATAAATGACATTTTTCCGGCACAGCAATGGGAGGACCTTAAACCGCTGCGCTATACCGTGCCGTATATAGACTTTTTAAGGCAGGAGTATTTTGACGGTTTGACCGAACTGCAAAAAATAGTTGACCAGGAAAGATCTATAGATGACACTCCCTACCAGGTAGTGCTGCGTTTTTGCCAATACGTTTACGACAATTTTGAATATATAAAGGGTGTAACTACTGTTGAGACCAAACTTGACGAGATATGGAAGCTTAAAGCCGGTGTTTGCCAGGACTTTGCCCACATATTAACGGAAATGCTTCGCCTGGTAAAAATACCGGCGCGCTATGTAAGTGGTTATATATGTACCTATAAAAATGGTATGCGCGGCGAAGGTGCCACCCACGCCTGGGCCGAAGCTTATATTCCGGATTATGGCTGGCTGGGTATTGACCCAACCAATAATTGTATAGCTAACGAAACACACGTGCGTTTGGCAGTGGGCCGAAACTTTAGCGACTGCTCGCCGGTTAAAGGCGTGTACAAAGGCGCTTCGGGGCATCGGTTAGAAGTATCAGTAACCGTTGACGATGACATTGGAAGCCCAACAAATTTAGAGACATCAACTGTTGAGATCATATCTGCTCCTACTCCTGCCGACGCCAATGTTGTTACCAAAAACAGCTACCAGCGCTATATGGAGATAGTTCAGCAGCAACAACAGCAGCAGCAATAACCTGCCCGATATTATTTGCCGGCGGGTGTTGCGCCACTATCCATGCTATCCTGATCCTCATCATCGTTATCGCTGTTGTTCTCTCTATTCTTATTTCGTTTACTGTCACCGTTTGACCCACCTCCAAAACGGAAAGAAAGCGAGAACATAACAGTACGCACGTTTCTCCGGTTTTGCGATGTTTGATCAAGCGTTATTCCGTTGTTGTTGATGTGTGTTTCAGAAATAAATTTTCTGGAGTTAAACACATCGCGCGAGTTTACTCCGAAAGTAAGGCCTTTTATAATATCATATTTTAAAGCGGCATCCATTCCGTAAACCGGGCGCGTGCGCCCCTGTGTATTAACCTGCTCGCTGCGGTAGTCGCCCCTTAACTGGAAGCTCAGTTTTTTAGATGCTTTTACAGCGGCTGTTAAATTACTGTTCCAGCTAAAGCCTGATGAATTCGGAATATTGTAAGCATCATCCCCATTTATCTTTAAATAAAAAGCATTAACGTTAGCCGTGAGATCCAAAAATGTCGCCGGAGTATACTTGGCTATCAGCTCATATCCGGTACTGCTGGTTGAACCAATGTTATCAAATGTTGATAGGGTAAGATCGGGTGAAAGCAGCGTTGAAATACGTTGTATATTTTGGTTGGTTTGCCTGTAATACAACGAGGATGTCAATACCAACGAGTTCATGTAATTGATATAGCTAAACTCAAACGAGTGGGTATCTTCAGGTCGCAAATTAGGATTACCCTGCGAATAACCCTGCCTGTTGCTTACATCCAGGAAAGGCGACACTTGCCTGTCGCGCGGGCGGCTAACCCTGCGGCTGTAACTTAATTGCAGGCTCTGACTTTCTGAAAGTTTTTGCGTCAGAAATAATGTGGGGTATAGCCTCAGGTAGTGCTGGTTGTATTTCTGCAACTTATAAGTGCCTCCATTGAAAGATTCCGACTCAGTATTTATATAAGCGTCCTCCAGGCGTAAACCACCCTGAATGCCAAAATTTCCAAACTGACGCTGGTAGTTCGCATATACCGCATGGACATCTTGTTTGTATAAAAAGTTATTAGATAATATATCGCTGTAATTATAAGCGTTGGTAAACTGGTTAAGCGTATCCACCCGGTTATCGTTCCGGTTGCTTTCTAAAGTAGATCTGTAACCGGCCTCAAATTTGCCGTTTTCAAAAGGAAGCGTGTAATCGGCCTGTAGATTGATGGCCTTTTCCTTGCCTTTATTATTATTCAGGTTGGATATTAAGACCGAACTGGGTATAAGGTAATTTATGGTACTTGTGTTGGATGTATTTAAGTTACTGCCTGTTTCATCGCCATAACTTATGTTGGTGGTCAGTAGTTCGCCCTTGCGTTTAAACTTATGCTCAAAGTCTAAATTAAAGTTCATGTTTGTTCCTTTGCCTGATCCAAAATTATCCTGATCCTGAACTTGCGATACCTGACCGTTACGACGGGTAGTTGTAAGTCCACCCTGATTGCGTGTTACATTTCGTAAATTAATATTGTTTGAAAAACTCAGGGTATTATTGTCATTTAAAAAGAGATCGATTCCACTGCGGATATTATGACCTTTAAAGTTAAAGCTTTGATCGGCTATCTGATTAGTAAACTGTGTACCGGTGGGGTCGGTAGTGGTTCTGTTAAAAAAGCCGTTACCAATACGCTTTCCGCCACGGTAGCTGTAATTGCCATAGATATTTACTTTTTCGGTTTTGTAAGCCAGCCCTGCCGACTCGTTATGGGTTTGCAGATTGCCAACACTAACTGAGGCATTACCCGACAACCCTAATTGCGCATTCTTTTTTAGCACGATATTAATGATCCCCGACTGCCCCTCGGCCTGATATTTTGATGACGGGTTGGTTATCACCTCCACACTTTCCACTGCGTTTGCGGGTAAAGCCTGCAATATATCGGCCAGGTTACCGGGCGTGGCTTTGCCGTTAATAAGCACCCTAACACTGCTTGAACCGCGCAAACTTACGTTGCCATCAACATCAACCTGTATAGATGGCACATTGGCCAGCAGATCGGTAGCCGAACCGCCCTGGCTTACCAGGCTTTCAGAAACATCAAACGTTTTTTTATCAATACCAAGTTTTATCTGGCTTTTTGTGGCGCTAACGGTTACCTCTTTTAATACTCCCTTTGCTTTGGTTAGTTTTAAAGTACCTAATTGTACTGCACCGGTAGTTGAATCTATAAGTATATTATCTTTATTAAGCGAAAGGTAACTAACATACGTAGCGCGCAAAATATACGCCCCACTGGCAATGTTGGTAAGGCTAAAATTGCCATCTATAGTAGTCTGCATACTGGCTGCAGCCTTGTTGTCAACTTTATTTATTAATGCCACAGTTGCAAAGCTTAGCGGCTCATTTGTTTCGGCATCTATCAATTTACCGGATACAGTGCCGCCGGTTTGGGGGGCTTGCTGCGCACTTGTTGTTAAGGTAAAAAACAGAAAAGGGATTACGTAAATATACTTAAGCAGATGTGTCATACCTGCAAAAGTGTCTATTATTATGCCACACGGGCAGAGATGCTTGTAACTTTATTGTTAAAAAGTTAATTTATAAGCAACAAAATGCCGTAAATTCCCACCCTTGTCACGATAAAAAATTACAATATTGCTCTCTTTACCGCGGCAACCAAGTCCTCTATTTTAGGCTCTTTAGAAAAAGCTTTTGTTTGTTTTCCCTTACGATTGTAAATGGCTATATAAGGCGTTGTCTGAACACCGTAATACCTTTGCACAGGATAAAAACCCAAGGCCAGAAATTCAGGATATTCTGTACCCATAATAATGTTCTTATATTTAGAAAGCTCGTAATCGCGGTTAAAGTTTTTTATCATTCCCATCCATGGGTATTCCGTTTTAGAGAAAGTTACCATCACTATCTGAATGTTCTTAAAAACATTCATTTTTTGTTTCATTTCCGTGGTTAGCTTTTGGCAATGCGGGCAGTCGGTACCAAAGTAGATCAACATTACAGGCTGACCTTTCTTCAGATCTTTCCATGTAGTAAAAGTGCTATCGGGCTTCAGTATCCGGTAATGGGCAATAGTGCCGTTATCTTTATTCTGCGCGTTGGTGCAGCCCGCAATTATTACCAGGCTTAAAAAAAATATTAATCTCTTTATCATAGTTAAAATCATTCAAGCATTTCCATTTGCCATGTAATATGCTCCTCGGTTATAGGATATAACGCGTTTTCGCGTATGGCATGATACACCGCGTAAAATAAATTATTATAGTCGCCTTTAGGCGCGGTTATAAATTCTATACTTTTTTCTCCATCAATGCCAATGGTCACCAGTTTACCGTCGCATCCTACAGGTTCTACTCCATATGCCGGGTCATTCGGTAGTATAGGGATATTCAGTTGCGGTTCCTGCACATCGCAGCGGTTTTTGCTAAAAGTACCCAATGAGCCATGTACAACAAATGCAGGCAATGCATCCGGAATAAGCAGGCCCGATACCAAACTCACAACCAAACCTCCGGGGTAAACCAACCGCAGGTTCATATAATCAAACACCTCCGATCCTTCGCGCTGTATGGCATCTATACGATCAAATGATAAAGGCTTACCAAACAAATGTATTGCCTGGTCTACTATATGCGGCCCCAGATCGTAACGAACCCCGGCCGCGGGTATACCGCCACCTTCCTTAAAGGGCTTAACAGCTAATTCGGGCTTATATCTGTCGTATCTGAAATGCACTTCGGTAAGCCTGCCCAATCTCCCGCTTTCAATCACCTGTTTTACCGACAGGAAATCGCTGTCCCAGCGGCGGTTTTGGTAAACCATCACCTGGCGGTTAACCTTTTTACCCAGATCAAATAATTCTTTTACCCCGGCTGCATTTGCCGATACCGGTTTTTCAATTAAAACATGTTTGCCGGCTTCAAGAACGCGTTTACCAAAATCAACATGCGTAAAGCTGGGCGTGTTTACAATTATCAATTCTATCTCCGGGTCGTTCAATATTTCATCAATCGAATCATAGCTAACAATTTCGGGGTAATCGGACACCATTTTCTTTTGATTGCGCTCAACTACAGCTTTTAATTTAAACTGTGGGTTAGTGCTTAAAAAAGGCGCATGAAATAACTTTCCTGACATGCCATAGGCCATTAATCCGGTTACGATTGGTGATGACATAAAAAAATTACCGTGGTTATTAAATTACAAGGCCAAATTATTGCTTTAAAAG